>Ga0306922_10008241_pt1 | contig 10112 bp, 4 predicted proteins | sample sta12Cox44000082_FD_203758 | JGI IMG/M metagenome (GOLD analysis project Ga0306922, IMG submission 203758) | Lab enrichment of tropical soil microbial communities from Luquillo Experimental Forest, Puerto Rico - statoxic.12C.oxic.44.000.082 (v2)... | ecosystem: Environmental > Terrestrial > Soil...
CGCCAGGGGCCGGGGAAATCACGGTGGCGGGCGTGCCCCTCGTCGCCGACATCGCCGGCGCGCTCTACTGGCCGGAAGAAGGCCTGCTGGTCGTGTCCGACCTGCATCTCGAAAAGGGCTCGGCCTATGCCGTGCGCGGCGTGCTCCTGCCGCCCTATGATACCGCGACGACCTTGGAACGGCTGGCCGGCCTGCTCGCGCGCTATGCCGCCCGCATCGTCGTCGCGCTCGGCGACAATTTCCATGACGGCGGCGGCCCGTCCCGGCTCGCTCCTTCCGACCGCGCGCACCTGTTCGAATTGCAGCGCGGCCGCGACTGGGTCTGGATCGCCGGCAATCATGATCCCGACCCGCGCGAGGGCATCGGCGGCGCCTTCGCGCGGTCGCTGGCGCTGGGCCCATTGACGTTCCGCCACGAGCCGGCGGCAGCGGGGGGCCAAGGCGGGAACGGCGAGCCGAGCGACGGCGAGATCGCCGGCCACCTGCATCCCGCCGCCCGCATAAACCAGCGCGGCCGCACGCTGACTCGAAAATGCTTTGCGACCGACGGCGCGCGGCTGGTGATGCCGGCGTTCGGCGCCTATACCGGCGGCCTCAACATCCGCGACGTTGCTTTCCTGAAGGTTTTCGGCGCGCTGGGCTTCACCGCCCACCTCATCGGCCAGCGGCGGCTCTATGCCTTCGCCGCGGCGCGGTGCCTGGCGGATTGAGAGCGGCGGTTCCGCGCGGCAGAGCAGGGTAGCAGTTACCGTGCGCGCAGCGCCGCCCACCCACCCGCACGACCTTTCGGCACGCCGCACGCCGAATTGCACAAAGAACATTCATTTTTATGAGACAAAGGACATTCATTGGCTGCGTGGCGTTAACTGCATGTGAAAAGGCAACCCGATATGGCTCATCGCTTCGGGTTTGATTTCCCGATACGCAACGGGGCTGAACTCCACGCGCAACAAAATGCGCGCTTGCAGTGAAATGCTTCACACTCACCCATCCCGGAGTATGAGCGTATTGAATCTCGGTCGCTGAATTCGAGAGCGGTCGCGTCAAATTCAGCAGGTCCAGGCGTTGCCGCGCGAATAGATCACCGAAACGGTGTGGACCTAGGCCGAGGAGCAGGCCTTCAAGGTCGTCGCGGTGACGATCGGCTTGTTCGGGTGCCCACAGGGGAGGTCGTGCATGCCCGTCAACAATTCGGAAGTTCGATTGCTGGTGAAGTCGAGACCCGGAGTTTCGGGCGCAAGGCTTCAGATAGACAATTCGAAACTTCGCTTTGCCGCAGAGCCGTTGTTTGCCAGCATTGGCGGGAGGAGAGGACGCTTGGCTGCCGCACCGTCGGCGACCTGGCATCTTCTCAAGCCCGTGACGGAAGCCGGCATTGCCAGCCCGGCCGATGTGGCAAGTCCTTGGGATCTCTGCCACCAGCTGCTGGAGGAGGGGCTCGGCATCGCAGGGGGCGGCGAGGTGGAATTCGCGGAGCCGGACCTGCAGCAGCAGTGGCTTGTAGGGCGACCAGGCGCGGTTGCAGTCGCGCTCGCCACAGCGCCGACGGGGCCGGACCAGCAAAACCCGAAATACCCGACCCTGCCCAGCAACTATTGGTATCGCGATACGAGGCATGCCCAGTGGGACGCGGCAGTCGCTGCCAGTCCCGATCCGGGCGACGGCAATCGCACCCGCATTGCGCATTTCGACACCGGATACGATCCGAGGCACTTGACCCGTCCCAAATACCTCGACTTGAAGCTCCAGAAGAATTTCGTCGACGACGACCGTCCGAACGACGCGAGCGATGATTCGAGCGGCCTCATCAATAATCTCGGCCACGGAACCGGGACGCTGAGCATTCTCGCCGGCGCCGGCATTCAAGGGATCAATGACGGCAAGCCGTTCGGCTGCGCACCCTACGCCGAAGTGGTGCCGATCCGCGTCGCCAACAGCGTCGTTCTGTTCTACAACAGCGCGATCGCGCGGGCCTTCGACTACGTCCACGGGCTCTGCGCCAATCCGGCGACCTTTGTTCACGTCATCACGATGAGCATGGGCGGCTTGCCGTCCCAATCCTGGATCGATGCCGTCAACGCGCTTTATGACGTCGGGGTCTTTGTCGTCACCGCGGCCGGCAACAATTACGCGAACCTGCCGACCCGTGAGATCGTCTACCCCGCGCGTTTCGCCCGTGTCGTCGCGGCCTGCGGCGTCATGGCGAACCAGGCGCCCTATGCGGACCTTGCGCCGACGCTGATGGCGGGGAACTACGGACCGCTCGGCAAGATGAAAACCGCGGTCGCGGCCTTCACGCCCAATACGCCATGGGCCCGCTTCGGCGCGCCCGGCATCGTCGACTTCGACGGCAACGGAACCTCGTCCGCAACGCCCCAGGTCGCAGCGGCGGCAGCGCTGTGGATCCAGAAAAATCGCGCCGCTTATGACAAATACCCGCAGGCCTGGATGCGGGTGGAGGCTGTCCGCAAGGCGCTGTTCGACGGCGCGCATGCCGAGAACGACGAAATGCATTTCGGTCGCGGCAGGCTTGCCGCCCTCGACATGCTCGGCAAAGCGCCTGCAAAGGCGGATCAGTTGCGTGACAGCAAACTCCCGCCGGATGCCGCGGGTTTCCCGATCCTGTCGGTGTTGACCGGGCTCGGAGTGGCGCCGGAAGCGGGGCCGCGACGCGCAATGCTCGAACTCGAAGCGTTGCAGGTCGTGGGATCGATGCGGCTCGAGACTCCTGTTCCCGATGGTGCCGGGCAACCGATCGATCCGCGCATGGCCAGCCGCATCGCGCAGGAACTGCTGTCGAAGCCCGGGCTGTCGAAGGAATTGCGCAAGGCACTGGAAGGCAGCGCGAGACCCGTTCCGGCAACGGGCCCCGCGGCCGCATCGACGCGCTACAAGACACCCGACGCCCGCTCGGACATGCTGCATCTGGAATCGGCGATTGCTCCCAAGCCCCCGACGCCGGCAACGCGACGGTTGCGCGCCTATGCATACGATCCATCGTTGTCGTCGGACCTGGCGAATTTCGACGTCAATGAAGCGATGATTTCGGTCCGCTGGGAAGGGAATTTGAAGCCGGGTCCAGTGGGCGAATATCTCGAGGTCGTAGACGTCGATCCCGCCAGCGGCAGTTGTTACGCGCCGGTGGACCTCAATTGTCCACATTTGCTCGCGGAGTCTGGTCTGGCACCGTCAGAAGCCAATCCGCAGTTTCATCAGCAGATGTGCTACGCCGTCGCGATGCGCACCGTCGAGCATTTCGAGCGAGCGCTGGGCCGAAAGGCCATGTGGTCATCGCGCTACGTCCGCGACATGAAGGGCGATGTCAGCTCGGAGGAATTCGTTCAGCGCCTTCGCATCTACCCGCATGCGCTGCGCGCGGCGAATTCGTACTACAGCCCCGAACGCAAGGCATTGCTGCTCGGATATTTCCGTGCGGATCCGATCGAGGCCGGGACCACCTTGCCGGGCAGCCGTGTATTCTGTGTGGTTTCCCATGACATCATCGCCCATGAGACGACCCATGCCCTGCTCGACGGCCTGCACCGGCGTTATCAGGAGGCCACCAATCCCGACGTACTCGCCTTCCATGAGGCCTTCGCGGACATCGTCGCTCTGTTTCAGCACTTCAGCCTTCCGGAAGCGCTGATCGCGCAGATTCGCCAAACGCGTGGAGATCTCCAAAAGGATAATCTGCTCGCCGAATTGGCGATCCAGTTCGGACAAGCGACATCGGCGGGCCACGGGGCGTTGCGCGACGCGCTACGCGACAAGCCCAGCCGCGCGGACTACGAGGCCAGCATCGAGCCGCATGCGCGCGGGTCGGTGCTCGTCGCGGCAGTGTTCGCCGCCTTTGTCAGCATCTATCGAGGGCGTGCCGCCGACCTGATTCGGCTCGCGACCGACGGTACAGGTGTTCTGCCCGAGGGAGACATTTCCGACGATCTCGCCCGTCGTCTGACCGACGAGGCGAGCATGGTCGCGGGTCACGTTCTCAACATGTGCATACGTGCCCTCGATTACTGTCCACCGATCGACATCACCTTCGGCGAATATCTGCGCGCCTTGATCACGGCGGACTACGACGTCGTCCGCAATGACGTTCACGGGTATCGCGTGGCTTTCATCTCCGCCTTCCGCGACCGCGGCATCTTTCCGACCGGTATTCAGCACCTTGCGGTGGACAGTCTCCTCTGGGAGCCGCCGACCCTGTGCAAAGACGGGATGCAGGACATCTTGCAGACGCTCGATCTCGGCTGGAATCTGTATACGGACCGTGGCAAAGCGTTCAAAACATCGAAGGACAATGCCAAGCGTTTTCACGACTGGGTTGTCGACGAGAAGCGCGCTGAACTCTTTGCAGTGCTGGGATTCCGCCCCGCGAAAGCGAACGACGAAATTGCCGGTATCAAGGGAGAGGTTCGGCCGCTCGAGGTGCATTCGATTCGACCGGCGCGTCGGATCGGGCCCGACGGCCAGACGCTGTCCGATATCGTCATCGAAATGACCCAGACGTTCAGGCCTGCCGACGACCCGACGCACCGATTTCGCGGTGGCTGCACGCTCCTCATCGACTTGCAGACCTACGAGCCGCGCTACCTGATCCGCAAGCGTCTCGATGGATCGACCGGGGTGGCCAAACAGAATGACTTCCGCATGGCCATCGCGGACACGGATAGCCTGCGAGCGAACTTCTACGGCGGAAGGTATGCCGACTGGGAACCGTTCGCCTTGCTGCATGGCCGTCATTGAGGAGGGGGCGTCATGGCAAAAGCAAAGATTTCGAAGACCCGAACCGCGACTCGAAAGAAGGCGCCCGGCAGGACTTCGCGCACGACCGCCGCGCGGGCGAAGGCGCCCCGCAGACGCAAGGGCGCGGATGCTGCCGCCGTGAGTACGGCGGCGCCCGCTCCAGCAACCTCCCCGCCGGTCACGGCCTCACCAACAGCCGCGCCCGCCGGCGCCTATCGCGCCAAGGTGCGCATGTATCGCCAGGGCCTGGGCGATTGCTTCCTGATTTCACTGAAACGTTCGAAGGATGAGACGGACTACAAGATCCTGATCGATTGCGGCGTCATTCTCGGGACGGCGGACCCCGGCACGATCATGACCAAGGTCGTCGACGACATCGTCGCGACCACCGGAGGCAAAGTGGACCTGCTGCTCGCCACCCACGAGCACTGGGATCACCTTTCGGGTTTCATCCAGGCTGCCGAATCCTTCAAGCGCCTTACGGTGGGCGAAGTATGGCTGGCATGGACCGAGGACCCCGCCGACCCGCTCGCCACGGAACTCCGCGGCGAACGCAACCAGGCGATGGCGGCACTGCAGATGGCCGCAAACACACTCCGTATGACCAATAGCCGTTCGCTCGGACCGGACGGGATCGCCGCCGCCGACATCATTTCGGACATGCTCGGCTTTTTCGGCGCAGCCGGCAGTGGCACCACCAGCGACGCCCTCGACAAGGTCAAGGCGATGGGGCCGGTGCGCTATTGCCGGCCCAAGGACGCGCCGATCGAGCTCGGTGATCCGAGCGCAAGACTCTTCGTCCTCGGGCCGCCGCCGGACGCCAAGCTCATTCGGCGGACACTTCCGTCGAAGAATTCGCCCGAGACCTACGGGCTGGCGATGGACGGCGACGGCGTGATGCCGGCCGACGTCCACAAAGCGCTCGCCAGCGAGGATGACGATCTGCCGTTCAGCCCGATGTATGCGATCCCGACCGACATCGCCCGCGGCATGGAGTTCTATCGCCGGTACTACTGGGGTCCAGGCGACGAGGCGCCGGCGTGGCGATCGATCGATTCCGACTGGGTCGACAGCGCTCCCGAACTCGCTCTCGCCCTCGACAGTGCCACCAACAACACGAGCCTGGTGCTCGCGATCGAGCTTGCCGGCGGCGACGTTTTGTTGTTCGTCGCTGACGCTCAGGTCGGAAACTGGGAGTCCTGGCACGATCTGGCCTGGACGATCGACGGCAAGACCGTCACCGGACCGGATCTTCTATCCCGCACGATCTTCTACAAGGTCGGCCATCACGGCAGCCACAATGCGACGCTCAAGGAGAATGGACTGGAGTTGATGACGAACCTGCGCATCGCTGCCATTCCGGTAAACCATGACATGGCGGTAAAGAAGCGATGGGGCAACATGCCGTTGCCGGAGCTGGTCACCGCCCTGGTGACCAAGACCGGCGGCAAGGTGCTGCGGATCGACCAGCACCTGACGGCACCGGTTCAGGGCGTGGTCGAAACCGACCTCTATTTCGATATCGCGCTCTGAGCGTCTATGGTCAGGACGTGCATTCGAATGTCGGAAGCCCGGGTGCCCGGCAGGATCCAATTTTCGGGCAGACTCGGCGAACAGGAGCCGTGCCGTGAAACTTCGCTCCGGCTTCAATCCCGCCGGAACACGACCGACGCGAACCAGCCCGTCATGAGCGCCATCGCGGCGGTGGCGAAGCCGTAGAGGATGCCGTGATCGGCGGCGGAGCCCGCGATGAAGCGCTCGAAGCCGACCTTGACGATTTCGAAGGCCGAATTGGTGCGGGCGATCATGGCGCCATCGGCGAACAGCTTCACATCGACGTCATAGGTCCCGATCGGCGCTTCGGCCGGGACCTCGATCGAGCCGCGGAACAGGGTCGGCGTCAGGAACGTCACCGCATTGGTGGATTCTGAGTAGAGCCGACGCGCCTGCTTGATCCGCAGGAACGCCTGGCGGAACTGGTCGTCGGCGACCACGTCGGCGATGTCGGGCCCGATCTGCTGGGGCAGCAAGGTATGGGCGAGGCCGATCTGCAGGCGCCGCAACGTGTCTTCATTGGCGATCGCTTGCAGCGGCTTGGTCGACAGCACCGCCAGGTAGGACGGCACCTCCACGAAGGTCCGGGCCTCCACATTGACCCAGATGCCGAACACCCGCTCCTTGCGCCGCGTCACCTCGGTCTCGCGGGGCCCGGTCACGGTGGCGATGATGTCGTAGGCATTGTTTCGCGGCACCGAATTGGCATCGGGCTCGACGGTCCCGAACAGGACCAGCTCGACGCCGTTGATGATCGAGGTGATCTGCACCCGGTGACTCGACAGCGAAGCGATCAGGCGCTCGGCCCGGGCCGGCGCCGCCAGTACGAGCGCGGCGAAGAGGGCGGCGGCGGCGCGTCTCATTCGACACCCTCGAGAGGGCGGATCGAGAACACGTCCTCGGGCTTGAGGATGAGGTCGAAGGCGAAGCGCAGCCCGACCGCGAGCACCAGCACCCCGAGCAGCAGGCGCAGCCGCTCGCTGCGCATCTTCTGGCCGGCGCGGGCGCCGAATTGCGCGCCGATCACCCCACCCACCATGAGGATGAGGGCGAGCACGGCGTCGACGAGATGATTGGTCGCGGCGTGGAGAATGGTCGCCGACGCCATGGTGATCAGGGTGAGGACCATGGAGGTGCCGATCACCACATTGGTCGGCACGCGCAGGAGATAGATCAGCATCGGGACCAGCAGGAAGCCGCCGCCGATGCCCATGATGGCACCGACGAAGCCCATGGTCAGTCCGATCGCGACCACCGGGATCGCCGAGATGTAGATGCGGCTCTCCTTGAACCTGATCTTGAGCGGCAGGCCGTGGACCCAGGTGTGGCTCCCGGGATGGCGCAGCTGCACCGGCTTGCCCTGGTGGGCCCGCAGGATCGCCCTCACGCCCTCGATCACCATCATGCCGCCGACCGAGCCGAGCAGGAGGACGTAGGAAACGCCGATGGTGATGTCGAGCTGGCCGACCGAGCGCAGCAGCGTGAACAGCCACACCCCTGCCACGGTGCCGATGATGCCGCCGGCGAGCAGCATCAAGGCAAGCGCGAGGTCGAGCGCGCGGCGGCGCCAATAAGAGACGGCGCCGGACATGGAGGAAGCCGCGATGTGGCTCGACACTGTCGCGACCGCCACCGCCGGCGAGACCCCGATGAAGATCAGCAACGGCGTCATCAGGAAGCCGCCGCCGATGCCGAACATGCCGGAAATGAACCCGACCGCGAGCCCCATCGCCAGCACGAGGAATATATTGACAGGAAGGTCGGCGATCGGGAGGTAAATTTCCACGGGCTCGATCCGACGTGCGAGGTGGTGAGAAGCTTCGTGCTGGCGGGTGGGTCGCTTCGCGCGAAGCGACCGGGATCAACCGGTATCCCCTTGCCGCGCAAACGCAAGTTCTTTTTGCCCGCTGGAGGAGCGGTCAATCGTCTCGCTGCCGGATGGGCGGTGCCCTCAGCGTGTAGCGGGTGGCGTGTAGCCCACATCAAGCGCAACGGAATGCGGGACAGGCGCCCCCGGATTCCGATTTCCTTCATTCGGGCCAAATTGACGGCGCCGATCGTCCGGTCGAGCTCTAGCGGGACGCGGGACCTGTTTTGCGGGCGGCAGCGACCATCTGGTCCCAGCCTCCGGGCGGCGCCTTGACCGAAATCGCTTCTTCAGGCTGGGCTTCCGGGACGAACGCTTCGACGCTTTGGCGCGCGGCGGACAATTGCTGTTCGTCGAGATGGGAGGCGACCTCGAGGGACTTCTTGCCGGCATCCTTGTCGCCGCCCTTGCCGGCGAGCGCGAACCATTTGTAGGATTCGACGATGTCGCGCTCGACCCCGACGCCGCGCGCATAAAGAATGGCGAGATTGTACTGGCTGTCGACGACGCCGAAGGCGGCCGCCTTGCGGAACCACTGCGAGGCCACCGTATATTCCGGCTTGCCGTCGATGCCTTCGGCGTAAAGCACTGCAAGGTTGTGCATGGCCTTGGCATTGCCCTTGTCCGCCGCGGCGAGATAGAGGCGGCGCGCCTCCTGGACGTCCTTTTTCAGGCCCACGCCCTTTTCATACATGCTGCCGAGGCGGAACTGGGCCGGCGCGATGCCGCGCCGCGCCGCGCGATCGAACCAGGCCGCGGCCATTGCGAGGTCCTGGGGCACCCCTTTGCCCTCGGCAAAACGTGAGGCGACCTCGTAGCTGGCGGCGGGATCGCCGGCCGTCGCCGCGGTGATGAGCGCCTTGCCGCCGATGGCGGCCGGCAGGGGATCCTTGGTCGGGTCGGAGGCCGGCGCGGGCGCGGGCATTTGCGGTGTCGTCGACGGTGTCGCTGCCTTGATGTCTGCCGCCTTTGGTGGGGCCTCTCGCGCCACCGATCCGGTGGTATCGGTGGCCGCAGGCGCAGCGGGGCGTGGGGCGTCATCGAGGACGCCCGACGCAGCGGTCGACCCGAATGCGGCGCGGGTAGGATCATCCAGGGCGGCGCCCTTACCGGAGGTCGGTGCGGCTGGCTTCGGCGGCAAAGGGCTCGCCGGCGGCGCCGGTGGGATGATCGGCGGCGCACTTTTCTCAGCTCCCAAGGGCGCGCTATCGATCTGGGAAACAGGCGGTTTTTGTTGCGGCTGCTCCGAGCCGCTGAAGAAATCGATCGCCAGGCGCAGGGCGCCGAGCACGATCACGACAACGCTGATGCCGACGAGCAGGGATTTGAACCGCGACCCCATCCTGCTCATGAAGGCGCTCGGCGGCGGCGCGGTCTCGTTTTTGTCGGACGCCGCCGCCGCGGGTCGCGCGGCCGGCTGGCCCGCCTGCTCGCTCGTCACCGCCTGGGCGGCCCGGCGCGCCGCCGCCACGAAATTGGCGCGGACCGACGGGTCGGTTTCAGCCGATGCCACGGGGACGCCGCCGGCGGTGGCTTCGGAGGCGGCGATGCGGTCGATGGCGCTGGCCATGGCGCGAATCCGGCGCCCACCCGAGCCGGGCTCGAGCGGGGCGTCCGGCGGCAGGTCGGACACGATCGGCGGGCGCGGCTGGGGCGCCGGCGCGGATGGCTTGGTCGGCACCGGCGTTTCCGCCGCCGGCATGGCGAGGCGGTCGCGCAACGGCACCGGTGCGGCCGCCGGAACCGGAACGTCGGACGCCGGCGTCGAAACCGGCCGTGCCACCGATGGCGCACGCATCGCCGGCGGAGCAGCGGCCGCGGGGCGTTCCTTACCGTGGAGATCCTCCTCGATGGTGGCGAGACGGTCCACCACCTGCTCGATGGTGCCGTCGCGCCGGATCGCTTCTGCCGGTGCGCTCACTGCGCGGGTCGTGCTTTCGAT
>Ga0306922_10008246_pt1 | contig 10111 bp, 6 predicted proteins | sample sta12Cox44000082_FD_203758 | JGI IMG/M metagenome (GOLD analysis project Ga0306922, IMG submission 203758) | Lab enrichment of tropical soil microbial communities from Luquillo Experimental Forest, Puerto Rico - statoxic.12C.oxic.44.000.082 (v2)... | ecosystem: Environmental > Terrestrial > Soil...
CGGAATCGAGCCCGAGCACCTTCCGCAGGGCCATGGCGAACTCGCCGCAGGTCGCGAAGCGGTCGGCCGGCACCCGGGCCATCCCCTGGTGCATGACGTCGTCGATCGCGGCCGGCAGGTCCGCGCGGCGGGGGCTCAGCGGCGGCGGGTCCTCGGAGAGCTTGGCCCAGACCACGGCCAGCCCCCCGTCGCGCTTGAACGGGGTCGTGCCGGACAGCAACTCGAAGGCGGCGCACGCCAGCGCGTACTGGTCGGCGCGGCCGTCGACGGCACGGCCCTCCACCTGCTCGGGCGCGACGTAGTCGAGGGTGCCCAGGAGCTGGCCCTGGGCGGTGAGCCCGGTCTGGGACAGCGACTGCTTGCTGAGCCCGAAGTCGGACAGGTAGACGTGATCGCGGCCGCCGCCCGCGGTCGCGTCGAGCAGCATGTTGGCCGGCTTCACGTCGCGGTGCACCAGCCCGCGCCCGTGCGCCGCGTCGAGCGCCGACGCTACCTGCGACGTGATGTCCACGGCCCGGGCCGGAGGCAGCGGGCCCTCGGTGTCCAGCAGCGTGCGGACGTCGCCGCCGTGGACGAAGCGCATGGCGATGAACAGCACGCCGTTCGCCTCGCCGCCGTCGAACACCGGGATGATGTTGGGGTGATCGACGGCCGCCGCGGCCCTCGACTCACGGATGAACCGCTGGCGGAACGCGTCGTCGAGCGCCAGCCCGGGGGCGAGGATCTTCAGCGCGACGTACCGGTCCAGGCGGGGGTCGTACGCACGGTAGACGACAGCCATCCCGCCCCGGCCTATCTGCCCTTCGAGGCGATAGCCGGCAATCTGCGAGCCAATAGCAGACTCGCCGAATGGCGGGGGAAACTCGTCGGTCAACTCTCCGCTCCTCTGGTCACCCCGACGGTATCCGAATCCGGGCTTGCACGGGACGCCACGCCCCCTGCCGCGGCTACCATCGTTATCGTCCCCGCAGACGCCAAATTAGCCACGAACAGGGCTAGCCGAGGACGGGCAGATGTTTCTTTGGGCGCATCCCTCTAGAGTTGTGAGATGACGATCGAGCGGGAGATCTCGTCGAATGCGCCGGCGCTGGTGGTGCGGACGCAGGGGTCTGATCGCAGCCTGGAAGCCGGGCCTAGCTACACCATCGGCCGCAACCCGGAATCGGACATAGTGGTCAACGAGGCCCGGGTGTCCTGGCGCCACGCCGTGCTGCGGCTCGAGGGCGCCACCTGGCTGCTCGAGGACGCCGGCAGTACCAACGGGACCTTCCTCGGGGCGCAGCGGGTACAGCGCGTGGAGATCACCCAGGACTGCGTGCTCCGGCTGGGTCACCCCGAAGACGGGCAGCGGCTATGGTGCTCGCCCGCGCCCCCGCCCCGGCAGGCCACGGCCATCGCGTCGCGCTCGGCGGACCTGGACGACCCCACCGCGGTGGTCGGCCCCCCGGTCTCGGCCGCGCCGCCCGCTGCCGGGCAGGTCGCGCCGGCCGCGCCGCCGTGGGAAGCCCAGCCGGTCTCCCCGCCGCCCGCCTCGCCGGTTTCGCGGCCGGCCGACCCGTGGGCGGTAGCACGCCCGGCTGCGCCGCCGCCCCCTCCGCCCGCCGCGCCGCCCGGCTCACGGGGCCCGGCGGCTTCGGCACGGCCCGCTTACCCCGAGCAGCCCTCCATCGTGGGCTCGAGCATCGTCCGCCAGCCCAGCGCGATCATGCGGCTGCCCACCCGGGTGCTGCGGATCGGGCGCGCCACCGACAACGAGGTCGTCGTCTCCGACCTCAGCGTCTCCCGCTACCACGCCGAGCTGCGCCGGTCGAGCCGCGGCGGGTACGAGATCACCGACCTGGCCAGCCACAACGGCACGTTCGTCAACGGCCAGCGGGTGACCACCTCCCCGGTGACCGAGGCGGACATCATCGGCATCGGGCCGGCCACGTTCCATCTCGTCGGGCAGGAACTGCAGGAGTTCATCGACTCCGGCGACGTCTCGCTGAGCGTGCAGAACCTGACCGTCAAGCTCTCCAGCGGGAAGGTGCTGCTCGACCACGTGAGCTTCCCGCTCGGCGAGCGCTGCCTGCTCGGCGTCATCGGCCCGAGCGGCGCCGGCAAGTCAACCCTGCTCGGCGCGCTGACCGGGATGAACCCGGCGGGCGAAGGAACCGTGCTTTATGACAACCGTGACCTGTACCGGGACTACTCCGAGCTGAAGTTCCGGATCGGCCTGGTCCCGCAGCAGGACATCATGCACACCCAGCTGTCGGCGCGCCGGGCGTTGCGGTACGCCGCCGAGCTGCGGTTCCCGAGCGACACCAGCGTTCGGGAGCGGAACGAGCGGGTCGACGAGGTCATCGACGAGCTCGGGCTGACCCCGCACGCCAACACCCGGGCTGAGTCGCTGTCCGGCGGCCAGCGCAAGCGGGTCAGCGTGGCGCTGGAGCTGCTCACCAAGCCCTCGCTGCTGTTCCTGGACGAGCCGACCTCCGGCCTGGACCCCGGGCTCGACAAGTCGGTGATGGAGATGATGGCCGGGCTGGCCCACGACGGCCGCACGGTCATCGTGGTCACCCACAGCGTGGCCAACCTCGACCTGTGCGACCGCCTGCTGGTGCTGGTGCCCGGCGGCAAGGTGGCCTACTTCGGGCCGCCGCGCGAGGGGCTGACCCACTTCGGCCAGCCGGGCTGGGCCGAGGTGTTCCAGTCGTTCGAGGCCGAGCCGGACCGGGACTGGGCCGGGGAGTTCAAGCGGTCCCCCATGTACGCGCAGTACATCGCCGCGGCCATGGCCGTGGCCCCGCCGGAGGCCCGGCCGCGGCAGGCCGTCCCGGCCCCACGCCGGCGCAACCGGCTCGGGCAGCTCAGCACCCTGTGCCGGCGCTACCTGGCCGTCATCGCTTCCGACAAGGTCTATCTCGGCTTCCTGGCCGGGGCGCCGCTCGTGCTGGCGGCGATCATGCAACTGATCAACTCGCCGCAGGGGCTGACCGGGACAAAAGGCAGTAACCCCGACGCCGAGGCCATCTTGCTGATCCTGGCCATCGGCGCCTGTTTCACCGGCGCCCTCAACTCGATCAGGGAGATCGTCAAGGAAAGACCGATCTACACCCGGGAGCGGGCCGCCGGGCTGTCCGCCGGCGCCTACCTGTGGTCCAAGCTGCTGGTCCTGGGCGTGCTGAGCGCGGTGCAGGCCGCGCTGATGACGGTGGTCGGGCTGTACAACGTGAAGATGCCAGCCACGGGATCGTTCTTCACGAGCTCGCCGGAGCTCGAGATCGTGCTGGCCATGGCCTTTCTCGCGGTCACGTCGATGACCCTGGGCCTGCTGATCTCCTCGTCGGTCAGCACCTCGGAGAAGAGCCTGCCGCTGCTGTTCATCACCGTGATGGCGCAGGTCGTCTTCACCGGCGGGGTCATCACGATCGCCGGGCAGCCGGGGCTGGAGCAGCTCGCCTGGTTCTCCCCGTCTCGCTGGGGCTTCGGCGCGGTCGCGTCGACCACGAGGCTTGGGTTCATCACGCCTGCCAACCCGCCCGGGTCCAGTCCGGACCCGGTGTGGGCGCACACTCCGCACGTCTGGCTAATGGACATGGGCCTGATGGTGGTGCAGGCGGTGGTCCTCTCGTTCATCACCTGGCGCAGGCTGAAGGGATCGAGCCCGGGCCGTCGGCGCTGACTAGCCCCCGAGGTCGAACGGCCGCGGGTACGGGTAGGGCCGGTAGCTCACGAACGCCGACGGGGTCGCGACGAGCGTCCCCGTGCTGTCGGTGAAGACGTTGTAGCCCGGGCCCAGCGCGGCGGCGTTCGCGTTCAGGCCCGATGGTTGCAGAGCCTGGTCATTCCAGTGACCGGTGGCGAGGCGGTTGAGCAGCGTCTGCGCCGCGGTGATCGTCTCGGCCGGGGTGAAGGCGCAGTGCCCGGCCCGGCTGACGAAGATCTGCCGCAGCATCCGCGAGTCGCCGGCCTGCCGCACCACGCTGGCGTAGGCCTGCTCGTTCTCCGGTATCACGAGCCCGTCGCCGGTGGTGTGCATGGTGAGCACCGGCACCGGGAGCTGCCCGTTGAAGGAGATGTACTTGGCCAGGTACCGGACGGCGCCGGGGTCGGCGCTGATCCGGGCCGCGTGGTTGAGCGTGGCCAGGTCGGCGCGCAGGCTCAGGCCCGCGGCCTGGTACAGGGCGATGACCTCGGCGAGGTTCGGCGACTTGGCCAGCTGGGCGGCGAAGTTCACGCCGGTGGTCCAGGACGGGTTGCCGCCGGCCCGGACCTCGAGCTCGGCCCGCAGCGCGAACACGAACGGGAAGTCGACCTCGGTGTCCCACAGGAACTGGTTGTGCTCCTGCGCGGGGTAGTCGTTCGCAGCCGGCTCGGGCGACAGCGGGGTGAACCAGCCCGGCGTGTCGCCGAGCGCCGCGGCCAGCGCGATCCGGGCCTGTCCCTGCGTCGTCCGCTGCGCCGCATTGACCGCCTGGTCGGCCGCCTCCAGGTTGCCCGCCGGGTCCTTGATGTTCACGACCTGCAGCGACGGGTCGATCAGCTGCTGGAAGGCGACCTCGGAGTCGAGCGCGGTGTTCCAGGTGGCGATGCCACCGGACAGCACGCCGCACATCGGCAGGGCCGCGGTGAACCGGTTCGGGTAATCCTGGATGAGCCCCGCGGTGATGATGCCGCCGAGGGAGTGGCCCCAGGCGATCGTCCGGGCGGGCGCGCCGACCTGCTGGTCGAAGACGTTCAGCGTGGCGATCTGGTCGGGCAGGGCCTGCTGGATGGCCCATCCGGTGGTCGTGTAGGACGAGCCGGCCAGGGCGTAGCCGTGGCCGAGCAGCCAGGCGCCGGTGATCGGGTCACCGACGTCCTGTGCGGGGTTCGCCTCACCGGGCGCCACGTACCCGTGGCTGTACAGGAACAGGGTGCAATTCCAGTTCGCGGGGACTTCGATCTTGTAGGTCGCCCCGTCGGCGAGCGTGCCGGTCAGCGAGCGCGCCGTGGTGGCGCAGGCATCGGGCCCGGATCCGGCCGAGGCGAGCGACGGCGTGGCCGCCCCCAGGCCGACGGCCAGCAGGGCCACACACGCCACCAAGAGGGGATATCTACCGATCCTCCGCATAATTCACCCTCCAGTGCGCCTATGTCAGCATGATCCCGGCCCTTATGGACTGTAGACCGAGACGGATCGTGTGACCAGGCCCGGAACTGGCGGGTGCTGTCCCGCGGTGGTTTGACCGTCCCGTGGATGTACCGATGGGCGGCCCCCAAGCCCGTCCTCCGGTACATCCACGGGCGTCACCCGGTTCAGCCCCTGATGTAAACCGGGGTTCCGGGAATCTTCACGAGCTTGTGGAAGAAGTTCGCGATATCCATGGGAATGCGGACGCAGCCGTGCGAGTCAGGGTAGAAGGGAACGCTGGTGTTGTATTCCCCGTGAATGGCGTACTTGGTTCCGATGAAGAACACCGGGTTGTACATTTCCCCGAGCGGCACGTGGACCCAGCCCGGGAGGAACGACAGGGTGTGGAAATTGCCGGTCGGGGTGTTCCAGCCGCAGCCCTGGCCAGGCAGGCAGCCGGCGCCGGTGGACACGTGGCTGATCAGCTCGGGCGTGTTGCGGTTGTACAGGACCAGGACCTCGTTGTTGAGGTTCACCTCGATCCGCATTCTGCCGCCGCGCGGGACGAGGACCCTCGGCGACCGGGGGTGCACCAGCGCGCGCTCGGTGGCGCGGGACACCACGTCCTCGTTCGCGAAGTTCACCGGGTAGCCCTGGACTTCCTTGAACGCCCACACCGCTTCGAGCGTCTCCAGGCCGAACTTGCCGTCGGTCGCCCCCGGGTAGTACTTCAGCGCGGCGAGGCGCAGCTGCAGCCTCCGCACGGCCGGGCCGTGCATCCCCAGCTTCAGGAGCTGCTTGGGCGGAATGTACACCGCCGCGGCCGCGGTGCGGGCCGGCCCGGCCGGGGCCGCGGCGCGCGTTCCGGCGGCGGGGCTGGCGGCGGCCGCCCCGGCTTGGCCGAGGGTCAGGGCCCCCGCCGCAATCAGCGCCCCCAGCCCGGACAGCGCAGGCCACGAGAACACCAACCGCCACGCTGCGTGTCTCATGTCTCTCCCTTACCTGTGCCCGCTGAGCTGCCTGAGCCACCACAGTGCTCACCAGCACCGCGCTGAACCAAATGTCAATTTCTAGACGTTCTACCCACGCTGTCGGTTGCGTCACACTCGGCAGGCCGGCCGACTGTACAATTTGCCGCCTTGTGACCCGAACCGTCGCGCGCCCCGGGCCCTTCCCAGGGGATGAGTCCGCCGGCCGTTCCTGGAGGACCGTCACCATGAAGAGCAGCCTGCTCATCGGCGCCGGCGCGCTGATCACGGTCGCCGGGATCATCTTCGCGCTGCAGGGCCTCGGCTATATCGGCGGCAGCGCGATGACGGGCGTCACCTTCTGGGCGGTGGCCGGGCCGCTGATCGCCCTGGCCGGGATCGCGGTGGCCGCGTTCGGCCTGCGACGCCGGCGCTCGGCCTAGCACCGGCGCCTGGCTTCGTAGCACCGGCGCCCGGCTGGCCGCCAGCGGCGTTAGGCCGCTCTCGTGGTTGCATGGAAGCACACGCAGCACAGCCGACGGGGCCGGCCGGGGGTGCGGATGCTCGCCATCTCGTTCAACAGCGTCCTGATCATTGCCGGGATCGCGGTGCTGATCCCGGTGCTGCTCGGGTTCCTGCCGCAGGTGCCGGTGCCCGGCGCGGTCCTCGAGGTCATCGCGGGCATCGTGGTCGGACCGGCGGTGCTCGGCTGGGTACGGGTGGACGCGCCGGTGCAGGTCCTGAGCGATCTCGGCCTCGGCATGCTGCTGTTCCTGGCCGGGCTGGAGATCGATGTCGAGCGGCTGCGCGGCCCGCTGGCGCGGCTGGCGGGCTCGGCGTTCGCCGTCTCGGCCGTGCTGGCCCTGCTGTGTGCCTCCGTCTTCCGGCTGGCGGGCCTGGGCACCCAGCCGCTGCTACTGGCGATCATGCTGATGTCCACGTCGGCCGGGCTGCTGCTGCCGCTGCTGAAGGACGCCGGAGAGGACACCACTGAGTTCGGCCAGCTGGTCATGACGGCGGCGGCGCTGGCGGAGATCGTGCCCATCCTGCTGCTGTCGCTGTTCTTCTCGGCCGCGTCGAAGACGACCGCGGACCAGCTGGTGTCGCTCGCGATCTTCCTGACCCTGCTGGTACTGATCGGGCTGACCCTGGCCCGGGTGCTCCGGCTGGACGCCCTGGACCGGCTGCTGTCCCGCCTGGAGGACCGCAGCGCGCAGATCCGCGTGCGCGCCGCGCTCGCCCTGGCGCTCGCCTGCGGGGTGCTGGCCTACCGGTTCGGGTTCGCGTCGATCCTCGGCGCGTTCGCCGCCGGCCTGCTGGTCAAGCTGGTCGAGCTGTCCGGGCACACCCCGCGCCCGCAGTTCCAGACCAAGGTGGAGGCCATCGGCTTCGGCTTCCTGGTCCCGATCTTCTTCATCGCCACCGGCGTCAGCTTCCAGCTGAAGGAGCTTCTCGCGAACCCGGCTGCGATCGCTGAGGTGCCGTTGTTCCTCGTCGCCCTGCTGGTAGTGCGCGGGCTGCCCGCGCTGCTGTACCGGCGCTCGACCGGCACCCGCCGCGCCGAGGCCGCGGGCCTGCTCCAGGCCATCACGCTGACCTTCATCATTGTCGCGTCGCAGATCGGGCTGGCCACCGGGAAGATCACGCCGACCGCGGCCGCCTCGCTCCTCGCCGCGGGGCTGCTGTCCTCGGCCTTGTTCCCGATCGGGGCCCAGCGGCTGCTGTCGCCGGGCGCCGAGCCGGTGACCGCCGACCTCAAGGAAACGGGCTGACGCGGCGGCCAGGCCGTGCCGCCTGGCCCGCGCGGATACCACGGCCGGCTCGCCCGACGGGCTACGGCGCCGGCCAGCCCAGGACCAGGCGGGTGTGCCGCCGTTCCAGGATCGTCTGCCCCGGCCGGCCCGTCACGGGGGTCGGCAGCGGGTAGGCGATCACGCTCAGGCCCGAGATCCGGGGCCGTCCCCGCTCGTGCCACGCGCGGACCCGGTCGGCCAGCTGCCGGGCCAGGTCACCGCCCGTGGGCCCGAACCCCCGGACCACGATCCCGGATTCGGCGTACCGGCGCTCCGCCGGGGACGCCCACGGCCTCGCCGGGATCAGGGCGGCCACCCCGAACTCCCCGGCCCACCGGGGCTCGCGCAGGTCGCCGGAACCGGCCAGGGCCCCGAACGGCAGCAGCGGCAGCGGCCCGCCGCCGCGCACCGCAGGCCGCTGGGGGCCGCCGCCGGCGATGGTCAGCCGGACCAGGCCCGGCTCGGCGAGCGTGACCCACAGGTCGGCCTCGGCCAGCTCGCCGAGGCCGGCCACCTGCACGCCGCACGGCACGTCGATGACCGGGCCGGTCAGCGCGTCGTAGAGCGCCCCGGCGTCCAGCGGCCTGCCGTCGTCGGCCTGGGCGCGCAGCCCGGGCTGCGGGCCGACCGGGACGAATGGCTCGGGGCTGCCGAACACGCCGGCCATGCGGATGAAGCCGCAACGGCAGGCCGAGCGGCTGCGCCAGTGCCCGGCCTCACGCTCCAGGGCCAGGCACAGCTGGATCCCGCGTACCGAGAGCGGGAGGACGATGCGCCCGCCGGGGCCGAGCTCGGCCAGCCATTCCGGCGCGAGATCCCACGCGCCGGCCGTGACGATGAGCCGGTCGTAGGGCGCGTAGCCGGGCGCGCCGAAGCCCCCGTCGCCGCAGATGACGATCACGTTGAGGTACCCGGCCGCGGCCAGGTTGGCCTGGGCCCTGGCCACCATGTCGGCGTCGATGTCCACCGTGACCACCGATCCGCGCTCGCCGACCAGGTGGGTCATGAGCGCGGCGTTGTAGCCGGTGCCGGTGCCCACCTCCAGCACCCGGTGGCCGGGCGCGAGGCCGAGCTGCTGCAGCATGATCGCCATGATCGCGGGCTGCGAGGACGAGCTGACCGGCAGGCCGTCCGCGCCGGTCTTGATCACGAAGGCCTCGTCCTGGTAGGCCTCGCTGGCCGCCATCTCCGGCAGGAAGAGGTGCCGGGGCACGCTGCGGAACGCGGCTTCGACGCCCGGGCTGGTCAGCCTGCCGCTGTCGCGAAGCTCATCGACGAGCCTGGCCCTGGCGGCCTCCGGAGTTATGGTCATCGGCGACCACCACCCTCCGAGCCTCACCCTAGGCCCGGGGCCGTGGCCCAGGCCCCATCGCCCGGGGTGATTACCCGGACGACCTCATCCGGGCCACCTCGTACAGCGCGATCCCGGCGGCGACGCCCGCGTTCAGCGACTCGGAGGGACCGGGCATCGGGATCCGGGCCAGCACGTCGCACCGCTGCGCCACCAGCCGCGACAGCCCGCGCCCCTCGGAGCCGACCACGAGCACCAGCGGCCCGTCGGCCAGGTCGACGGCGCTGATGGCGGCGTCGCCGTCCGCGGCCAGGCCGACCGCGAACAGGCCTGCCTCCTGGTAGGAGGTCAGCGTCGCGGCCAGGTTGCTGGCCTGGGCGACCGGCACCCGGGCCAGCGCGCCCGCGGACGCCTTCCAGGCCCCGGCGGTCACTCCCGCGGACCGGCGCGCCGGGACCAGCACCCCGTGCCCGCCGAACGCGGCCACCGAGCGGGCCACCGCGCCCAGGTTCCGCGGGTCGGTGACCCCGTCCAGCGCGACGATCAGCGCCGGCTGGGCCGCGTCGGCGGCCCGTTCGACCAGGTCACCGGGGTGCGCGTACTCGTAAGGCCGCACCCGCAGCGCAATCCCCTGGTGCACTGCTCCCCCGGCGATCCGATCCAGTTCGGCGCGGCCGGCCTCGACCACGGGTATCCCGGCGTCGGCGGCCAGCGCCACCGCCTCGCCGAGCCGCTCGTCGGCATCCAGCCGCGGCCCGACGTGCAGGGCGGTGGCGGGCACGACCGCGCGCAGCGCTTCGAGCACCGCGTTTCTCCCGGCGACCACCTCGGCCGCGCCGCCCGGCCGGCGCGATTTAGCTCCATAACGGTCCGCCTCCCCCCGGCCTGGCGCGGCGGAGGCGTTCTCGTTGGGGGATCTTCCGGCGGCGGCCCGGCGCTGGGCCGGATGCCCGGGTCGCAGCTG
>Ga0306922_10008248_pt1 | contig 10110 bp, 11 predicted proteins | sample sta12Cox44000082_FD_203758 | JGI IMG/M metagenome (GOLD analysis project Ga0306922, IMG submission 203758) | Lab enrichment of tropical soil microbial communities from Luquillo Experimental Forest, Puerto Rico - statoxic.12C.oxic.44.000.082 (v2)... | ecosystem: Environmental > Terrestrial >...
CCAGGCCCTCTCTGACCATAGCACAGCGCCGCGCGACCGCGACGCCGATGCCGGCCCTGTCGATGGGTCGCAGCGATCCGCCCGCCGCAGGACCATCGCCGGGCTAGATCATGCGGCGAGCCAGAAGGTGGGGCGGTGCAGGAAAGGAATACCGCGGCGGCGGTCGGTTATCTCGACGTTGCCATCGGGGGCCGCCTCATCGACCGGATTGAGGTCGGCGGCGCCGTGCATGAAGCCCACCATGGGCACCGCCGCGGCGAAATAGAATAAGCGCGCGTCGGTTCTTGGATTCGAACAAGCCCGGCGAGGATCCATGTTTCTCTCCCATCGGCTCGAACGTTATGACTCTTGAGGGCCGTAGCAGCAGTGTCTCGCTGTCGAGCCGCAAAGTCCTTGGGACAAACCTGAATTGTTCTGAATCTTTGCTTAGGCATCCGATAGCGAATGATTGCTGCACTGCGGGATTTAGGTCCTGCCAATGTTCGCTTTGGGTCAAAAGCGGCGGAGATGACTGAGCCGATGCGGCGGCCTATGTCCGCTTTGCCCCCGAAAGCGGACAAATCAGCAGAGCCTTCAGGATGTCCGCTTAGTGCCAAAAGCGGACATTCGCATTGCAGCAAGATTTTCTTATTCGATGACCTCGTCGGCGGCGACGAGCAGCTTGTCTGGCCGCCGGGATGCGGACTGAGTATTCGGTCCTGATCAGGAGGGGCGCCCATCGCCCTTGACCTGAGTGCGATGCATGATTCGCCGGCTCGCCGGGTCGAACGCATCGCGTCGATGCATGGTGCAGCGATTGTCCCACATGACGAGATCGTCGACCCGCCAGACGTGTTCCCAGGCGAACTCGGGTCGATCAACGACGCTCCACAGCTCATTGAGTAACGCTTCTGACTCGGCGAGCTCAAGCCCAATCAGATAGGCGTTTCGTCGGCGGCCGAGATAAAGCATGCGACGTCCGGTCACCGGATGCGTGCAAACCAACGGATGCACCGCTCCCGGCGACGTGCGCGGATCGTCGGTCGGCGTAATACCTTGACGCACATAGCCACCGCTATTGTAGGTGCCGTCGTGCTTGATCTTGAGTCCGGCAATTCGCTCTTTCAGCCAGGCGGGCAGCGCCTCATAGATGCGATACATAGTGCAAAACGAGGTATTGCCGCCGGCAGCAGGCACTTCGAGCGCATAGAGCAGGCTCGCCTTCGGCGGCACATCAAGGTACGACATGTCGGTGTGCCATACCGCCTCGCCGTCGCCCAAGCTGCCAATAGGTTCCCCTTTCACCTTGACGTTGGAAACGATGTAGATCTCCGGCAGGCCTTCGACGAAGCGTCGGCCGTTCTCCTGGATTGGTGCCAGGTCGAGGGCTCCTAAGCGGCGGCTGAATGCGATCAACTCCTGGTCGCTCAGCGATTGACCGCGAAACAGCAGCACCGAATGGTCATACCACGCGTGCATCACGCGCTCGAACGATGTTGCATCAAGGTTGCGTAGATCGAGGCCCCTGACTTCTGCGCCTAGCGCCGCGTCGGTCGGGACCACCGAAAACCCAGCCGCACTTTCAGCCGGCGCCAAGGTCGTTTCAGTGCTCAATGTCATGGCTCACTTCCCTCCCAGAAGACTTTACCGAGGGTCCAGCTCAGCATGCTTTCTAGGCAGCTTGCTGGCAAGTTCCCTCAAGATCCCTTAGCGGGCTGAGGACTGAATTTGATTTGCGCTCAAAAAATTTGAGCGTTGGTCAATAGCGGCAGATCGATACGGTCACAGCATGTCCGCTTTACCCCCAATAGCGGGCAAACAGGGTGACGCCTCGGGATGTCTGCTTTGTGCCAAAAGCGGACAAACGCACCGCAACAAAAATCTTATTCGATCACCTCGTCCGCGATCAGTAGAACGTCCCGCGGGATTTCCAATTTCAGGGTTTTGGCGGTCTTAAGATTGATCACAAGGTCGTACTTAACCGGTTGCTCGATCGGAAGATCCGCAGGCTTTGAGCCGTTTAGAATCTTTCCGACATAGATCGCAGCGCGCCTGAACAGGTCGATTCGATTACTTCCATACGACATAAGTCCGCCGACTTCTGTGGTCTCCTTGAAACTGGACATCACTGGCAATGTATTCTTAGCTGCGAGTTCCACGATCAGTCTACGGTGTGTAAAATTGAGGCCTCCGGCGCTGGTAACGAGCAGTGCGTCAGGACGATCTGCGCTGATATCAGCAAATGCGCTCTCGAATTCACTGGCCTGTCGCACAGCGAGCGGCCGCAGCGTTACATTCAAGGATTGCGCCGTCAGTTTTAGCTGCTGCCATTGTGCTTTATCGTATGTAAGGTCGGGGTTCGTCAGAACCCCGATCTTAGTGGCCTGTGGAATTGCGTCCTTTAGCAGTTGCATCCGCTTGGCCGCCAAGCGCGCCGAATCGTCCTGCGTCAACCCGGTAATGTTGCCGCCGGGATGTGCAAGGCTCGTTACGATACCTTGGGCGACAGGATCGACACCGTTCAGCATAACGATGGGGATAGTCTTGGTGGCCTGTTTCGCAGCGACTACTGCCGAATTGCTCGATACGACCATTGCATCGACATCGAGCCGGACCAGTTCCGCCGCGAAGACAGGGTATCGATCGATTATTCCTTCGGCAAAGCGGCGCTCGATAATGATGTTCTTGCCTTCAATAAACCCACTCTCGCCCAAGCCATCCAAAAATGCTCGGCCTGCCGGTTGTGCTGGGATAGTCGGGTCATTCGCCAGGAAACCAATACGATAGATTTTTCGGGGCTGCTGCGCGCGCGCCGCGAGCGGCAGCGCAGCAACCGCGCCGCCGAGCAGCGCGACGAAGTCGCGACGTCTTACGTCGAGCATCGGGCTTTCCTCCCCTTGCAGGGCTGTCCCGCTGACTCAATCGGTTTGCCGCATGCTCAGCCTGCCGCAGGGAGGTCAGAAAGTCCTTGGGTTAGACCTGAATCGTTCTGAATCTGATGGCGCGGCGCTACTGTGCTGCCAGCCCCAAACGATAGCACACCATAGGGCGAGGAGCCTGCTGCGCTGCGGGATTTCAAAGCGTCGATGTCCGCTTTGGGTCAGAAGCGGCGGAGATGATCGGGACCGTGCGGCGGCCCATGTCTGCTTTGCCCCAAAAGCGGACAAATAGGCAGACATCTCGCTAAGTACGCTTTGTGCCAAAAGCGGACATATGCACTGCAGAGGCGGCCGGCATAGCTTGGGCGTTACCTGTGTTCCGCCGATGTCTTGATGAAGTCGACAAACGCCCGCAGCGGCGCGGGCACGAGCCGCCGCGCGATCGTCGCAGCCGTCAGTAAACTAGCGATTGTGATCTCTACGGTCTGCGCGACGGTGGCCGCCACAGGTTCTTCGATGTGAGGCAATGAACGGCGACTTCGCTGCCGGTTGGCGGTGCGATACGACAATCCATTGCCACGCTCGCTAAGCCGTAGGCATCGAGTCGGTCCAGCTGCCGCTTCTCGGAGAGCAGGTTGATCATGGCCATCGATGCAGCGTCCATTGCCTTATTGAGGTCGGCGTTGCGGCCGACGGTGACATAATCGGTCGCCGTCTCGTTGCTCGGCAGCGCTAAAGGCGGCCTCGCCCTTGCGTCCTTCGGATTGAAGCAGAACGTGCCCTTCACGATGTCGACCACCTCGGAGATGCGGCAATCCCAGCCCTGCATCATGATGCGCTGCGCGTCCGTCGCGGAGGCGCGCCGCTCCTCCGTAATGAACTTCACCGTTTCGGACTTGAGGATGTCGAGCGCCTTGTTGAGGTCTTCATCATAGCCGAGCGTGAGCCAATGCGTCGGCGTTTCGACGCGAGGCCATTCGAGCGATCGGCCCTTGACGACATCGACGGTAATGTTGAATTCCCTGAACGCAGTCTCGATGCCCGTCAGATTTATCTCGCCATTGCCTTGCGCACCATGGGCATCGCTCGCCCACAACAGCGCGCCCTTCACGAACACCGGCAAATAAAGGGTCGATCCCACCGTCAGCTCGCGTAGATCCAAATTGCCGCCGTAACGTCCTGGGGGGACGGTGCTGTAGCGGCCCGGTTCGGCGCGTGCGACACCAAGGATACCGGGAAACGGGCGCAGAGGAACGAAAACACCGGGCAGGAACTCAGCAACTTTGTTGTCCCAGTCGAGATAGACGTAGCGGATTCTCCCTTCCGGAAACTCCTTCGGAAATTGTCCGGCGAGGCCGGGGTAATTCATATTCACCCCGTAAGAGCGCGGTACGATCTTGTTGATCTTCACCTTGAGCACATCGCCCGGCTCGGCACCTTCGACATAGATGGGCCCAGTCAACGTGTGTGCGCCGCGGCCCGGCACCTCTTGGCGAATCTTGGCGAGCATGTCCAAGGTCGCGCCGGGCACGAGGCGATCGTGGAAATGCATCATGGTTTCCATGATGACGGTATCGCCCGGCTTGACGGTGAGTACCGGCTTCTGTGCATTGTCGTACCAGCCCAGCTGCGTGGTCTCCATCGTCGCCGGAAGGAGATGAACTTTTCCCGAAGTTCCGGTAGCGACCGCCACCGTTTGCGCGGGTGCCTCATTATGCAAAAGCGCAAGCAACGCGCCGGCGAAGAGGGTCAGCGCTATCTTGGACTCGGCCTTCATTTCACCCTCCCTTGTTTCCTAAACCGAGCGCGGCGTACCCACGCGCGCGGCTCTAGCGCGGCGGACCTGACGACCAGGTATATCCCGTCCCAAACGCCGTCCCTGGAAACGGATTCGGTCGGCAAAAGCCACCGAGCCCCCACACCTGGGCCAGACACTGTTGTTGCGTGGCATAGCTGCAGTTGTCGCTGATGCCCTTCCTTCCATAGGTCGCACACCAGCTTCTGCTGGCGGCGGCCGCCTAGCTCCCTTGCGCGCTCGACCGGCGCTTGGCGTCAGCGTCGGTGAGCAACAAAGCCATTATTGCGATGATAAGCGAAACAAGACCGATCGCGCGCATGCTGGTCTCCGTGTTTCGTCCGGCCGATTGAGAAGGCCGAGGGGCCTGGCGCAGGATAACATACCTTCACAGGGGCCTGCTGCGTTGCGGCATCTCAATCCGGCGGATGTCCGCTTTCGGTCATAAGCAGACACCGGGCCTCATGACCCGGAGTCGAGAATGTCCGCTTTACCCCCAAAAGCGGACATCGAGAGCTTTGTCTGCTTTGTGCCAAAAGCGGACATTTGCATTGCAGGAGATTTCCTGATTCGATCACCTCATTGGCCGCTATTCGCGGAACGGAACGTTATGGAACGTCGGCTGTGACCGGGGGATCAGTCAGCCTTGATGTTGATCCCCCGGATCACCTTGCCCCACTTCTCAGTTTCTTGGGCGATAAACTTGCCGAAATCGGCCGGTGACAGCACCAACGGCGTGCCGCCGAAGTCGGCGAGCCGCGCCTTCAACTTGGGATCGGCGAGGCCCGCATTGATCTCTTTGTTGAGCTTGTCGATGATATCGACAGGTGTGCCCTTTGGCGCGCCCACACCGTACCACGCAGTCACATCGTAGCCTGTGACAAACTCGCCTACGCTTGGAACGTCCGGTAGCGCCTCCGCGCGCATTGCGGTGGTGACCCCGAGCCCACGTAGCTTGCCGGTTCTGATCGATCGACGAGGGAAGAGAGGCGACCGATACGTCCACTTGTCCACCGAGCAAGGCTGTCAGTGCGGGGCTGTTACCGCCAAAAGGCACGTGGACTAGATTGACGCCAGCCATCATCTTAAACAGTTCTCCGGCAAGATGACTTATGGTTCCCGCTCCCGGCGAGGACATATTCACTTTGCCTGGATTGGCCTTCGCGTAATCGATGAACGCAGGAATCGTCTTGGCGGGGAACGATGGATTTGCCAGCATGGCCTGGGGCTGCTGCGTGATGCTCGAAACCGGGGCGATATCGCTGATGAAATTGAAATTGAGCTTCTGGTAGAACGTGGCGTTGATTGCATTCGTCGAGCCGATGAGGAGGAGCGTATAGCCGTCTGGCGGCGCTCGCACGACGGCTTCTGTGGCGATATTGGTGCCAGCGCCCGGTCGATTTTCGATGACGAATGGCTGGCCAAGACGTTCTGATAGCCACTGTCCTATCAGCCGTGCGACGATGTCGTACCCGCCACCGGCTGCGAAACCCACGATCAAGCGCACCGGCCGCGACGGATAGGCTTGCGCCCAAGCGACGCGCGACACAGCCGGCAGCGCGGCCGCGCCCAGATGCAAGAACTTGCGGCGGGAAAGTTTCATCTTGAACCTCCCTTCACATCATTCGATCACCTCGTCGGCGGCAGCGAGCAGTTTGTCCGGGACGGTAAGCCCGAGCATCCTGGCGGTCTGGTTGTTGATGACCAGCTCGAACTTGGTTGACTGCACGACCGGCAGGTCCGCGGGCTTCGCGCCTTTGAGGATGCGGCCAGCGTAGACGCCAATCTGACGAAACGCATCCGTAATGTTGCTTCCGTAACTCATCAGCCCGCCGACTTCAGCAATGTCACGTGAGGCAGACGCCATGGGAACAGCATGGCGCGCCGCCATGTTGGCCAGTTGAAGTCGCCGGCTGTTGAAAAAACCATCTTGGCCGACGAAAACGGCGTCGGGCCGCTCGCGCCCAAAAGCTGCGAAGGCCGCATCGATCTCGCGGCTGGTCCTGGCATTGAAGATTTGGAGCTGTAGTCTCATGGCGCGTGCAGCCGCTTCCACCTCTCTCAACGTGGTTTCTGTATTCGCAGCATTGGTCCGATTGACGAGTACGGCCACGCGCGCCACTCCGGGTACCAGCTCACGCAGGAGCTCCAGTCGCTTCGCCGTCAACTCAACATTTAAAAAATTGACGCCGGTCAGATTGCCACCCGGCCGGGCGAGGCTGGCGACAAGACCAAGCCTGACCGGGTCTTCGGGAGCGCCGAAGACGATGGGGATCGTCGTGCTTGCTGCCTTGGCCGCGAACGCCGCAGCAACACCTCCGGTCGCGGTAATTACGGCGACCTGACGGCGAACCAATTCGGCCGCCAGCGCCGGCAGTCGATCAGGCTGATTCTCGGCCCAACCGTATGCGATCGCCACGTTCTCGCCCTCGACATAGCCGGTGTCCTTCAGGCCCTGACGAAATCCGCGCAGACGGTCCGGCACCGCATCAGGCGACCTGGTGTCGAGAAACCCGATCACCGGCATTCGCTCCTGCTGCGCGCGCGCCGCGACCGGCCACGCGGCGGTTGCGCCACCGAGGAGCGTGATGAACTCGCGCCGCTTCATTCGATCACCTCGTCGGCGCGCAGCAGGATCGCCGTGGGCAGCTCGATGCCGATCGCCCTGGCGGTCTTGAGGTTGACGACCAGCTCGAATTTCGTGGCCTGCTCGACCGGCAGCTCGGCCGCTTTCGCGCCCTTGCAAATCTTCGCGACGTACTCCGCTGCCCGTCGATACATTCCCGAAAAATCGGCGCCGTAGCTCATGAGCCCTCCCAGCTCGACCCAATGCCTGGCGATAAACATGGATGGGAGGTGGTGCGCATTCGCCGCTTCGACGATGCGCGCTCTATATGGTAGGAAGAAGGGACTGGACAGAACCAGAAGTATTCCCGCATCCGCGGCTGCGGCCCCGCGAATCGCAGCCTCGAAGTCGTAGGGCGGATTTTCTAGCCGCAGCGATTGCACCTGCAGGTTCAAGAGATTTGCAGTCCGCTCGGCGGCGACAAACTGGTCGGCACTTTGCGCATCGAACAGCATGGCCAGTCGAGTCCGGTCGGGAAACGCCTGGTTCAGCAACTCAACCTGCTTTTGCGCCAACTCCAATTGCTGAAAGACAAAACCTGTGATGTTGCCGCCCGGCCGTGCCAAGCTAGCGATGTAGCCACGGGCAAGCGGATCGAAATTGATGGCGATCATGACAACAGGGATGAAGCCGCTCACGCCCATGACCGCCTGCAGCGACGCCTCCGGCCCGCTGGCAACGATCAAATCGGGCCGCGAACGCGTCAACTCCGCCGCGACTACGAACGGGCCACGCGGATCGTCCACGCTTTGATAATCGATGGTAAGATTCTGGCCTTCGTGAAAGCCATTCTCTCCCAATACCGTGCGGAATGCCTCATACGGGACGGTTGACGCTGGGTTACTGAGGGTCGGCCCCAGGACGCCCAGCCGAATGAGCCTGCCCGACTGCTGCGCCAGTGCCGTAACGGGCCACGCCGCCGCGGCGCCGCCGAGCAGCGATATGAACTCGCGGCGCTTCATTGGTGATGCCCGCCAATCATGCAGGCTCTTTCTCCGCATCCTTCTTGTAGCGACCAGCTCCAACAATTTCGGCAACCGTTCCGTCGGGCGCGCGGAATTTTAACGCGCCCTCGCCAGGTTCGGAAATGATCGTACCGCCGTTGGCCTTGATCTTGGCGAGATAACTGTCGCGATCCTCGACTTCGATGCCCCAATGATGGATGCACGGACCGGGGCCGGAAAGCTGCGCCTCTGCGACATCTTCACTGTCGTAGACCATCAAGGCGAGATCGATATTTCCGTCTGTCAGATGTCGCGAGACATGCCCGCGCTCGTATCCTGTGCTGGTTTGGCGAAAGCCGAACACCTCTTCATAAAACTTGGTTGCCTTCTCCAAATCGTCGACTTTGATGGCGATGTGAACGATGCGAGGCATGGCCTTTTCCTCTCTTCAAAAATTCAACTGCATATTGGGGTGAGTGCTGCCGTTCCGCTGACCGGTGATATGAACTCGCGCCTCCTCATTCGATCACCTCGTCGGCGCGCGCGAGCAGTTGCGCTGGCACCTCGAGGCCGAGGGTCTTCGCAGTCTTTAGATTGATTACCAACTCGTATTTAGTCGGCGCCTGCACCGGTAGATCGGCCGGCTTCTCCCCCTTTAGGATACGATCGATGTAGCCGGCCGCGCGCCGGTATTGGTCGACTGCGTCAGGTCCATACGAAATCAGGCCGCCAGCGGCAGCGTAGTAGCGGAACGGGTAGACAGCAGGAAGTCCATTGCGAGCGGCCAGCGCGATGATCTGCCCGCGATGCGTGATCGTCAGCGAGCCAGGCAGCACAATCATGCCGCCATTCGACCCGCGGGCGAATGCTCCGACCGCTGCCTCGATCTCACTAAGATCGCGCATGTCTATCGGGCTCAAGTCCACCCTGAATGACCCCGCCACGGCCTGGATTGCCCCGAACTGACCGGTGCCGGAGGGATTGCTGGGATCACGCAAGACCGCCATCCGGGTGATGCCCGGCGCGATCTCTTTGAGCAGTTCGACCCATTTGGCGCTGAGGCCGTATTCGAACAGGGTGAAGCCAGTGATGTTGCCTCCCGGCCGCGCCAGGTTCGCAACGAAACCGGCCCCAACCGGATCGGAGACCTGCACGAACACCATCGGCATGGTACGCGTCGTTTGCTGCAACTCCACCACGGACGTGACGCCCACGGCCAGGATAACCTCTGGCGCAAGCGCGACCAGTTCCGCCGCGTATTCGCGCAGGCGACCGTCATCGCCGGCGGTAACCCATCGAAAGTCGATTCGCAGGTTGCGACCCACCATCCAGCCTAATTCTTGCAGGCCCTGCAGGAATGCCGCATTCCGAAGCTGCGCTTCCGCATCGTCCGACGGGAGGTTCGTGAGCACACCGATGCGCCGCACGCGCACTCCCGGCTGCTGCGCGCGCGCCGCGAGCGGCCAGGCCGCTGCTCCGCCGAGCAGCGTGATGAACTCGCGCCGTTTTATGTCGAGCATGGGGACTTCCTCCCCGATGCGCTATCAACCCGCCACCCGGCCCGTGCGCCCGGTTTCCTGCACCTCAGCCTGCCAAAGAGAGGCCGGCAAGTCCTCGGGCCAGACCTGAATCGTTCTGAATCGAGGCGGGGCCGCTGGCTCCAGCCGACCAAACGATAGCACGCCGCCTTAAGATACGGCAGGAGCCTGCTGCACTGCGGGATTTCAGTGTCGTTATGTCCGCTTTGGGTCATTAGCGGACGAAGCGAGTGAACCCAAATGCTCGTGGATGTCCGCTTTGCCCCCAAAAGCGGACAATCAGCAGACCATCTAATGTTAGGTTTCGTTAGGTTCGGAATAAAACCCCATGACGCGCGTGCGCCACGTC
>Ga0306922_10008249_pt1 | contig 10110 bp, 8 predicted proteins | sample sta12Cox44000082_FD_203758 | JGI IMG/M metagenome (GOLD analysis project Ga0306922, IMG submission 203758) | Lab enrichment of tropical soil microbial communities from Luquillo Experimental Forest, Puerto Rico - statoxic.12C.oxic.44.000.082 (v2)... | ecosystem: Environmental > Terrestrial > Soil...
GTGGAATCGGCGGCCGGACGAGCTTGAGACGGCGATCGGCGTAAGCGACGCGGCCGCGTCTACGACCGGAGCCGGGTGACCGACTGCTCGAAGCAGAACGGGAACCGGCTGGCGCCGATCTCCACCTGGAACCAGACCCGCCGCGCGCGGGCGTCGGACGGGATGTAAACAGTGCCCACCAGGACCTGGCCCGGGAAGAGTGTCGTCCGCCGGAGCGCGGCGTTCGACCACATCTCCTTTTGGGCCTCGACGTTGGAGATGGCCTGCGAGTGGCGGGCGTCGTCCGCGTCCGCCTTGCCCTCGATCGCCTGCGTGGCGGAGCCGCCGCCGCTCCCCGCGCTGCCGACGTCGGCGAGCATCCCGAAGAACATGAAGGGCGCGGCGGCGTCGCGGTCGTTCTGGGCGGCGGCGCGCTCGCGGGCGCGCCTCGCGTCGAGCGCGAACAATCTTCCCTCCGGATCCACAACGTAGTCCGCGGGGCGGCAGGTCTGGCGCGCCGTCCCGGTGCACGTCGAGTAGGTCATGTTGTCCGGATCTACCTCTACCGGCGCGGCCCCGAGGTTCTCGACCTCCACGCGCAGAGCGAGCAGGTGCTCGTCCTGGCGCTCGAACGCCGCGGCGACGCGCACGCCCTGCTTTTCGTGCGTCACGGCCGCGCGTCCGGCGACCCACACGACGTCGTCATTCGCGCGCGGCGCGAGACGGATGACGGGAGCGGGCGTGGCGCACCCGGTGGCGAGCGCCGAAAGGACCGGCGCCGTCGCCAAGAGGACCTTTCCAAGCAAGAGGTCGCGACTAGCCATGCGCATCCGGTAACGCAATGCGCGTGCCAGGTCGGCCGCCATTCAAGCCCTCGGGACGCCGAGGGTCGGGGCCGTCGCCCGCGCCTCACCGTCCAGGTGAGTCGCGCGGTACACACGGCCGGGCGCACACTTTCACGGCCGCAAAGCCGAGGTGTCCCGGGGTCAGCCGAGGGCGGCGCGGACGGCGGCGAGCGCGCGATCGATCCCCGCGGCGTCGACGTCCAGGTGCGTGACGGCGCGCAGGCGGTGAGGGGCGATCGGGGCGATGCGCACTCCGGCCCCGGCCAGGCGGAGCGAGAGCTCCTCGGCGGTGATCGGCCCCACCTCGAAGATCACGATGTTGGTCTCGACGCGCGCGGCATCGAGGCGGATGCCGTCCACGCCGGCGAGCCCCTCGGCGAGGCGGCGCGCGTTCGCGTGATCGTCGGCGAGGCGCGCGCGGTGGTGCTCGAGGGCGTAGAGCGCCGCCGCGCACAGGATCCCCACCTGGCGCATCCCCCCGCCCAGCATCTTGCGGAAGCGGCGCGCGCGCTCGACGGCCTCCGCGCCGCCGGCGATGACCGAGCCGATGGGCGCGCCGAGCCCCTTCGAGAAGCACGCCGACACCGTGTCGAACGGCGCCGCCAGCTCGCGCTCCGCAACGCCGCTGGCCACGGCGGCGTTCCAGATGCGCGCGCCGTCGAGGTGGAGGGCGAGGCCGCGGGCCCGAGCGCGGGCGGCCACCTCGACGACGTCCGCGCGCGGCCAGACCCGCCCGCCGCCGCGGTTGTGCGTGTTCTCGACGGCGACGAGGCGCGTGCGCGGGAGGTTGCGATCGAGCGGCAGGCAGGCGGCCTCCATCTCGTCGCCGGTGAACGTGCCGTCGGGCGCGCCGATCTCGGCGAACTGCACCCCCGCCCAGGCCGCGCCGGCGCCCGACTCGTAGAGCCGCGGGTGCGCGCCGCGCCCGACGATCACCTCGTCGCCCGGACGGCAGTGGAGAAGGAGCGCGATCTGGTTGGCCATCGTGCCGCTCGGGACGTAGAGCGCCGCCTCCTTGCCGAGCAGCTCCGCGGCGCGCGCCTCGAGCGCCCGCGCCGTCGGGTCCTCGCCCCAGACGTCGTCGCCCACGTCGGCGGCGGCCATCACCGCGCGCATCGCCGCCGTGGGACGCGTGAACGTGTCCGAACGCAGGTCGACGATCACGGCGCGACTCTAACATCCGGCGCGCGCGCCGGCGTTCGGCGGATCCGGCCGGGCCCGTTCGGCGCCGCCGGTCAGCGGCCGGCGCGCTTGCCGCCGTCGTGGACCAGCGTCGTGCCGAGCCGCGTCTCGGCCTCGCGCACGTAGACCGTCTTCTTCCAGGGGGCGTAGCCGGTGAGGGCGACGCGGATCGTGACCGACTCGAAGCGGGAGACACTGATCCGCTTGGGCGTGAACCCCTGGCTCTGGCCGTTCACGGTGATCTCCGCGTGCGGCGGCGACGAGCCGACGACGAGCGTCGCCGCCGGGCGATGGAGCTTCTGGGACACGGCGGTCGTCTCGTCGGCGTTCGCGACCAGATCGCGGGTGACCGGCTGATACCGGTCGCGGTGGAAGGTCACGCTCGCGGTGCCGCACGGGACGCGGGCCGCGTCGATCGGCGTGACGCCGATGAGCTTGTCGCCCCAGGTCACCCTGGCGTCGCTGGGCTCGCTCACCACCCGGACCACGCAGCTCCCGCCGCCGGCGCGCGCCGCCGCCGCTGGGGCGGCCTTCGCGACCGGCGCCGGCTTCTCGACCTCCGCCGTCTCCTTCGTCTCCGCTTGTTCCTCGGCCTTCGCTTCCGCCTTCGCCGCCTTGGCTTCCGCCTTCGCCACCGCTTTCGCTTTGGGCGCCTCGTCCTTTGCCTTTTCCGCGGCTTGCTCGTCCGCCTTGAGGGGCGCGGCGGGCCTGGCCGCCGGCTTGGCCGCGACGGCCTCGGCGGCGGGCGGCGCTGCGGGGATCACCGGGGCGGACTGGGCGGGGCGGATCTCGGGAGCCGGTTGCGCGGCAGGAGCCTCGGCGGCGCGCGCCGCGGGCGCTGGGGCCGGCGGGGCGGCCGGGCGCCGCACGTGGCCCGGGCGGGGGATGGCCAGGCCGATCAGCAGCGCGCCGACGGCGAAGCCGGCGGGGATGCCGTAGCGCCGGGCGAGCCGCAGCGCTCGCTCCTTGCCGGCGCTCGCCGACCCTGTCTTCGCCGCGGCCAGCGGCGGGGCCGGCGCGAGCAGCTCCTCGGCGCTGGGTCCGGGGATGACGAACGGCCGTGCCGGCGCGAGCGGATCGATCTCCGCCGTCGGTCCCGCGTCGTCGACGACGGCCGCCTCCGCCTCGGCGGCGTCGGCCTCGAACAACGTGCAGTCGATGAACGACGCGAGGTCCTCGGGCCCGAGCTCGCTCAGCGGGTTGGCCGGGAGCGTGAACGAGGCGCCCGGGACGCGCGCCTCCTGGGAAGGGGCCGCGACCGCCGTGATGGTCTCGTCGTGGGAGTCTCCGCGCGCGGGCGTGCTGTCCGCCGAGCGCGACGACGGGACGCCGATCAGCGTCGGCGCGCGCGCGTAGGCGCTGGCCGCCGGTGCGGGGCGGGCCGCGCCCGCGGGTGTGCCGCTCGTCTGCGTCGGCGCCGAGCGGGCCGAAACGGGCGGCGGTGACGGGGCCGGCCGCGGAGAGACGGAGAGCGGCGACGGCGCGGGGCCGCGCGGGGTGGTCTCGGGGGCGGGGGCTTGGGGGGCGGGGGCTTGGGGGGGGGGGGCTCGCGGGTCCGGGGCTTGCGGGGTCGGGGGAGCCGCCGGCGCGGCCCTTTGCAGCGGCGGGGCGGGCGGCGCCACCGAACGCAACGGCGGTGACGCGAGCGGCGCGATGGTGGTCTTCGCGAACGCGGAGACGGGCGGCGCGATCACCGGCCGCACGGGGATGGGCGGCGGGACCACGCCGCGCCCCGGAGACCGCTCGAGCCGCGGCGGCGACACCTCCGTCGGCTCGGAGACGGACTGCGCCACCATGATCGGCACCGGCGGCCGCTGGCCGGCCAGCAGGCGCTGGTGGATGGCGCGCGTCGCGTCGTCCATCTCCAGGAGGACGACGCGCAGCATGGTGCGGCGGACGCCGGCGCCGCTCACGCCGTGCGGGGCGGGCTTGGCGTCCGTGACGCGGCAGCGCCCCCGCATCGCCACCGACCGGTCGCGGAGCAGGATCACGAACCGCCCCTCTGTGCCGATCGGCAGGTCGCCCGAGGCGGGGAGCACCAGCGAGCCCTCCGACGCGAACGACGCGAACTTCTCGACGAACTCGTCGACCGAGGTGCAACGCGTGGCGACGTGGATCAGCGGGCCGCGGCCGGCGGCCGCGCCCCCTTGCGCCTCGTCCTTGTGCGCAGGGTCCGACTGAACGTGCGGGTCGGGACGCGCCACCTCGTGATTATCGGCCAAATAAGCCCATACCTGAAGGTTTTCTGGAGTTCGCGCACTCTCCGAAAACCGAGCAATTTCCAGCGTCGCGGCGATTCGAGCTGCGGTCGCGGGTCCGGAAGGGACGAACACACACTCCCTGCGACCTTCGGCAGTCTCCTCGTCGACCCCTTCAGGCGGTCGCCGGGTGGTTCAGCGTCTCGGCGACGTCGTCGGCGACGACGTCGGCGTCGTCGTCGGTGTCGGCGTCGGCCTGATTCCGCCGAGCGCGGCGGCGAGGTCGATCCCGGTGGCGGCCTTGATCTGCTCGCGCGCGGCGATGAGCTTGCCGGTCAGATCGCCGAGGCCCGACCCGGCGCCGAGGCCCGCGCCGTTGGTGCCGCCGCCGCCGGAGGAGCCGCCGAGGCCGTCGAGGACGGTGAGGCGCTCGACCTTCAGCGTCTTGACGGTGCTCATGACGATGCGGGTGAGGTCGGCGACCTTCTGCATGAGGAAGACGTTGCGCGCCCCCGGCCCGACCTCGCGCCAGGTGGCGGCGATCTCGGTCATCGCCGCGGCGGTGGCGCGCCCCTGCTCGACGATCAGCGCCGCGTCACCCTTGGCGCCGGCTTCGGCGGCGGCCTTGCGCGCGCGCGCCGGCTCGAGCACGTCGGCGGCCAGCTGCCGGCGGACCTGCTCGATGCGCGCCTTCTGCACCTCGAGCTCCCCCTCGGCCTTGGCCTGGCGCGAGGCGACCTGGCCCTGGGCCTCGGCGACCAGCGCCGCGCTGCGGGTCTGCGCGTCGGCGAGGCGCTTGGCGTTGTCGGCGCGCGCGGTGGAGATGGTGGCGTCGATCTTCGAGAGCTCCGTCTCGCGCCGGTTGCCGGCCGCTTGCACCGCGCTCTCCGCCTTGGCGCGCGCTTCGGCGATGAGCGCCTTCTTCTGCACCTCGGCCGACTGCTTGCGCCCGATGCTGTCCAGGTAGTTCACGTCGTCGGAGACGTCCTGGATCTTCAGCGTGTCGAGCTCGAGCCCCAGCTTGCGCAGATCGTCCTCCGCCTCGACGAGCAGCGACTGCGCGAACTTGATCTTGTCCTGGTTCAACTCCTCGGGCGTCAGCGTGGCGAGCACGCCGCGCAGGTTTCCCTCGAGCGTGTCCTTGGCGATGCCCATGATCCGCTCGCGATCGACGCCGAGGAAGCGCTCGATGGCGTTGTCGAGCACCGGCTGCTCGCCGGCGATCTTGACGTTGGCGATGCCGTGGACGTTCACCGGGATGCCGCCCTTCGAGTACGCGCCCTGCACCGCGACCTCGATGGGCATGTTGGTGAGATCCATGGCGTCGACGGTCTCGAGCAGCGGCACGCGGACGGCGCGCCCGCCCTTGATGATCCGGTAGCCGACCTTGCGCCCGGCCGAGGCGCGCTGGCCGCCCGAGAACACCAGCACCTCGTTCGGCTGGCATATATAGAGGAAGCGGGTGAGGACCACCGCCAGCACGAAACCGAAAACGATGGCGATGACCACGAGCGCGGCGATGAGGTTCACGGCGCCCCTCCCGTTCCCGCACCCAGCCGCGGCGCTGTCGCCGGCGCCAGCAGCGCGGTCACGTCCACGCCGGTGGTGTCGGCGAGCGCGCGCAGCACGGTGGCGACCGCCTGCGGGTAGGCCGCCGCGAGCCGCGGCAGCGTCTGCCCGTCGCCGCCGTCGACGAGCTGCACGGGGCCGAGCTGGATCTGGCCGACGCTGTCGACGACGATGCGCGTGATCTCCTCGAGCTTGTTGATGAGGAACATGTCCGGCGCCGACGGGCCGGCCGCCTTCCAGGCGTCGGCCACGAGGCGCAGCGACTCGGCGCTGGCGCGGCCGTTCTCGGCGATGGGCGCCGCCTCGCCCGCGGCCTCCAGCGCCGCGGCCTCGCGCTTGACGTCGGAGGGGACCACCACCTCCGCCTGCAGGCGGATGGCCTCGAGGTCGCGCCGCACCGCCTGCAGCGCCTGCTCGGCGGTGGCCTGCGCGGCGAGGCCCGCCTGCTCGGCGCGCGCCTCCGCCGACTGCGTGGCGGCCTCCAGCTCGGCGCTGATCCGCCGCAGCTCGTTCCGCTTCTGGAGGATCGCGCGGTCGGCGTCGGCCTCCGCGACCTTGGCCCGCATATCGGCGGCGGCCGCCTCCTTGGCCGCCTCGTTGTGCGCGTTCGACTCCGCGATCTCGGCGTCGCGCACCACCTGGGCGATGCGCTCGCGCCCGATCGACGCCAGGTAGTTCGCGTCGTCGGTGACGTGCTGGATCTTGAGCACGTCGAGGTGGAGGCCGAGCTTGGCGAGGTCCTGCTCGACCTCGGCCGCCAGCGAGTCGGCGAACTTGAGCCGGTCCTCGTTCACCTCCTCGGGGGTCAGCGTCGCCAGCACGCCGCGCAGGTTCCCCTCGAGCGTCTCCTTGGCCACCTGCTGGATGTCGCCGAGGCCGCGGCCGAGGAAGCGCTCGACGGCGTTCATCACCACCGACGGGTCCGACGACAGCTTCACCACCGCGATGGCGCGGACCTTGAGCGGGATGCCCACCTTCGTGTACGCCCCCTGCACCTGCACGTCGATCGGCATCGACAGCATCTTCATCCGCTGCACGGATTCGATCAGCGGGATGCGCCAGGCCCTCCCGCCGAACACGACGCGCGATCCGACCTCGCTGCCGTCGGCCATGCGGTGCTTGCGCCCCGAGAAGATCAGGATCTCCGAAGGGCGGCAGAGGTAAAGGAACCGCGACAGGAACATCACCGCCGCCAGCACGGCGACTGCAGCGCCGCCGCCGGCGAGGAGCCCCAGCCCCCCGAGGCGGGCGGACCATTCCGACAAGGACGTTGAATCCATGACACCTCCCGAACGCTGTGCCCGACGTCTACGCCCGCGGCGCCTCGCCCGCCGGTGCGCGGGCGACGACGGCCACGTTCCCCTTGACCTCGACGATCAGCACCGGGGCGCCGGCGTCAAGCGCCTCGTCCGACTCGGCGACGAGATCGACGTCGCCGCCGCCCGGCGCGCCGATCCGCACCTTGCCGCGCTGCGCGTTCGCCACCGGCAGGAGCAGCCGCCCCTCGCGCCCCACGAGCGCGCCCGCCCCCGGCACCTGGCCGACGACCTCGCGCGTGAGGGCGCGGAAGGTCGCGCTCGCGCCGAGCCCCGTCGCGACCCCGACCGCTGTTGCCAGGAACGGCGCCAGCGCCGGCGCGCCGAGCGCGCGCAGCACGAGGCCGGTGAGGCCGAAGAACGCGGCGCCGAAGCTCCAGAAGCGGATCCCGAACAGCGCCAGCCACGAGCTGCCGTGGCCCTGATCGTGCCCGTCGCCGGCGCCGGCGTGGACGTCACCGCCCGCGTGCACGTCCGTGTCGTGGCCCACGCCCAGCGCGGACGCCGCGATCAGCACCCCACCAAACAGCAGCGAGCCCAGGTAGATGGCGAACACCACAGCCCCCCGAGCGGCATGATAGCAGCAATCTCGGGGGGGCGCGGGACGCGGTTCGAGCCGCTCCCTGGCTATCGGCTGTGGTGGCTCGGCTTGCTATCGGCCTGCACGGGGATCGGCTCCGTGATCGGCACGACGATGATCCCGCGCGGATCGCTGCTCCGCCAGCCCGGCGGCGGCAACGCTGCCGTCTTGTCCTCCGGCGGCGGCGCCGCCGCGGCCGCCGTCCCGCTCGTGAGAAGCTGGGTGCGCTGGGTCCGCCGGTGCGCGGGGCGCGGCGTGTCGCTCTCGCTGTAGCTGCTACTGCTACTGCTACTGTTCATGGCCTCCACCCGCTCGGCGACGTGACGGGCGTGACCGCCGCCGGGGCGGCGCGCGAGGCGAACGCCGCCGCCGTCGCCCTCGGCGAGGCAGGCGCCGCGCTCTTCCTCCGCCCGTGCGAGCTGGCCCCGGAGGCGCGCGACCTCCGCGCGCAGGCGCGACGTCTCGTCGCCGCCCCCGTCACCGCGGCCTCGCGTCGCCGTCGGATGCGCCGCAAGCAGATCCCGATCCTCGCGCCGCACCGGGATCAGCTTCTGCGGGTTGTCGGAGAACGGATCCTTCCAGAACAGCTTGCGGATCTTCTCGCGCACGGCGCGCCGGTCGCGGTCCGCGTCGTTCTTCGACTGCGCGACGACCTTGTCGATGGTGGCGCTCCCCGGCGGATCGCCGCGCCACTGTTGCTTGAGCGCGTCGTACATCAGGTCGGCGTCGGTCTTCTCCTCCGGCTGCCCGGCGGCGTCGGCAGCGGCGGCGATCTGCGCGAGCAAGGCCTTCCGCTGATCGTTGTCGTCCGGCGTGGCCGCGAAGGCCTCGTTCGGGATCCAGCCGCGCGCCGCTCCCGTGACGCGCAGCCAGCCGTGCCTGTGCCCCTGCGCGACGACGGCAGCGCCGGCGCCGAGCTCGGCGACCGCGGGCGCGTCGTCGGCGGGCCACTCGCGCACCGTCACGTCGGACACGATCTCGCCGGCTCGCCGCGCGAGCGCACGACCTGCCGGCACCGAAAAACCAACGACGACGACGACCGCCGCCACAAACGACCTCACACGCATCGAGAACCTTCCGGACTGGGGCTGGTGGAAACCCCGCGACTATATGCTTCGAGAATCGCCGATCAAGGTCCGCCGCAGCGGCGAACGATAGATTTTTTATCGGGAATTCCTGTGGTTAGCCTGTGGGAAAACCTTCAATCGCGCGAACAGTTTTTGGCCGGCCTTAGTTAGCGCTGTTTATGTTCGCGTCCGGCAGCTGCGCTACGCTTCGCGCGTGTTCGAGTTGTTGCTGCTCGCGATGCTGCTCGCGCATGACGACGGCGCCGCCCGCGATCGCTTCAAGAATCCGAAGGACCTCGACGGCTACATCGCCGCGCAGGAGGCGCCGAGCCGCGCCGCCTGGCAGAAGCCGGAGGAGGTGCTGGACGCGCTCGCGCTCAAGCCCGGGCAGACGGTCTGCGACATCGGTGCCGGACCCGGGTACTTCGCGCTACGCGCGGCGAAGCGGGTCGGGCCGACCGGGCGCGTGTTCGCCGTCGACGTCGAGCCCCGGATCCTGGACGCGCTGCGGGCGCGCATCGAGAAGGCCGGCGTCCGCAACGTGACGCCAGTGCTGGCGGTGGCCGCCGATCCGTTGTTGCCGCCGCACAGCTGCGACCTCATCCTCGTCATCGACGCCTACCACCACTTCCCCGATCGGCCGCACTACCTCGCTCGCCTCGCGGCGCTGCTGCGGCCGGGCGGGCGGCTCGCCGACGTCGACTGGCACAAGCGGGCGACGGACTTCGGCCCGCCGCTCGAGCACCGCATCGCCCGCGAGGACTTCCTCGCCGACGCGGCCAAGGCCGGGCTGCGCCTCGTGAGCGAGCCGAAGATCCTGCCGTACCAGTACTTCCTGGTGCTCGCCGCGCGCTGAAGTCACGCGCCGGCACCGCAACGGCAGGCCGGCGCGTGGACCCGCCGAGGGCCTACGCCTCGAGCGCGCCGCGCTCGCCGCGGCGCTTCGGCTTGCTGGCCTTGCTGGCGCCGTTGCCGTTGCTGCTCCCCACGGGGTGCAGCTTGCGGGCCGCGCTCTTGAGCGCCTCCGCCTTGTTGGTCTTCTCCCAGTAGAAGTCGCCGTCGGTGCGGCCGAAGTGGCCGTAGGCGGCGGTCTTCTGGTAGATGGGCCGCAAGAGGTTGAGCTCGCGGATGAGGGCCCCGGGGCGGCAGTCGAAGTTGGCGCGCACGATCTCGGCGAGGCGATCCTCGGCGACGGTGCTGGTGCCGAAGGTGTGCACGAGCAGCGACACCGGCTCGGCGACACCGATGGCGTAGGCGACCTGCACCTCGCAGCGGCGCGCGAGCCCCGCGGCGACGACGTTCTTGGCGATGTAGCGCGCGTAGTAGCAGGCCGAGCGATCCACCTTCGACGGATCCTTGCCCGAGAACGCGCAG
>Ga0306922_10008252_pt1 | contig 10108 bp, 13 predicted proteins | sample sta12Cox44000082_FD_203758 | JGI IMG/M metagenome (GOLD analysis project Ga0306922, IMG submission 203758) | Lab enrichment of tropical soil microbial communities from Luquillo Experimental Forest, Puerto Rico - statoxic.12C.oxic.44.000.082 (v2)... | ecosystem: Environmental > Terrestrial >...
GCGCTATCGTCACAGGCGGTCTCCTCTTCCTTCGCCCCCTCATCCTCCCGCGGCGCGGATCCCGGCCCGCTCCCCGCTTGTGTCCGCTTGCGGGGAGAGGGCCGGGGTGAGGGGCACGCTCACGCTCGTGCCTTCAGCTCGCGTTTGAGCTCGTTCAAGAAACGCCAATCGGTGCCGTCGGCGATGATCTTCTGCGGGCTCGACTTGACCATGCCGGCTTCGTGCAGGCGCAGCGCGTAAAAGCGCAGGGTGTCCTCGGGCTCGTATTCGCGCCATTTGTCGTAGGGCAACTCGCTGAGCGCCTGGTACGCTGTATCATAGTGCGGGGTGAAACCGCGGTCGACGAGCTGCCGCGCGACACCCTGCGGGTCGCTGACGCAGAGATCGGCGGCTTTGAGGATGGCGCGCAGCACGCGCTTGGTCGCAACCGGATTTTTGCGGACAAACTCGCGGTTGCCGGCGAGCATGCAGCAGAAATACTGTGACCAGGGCCGGTCGATCGCACTGTTGACCACGACATGGCCGATATGCCGGGCTCTCAGCTCTTGCGGCTCGGGAGGGAAGCCAAGAAACGCGTCGATCTGACCCTTTTCGTAGAGTTCGGTCGGCTTGACCGAGGGATTGATCGCCCAGTGAATATCCCTGGTCGGGTCGAGCCCCACATAGGCCGCCATAGAAGCCGCGTACACGTGCTGGCTCGAACCCAAGCCCTGCACGCCGACATTCTTCCCCTTCAGATCGGTAATACTGCGCACGCCTTCGTTGCCGAACAATTCGAAGCAACCGACATGCACTCCCGACAGCAGCGTAATAGGCGTACCGCCATCGATCGCGATGGCGAGAGGTGCGGCAAAACTGACGGTGAAATCGGCGTCGCCGGACCCGACCGCCTCGGCCGCGGGAGCGCCGGTGATCGCCGTCAGTCCGACAAAGTGGACATCGGTGAAACCTTCGGCGCGCAACAGCGGCTCAGCGATGTATTGGGGCGCGACGCAGATGCCCGGGCGGTTGGCGAAGATACGGACGGTCGTGGTTTCCGGCGTGCCTTCGGCGGCCTGCGCCAGCGGCACGCGGACCAGACCCGCGGCACCGGCCATAGACAAGGTGGTCAGAAACCGCCGCCGGGATTGCCGCATCGGCATCGAAACCTCCCGTCGCTCCATATTACGCCTTCATTTCGCGCTTGATCTCATCGAGGAAGCGCCAGTCGGCGCCATCGGCGATAATCTTCTGCGGACTGCTCTTGATCATTCCCAGTTCGTGCAGCCGCAGCGCATAGAAGCGTATCGTGTCTTCGGCATCGTATTCACGCCAGGCGCCGTAGGGGTTCTCGGTCAGTGTTTGCAGCGCGTAATCATAGCGTTCGGTGAAGCCACCCTGAACGATCAGCCGCGCGGCTACTTCAGGCTCGCTGGCGCACAGGTCGGCGGCTTTCAGGACGGCGCGGATCACGCGCTTTGTCGCCACTGGATATCGTGCGGCGTACTCCCGGTTCGCCGCCATCATGCAGCAGAAATACTGCGACCAGGGCCGGTCCACGGCGGTCCTCAGGATCACATGACCGACCTTGCGCGCGTGCAATTCCTGCACTTCGGGCGGAAACGCCAGATATGCGTCGAGCTTGCCCTCGGCGAACAGATCCACAGGTTTGGCGGCGGGATCGTCGACGAGGGTGAGGTCCTTTTTCGGATCGAGCCCGACATAGGCCGCCATCATCGAGATCAGCTCAGTTGACCCGCCATGGCCTACGCTCTTCCCTTTCAGGTCGGCAATGCCCCGGATGCCGCCATGGGCCGAAAAGCTCATAGCAGCCAGCGTGCACACCGGTGAGGACGGTGATCGGCCGCCCGTGATCGATCGCGATAGCGTGCGCGAGCGGCAAGCCCGAATCGAAATCGAAATTGCCACGCCCGAGGTCTTCCAATTGCCTTGGGGACGTCCTGTCTACGTAGCGGACATCGGTAAACCCGTCGGCGCGCAGCAGCGCCTCGCAGACATATTGCGGGGCGAAACAGATGACCGGCGCCCTGGCGAGCCGGACGGTTGTGGTCTCCAGCGCCGGCTCGGCCGCCGACCCGCGCCGCGGCGAAAGGAGACCGGCGGCACCGGCCAGGACCGCCATGGATAGAAAGCTGCGTCGGGTCTGCGTTTGCGGCATCGGAAGTCCTCCCATTTTGGCCTGTTACTGCGGCCCCGCTCAGGCGGTGCCGATACGGTGCGCCTCCGCCAACTGATGTTGATGCGCCGACCTTCGGCTGCGCCGCGTCGCGCGCGTCATGCCCAGGGGTTCAGCACGGCTACCGCCGTTGGTTCGAAGTCGGCCGGTTTCGGGCCACGACAGTGAGGCCATGGACCAACGCGGTCGCAGCGATCAACGAATCCCTGAAGGGCCTCGGATCGGGAACATGGAGCGCTGCAAATCGCCGCGCAACCGTGGCGGCGGCGGCGAGGATACGCTCGGTAAAGGCGGGCAATATGCGGTCCTCGATCCATTGCTGGATGAGCCTGCCTTGCCTGTCGTCCCGTCTCTCGAGCAGCAACGCGCCTGTCTCCAGTTCCAGAATGGTGATGCTGGGGAGGAACATGTCCGACGCCGGCACCGCGTCGGCCCATGCCGCGACATTGGGACTGGTCCGGTGCGGCCGGCGGAGTTCCGAGACGACATTGGTGTCGAGCAAGAACATTACCCGAATTCGACGAATCTCGGCGGATCGCCGCCCAACCGTGGCGGTTCGAACCCGACATCCTCGCTTTCCGGATGCGACAGCAAATCACGAATGCCCTGTCCCCGCCCCGCGAGGCGCTGATAGGTGTAGTGACGCATCAGCACATAGGCCGGGCGCCCAGGGTCGGTAATGGTCACCGGCCCCTGATTGGCGGCGCGCTTGACGCGCGCGACGTCCTGATTGAATTCGCGACTGGTCAGGGTGATGATGTTTTCGGCGCGTCATCTCTGGTCAAGGCACGATGATACTACAGACACTACATCTGCCGTGCCGCCACAAGATTGGTAATGCCCTCAGTTTTGCGACAGGTACGCCCGCCCTTCGGAGAGTTCCGGCCGATTCCCATCGGCATCCACTGCAAGTGCCGTGAGCGCGCTGTAATACCGCTTTGCCGCCTCGACAGAGCCGGTGGCGCGGGTCGCGGCTGCCGCCGCCGCTATCGTCCGAAAGCGGTGCGGCAAGACCTTGTCCGACGCTTCGAATTCAACCAGCGCCTCCTTATCCATACCCGCCGAGAGATAGAGCTCGCCTAACAGCTCGCGGATCGGGACCAGCTTGTTCTCCATCGCCACGGTCTTCTCGCTTGCGTCGTCGAGATCGGCCGCCTTGCGCATTGCGGCAATCGCCTCGTCACGTTGACCTTCGGAAAACATGACCCAGGCGGTTGCGGCCTGTTTCTGGATGCGGGTTTGTCCGGCCCAGTAATCGTCGTTGGCCGCGGCAAGTTTCGCCTCGATTTCGTCGAGATGGGCGATCTCGGCCCGAGCCGCCGCAGCATTGCCCGAGCGAGCGGCGCCGAGCGCCCGGGCAAAATAGGAAATAGACCGGGCCGCAGGGAATTCGCTACTACGGACATCCAACTGCGCCGCCTCATCCCATTGCCCGCGTTCAAGCGCAAAGCGTGCGGGTATAGCGGCTAACGCCGTGGCGCTTCCCAATCCGCCGGAAATAGGCAGCACCGAGTCGACAAGCTCTTTGGCTCGGCCGTCCTCCGCCCGTTGCAGATAGGCGTAGACCAGAAAGTCCGTTTGGTGAGCCACGGGCCCACCGTAACTTTCCGCGACAGCAGTCGAGGCAAGATTGGAGCGGATCGAATCCTCCCACATGCCGAGCATCGAATAGATGTGCGACGGCATATGCAGCGCGTGCGGAGCCGCCGGCGCGATCTTCCCATAGAGCGCTGCCGTCGACACGCACATCGCCGCAAGCGGCGCGAAATCATAGCTGTGGATCAGGTAGTGCGCGATGCCCGGATGGTTCGGTTGCTTCTTCACTTCCTTGTTCAAGATCGCTGCGGCTTTGAGCTGCTTCGTGTAGTTCTTGTCGTCGAAATCGACGGCTCCGTTAAGCGCGAGCGCGTAGAAGATTGCGGCCTCGGAATCGTCCGGGTAGCGTTCGTGAAGCTGCTGCATCGCCTGTTCGTAGCGTTCGGCGCGGGTCTTGTGGTCGACCTTGTCGTAATCCCTGTAGAAGACCTCGATCGCGGCCAGGTATTGGGCCTCGCGCGGTGTCTGGGTCTTCGCGGATTTGCTCTGCAGGATCGCCTCCAATCCGGCGTTGAGGTTGGCGAGCGGGAAAGGCGGCACGAGCGGGTTGGGCAGCTCGCTCATTGCCAGACCCCAATACGACATTGCGCAACTTGGATCTTCCGCGATTAGGGCCTGAAACGCCCTGACCGTCTCGGGGTAGAAGAAATTGTGCAATAGAGCCACTGCGCGATCGAATTTTTCCTGGACCGCGGTACACGAGATCGGGAAATGAACAGTGCCGAACTGGTCGTGGGCGGCTTGTTGGGCGCGTGCCGAAGCGATCATTGCTGCGGTTGCGACCGCGAGTGCCGAAATCCGTACCTTCATGGCTTCCTCCCTCCCATTCTACGGGTGCCCAATGCCGAAGGCCACAAAAGCGGGATCGCCCGCGGAGACCCCGCGCAACGACGGTCAGAAAGTGGCGTCGCGTCTCCGGGCATCCATAGAAGCATCGTCCAAGGCTGAAGGGCAGTATGGATTGCCGGGTCAAAGCCCGGCAATGACGGTTTCCAAAGAGGACTGCTAAAATGCCACTGGTCCAGATCAGGTCCGGGCATGACGAATTGGACCTAACATTCACGCCTTCAGCTCGCGTTTGAGCTCGTTGAAGAAGCGCCAATCGGTGTTTTCCGCGATGATCTTGGTCGGGATCGTTTTGATCAATCCCGTATCATGCAATCTGAGCGCGTAGAAGCGCATCGTGTCCTCGGGATCGTACTCCCGCCACTTGTCGTAAGAATTTTCGCTCAGGGTCTGCAGTGCGTAATCGTAGCGCGGGGTGAAATCGCGATCGACCATACGCCGCGCCGCAGCCGCCGGGTCCGTCGCGCACAGATCCGTCGCCTTCAGGACGGCGCGCAACGCACGCTTTGTGGCGACAGGATGATTGCGGACGTATTCCGGGTTGCCGCCCAACATGCAGCAGTAATATTGCGACCACGGGCGGTCGACCGCCATATTGAGGATGACATGGCCGATGCCGCGAGCACGCAATTCCTGCGGCTCCGGCGGAAAACCCAGGAACGCATCGATCTTGCCGTCGACGAAAAGCTCCTTCGGCTTGACCTTGGGGTCGGTGACCCAGTGGATGTCCCTGTCGGGATCGAGACCGACTTGAGCCGCCATCAGGACTACGAAGGTATTGGACGGGGTACCCATCGCCTGGGCGCCGACGCTCCTGCCTTTCAGATCGGTGACGCTGCGAATGCCTTCGCGGGCGAACAATTCGACGCAACCGACCATCACGCCGCCGATAACCGTGACGGCTTCGCCGGCATCGATATCCCTGACGAAGCCCAGCGCATAATTCATGCCGAAATCGACTTTGCCCCGCGCGATTGCCGCCGAAATCTCGGGAGGCGGCACATCGACATAGCGGATATCGGTAAAGCCCTCGTCGCGCAGCAACTCCTCGGCGACGTATTCAGGCGCATAGCAGATGCCCTGATTTTTCGTAATCCGCACCGAGGTGGTCTCGAGGGCGGCCTCCGCGGCCAGCGTCCGCCGCGCGCCGATCAGGCCAACGGCGCTCGTCACCGAGAGGCCGGCCAGGAATTGGCGTCGTGTCTGCGTGATGTGCATCGGAAACCCCCTTTACTTTCGCGCTTACGTCCTCAGCTCGCGTTTGAGCTCGTTCAACAAGCGCCGACCGGTGTTCTCGGCGATGATCTTCTGTGGGCTCGATTTGATCGCGCCTGCGTCACGCATCGACCTTCCCGTCGGTGAATAGCTGCATGGGTCCTGCAGGTCCGGTGGTGACCCAATGTAGATCCTTACGCGGGTCGACCCGATGGTTTTTCAAAAAGCATCCGGCCATCGGCGAGCCCCGTGATAGATGCGCAGGATCTGGAGCGTGTTGCCAAGCAGGCGGTACGGAATGATGAACGGCGTCCTCGGGATCACGAGTTCGCGTGTCCCCGGGACCCGGCCGGGGCGTCCCATTTCGGGGTTATTGGAGAGTAGTGTTTCGATATTCTCGATGATGCGAAGTACGACGCGTTGCGCGGCTGCCGGATGGTCCTGCTCGATGTAAGCGCGCAGCGCCGCGAGATCATCGATTGCCTCAGGCGACCAGACCGGGGTCATCAGCGCCTGGGGATCGGCCGCTCTCTGCTGCTGCCCCAGGACGTGACCCAATCTTTGACTTGCTCATGGGCGACCCCTTCACCGCGATCGAGGGACGCGATCGCCCGTTTGATGCCGGCAACCTGCCACTCGTTGACCTCGAGGTATTGATTGATCGCCTCGGCGGCGAGGAAGGAACGGCTGCGGCCGGTGCTCTTGGCCAATCTGTCCAGCCGCTCTTTGGCATCCGCGTCGACCCGCACCGTGAATGTCGTCGAGCTCATGACTTCGCGAACCTGCGTGTTCGATTGTGTACAACATAGCACGGAAGTCGACCTACGCAACCCTGGACCACGCGCGGGGTCTCAGGCCTTAAGCTCGCGCTTGAGCTCGTCGAGGAAGCGCCAGTCGGTGCCGTCGGCGATGATCTTTTGCGGAGTTGACTTGATCAGGCCGACGTCGCGCATGTGCAAAGCATAGAAGCGGATCGTGTCCTCGGCGTCGTATTCGCGCCATTTGTAACCGTTCTCACTAAGCGTCTGGAGGACATAATCGTAGAGCGGGGTGAGACCACGATCGGCGAGCTGCTGCGCTGCGCGTGCCGGTTCAGTCGCGCAGAGATCCGTTGCCGTAAGGATGGCACGTATGACGCGTTTGGTGGCGTTCGGGTGCGCCCGGACGTAATCAGGGGAGCCTGCCAGCATGCAGCAGAAATACTGCGACCATGGCCGGTCCATGGCGGTGTTGACAAGCACGTGACCGACGCGCGCGGCGCGCAATTGCTGCGGTTCCGGCGGGAAAGCGAGGAACGCGTCGATCTTGCCGTCGGTGAAGCGATCGATCGGCTTGACCTTGGGGTCGGTGACCCAGCGGAGGTCCGCGCCGGGTCGAGCCCGACCTCGGCGGCCAGCAGAGCCACGAGGGCATGCGGGGTCGAACCCAAGGCTTGGATGCCGACGGTCTTCCCTTTCAAATCAGCGACGGTGCGGACGCTGTTGTTGGCGAACAGTTCGAAGCAGCCGACCATCGCGCCGGCCAGCATCGTTATCCTCTCGCCGGCATCGATCGCCTGCACGCATTGTGAGGCATAGAGGGGCCCAAAGTCGCCCTCGCCGCCCGCGAGCTGCCCGAGGTCTTCGAAATTCGGCCTATCGATATAGCGGATATCAGTAAAGCCCTCGGCGCGCAGCAGTTGCTCGGCGACGTACAGCGCGGATACGCAGAGGGCCGGCTTCAGAATGCGGACGGTCGTCGTTTCGAGAGGTTCCTCGGCGGCCATCGCTCCCATCGGAGAGACGAAACCGGCGGCACCAGCCAGCGACAGCATTTTCAGAAAACGTCGCCGCGTCTGCGTCAATGTCATTGGAGGCCCCCCCTCACGCCTTCAGCTCGCGTTTGAGCTCGTCGAGGAAGCGCCAATCCGTGGCCTCGGCAATTATCTTGTTCGGGCTCGATTTGATCAGACCAGCCTCGTGCAGGCGCAGCGCGTAAAACCGGATCATGTCCTCCGGATCGTATTCGCGCCATTTGTCATAGGGAAGTTCGTTCAGCGTCTGCACGGCATAGTCGTACCGAGGGGTAAACCCGCGATCGACGATGCGGCGTGCGGCGGGTTCCGGCTGGGTCGCGCAGAGATCGGCCGCCTTCAGGATGGCGCGCAGGACGCGCTTGGTAGCGACCGGGTATTTCCTGACGAATTCCCGGCTACCGATCAGCATGCAGCAAAAATACTGTGACCACGGCCGATCTACGGCGCTGTTCACGACGACCTGGCCGATATGGCGCGCCCGCAGATCCTGCGGCTCCGGCGCAAAGCCGAGGAACGCATCGACCTTTCCCCCCGCGAACAGCTCGCTCGGCTTGGGTGATGCACTTGTAACCCAGATGATGTCCTTGTTGGGATCAAGCCCGATGTAAGCGAGCATCGTTGCCAGATAGACATGCTGGCTCGAGCCCACCGCCTGCACACCGACGCTTTTGCCTCTGAGGTCGGCAATGCTGTGGATCTCCTCGTTTCCGAACAATTCGAAGCAGCCGACGTGCACGCCCGCGAGGGTTATAAGCGGTTCCCCGGAGTCGACCGCGATGATGTTCGGCGCGGCGTAGTTCAAGCTGAAGTCCACAGTCCCGCCGGCGACCGCAGCCGCCACCGGCGCGCCCGATGCCGAACCGACGTATTGCACATCCGTGAAGCCTTCGGCTCACAGCAGCTCGTCGGCGACGTACTGCGGGCCAATGCAGATGCCGGGAGGCAGCTTCGCGAGTCGGACGATGGTCGTTTCGGGCGGCTCCTCTGCGGCTAGCGCCCGGGGCACGCGGATCAGGGCTGCGGCGCCGGCACATGACAGCGCCGTCAGAAAGCGGCGTCGGGTCTGTATTGTCTCCATTGCTAGGCTTCCATTCGTTCAGCGTTTGTTATTCTGCTCACGTCTTCAGCTCGCGTTTGAGCTCGTCCAGAAAGCGCCAATCCGTGCCGTCAGCGATGATCTTCTGCGGGCTGGACTTGATAAAACCCGCCTCGCGCATGCGCAACGCGTAATATCGGAGCGTATCCTCGGGGTCGTATTCGCGCCATTTGTCGTACGGGTTATCGTTCAGCGTCTGCAGCGCGTAGTCGTAGCGCTGGGCGAAGCCGCGATCGACGAGTCGCCGCGCGGCATTCGCCGGATCGCTGGCGCACAGATCGGTAGTCTTCAGGATCGCCCGGAGCACACGTTTGCTCGCAACCGGGTTCTTGCGCACGAACTCGCGATTGCCGGCCAGCAGGCAGCAGAAATACTGCGACCACGGTCGATCCAATGCGGTGTTGACCAGCATGTGGCCGATCTTGCGGGCGCGCAATTCCTGCGGCTCAGGCGGGAAGCCGAGAAAGGCGTCGATCTTGCCGGCGGCGAACAGCTCGATCGGCTTCAAGTTAGGGTCGATAATGAAACGGATGTCGGTTTTCGGGTCGAGCCCAACCTGGGCGGCCATCAACGTCACCAGCGTGTGCGGCTGCGAGCCGATCGCCTGCACGCCTACGGATTTGCCCTTCAAATCGCCGATGCTGCGAACGTTGTCGCCGCCAAACAATTCGAAACAGCCGACCATGATGCCACCGAGCAATGTCACCGGCTCGTCGGCGTCGATCGCGGCAACGAATTGCGAGGCGTAGGCCATGCTGAAATCGACCTTGCCGGCGCCGACCGCGGTCGGCACTTCGGGCGCGATCGTCTCGACATAGCGGATCTCGGTGAAACCCTCCGCGCGCAACAGCTCCTCGGCAATGAATTGCGGTGCAGCGCACAGCGCCGGAGTTTTCGCGAGGGTCACGCTAGTAGTTTCCGGCGCGTCCTCCGCGGCCAGTGCGCGCGGCGTGCGCGCAAGGCCGGCGGCGGCAACAGCTGCGCTGGTCAGAAAGCGGCGTCGCGTCTGCATCGTCAGCATCGGACTCCCTCCCGCCGAGTTGTGCGGCCCTGAGCTTCGCCTATTTCTAAAATTCCCCGGAGCCGATCCGCCGGCAGCTTATGCAGCTGTCGGCGCCCGCACAACGCCGCTGGCGGCGGTCACGCCGCGGGCATCCGCAAAGTTGCTCCGGCACCAATCTCGAGCCTCTGAATATGGCCGGACTGACTGTTGTCTGGTGTCTGGAAATGGATATGGATATTGCTGTCACCCGGCGTAAAAACGCCGCGGTGCGGGGTCGAGTGAAAGCCGACAATCGTAGCCTCGACTTTCGCCAGCTCGAATTTGATCTGGATCTTCTTGTGCATCTCCACATTGTGCGGTGCGTCGCCAACGCGATTGAGG
>Ga0306922_10008253_pt1 | contig 10108 bp, 9 predicted proteins | sample sta12Cox44000082_FD_203758 | JGI IMG/M metagenome (GOLD analysis project Ga0306922, IMG submission 203758) | Lab enrichment of tropical soil microbial communities from Luquillo Experimental Forest, Puerto Rico - statoxic.12C.oxic.44.000.082 (v2)... | ecosystem: Environmental > Terrestrial > Soil...
CCTGCGTGGACCTCATCTGGGAACGGGGCATCGGGGTCTACGTGGCCGGGCCGGACACCGGGCCGGTGCTGTCGCTGTCGCCGGCGGGCACGGTGCTGGCCGCGCTGCGGTTCGCGCCGGGCGCGGCCGGGCCAGCCCTGGGGATGCCGATGTCCGCGCTGCTCAACCAGCGCGTGGCCGCCAGTGACCTGGGCACGGCGCAGGGCGTGGCACTGGCGCGGGCGCTGCCGGGTTCGCTGACGCCGGCCGAGGCGCTGCGGGTCCTGACCCGGGCCGCCGGGGCGATGTCCGCCGATGGGCCGGCCGATCCGCTCGCGGCGCGCACGACGCGGCTGCTGCGGCACCCGGGCGCGCGGGCCGAGGACATCGCGGGGCGGCTGGACGTCAGCGAGCGCCAGCTGCGCCGGCGCTGCCAAGCGGCCGTCGGCTACGGCCCGGCGACGCTGCGCCGGGTGCTGCGGTTCCGGCGCTTCGTGTCTTGGGCGGACGCCGGGGCACCCGGCGATGACCTGGCCTCGGCCGCGGCCCGGCTGGGGTACGCCGACCAGGCGCACCTCACCCGGGAATGCGCCCGGCTGGCCGGCCTGACTCCCATCGCCCTGCTCGCCGCGCGCCGCCCCGCGCCGATGAATAGCACGGCCCAGGTCCGTCTGAGCCAGTAAGGACCGCCGGACGGCCGGCGGCCCGCCACTGACGGACGAACGGAAGAGGGTAATGCGGTGACAACCCCGGTAACCACCCTGGACGCGCGATTCAGCGATCCGGCCGCGACCGCCACCGGATGGGAGCAGACCCGCCGGGCGCTGGAGGCGGCCGAGCTGTTCTGGATCACCACGGTCCGGGCCGACGGCCGGCCGCACATGACTCCGCTCGTGGCGGTCTGGAGCGGCGCGGCGCTGAACTTCTGCACCGGCGTGCAGGAGCAGAAGTACGTCAACCTGCGCGGCAACGGGCACGTGATCCTCAGCACTGGGTGCAACGATTGGGACCAAGGGCTGGATGTCATGGTCGAGGGTGACGCGGTCCCGGTCACCGACGATGACACGCTCGCGCGCCTCGCCGAGGCCTGGCGGGCGAAGTGGGACGGCCGCTGGCAGTACCAGGTACGCGACGGGTTCTTCTACGACCAGGGAAGCACGGAGCCGGTTCAGGTTTTCGCGGTGGTGCCCGCCAAGGTCCTCGCGTTCACCAAGGGCGTTTTCAGCCACACCAGACACGTCTTTTAGCGCCGGGGCACGCTAGCCGTGGCAGACAGGGGCGCCACGGCCGGCTTATTGCCTAGTCGGGCCAGCCAATCCCGGCGGTGTCCGCGGCGGCCCGCAGGCCCCTGGTCGCGCCCGGCGGCACCGGCGGCAGGATCAGGCAGTGGCAGCCGACGCAGATGGAGCCCGAATCGGCGACCCGGTTGTTGCCGACCATCAGCGTGCGGTCGGGCTGAACCCCGAGCCGCTCGCAGGCGGTCAGGAACGGCTCCGGCGCGGGCTTGGCGATGCCCAGGTCGCAGGACAGCACGAAGGTGCTGATGAAAGCGTCCAGGCCGGTGGCCGCGTACCCGCGGTCGATGCTCCAGCCCGTGTTGCTGACGATCCCGATCGGTAGTCCCGCGCCGCTGAACGCCTTCAGCACGGATGGGGTGTCGGGGTAGGGGACCATGGTCAGCGGGCTGGTCTTCCATTCGTCGTACATCAGCTCGGCCAGCCCCGGCGCGATCTCCTCGAACGGCGCGTAGCCGGCCACGTAGGCCTCGCGGTGGTCGGCGCGGGAAAGGTTGCGGCGCAGCCGTTTCTCCGCCATGAGCGTGCGGCTGTGCTCGCGGGACCGCCGCCAGTACCGGGCCGCTTCCTCCTCGGAGATGTCCGCGCCGGAGCGGGCGGCCAGCGTCCGGACCATGGCCACCGGGGACGTGCGGTGCGTCAGGGTGCCACCGTTGTCAAACAGGACCGCGTCGAAGCGCATCGGGTCTCCTCACCGTGTTGAGGGTTTCGATGCGGGCCGGTCGCGCCTGGCGGCTTGTCCGGTCGACCGCGCGGGGGGACGGGCGGCGTGCCGTGCTGGCCCGGGCAACTGCCTGGAACCCCACGTCGGGGGCAGTGCCGCATGATTCCGCATGTTGCCCGCCGTTCATCCGTAGTAGCGGGCGCCGATGCCCAGGTGGTTGAGGACGAGCGCGCCGACCACGAGTACGGCCAGGATCGCGTATCCCCAGATGTCGACCGCGGTGGTCTTGTGCACGCGCAGCGAACCGCGCTTCTTGCTGGCGCCGAATCCGCGCGCGTCGGCGACCATCGCCATGGTCGTGGTGCCGCGCAGCGTCCCGATCAGCAGCGGCACCGTGACGAGGATCACGCACCGGGACAGCCGCTTCGCGTATTCCGGCCACCGGTTGAGCTGGTGCCAGCGCGGCCGGGACATGTCGTAGCCGCGCAGCTCCACGGCGCGAAAGACCAGGTTGACCCGGGTAATCATTTCGGGCAGGAAACGGAGCGCGGCGGTCAGCGCGAAACCAACGTGCGGCGGCGCCTTGAACCGTTCAAAGGCCCAGGTGAATTCCCCGACATCGGTGCTGACCAGGATCAGCATGGAGGTGGAGACCGTCACCAGCACCCGGGAGGTCTGCTGGAGGCCGAAGATCATGCCGTAGCTGGTGATCCCGGGTGAGCCGAGCCACGCCATGGTCCACGGGAACTTGAACAGGAAGTGGATGGGCGGGGGCGGCAGGTAGTACAGGCCCTGCCCCCAGAATCCGGCGATCGCTGGCCCGATGATCATCACCATCAGGACCTTGATCTTCGCCCGGGACGGGCGCAGCCAGAACCAGGGCAGGATCGTGAGGCCAAACACGATCAGCATGGCCTTCCAGGTGAACAGGATGCTCAGGATTCCCATCCCGATCGGGTAGAGCACCTTGAGCCGGGGGTCGAGCTTGTGCAGCGGGGTGTCCCTGGCCTCGTAGGTGACTAGCGTCCGCAGCCCGGACAGGCCCACCACCTTGAGGAAGACCACCGGCAACACCATCGGGACGGCGAAGATCAGCAGATAGGAGATGACCGTCTGGGTCAGCAGCGAATTCATCATGACCGCAGCGCCCCCGCGGGTGGGGACGCGGCCGGTGGCGCGCCATGCCGGTGGGTGAGCACCGCGCTGGCGAGATCGTCCACCTCGAGCAGCACGTCACCCACGCCCGGCCCGAGCAGCTCCGACTGGAGCCTGGCCAGGGGCGGTGCCAGCACGCCCCAGCGGATGAGGTCACCGGTCATCGCGAACACCCGGCTGGCAGGCCCGTCCGCGCGGACCTGGCCCTCGCCCAGCAGGACAACCCGGGCCGCGCGGCTGGCCAGGCCGCGGATGTCGTGAGTCACGGTGACGATGGTGATCCCGGTGCGGGCCCGGACCCGGTCAAGCAGCCGGAGGAAGGCCCGCATGTGATTGGCGTCCTGCCCGGTGGTCGGCTCGTCGAGAACGAGCACGCCGGGGGCGCCGACCAGCAGTGCCGCCAGCGCCAGCCGCTGCCTGCCGCCCTGGCTCAGCTCCCACGGGCTGTCCTCCTCCCGCCCGGCGAAGCCGAAGAACTCGACCGCCTCCGGCACGTCGAGCACCGGATCCTTGGGCCGGGCCCGGAACTTGAACCCGAACTCGAGTTCTTTGCGCACCGTGGTCTCGAACAGCATGTCGTCGGCCGCTTGCAGCAGAAGGGCTACCTGCGCCGCGTGGTCGAAGACCTTGCCCGGGCGAACTGGCCGCCCGCGGAAGCGCACCACGCCGGCGCTCGGCTTGCCCAGCCCGACGGTCAGGCCGGTCAGCGTCGACTTGCCGGATCCGTTCGCGCCGATCAGCGCCACCCATTCCCCTTCGTCGACGGCCAGGGTGACGTCGTCCACCACGGGCTTCCCGTCGAACTCCACGCTGACGCCGTCCCATGACAACAGCGGCGGGCCCACCTCCGGGCCAGCGCCGGCCGCCGGACCAATGCCGCGTGCCGCGGCCGCGGCCGCCAGGGCCGCCTCGAACCAGGTGTCTTTCACGGCATCCGCCGCTTCACGCACCGACAACGGGAGCCCGGATCCGAACGCCCCGGGAACCGCGTGCGCCAGCCGGACGACGTCAGGAATGCCGACCCCGGTGGCCCGCCATGGGCCGGGCTCCGCCCAGGCCGCGCGCGGTGGCTGGTCCAGGACCACGCGCCCGTCGTCCATCAGCACCACCCGGTCTGCCCAGGGCGCCACCTCGTCGACCCGGTGCTCGATGATGATCACGCCGGTGCCGCCGTCCCGGGCCAGCCGCTGTAGTGTGGCGAGCACCTCCTGCGCCCCGACCGGATCGAGGTCGGACAGCGGCTCGTCGAGCACCAGGATTCGGGGCCGCATGGCCAGCGTCGCCGCGATCGCAGTCCGCTGCTTCTGCCCGCCGGACAGCGTCACCACCGCGGCCGTGCGCATCCCGGCCATTCCGGTGACGTCCAGGCACCAGTCGACCCGGGCCGCGATTTCCGGCTGGGGCAGCGCCAGGTTCTCCGGCCCGAACGCGACCTCCGACTGCACCGTCTGGTTGATCAGCTGCAGGTTCGGGTTCTGGAACACCATGCCGACAAGCTGTGACGCCTCGTGCGGCTTCATGCCGCTCAGCGGGGTGGTGCCGAACATGACCCGCCCGCGCAGCTCGCCGTGCACCCGCGACGGGATCAGCCCGCACAGCGCCAGGGCCAGGGTGGACTTGCCGCAGCCGGATGCGCCGGTGACCAGTACCACCTCGCCCGGCGCCACGCCGAGGTTCACGTGGCGCAGCGCCGCGCGGGCTGCGCCGACGTACGCGAACGACACATCGTCGGCGCGCAGCTGACCGGCGGGCGCCGCTGAGCTCACGCCGGGAAGGCCGTTCGGCCGCCTGGCTGGTCTGCCTTGGCCGGGTCCGTGTCACTCACGGGCCGCTGCGTGCGGGCTCGCGCGCCCCGCCGGGCAGCGAACACCCACATGATCACAGCAGCAAGGGCGAGGAATCCGGAGGAGATGATCGTCACCTCGCCGTCGGAGATATTCCAGGTCTGGTTCCCGAAGAACGTGTTCGCGTCGCCGGGATGGTAGTTGGCGAGGACCATATAGAGGCCATCGGCAAACACCAGCACCGCCACGACGGCGAATATCAGCGCGACCCGCTTCATGCCGGGCCTCCTTCGGTGCGACGGGAATCTGGATCGAGGAGCGCGGTCGCCTGGCCGGCGGCCGGCCCGGTAGCGGATTCGGCCGCGGCACCGTCGCCTGCCGCCGCCCCGGCCCCGCCCAGGATCGCGCCCTGGCCGTCGGCAGGCTCGGCAAATGGGTCGGCCGCCGCCGTTCGGACCCGGCGTGCGCCGAGCGATGGCACCACGGACACCGCGACGCGATAGGCGAGGGGAGCGCTCACGGCCGCCTCAATGCCGTTGAACAGGCCGTTTGACCAGGTGTCGTTCCACATCTGCAGCCAGGTGTAGTACGTGGCGTTCAGGTAGGGGTCGAAGCTCAAGTCGGTGAGGAACGCGTTCGGCGCGCCGCGCAGCACGCCGATCATGAACCCGTCCACCACCATGGAAAACACGCTTGAGCCCGGTGCGTATACCGCTCCGCGCCGCGCCACGATGTACAGGTCGCAGAAGATGGCCTGGGTGAGGCCGTCGGTCCAGTCGAGCGCTCCGTGCCCGCTGCCGAACAGCAACTGGGAGAGCAGGAAGTTGACGAACACCATGGCCGTAACGCAGCCGGGCTTGCGCACTAGGGCCACGCCGACCATCAGCAGGAACATGTACGGGAGGTCGTGGATCTGGATGAAGTGCGCCCCCGGGATCGGGTCGATCAGCGGCCCGATGATCTGATCCCCGATGATGTTGTCCCACACCTCGAGCAGCACACCGAGCGCCGCCACGATGAGGATGTCCTGGGTGGTCCAACGGGCCCAGCGCTTGGATTTCAGCGCTGCCCAGAGGATGACGCCGATACCGATGATGCAGATCGCCCAGATGCCCCAGTAGACGATGGCGTTCCACGCCGGGGACAGCCGGACTGTGGAATTGGCAACCAGTGCGGTGGTACCCATGCGGCCCTCCAGGTACGCGTGATGAGCGTGTGAGGGTTACGGACGACATGCGCACCATGGCCGTAATCCCATTCAATGTCTCCTCATACGGCCGTGACAACCCGCGTGGTGGTTCTTCACGCACTGTTCACCCGGTGCCGCGAGTGCGGGGCGGCGCCCATGGGGGGCGCAACCGGTATTAGGGTCGGGTCTCGTGACTGACCGAGCTGTGCTGGTGACGGGCGGGTCGCGGGGGATCGGGCTCGCGATCGTCCGGGCGTTCGCGGACCTCGGCGACCGGATCGCGGTGCACCACCGTGACTCGGCCGGCCGTGCCGCCGAGATCGTGGCCGCGCTGCCCGGCAGCGGGCACACGGCGGTCCAGGCGGACCTCACCGACCCGGCCGAGGCACGCCAGGCCGTGGATCAGGCACACGCCGCACTCGGCGGGCTCGACGTGCTGGTCAACAACGCCGGGGTCTACCGCGAGCACGACATCACCCGGGCGTCCTACGAGGAGTGGCAGGCGGCGTGGCGGGACACCATCGGGCTCAACCTCACCGGCGCCGCCAACGTGACCTGGTGCGCCGTCCAGTACATGGTCGCCAGGGGTGGCGGGCGGATCATCAACGTGTCCTCCCGCGGCGCCTTCCGTGGCGAGCCACACCACCCCGCATACGGGGCGAGCAAGGCCGGACTGAACGCCTTCGGCCAGTCGCTGGCCAGGGCCCTGGCCGCGCACGGCATCACGGTCACCGGGGTCGCGCCCGGGTACGTGGCCACCGACATGATCACCGGCCTCCTGTCCGGGCCGGACGGGGACGCGATCCGGGCGCAAAGCCCGTTCGGGCGGGTCGCCCAGCCGGCCGAGATCGCCGCGGCCGTGGTCTACCTCGCTTCGCCCGAGGCCGAGTGGGCCAGCGGCGCTATCCTCGACCTCAACGGTGCGTCCTATTTGCGGACGTGACCCCGGGCGGCCGCCAACCGTGACCGTCCGGTAGCGCGCCTCTTCTGCCGGGGAGGGAAGGCTCGATGAGTACCGATCCGCAGCCGCCCACCGAGCCGCTGCCTCGCTCGCCGGGCCGGGGCGCGCCGGGGCACGGCGGTCATGGCCCGGATCGCTACCGGATCCGGGACCAGCCGGCGCCGCGGTACCGGGAGCAGTACACGCCCGGGCAGCAGGCCCAGGAGTGGGCTCCGCTACCGCTGTACGAGCGGGACATGCGCAGGATGACGGTCGCGCCGAAAAGCCCGGCGGTGAGCGTTCTCCTGTCAATTTTCATTCCCGGGCTTGGGTCCATGGTGAACGGAAATGCCGGCACCGGCGTCGCCATTCTCGTTCTCAATATCATCGGCTGGATTCTGGCCATCGTGCTGATCGGGATCCCGCTCGCGATCGGCACCTGGATCTGGGGCCTGGTGGACGCCTACAAGTCCGCGCAGCGGTGGAACCGCGCGCACGGGATCATCAGCTAGGGATCACCGCGACGCGGCGGTCAGGTGCCCGTTGAGCACGCTGCGGCGGCCCGGGTGGCACCGGCCGCCATGTGCCGCGGCGCCGGTTCCGGCGCGCTGCACGCGGCGCACGCGGCAATGGGGGATGCCAGTCTGGTTGGGCATTCGTATTGCATGTTCCATCATTTATTTGAGGCGGAGCCTGGCGCGCACCGGAAGGTGATCGGAGCCGACCGGCGGGAGGACCTCACCGCCGCACCGCGCGACCCGGCGGCTCGCCAGGATGTGATCGAGTTGCAGCAGCGGGCGGTGGGCCGGGTAGGTGCGCCCGCTCACCGCCGGGGCGTAGCCGGCCGCCAGCCCGGTGACGGGCAGGGGCATGTTGAGGTCCCCGGCGATCACGGTCGGAAGGTCGTCGGCGGCCAGCCGCCGGACGAGGCGGAGCAGTTGCACGGGGCTGAGCAGCCGGTAGGTCAGGTGCGTGTTGACGATCCGCAGCGACCCCCGGCGGGGCAGCCCGATCGTGACGAGCTGGGCCCCCCGGGGGACGAGATCACCGGGACTCCGGCCCAGGTCGGTCACGTCGAACCCGAGGACCGGCGCGGTCGTCAACATGGCCAGTCCCCACCGGCCGCGCGCCTGCTCGTCCGCGATACCGACGCTGCCCAGGTCAATATCGGGGATCAGGTCCGTCCACAGTGGCTCCGCGCCCAGGGCCGCGGCGATCTCGCGGACCGGGTTGAGCTGGCCGCGCGGCCGCCACACCTCCTGCAGCACGATAATGTCCGCCTTCAGCTGGCGGCAGGCGGCCTCGAGATCGTAGGGCCGGCCGTCGGCGGTCCGGCCTGCGTGGGTGTTCAGGCTGGCGAGGATCACTTCCTGATCGCTGCTCATTCGTCTCCGGGACATGACACCAGTGTCGGCCGACCGGTATCCAAGTTAAGGTCAACCGGCCGGTGACCATGTCGGTGGCGGCGCCGGCGGCCGTGGGTCGGCGGCTGGTCGGCACGGCAGGGGCCGACCCGCTCCGCTCCGCGGTCATCGTCGCGACCGCCGGGATTCGCGGCAATCGCCCGGACGATCCAGCACCTTAAGTAGTTTGCCAATGACAAACTGCGATTTCGGTTGAATTGACCGCGCAGTATGTGTTCCGCTGTCCACGCACGCGTTCGCTCTGGCGCGCGCCCCCGGGGGTGGCCGCATGGCAGATGACAGCGGCGCCACGCCGCTTCCCCGCCGTGTCCCCGGAGCGACCGTCCCACCCCGGCCGCCGGTCCGGGTTGAGCGGCTCGTTATTCCGGAGGACCTGCGGCAACGCCTGCTGACCGCGATCGCGGACGAACTCCAGCGGGACGAAGCCCAAGCGGGACGCAGCGCCCAGGACCAGGGGAACACCGAACAGCCCGCGGGCCCGGGCGATCGTGGCACGGCATGGTGGCGGGACGAGGCAGCGGCGCAGGCGGGAGCTTCGGGCCCAGCTGGTCTCCCGGCACCCGCTCCGGATCAGGCGGCGTCGGCTCCGACGGTGTGGTCGCCGGTTCCGCGCCCGGCCGGTGTCCCGGCACCGGATTCAGATGAGGCGGCGGCGTCGGCTCCGACGGTGTGGTCGCCGGTTCCGCGCCCGGCCGGTATCCCGGCACCGGATTCAGATGAGGCGGCGGCGTCGGCTCCGACGGTGTGGTCGCCGGTTCCGCGCCCGGCCGGTATCCCGCCAACAGCTCCGGACCAGGCGGCTCGCCGGGCGCTGAGCGCGGACCGGGCGGATGTTCCGCCGTCGGCTGCGGTCCGGCCGGATCCGCAGCCAGTGGCGCCCTTGCCGCGGCGTGCTCCCGGCACGAACGGCGCGCCGCCGCCACCCGCGCACGTGCGGCGGAACTTCCTGCCGCCCTCGCTGCTAGGGCGCCGGCTCGACCGGGATGCCTATACCGGACCGCTGCCCCGGATCACCGGATTCCGCGCGGGCAGCTTCGCGGCCCCGGATGACGCGCAGCGTGCCGCCGACCCCGTTGTCGCCCCTGCGCCTCCCGCCGGCGCCGCACCGCTGGTGCCCGTGCCACCGGACTCCGCACCGTCCGGTTCCGGGGCGGCGGGTGACACGCCGCCGGATCGTGAGTCCGCCGGCCCTGCGCCGCCGGGCGCCGGGCCATCGGGGCCGGTCGGGCCAGGTTCCGGCCCGGGCGCCGGGTCATCGGAACCGGAAGCCGAGGGTCAGGAAGAACCGCTGTTCGAGCCGTCACTCCCGGCTGCCCCGGCCGCACCGACTGCCCCGGCCGGACCGGCGTCCCCCGCCTGGCCCGCACCCGGCGGTTCGCCAAGGTACACCTGGCCGACCGACCCGAACGGGAGGCAACCGGGCAACGGTGCTGTGGTCCCTACACCGGCTGACAGGAAGCAACAGACGTCCGGGCGGCGTTATCGCATCGCGGGCCTGTTGATCGCGGTGATTGCCCTCGTCATCGCCGCAGTGGTCGTCCTCCTGCTTTCCGGCGGGAGCGGGGCCGCCGGTAAGAGCCAGGGCGGGCTGGGCCCGCCTGGGGCCGGGGCTCGCGAGCGTAACCTTGCCGCGGCCTGGGTCGCCAGGCAGGTCAGCCGGACGGCCGTGGTGGCCTGC
>Ga0306922_10008254_pt1 | contig 10107 bp, 13 predicted proteins | sample sta12Cox44000082_FD_203758 | JGI IMG/M metagenome (GOLD analysis project Ga0306922, IMG submission 203758) | Lab enrichment of tropical soil microbial communities from Luquillo Experimental Forest, Puerto Rico - statoxic.12C.oxic.44.000.082 (v2)... | ecosystem: Environmental > Terrestrial >...
CGCCGCACCCCGTAGACGTCGATTGAACCTTGGTCGAATGCCTCGGCGACCGCTGTGTTGTAGTTATTCTGTCGATCGAGACACTCGACCTCGATCATGTTGTTGGCATCGGCCGGGGTCGACCGCATAATATGCAGCGGATCGTCAGAAAAGCCGCCGGTTATCGGCGTCGCGCCGGAACGCAACGCTGGACCGCCAGGCGTGACACCGAGATTGATCCCGACACTCGATTCCTGAACGATGTAGTCGTCCTCGCCGAGGCTGTAGACTGGCATCGTGTTCGGCGTGAAAGTGTTGGTCGTCGTCGCGCCGATCCCGCTGGCAGAGATCCCGCCGCCGCCCGATTGGCCGATCGTCGTGTTGCCTGTCGGATTTGACTGGATGACCATAACACCGGCGAGACCGACGCCGGACGCGAGGATGCCAAACCCGACGAGGTTGGGGTCGGCGTTAACTGCTTGGGCGAGCCCGCCCATCGCCCCCGGCATCTGTAGATTCGCCAAGGTCGTGTAGGTGACCGTATAGGGCACGCCGCCCTGTAATGCCGGGTCCGTAAAGGACAGGCTGATCGTGTCGCCGCCGCCCTGCCTCGGCGCCCCGGTAAAGCTCGCCACGGTGAAGGCGTTGGTGACCGACTGATCGCCGTAGGGGATGACGTTCAATAGTGCGCCGGACCACACGATCGCGCTGTTGGTCACCTTCGTGATGTCGGCAAGTGACTGTTGCGCCTCCTGCTGCTGGTCGAGCAGCGGTGACAGAAACAAGCCGAGAGCTGCGCAATAGCTCGCATAGGACGAAGCGGCGCCGGACGTCATCGCCGGGTCAAGATGGGCCGACGGGAAATTCGCCCCATAGCGTGCATTCGTCAAAAAATCGCTGACGATCTGAGCCGGGTTGGCGTCATAGCCGTTGGGCGAGGAACCCGACACGCCGGCAACGACGCCAATCACCTCGAAATTGAAATTTGGCAGAGTCGCAGTATTTCCGAGCTGATAATTGGCGAAGACGATGTTTGCCGTGCCAGAATAGCCGATCGCCTTCGCGGTATGGGCACTTGCCCAATAGGGGTCGATCGTCTGCCCGTCGGCACCGAGATTAATGCTCGAAATGCTCTGGAGCCCGGCGACGGTCCCGATGTTCTTGTCCCACCAAGCCATGCCGAACCCGGTGATCGGCCCCTGGCATATCCCCATAATAAATGACGCGGAATACATGTATTGCTGGCCGCCGCCTTTGCCGCCCCCGCCGCCTTTGCCTTTCCCTCCGGCTTGCTTGCTCGGCGTCGCGGTAAAATCGTCATAATCGAGCAGGTTAGGGCTGACTTTGGTCGTGCCGTAGATCAACGGGATCACGCTGCCGGCCTGAGAGGTCTGGAACTGCAGCGAGCCGACAGCGCGCTGCTGCTTGGCGTTGGAGCCGCCGCCGAGAATTCCGCCCATCAGACAAACGGGTCAAAAAAGCGCACCGGGCGCCCAGCTAGAAGGGGCTGCTTCGCGTTGGCATAGAGCACGCCGGCACTGTGCCAGGCGTGGATCAGGCAAGGCCACTCAATGACGATCGCGCCATGCGCGAAGCAACGGCCGAATTTGAACAGTGCTGCGTCACCCGGCTCCGGCGGCCCTGGAATTTGGCGCGCATACCGCATCATCCCATAGAGATAGCGCTCGGCGTCGCGATGGAGATGCCAATCAGGTGGATAGAAGGGGACTTCAATGTGGGGGACGATGCCGACCGCCTCATAGACCTCGGCGAGCATCATCAGGCAATCAGTGCCAGCGCCCTTGACCCGGCCCATGTGGTGATAGGGCGTGCCCAACCACGTCTCGGCCTCGCCGGTAACCGCCACACGCTTGCACGCTTTGGCGCCCGCCTCGGTATCGTGCAGGTGCTCAAACGGGCATTCGTAACCGTCGTCCATCAAACTGCTGTCTCCGGGAGTGGAATAAACGAAGCCGCCAAACCGTCCGGTTTTCTGGCCGAGCTGCTGGTTATTGAAGACGTTGATGCACGTCGCCATCATGCGATCACATCCCGACAGGATCTGGAATTGATCGCCAGGCTGGATCGGCGATAGGAACGCGAGTTTGACCGAAATGGTCTGGCCGCTCGTGAATCCGTCAATCGTCCGGCTCGAGCCAGCGTTCCCGCCCGTCAGGCCGGCGATGGTGCCGAGCCTAAAGGGCCAGGTCGAGGTCGGTGTGCCCTGGATTACCAGCCCGGTTGATCCGGCGCCGGCACCGAACGTGATGGCGCGAGGCAGCAACGTAACGCCATCCTCTTGCGTATCGCTGCCGATCGCATTGGTGCCCGCCACGCGGTTGTATCCCGGCGACGCGCGTCGTGCCATAGACGAGCGTTATGCAGCCGCCGCGCTGCGCAGATGAGAATTGCAGCGAGCCCGCAGCCGTCGGCTGCTTCGCGCTGCTGCCAAAACCGAAAATGCCGCCCACGGTTTTTTATTTTTCCTCGGTAAGCGTATCGACCCTGCGATCGATCTGCAGGAATTCGAACATACTGAGAGCATCGGCAACGGACGGACAGTGGCCGTGGGGCGGTTTGGCAATCGGAGACGCGACCGGATAATAGACCTTTACCTCATATGGCTCAGGAATCTTCTCAGTGATGACGGTCGGAACCTCCTTGGTAACGGTCACGATCTCTGGCGGTTTGCTCTTGCCGATCTCGTACCCAGCAGCCGCGCTCGCGGCAATGAGGGCCGACAATGATATAGACGCCACAAGAAGCGCAGCGCTTCGCTGCGTCTGTGCCGCGGTTTTTTTGGCGGTCATTTTGGTTCCACAAGATGTTAACGAATGGATCGAAAAAACGCGGTTTGCGGCTGGCTAGCTTTGGCTGCATGGCGTCTCCATAGATCACCCCAACGGCAACCCGCGCGTGGATGATCCGCGGCCATTCGACCACGATCGCCCCATGGGCGTAGCAGCGGCCGAAGCGAAAAACCGCGACGTCGCCCGGCTGTGGCGGCCCGAGATTTCGATCGCGTGCCGCATGACGCCATCGAGGTACCGTTCCGCGTCGCGGTGAAGGTTCCAATCCGCTGGATAGAATGGGATCTCCAGATGCAGGATGACGCCGCAGGCGTCACAGACCTCGGCGAGCATCACATTAGGCAATCCGTGCCAGCACCCTTGACCCGGCCCATGTGGTGATACGGCGTGCCCAGCCACACTCGGGCCTCCTCGGTGACGGCAAGTCGCCGCGGATCCATTTCAGGGCGGGTCATACCGCGGTCTCTGGGGTCGGGATGTACGGAAAACCGCCGAAATGGACGGCGTTATTGAAGACGTTGGTACAGGTCGCGAGCGTGCGATCGCAACCCGGCAACAACTGGAATTGATCGCCGGCGGCGACAGGCGACAGAAAGGCCAGCTTGACTGTTACGGCGCCACCGCTGACAAAGGACGATATCGTGCGACTGTAGCCGGCATTGCCGCCGGTGACGGCGATGATCGTCCCTTGCGCGTAGGGCGTCCTCGTCGTTGGCGCCCCCTGGATGACGGTCGTTGTCGATCCATTGGCGGCCGAGAATGTTGCAGCGAGACTCGACCGATTGAATAGGCACAGCGCGTCGCCGAAGACATGCGTGCAGCTCGATTGCCACAATCGCCGCGGCATCTGGATATTCAAAAGCTCGAGGTGCGACCGACATTTCATGTCAATCCCGGTGCGGCTGCTATCTATGTCGGAGATCCGTCCAGAGAACAGGATCACCGTGCCGGCGCTGGTGTCGCCATAACCTCCGCCGGCAGCGCCCATAAAGGCGCGTTCCAGCTGCAACAAGGCGCCGTCGAATTGTCCTTGCCACGCGGCCTCGAGGAACGGTGTCGAGCCGACGAGGTCGGTCGTCTCCGGGTAGATCTTGATGTCGAGCTCGTCGACCTGGGTGCCGATCACGACCTTGGTCTTCGAGCGTTCGAATTTTGGCCCCGCCGCGAACAGGTACCCATTGGCGACAATGGGCGTGGGCGCTGCCGAATAACGCAGGATAGTTGCGCCACCGACCAGCGTGAAGGTGTAAAGGTCGGCCATGATAAATTGTTCGCCGCTGTTAAGCAGGGCGATAAGGGCGGCCGAAGCAGGCTTCACGACCGCACCGAGATGAAGGTGAGCTTTTTCAGCTGCCACAGTCGAAACATAAAATTCTCGAAAGCGTAGCTGTCGTCGACGAACCGACACCGAAAGTAATAGCTGTAGTCGGCGGTGATAATCAGCCCGCTGCCCGGCGCTGTGCTGAATGTCACCAATCCGGTGCTCGGGTCTACGCTGTAGTTTCCCGGACTTTGCGTGATGCCATCGAGGTAGACCGCACTGACGACGTTAGGCGCTACGATTGGTTCCAGAAAACCGCCGCCGGGCAGCGTTGCGCCCATCGCCCGCTGCAATTGGAAGACGGTCGTACTGGCGTTGCCGACGCCGATCTGCTGCCCGGTGACCTGATCGTCGCTCGGGTCTCGAAACACGAACGTGCCGAAGGCGCCCTGGCAGAGCAGGAAGAACCCCATCAAGGTTCTCAGCTCGTCGTAGCCGGCTGCCGGGTTGTCACGCAATAGATCAAAGACCAGCGTAAACTGCCATAGCGGGTAGGGATAATCGAGCGCTCGCAATTCCCGCCCGGACACCGATCGTTGGATGCGGGTCTGAAAGGTCGGCGTCTTGGTGACGCTCCAGGCGAGACCGGGCAACGACGGGAAAACTCCTATGTCCGCCATCAGCTCGTCCGCAGCATCGATCCGTTGCGCGTTGCGTTGTTGATCGCCGCAACAAGCGCACTGCCGTTGCTGCGAAAAAACCGCGCCACGTCCTGGCTATCCATCGCTGAGACGCCAAAATTGACAACAACGGGGGCACCGCCGCCACTCGCATTGGCGCCGTTCGGCGTCGCAATCAAGTTCTGCAGACCTTGGGAGATATTCGCAGGCAGCACCATCTCATTGCTGTGCAGCTGAGCGAGCACCCCGGCCGGCCCCAGGCTCGGTACTGCCCACCCGCCCTGCGCGCTCGGCACGATGCCTCCATGCTCAAAGCCAAACAAAGTGCCGATCCCCTTGAACAGGCTGCCGAGGATACCCCCCGAGCCACCCAGGCTGGTGAGTCCTAGACCTTCAGCAAGGCCGCTGCCCGCCACTTCCTCGCCGGCGCTGGTGAGACCCCCCGAGAAGTCCTGATCTCCGCCGCCTCCGAGGATACTGGCGCCAAAGAAATTGCCGATTTGGCCGAAGACGCCCTTGACCGCCGAGTTGACGAATTCTGCGATAATCGACTGAGCAAGGTTCGCCAGCGCCTTCTGCACCGTCGTCGTGCCCAGGATGATGCCGGTGACTGAAGTATCGATCGCGCGTTCGACCGGCGCAACCAAATCGTCCCACGCTTTTTTGTTTGCTTCTGCCAGTTTGGTATCAAGCGCTTGGACCTCGCCGACATACTTCTCGTAGGCGAGCTCCTGTTCTTCGATTATTTTTTGCTGGGTCCGGACATCGTTCTCCGCCGCGTCGAGCTTCTTCTCGTAATATGCCTGGTCGTAGGACCATTTGAGGTCGAGAAGATCTTGCTCCTGCCGGACCTGCTCGGTAGCCGAAATTTGGCCGAGTGCGGCCTCGTCATCGATCGCCGCCTTGTAGTTGGCGAATTTCGTATCCGCGACCTTCTGATCGGCCTTGAGTTGGTCGAGCTGATCGCGTTCGGCTTGCACGGCAAGCTGTTTTTCCAACTCGTAAATGTTGCGTTCGACCGCCAAGCGGGCGTTCGATCCGGCTTCGGTCAGCGCCAGCTTGTCCTGCCAAAACGCCAGTTCTTCTGCCTTTGATTGACCAAAGAAATCTTGCTCGGCCAACAGCTGGTCCTGCAGTTCTGCGCGCCATGCTGACAGACTGTCGGAACCGGCCCCGCTGCGAGCGGGAGCGGTTGGGTTCGATCGCGCTACTACCTGGCCGGAATTGCGGCTGTCCGCGTCGCCACTATTTGGCGTTAGGCTATCGCCTATCTGGCCCGCGAGGTTCGCGGCCTTAGACTGGAGCGCGCCGATGCTCGATCCGACCTGCGCTGCAGCGGTGTTGATCTGCGATTGTGCCTGCTGAGCGGCGGCACCCAGCCCCGCGAACTGGGCCCGCATTGCATCCGTGGCCACCTGAACGGAATTTGATGCGGCCTCCATTCCGGATTGGAGATCGTCGGTTTGGACGCTGATGACGACGCTGGTTTCAATGTCGGCCATGATAGCCCCTCAGTGACCTGGGCACCCGACGGTGCTTAATTCTCGCCCTTGTGGCGCGCTGCGAGCTTCAGTCGCTACTTCTCTCTCGCCGCCGTAGCTCAGAGAAATCGAGCACCACCCCGGGGAGTCCGGCATGAACGTCGCGCGCCCCAAATCCGGGGCCGAGCTCGGCTAGGATCGTTGGGAGATCCGAGCTCAGCGCGCGGCCCGGCCCGGAACCGGCAGAGGGTATCGGCTCGCGCTGATGTTTACCGACGCCGAGATACGCCCCGACCAAGATGTGAACCGGCGGATGCTCGACCCAATATGCCATCAGCTCTTCGAAATCGAAGAGCGTCATCTCGTCGATTACGGGGTAGCTGTAGCCGCAGGCGGTAGCGAGGAGGCCATAGATATGTCCCCAGCCGTCGGCACCTCCCGGACCAAGTCCGATGGTAGTCCCGCGGTTGTCGAGCCTGCCCCCGGGCCGGCCCCGGGGGCCGACGCTTCCCCCAGGCGGTCATCGCGCAGCTTCAGCCCTGAGCCGGTAAGCACCGCATTCAGCACGGCGCTGGCATTGCCAAGATCGAGCAGGTTCTCGACCATGTCTGCCGTTGCATCGGGATAGTTGCGTTGCAATGCCGTGGCGACGATTTCGACGAGCACGCTGATCTGCGTCTCGCCCATTGATGCGCCGATCTCGGTCAATTGCCGCACCTTGGGCATCAGCCGGCGGAGCTGACCGAGAGTAAGCGGCGGAACCAACCAATCCCGCCCGCCCATCGCAATCGTCACCCCGGGAAGCATCACTCCACCGTACTTAGATAGCCGATCGTTCCGGAAGCATCGGCGAAAGCCGAGAAATCGAGCTCGTGAATCATCCAGTCGTCGACCTTGGTCGGCAGTGACAATTTGTCGGCCATGCAGGCGTTGAGACGCAAGGCAGTCCCACTACCGGCGTAGTTGGTATAGAACGTCGCCTTGAAGGTCGGCGTCGTCCCCATCACCTGGTTCGTGATCGTGAGCTTGCTGCCTGACGTCGTTAGGTTGTAAGTATAAGAGATCAAAACGGCAGCACTCGCATCGGCGGACGAAAAAGTATAGATGCCTGTAGCGAAGTTTACGGAGTACTGACCGGCGCCAGAAGGGGTCGCCACTCGATTGAAGCGCTTGCCGCTGACGGTGTAGACGACGCCAAGGTCGTCGTTGTAGTTGGTTGCGTTGCCGACGGTCACTGTGTAAGGTGTCACAGCCGGGATGCTGGCAGCCTCGAGCTGGGATACTGCAAATTGGCCGGTAGCCGGGGTAAGGCCAAAAAAGATGTCGGAATACAGCAATCCGAGGATCTGGGCGAACTTTGCCTTACCGGTGATCTTGCCCTGTCCGCGCGCTATCGCCACGGGGAACTGAAGCTGCCCGTACAGCGGCTTATCGGTCCAATCGAAATCAATCTGGATATCCTGGAGCACGCCGAACTGGCGCGGACCAATCCCGGACCCAGTCACGTCGGTGCGTTCGCCCCAGACCGCACCCGAGCCGAAGCTCAATTGCATGTCAGATACTCCCTTTCAAAAGCCGCTTAAGCATCTCCTTGGCGGCATGGGCGACATTCCAGGCCTGGGTATCGCGAGCGACTGCCGAGCCCGGGAAATGGTCCTGCCACCAACACTCGATCAGCTGGTCGATCGAAAGAACCCCGCCTCTCGCCGCGACAGGGCTTTGTTCGATCTCCTCTGGAAGAGGCGCGCTTCCTTCAGAATCTTCCACAGCCATCGGGATACTCCTACGAGCAGGGTTCAATACAGAGGCGAGAGAAACCACGATCTCGGGTGCTTCTCTCTGCCGTCACGAGGCGTCTTCGAGTCGCATGGTCAGACGCACAAGACCCCGACCGAGACGATCGCGTTCGCCTGATCGCCGAGCACGCCCTCGGCGGTTTCGACCTTGCCGGTGATGTAGGCGTGCTGCACGATCGCGGGCAATCCGAGGTTCTGAATGGCCGTCGCCGGCGACGGCGCGATGGCCTGTTCGACCGCATCGATCAGCGGGTTCGGATCGTGGCGCGAGCCGCAGACCAGCGGATCGTGCGCAACGACGGAGCCCGGGAAGGTGTCGCTGAACCATTGGTCGACAATCGCCACAGGATCGATTTTGGCGGGCTCTGATAGAGGTTCGTGATCGCCCACCCGGATCTGCGTCGGAACCAAGAGAGAGGTGCCTCCGTGCGTCCGCGGCGTGCTGCCGTAGCGCCTCGCCATAACTCATCAGGCATGGCCGGAAACCAGCCGCCGTCATCTGCCATGGTGATTTTCCTTGGTCTGGACCAAGCTATACGATCGGCATGACGAAGGGTGCGTCGATCTGGTTATGCGACGCGCCACTGAGGTCGACCACGTCACCGTTGGCATTGCCGCCAGAGCAGGCTTGGGAATATTTCACATAATCCGCCCCGCTGACGATCCGCACACCGTAATCGGCGTTCACGTACGTGATGGGGTGGAGGAACTCAACACCTGTGATCTGGCCGACGCACATTCCATCGCCCTTATTGTCAGAAAACCAGCAATTCGCGTAATGGTGCCGCGTGTTGTTGCCGTTCGTCGTACCAATGATTGCACCGCTCTGGACACCAGCGCCCTGATTACACCCATCGACCTGCATGCTGTCAACGAATACTTCGCGGACGGTTTGCCCGGCGCCGGGGTATGCGGCGTATCCGTAACCGACGAATGAAATGATATCTACATCTCGGATGTTTTCCCCGGAGCAATCCTGCAGAAATATCCCCGTCTGCCCAGTATTACTTCCACCCAGCGTGAGATCATAGAGATAGACGTCTTGTGCATAGCCGTCGACTAGGATCGCAACGGGACCGTTGGAATTAAACTCGCAATTCCTGAGGCGGGATATGAACTCGGCTGACCCGCCGGTGATCTGGACAATGGTGTTGAATGCGCCCCAGGTCACAACGTCGTCGACGCCGAAATCGTGAGTGTTAACGGCGTGGATAAGCGCACCACCCGTATGCGTGGATGATAACGAAATCTCCACACCGTACATACCAGCCCAGCCGAGATTTTCCTGCAGCGATCCAAATTGGAGTATGTCGCCGTCAATCGGCGCAGCAACATTTATCTGGGTCACATTCGACCCGTCCCCGATGATGCGTATCTGGCCGTTTATGATAATTGGCGATTTGAATATTAAGGGGCCGCTGCCAAGGGCGATCGAGCCCGCGCCGCCCGCAGAATTGACAGCGGCTTGTACGCATTGTGCATCATCGCCGCCCCCACGCAGGGGATTGCCAGCTGCGTCCTTGAAATCGGCAGCATTGATCATTTGACTTTCCTCGAGAAGAGTCGCGCCGCGGGGGGCCGCAGCTTTTTCAGTCGTGTAAAGGCGCGCAATCAGATGCAGAGAATCTCGATCGGGATTACGGCGACGGCCTGATCGCCCAGCACGCCCTCATCAGTCTCGACCTTGCCTTGGATGTAGGCGTGCTGCACCATCGTTGGCAAACCGAGGTTCTGAATGCCCGTCGCCGGCAACGGTGCGAGCGCCGCCTCGAGCGCGTCCAGCATTGGATTCAGAAGCATTGCCGGCGCCAAGTAGGGATCGCTCGAATGGACGTACACATAGAAATCCGCGTAGAGCGTCCAAGCGATCGGCGCGCCAAGCGCCTTGGTCACAGCGTGCCCGCCCTTTTCGCTCATGAACAGCGCGGGCTGCTCAGCCGGAGCCACGTCGGCCCAATGTCGCAGCCGCCGGTTCGCGCTGGCGAAGCTCGCAGCACCGGCCCCAAGCGCCCAGAGCGCGGCATAGATCGACTCACGGACGATCATCGGCCGCTCTCCGCCGCGAGAGACCCGTGTCCCACGCAATCATTGCGATACTGC
>Ga0306922_10008257_pt1 | contig 10106 bp, 9 predicted proteins | sample sta12Cox44000082_FD_203758 | JGI IMG/M metagenome (GOLD analysis project Ga0306922, IMG submission 203758) | Lab enrichment of tropical soil microbial communities from Luquillo Experimental Forest, Puerto Rico - statoxic.12C.oxic.44.000.082 (v2)... | ecosystem: Environmental > Terrestrial > Soil...
GCCTTGCCCGACGAAGCCTCTAAAGTTGAAAATCACCGAGGGGTCACGTCCCTCTGGGTGAGCGCCACTTGGATCCGTGGGCGCCGGTGCGCCGCTCACAGGTCCCTGGAAATAGAAGTGGGCTCCGCCCGGTGGTGGAACATTGATGTGAGGGATCGGTACCGGAAAATCGCAAAGTCCCGGCAAGCCTTCCTCCTGCGCCCTCAGTTTCGCTGGAATACTGGAGCCGAGGAACAGAGCGCCGCTCGTCGCCGCAGCACGGGCAACGAAGGCGCGCCGCGACAATCCCGTAACACGTTTGGAACCAAGTGAAGACATATTCACATGAAAATCCTTGCTAGAAGAGATTGTCAAGGAAAAAATGAGACTTCGTAAATCGGCGATCGGCGGAGTCGCCCACCACCATCAAAACATTTTGCGCGCGCGGGTTGTCAAGCTAGCCAAATCGTTTCGGACAAAATCGGACAGTCGGACTGCGTTAATTTGCGCGAATCCTGCAAAGCGCCGATTCACTCCAAGTGCGGTTAATGCGCTGATTGGCGCAAGGTTGCGTTAAAATCGCGCAAGAAGATGAAATACCGAAATCGGGAGTGGCTTTGAATCACTCAACTGATTTCGTGTCAGATCTGCAAAACAGGAGGGGTCAAGCTCGACCGGTTTCTTCAGGGCGATAACGAAAAATTTGTTTTCTCCTTGACATTACTAATCTACATACGCGGAATGCGCATCGTGTGAAAACTAGGGCACTCATTCTGGCATTGGCTGTCGGCGCGGCGACTTGCATTACACAGACCAGTAGCTCGCAGATTGGCCGCGAAGTGGCTTTGCCGACGCATCTTCAAGACGGAGAAGAGTACCAGCTCTCCGTGCCGCAACTCATCGAGCACGGTCGCAAGGTCTTCACCGCGGTTTGGACCGATCAGGAAGGCGGTGGGCGGCCGTTCACCAAGGGCACCGGCGCAGCGCTTTCCGATCCGTCACACCCGCTTTTGTTTCCACGAAACTTCAATCGTGTGTCCGGGCCCGACGCCAACTCATGCGCGGGGTGCCACGCCCAACCTTTTGGCATTGCCGGTGGCCACGGCGACATCGTGGCAAATGTTTTCGTCCTCGGTCAGCGTTTCGATTTCGCCACGTTCGACCGCTCCGATTTCCTGCCGACGAAGGGTTCGCTGGATGAACTTGGCCGGCCGGTCACGCTACAGTCCATCGCCGATTCGCGCATTACAATCGGCATGTTCGGTTCGGGCTTCATAGAAATGCTCGCCCGTCAGATCACAGGTGACTTGCAAGTCATCCGCGACAACACCGCGCCGGGTGAGTCGCATCCTCTCATCTCGAAAGGCATTTCCTATGGCGTGATCGCCCGACGCCCTGATGGCAGTTGGGACACTTCACAGATTAAGGGTATTCCGCCACAAAGCCTCGCTTCGCCCGATGCAGCACATCCGCCGAGCCTCATCATCCGACCTTTTCACCAAGCCGCCAACCGCGTTTCCCTGCGTGATTTTTCTAACACCGCTTTCAACCATCACCACGGCATCCAATCCACAGAGCGCTTCGGCTTGAATACCGACGTTGACGGCGACAGCTTTTCCAATGAACTCACGCGCGCCGATATGACTGCCGTGTGCATTTTTCAAGCGACCATGGCCGTGCCGGGCCGCGTGATTCCCAACGATCACGAGATTGAAACGGCGGTCCTGAATGGCGAGGACAAGTTCCACGCCATTGGCTGCACATCCTGTCATATGCCAGCCCTGCCGCTGGACAACCGCGGTTGGATTTTCTCAGAACCAAATCCCTACAACCCCACCGGCAACCTACGCGTTGGCGAAGCGCCGACACTGGCGGTGGACCTCACCGACGACAAACTGCCTCCGCCACGCCTTCAACCGGACAAGAAGAGCGGCCTCCTTTATGTGCCCGCCTTCACTGACTTGAAGCTTCATGACATCTGCGACGGGCCGGACGACCCGAATATCGAGCCGCTCGACATGAACCAACCGAACGGGTCGATGGCTTTCTTCGCCGGCAACAGGAAGTTCATCACCAAAAAGCTTTGGGGCGTCGGCAATCAGCCCCCGTTTTTCCATCACGGCAAGTTCACCACGATGCGCGCCGCGATTCTGGCCCACCACGGCGAGGCGGACGCGACGCGTCAGGCGTTCCTGTCACTGAGTGACTACGATCGCGACAGTATCATTGAATTTTTGAAATCACTCCAAGCGCTGCCGCCCGGCACTAGATGCCTGACCTGTGATGAAAATTATCACCCGAAACAATGGCCGCCACAGGGCCGTTGAAAACTCCGGCCGTTCCGTCTTTTGCAGCGCCCCGTCGGCTGGACTCTTGTCGAAGCCGGTTGACGATTTTTTCGATCGAAAAAAATCGGCGAGTTGCTTAACGTACCTTGACTCGCGTCTTATCAGCCGTTCGTCACTTCCGGCAACCGTTGCATCGCGGCGCGCCTGTCGTCCGTCGTAAACGTGACAGGAATATCGCTAACTTCGCTCTATTACGTTCCGGCCGGTGTTTTAGCATTAGTTGTCTTGCCGCCGGATGCTTTGGCATTAGTTGCCTTGGCGCTGTCTGCTTTCGTAGCGCAGTGGCCGCAGCACCCACCACCCTTACCGCACGCAAACGCTGCGGAAGCGATTCCGAGCAAGCCCGCAAAAATGCTACTGACAACAATCCATTTTCTGACGCTCATTGATCAGCTTACGTGCCGCTTCTCTTTCCCGCAAGGGCCGCGTAGGAGTTGTTCACCACTCCTTGAACTCGGGCGTTTCGATCACGTTGCCAGCATGACCTCTGGGTGATTACTCTTCGTCACCGTCCTGTTCGGCGGCCACTGGGGTCAGTGTGCCGAAGAGGCCATCCGTTTCCTGGTTCGGGCCGGCGGTGAAGAACAGAGTTGTGGAAGGGCCGGCGGTGCCGTTGTTGCCGAAGGTCAGCGACCAAAGACCGTCAATGAAGACGAGGGAGTCGTCCGGCTGGCGGACGAAGCCGATGAACCTCTTGGTGAAGCCGTTGAAGGCGGCGATCCACCCGCTGCGGAAATTACCTACCAGGATGGTATTACTGAACTCGCCGAAGTCGCGCGGAGTCCAAACAACTCCCCAAGGCGCGTTGAACCAATCGCCATGTTCCAGGCGATCCTGAAATTCCCCTTTGGTACTGAAAATGTTGACGAAACCGAGGCCGGCACCACCGACCGGATCGTGGCGGGCAGCATCCTGCTTGGCGTAAGTGACAAACAGGCTGCCGCCTATGTTCTGGATATTAAAGGGCGCGAAACCAGCGGGGACGCCGTGGCCGTCGAAGGCGTCGGGATTGAAATGTACGCGGTGGAAACTGGTGTCATAAACCTCGACGGTGGCATCGCGAAAATTCGTGACGTAAAGGAATCTATTCCCATTGATTTCGCCGGAAGTCATTCCCTTGTAGACCGCACCGTCCGGCGCGCCGTTATGAGAGTTGTCTACTTCCAGAACGGCGTTAGGTGAAGGAGGACTGCCGCCAGGGAGAAGGTTTACAAGAGGATTCCAGCCGGAGATGGTGCCGTCTTCAGTGGCAAAGATGAAGATGGCGGGTTTTCCCGATGGCGTGCCTCTGTCGAGGAGGAAATCAGTCGCGCTGCCATTGAACACGATCCCCGTGGGAGTTGATGGCGTCATAGGAGGAGCGAAACCAGGGGGAGGGACGACTACGAAGTTGCTGGTGCTGTGATTTGCTTCAACGAAAATGTTAATGGGGCTTCCACTGCCGTTCTCTAGAGTGGAAGTACCGGAATTATTGTTAGAGATCCACCATGGGCTGCCACCTGGGGAGCGAGTAAGTCCCCATGGATTTTTCAGGTTTGGGTCGGTGTGAGCGGCCATTCCGGGGATGTCGGAAATGAGGTTCGTCTGAGTGTAGTGTTGCGCCAGTGTTAAGCTCGGAAGAGCGAATGTTGCCAGCGCAATGACACCAGCGAGCTTCGCAGACTTTCGCAGCGAGTGGCGGATGGGTATAAACGACACTGTTGCAGATGTGGTTGTTAATTTCATAATCCACCAGTCACAGCGGCCTGCACTGCCAGCAACCTAGAAATAGTAACGCCACCGTTACTAAGGTCGTCGCGAGCCAAAAAGTAAAGCCCTCGCCGGGCGGCAGAGAATCGCGGATTGCTGACGCGTATCACGGCGACGGAAAGCGTTTCGTTGTGCGGGCGGATGAAAAGTTGACTGCGTTCATGGAACTTGAATTGGCGATTCGCATTTACGGTGAGGTTCATTGAGGGAATTGTTCGAGCGGATAGGCGCAGGCGCGTAGGACGGTGTCTGATAGACCAAGGTCCTATAGACCAGCAGGTGAGGTTTTCACTAAACTCGGCGTCGCTAAACGGATCTGAATCAGGCGGAGGACTATTTCCCCGCTGGTTCTTCGTCTCTTCCGGACCCGCAACCACAAAGGCAGTTCAGCGGGGAAAAGAAAGGAAGAACTAAGAAGGACATTGAGTCCATGGACAAGACCAGTGAAGTGATCTTTTCGCTTAGACCAGTGACATTCCATTACAAGGGCGACGTGACCAACACGCCCGAATGGGGTTTGATTGCTGAAGAAGTAGCAAAGGTGAATCCTGACTTGATAATACTGGACAAAGAAGGAAAACCCAGAAGCGTCCGCTACGAGCAGATCGACGCGATGTTGCTCAACGAGTTCCTCAAAGAGCATAAAGCGTTTGTGGAGGAGCACCGCACGGTAGAAGAGCTGAAGAAACAAGTTGCAGCACTCACTGCTGGCCTACAGAAAGTCAGCGCTCAGCTTGAAGTGGGCAAGTCCGCTCCGCAAGTGGTCGAGAACAAAGAGTAAGCTTGCCGACCGAATTTCGCGCAGCCGAGGCTTCGCTCTAGTGGGAGCGAGGCCGCGGCAGCGGCAGTCAAGTAAAAGGGGCGGCTATTCTTATTTCCTTTCTAAGGATGGCCGCCCGAACTTCTTCACGAACTCTTCGAAATCGCCCTGGTGCTCGTGCGTCTCAATCACGCTGCCAGCCTCATCGTAAACGCGGATCACGGCATCGTGTGAACGGCTGCGAAGCTGCACGTAGCCGACTGCGTTACTGATCGCGTTCGGTTCGCCGTACCACAGCCGACCGAATGGCAGCGCATCGCTGATTAGATCGACGCGGCGTTTATCTTTGCGCGGCCGGACTTCGTAAAACTGCACGGAATGCACTGCCGTTGGCTTCATCGATTGACACGATGACTTGCGCACTCGCCAAGGAATTTGGAAGTTGCCTGGCCGCTCCTGATCGTCTGATGCGCTACGGCGTTTGGTTCATCCTCGCCCTTTGCGGCTTTGTTACGTCTTTCGGCGCGCACATTGTCGCAACGAATCTGCCACCGTATGCGCAGGCGATTGGCGCGGGCGCGTTTGTCATCGGCTTGTTAATTGCGGTTTACGACTTCGCGGAACTATTCGCAAAGCCGCTCGCCGGTTTCATCGCCGATCGTCGCGGGATGAAACTGACATTGCTGGCTGGTTTATCGATGTTCGTGGCCGGATCGCTGCTCTTTCTCGCGATCAATCCAAGGCTACTTTTAGTCGTCCGGTTCGTGCAGGGACTCGGCGCGGCCGCGCTCTCAACGGTGTCGATCTCGCTCGTAGCAGAATATTTCTCTGAAGGCCGGGGCAAAGCATTCGGGATTTACAACGCCATCAAAGGCGCCGGCTATGTCATTGCGCCCGCGGTCGGTGGATTGATTATTCGCGGCTATGGATTCGCCATGATCTTCGTCGTTTCGGCGGGAGTTGGGTTGGTCGCATTGCTGTTGAGCTGTCTGCTGCCCCGTCAGGGAAAGGTTGAACTGAAGGACGACCAGGACGAAATCACGCTGCGACAATTCTTTCTCATCTTCAAAGAGCCGCGCTTGCTGCCGGTGTACGGTGTGATCGTGATTAACATGTTTATGGTTGGAATTCTTTTTGGGTTTTTGCCCGTTTATCTGTACGGCAAGGGTTACACGCCGCTTGAATCCGGCAGCGTGGTGAGCGTAGCCACATTCAGCTATCTGCTCGTGCAGCCGCTGGCCGGGCACATTGCTGATAAGATGGACATCCGGAAAACGGTGTTCGCCGGGCTGCTTTTGGCGGCGTTGGCTATCATTGTCGTCACATTCGCCTCGCATTCCACTGATCGGGATCGTTGTTGTTGCCGGAATTGGCATCGGGACTGTCTGGACAAACAGCGATGCGCTGGTGAGCACGCTTGCTGCTAAAGGTCAGCTCGGCGCAAGCATCGGCGCGGCGCAGTCTTTCAAAGAATTTGGTGACATGGTCGGACCGTTGCTTGTCGGTCTCATCACGCAATGGTTTGGCGTTCGCACTGGATTTGTCAGTTGTGGGATCGTGGCATTGGTCACGCTGATATTGCTTGCTTTGCTTGGACGCCAGAAAGCGGCACCTAGGAATGCGTAACCAATCTCGTTAATGCGAATCGCATCATGAGGAGAAAAACAGAGGACTTGTGCTCTTAATCGGACTCTTTCAACCGCTCCAAGCTCGCCTACGTCGTGCATTTCTTCGCTACGAAGAGACCGAAAGCCATTACTCCTTCGGCGTAAGCTCGCTTCATTAACGGAAAGGATCTGACAAAGCGCCGAGTGGATGAATCAACGAAGGAGAGTAAACACCTCAATGGCAAACACTCGGCCAACCGGGAACAATAGTCCCAAGTAGGCGCTACCTTTTGGGTAATATCCTGCGCCGTTTCAACATTGAGGCCAGCGTCGCGCATCCACGCCTTGTATTCGCTAAGAGTATTAAGGCTTGCGCTCAGCATCGCGCGACCGATCGTCGTGATCAACTCCTTATCCTCGCGACGGAAGGGTCGATCTCCCCGAAGCCAGGCACAGATCGCTAGAATGCCACCCGGGTTCAAGGCGTACGCACACCGCCCAAAGAACCCCTTTTGGTCGCGGAAGTGCTCGCTGCCTTCCATTATCCAGATCACGTCGATAGATCCTGGCCGTGGTTGCCACAGATTAACGTCGGCAACTTGAAACTGAACTTGGTCACTTAATCCGATGGCCTTCGCTTTTTTCTTTGCCATTCTAGCTTGAACTGGACTGATGGTAAGGCCTGTCACGCGGCAGCTGTACTGCTTCGCGAGCCAGAAAGCAGAGCCACCGAGGCCACAACCAATGTCCAGAACGCTAGCTGCCCTTGGGATCGCTGCTTTTTCTGCCAGGCGTTCCATCAGCTGGATTTGCGCTCTAGCGATGGATTCGTCGTCTTCCCAGTAACCGTGATGAATATGTTCACCCCATAACGTCCGGTACCAGAAAGATAGGCGGTCGTAATGGTTTCGGATATGAGCGACATCGACGTCGAATTCTGCCGGTGCGTTCATTTGGAACTGTTAGGTGCTTGTCAAACTACTGGTCTGTATCCGATTGCGCGGTCAATCGCGTTTGGTTCGCCGTACCCACAGCCGACCGAATGGCAGCGCATCGGAAATCAGATCGACGCCGCGCCTATCGCCAGCATTCATCTCCATCATCAAACGATCAGTTCAAGGGGGCAATAGAGCAATTGCACGATCTCGCGCTTGCCGCGCTTTGGCGACGCCCTCTCGGAATTTCGTTTCAGCCTGCTGAATCTGCTGTGGTGTCGGTTTTCCAATGAAGGCATCGTTCCAATAGGCATTGAAGATTTGCTGGATCAACTGTTCGTATGATTTCTTAATGATGTCTGTATCGTTGCTCGCTTGTTCATTCCAATCGGCATCGCGCTGAACGGAGCCTTGCTGCATCTTTACGCCGGAAAAGTCTTTCGAGGAATCGGACGTAGCACTAGTGAAATCTTTCGACATGTAGCCTCCTCCTTTGACTGTTTTTGTACGAATGCTGCAGATTGCATCTTGCAATCTATTTCTGCCTCCATAGAGGGGAGTTTGCCGGAAAACACTGCAAGTTGGCAAGCTCGCTTTCGACCACGAAGCGCGGACAATCTGGATTACTGACGCACACCGCGACGACGGGAAGCGTTTCGTTGTGCGAGCGGATGAAAAGCTGACTGCGTTTGTAGAATTGGAAGCAGCGACTCGCGCTTGCAAAAGAACGAAAATGAAGAAATTGAAAGCAAACGCGCTCCACTAGTTAGGTCTACCTGGACACGGGCGAGGTTGAATAGGGAAAGTAAAGTCGGAAAAATATATTCAAGGCGAATTATGCGCATGCGCTCGCTTGTGGCCGCTGTAAGCATTGCAGGGATGCTCGCTGGTTGCGCGACGGCTCCGTATGCTGAGGTCTGGCATAAGAGGCCACGCTTGATCGGGCCACCGGGCAGCGGGCGACTAGCCGTCGCGGAACAAAACCTAACGAGGGCGATGCACGAAGAACGAGCGAAACCACTCGTTGCAATGGGCGAATGTCTGGAAGCACTTCAGTCCGCATCGGACGAACTGAAACGCAACCCCGGGAATGCAACCGCCGTCCGCGATTACAATTTTGGCGTCAGCCGCATCTTTCAAATTATTCACGACACGAAGCTCGATCCGTGGACGCAACCGTTAGCCGTCCCGACCGCGCAAGGCCAGTTTGCACTGACATACAAACCGGACCCGCGTCCAGAGTGGAATCCTGCGCTTTATGAATTCACGCCGGCTGACGAGTTCGATGTGGGCGGCAAATATGTCACGGAGCGGACGACGCGAGACGGAATTGGTGCGCCGATTGTTGCAGTTGAGCGCGAGGAAAGCAAAAATGCGCGTGGGGAAGCGGCGCCGTCACGGATTTACCGCACCGTCAGCGCGATCGCGCAGTTTCAGGGCCGTCGATGCGTGCTCGAATTTTACGATCCGCTCGATAAGGAAACCGTCAGCTTCGAAGGACATACCGTTCCGCTGGCCGCGGATTTCACGGTTCCACTCGCGGTGATGCTCCAGGAGACCGATCCAGCAAAACACGAATTATCACGCGTTCTGAATCCGGAGAAATATGCACACACCGCAAGGATCGAGCGGCTCCAGCCTTTCAATCCGAACAAAACAGTCGTGCTGGTGATCCACGGGCTTAAAGACTCGCAAGCGACCTGGACGCCAATGATCAATACCCTGCGTGGCGATCCGGTCATCCGAAAGCATTACCAGTTCTGGTTTTACACTTACCCAACTGGTTATCCATTTCCCTATTCTGCGGCGATCCTGCGTCAGGAACTCGACGAAGTGGAGAAACACTTCCCCAAACTCAAACCGATGGTCCTGATCGGGCACAGCATGGGCGGCTGCATCAGTCGGCTGCTTCTTACCGATAGTGGCAATCAGCTTTGGATGAAAATTTTTGGCCGGCCCCCGGACGAAGTGCCGCTTTCGCCGAAAACCCGCGAGTATTTTCTCCAGGAGTTGTTCTTTCGCCGTCGGCCTGAAATCGGGCGCGTTATTTTTATCGCCTCGCCATTGCGCGGGAGCAAAATGGCGACGGGGATCATCAGTAGTCTCGCAAACCTGCTGATTCGGGAGCCGACACTGAGCAGCCAGGCCAGCGAAGAGATGCTTCGCCTAACCAGCGTTAAGGAGGAGGAACTGAAACCGATGCGCCGCGCCAACAGCGTGGACAGTCTATCGCCGAAAAGCCGTTTTCTTCACGCGATGAACGAAATTCCAATGACGTCCGGCGTGCCATACGACACCATTATTGGCGATCGCGGTCGTGGCGATTCGCCGAATTCCAGCGATGGAGTCGTGCCATACTGGAGCTCGCACATGAAAGGCGCCGAGAGCGAGCACATCGTCCCTTCCGATCACAGTGCGCATCAAAATCCGCAGGCGATTGCTGAAGTGCTACGAATCTTAAAGGCTCACGCGCACTGATGTGATCGTTAACAAATCAGTAGAGGTTGCGTAGCCCGAACCGCCGTGGGGTTTCACACTAAGCATTCACACTAAGCCGTCACGCTTCGCTGGCGTGGCGACTCTTTGTTCGCCTCGAAATCCCAGACATGATCGCGCTTACAGCTCCTTGAAATCGCCCGCGTGGCTCGTGCGTTTCAATCACGTTGCCAGCCGCATCGTAACCGCGAATCACCAAAAATGGCGAGGAATCCGAAAAAGGTGAAGTTCA
>Ga0306922_10008258_pt1 | contig 10106 bp, 9 predicted proteins | sample sta12Cox44000082_FD_203758 | JGI IMG/M metagenome (GOLD analysis project Ga0306922, IMG submission 203758) | Lab enrichment of tropical soil microbial communities from Luquillo Experimental Forest, Puerto Rico - statoxic.12C.oxic.44.000.082 (v2)... | ecosystem: Environmental > Terrestrial > Soil...
CGCACCTCCTCGCGCAGCAGCCGGTCGAGCGAGGAGACGAGCCGGCGGAAGCGCGCCGCGATCTGCGGTGCCGCGACCTCGTATTGGGCGGCTGCCCGACGGCGCGCCGCACTCGCGGCACCCCGCAGCGCCGGGTGCGCCTGCCGCAGCTCCAGCCAGCGCTTGAGCGGCAGCCACAGATACCAGCGCAAGGCGGTGCGCAAGGCCGGCCGCAGATCGAGCGGCGAGCCGCGTCCGCCGCGATAGGCGAGCGGTACCCCGGCGCGGCCGAAGAGCTCGCTCAGGTGAGCGCAAAGGTACCCGTCGAGGCGGCGCAGCGCCGAGCGCGCACCCGGCGTGTCGCCGCCCGGCATCCGCGCCGCCGCGAGCCCGCGGACGACCTCCGGCCGCAGATCGGCGCCGACCGGCAGGGCGAGCCGGCGCGCCACTTCGACGATCGCCCGCCGCTCCGCCGCCTTCGACCAGCGCCCGTAGATCTCGGCCCAGCCGGGCTCGGCGAGCAGGCGGTCGAGCAGCATCGCCAGCGATTCCTCCGGCCGCTCGCGGCCGAGGCACAGCCCGACCACCGCTCCGTCGAGCGACAGGAAGGTGATCGGTACCCCGCTCGCAAGGCAGGCGAAGAGCGCTTCCATCGACCACGGCACAGGCCCGCGGACGACCACGCGCGACAGCAGCCGCAGCGGAAAGCGCCCCGCCGCGGCATCGGGCTGGTCGACGATCAGCGCCGGCCCTTCGAGACTCACGGACGCGGCACTGCGATCGAGATAGAGCGGCCGCAGCGCCGTCATGGCGTGGCCTCCGGGTTACGGAGATCGGCTGCGAGGCTGCGCGCCATCCGGCGTAGCAGGCGACGCAGGCCCATCGCCAGCGGCTCGAAGCCGTCGTAGAACAGCCGGCGGCCGGCCTTGCCCATCAGGCAGGCGCCGCCCTTTTCGCGCGAGAAATGCTCGCCGCGCAGATGCCGCTCGGCGAAGCGGCGCCACACCCACTCGTCGACATGCGGCCGCAACGGCTCGACCAGGTCGGAGGCGAGCGATTCGCGACCGCGCTCGGGAACGTGCAGAAAGCCGAGCAGCGGGTCGAGCCCGACGATCTGCGCCTCGCGCACCGCCTCGTGGTGGAGCAGAGTGTAGCCGAGCGACAGGCAGACATTGACCGGGTCGGGCGGCGGACGCCGGCGGCGCCGGGAAAACTCCAACGACTCGGGGAAGAGGCTCGCGTAGGCGCGAAAATAGGCGGCGGCACCCGCGCCTTCGAGCCCGGTCAAGGTGTCGCGGTCGAGCGTTTCATCGTTATTCGCGATGCGCGCCTGCAGCCGCGCCAGCGTGTCGACCGCGTCGGTCAACGGCTTGCGGCGGTCGGGCCGCATCTCGAGGGCGCGGCCCAACAGGCGCGCCTCCCCGGCGAGCTTGGCGCCGGCGATATGGCGCGCCGTTTCGCGGCAGGCCGCCGCGTCGCTCGCCCGCCGGTATTGCGCCAACCGCAGCGCGACATCGTCGTGCGGCCGGCCGACGAGCCGGGCGGTCGCCTCGTTGTGCCGGCCCGACAGCAGCAAGAGGCCGACGTCGTGACGCCACAATTCAGCCAAGACGCGGGTCGACAGGAGCGCATCGCCGCGCAATACGACGCGCTCGAGCGGGACCAGCGGAATGCGGGTCGCGAGCTCGCCGCCGAGCCGCACCGTCAGCGTGCCGGCGTCGATGTCGAGCGCCGCCCCCTTGCGGTCGAGATAGAGGGTCGCCATCGCTCAGCCGACAAAAAAGAAGGAGGGTCGGCGGGCGGCCGGGCGATGCCGAGCGTGCGCGGCTTCATGCGCGGATCGAGCCGCACGAACAGCACGCTGTCCTCGCCCGCGTCGATGACCGCTTCGAGGTCGCGCTTCAAGACCGCGAGCTCGCCCGGTTCGAGCCAGCATTCGTGCACCGATTTCTGCCCGCCCGTCGCATAGGCGCGGACTATCTTCAGCGCGCGGGCGAGCCGCCGCGGGTGGCAGATGTCGTAGGCGACGAGGTAAAGGTTGCGCTGCATGAAGGCGCATATAAGCGCCGCCGCGCGCGGAGACCGCGCCGGCAAGCTTGCGGGCAGCCGCTCGCGTCAGGAAATGATCCGCAAAGAGTGCAGGCGAGAAAAACCCCGGTCGTGTGTGACAAGCGCGGGGGCAGCCTCGCCCTTGCGCAAGCGCTCCGCCAGACAGCGCAGCCGACGGATAGCGCGACAACTGGTCCCCTACCCGTACTCCCGGAACCGGACGAACTTGAACCGCGTCGTCTTGGCGCCGCCAGACTGCTCGATCACCTCGCGCCGCGTCGTCGCCGCAAGGCAGACGATGCCCATCTGTTGCAACTTGCGGACAAGCGCATGAGCCAACGTAAATTCGCCTTGGACCATGGCATGCGTGGCGCCTGGATAATCTCTTGCCAGTGTTCCGACGACCTCGTCGGCGAGGGCATTGATTCGGTCGGTGCCGGCTTCGGGCGGTACCGCCGGGAACGCCAGATCCCTGATTTCCCGTGCGAGCTTCAACGCGGCCTTTCTCTGCGCCTCGCTCCAACATACACTCGGATGGTTGCTGAGGTTCACCAAAACCGACGAATGAAGTCGGCTGGTCACGTCATCACGGGTCGTCACGAGCCCCTCTCCTCTGCGGCGGCTCCCGACCCGGTGCCCGTGAGCGAGGTCCCCTGCCCGAAGCCCCTATTCATCGTCACCGAGCAGCGCGTCAACCGCCGCCTGCCAGTCGAACACCCCCGCCCCGGACCAGGATGAAAAATTCGCTTCAGTGTAGTCAGCGCGCCGGCGCGGACTGCCGTTGACATAATCGACGTACTCATCGTGCTGCATCAACTCGCCTACCAATACCCGCGATCCCTTCGTCCAATAGAGCATCCGCGGACCCGATTGGCCGTAGCGCTTCCATACCAAAAGGTCGGTCTTTCGGAGGGTGTCTCTGAGACGGTCGGTTTCGCGTAGCAAAGGATTACGTACGCGGGCGAGCATCAATTCGTAATGCGACCGTATCTCCTGCTCGGCGGTCTCGAGTGCCGCCTTCGCCGACGGGGAGAGCAGCACCTCAGTACCTTGAGTGTCCAACTCGAGTTTGCTTTTCATCAAGAGGCCGATCGCCGACAGACCGACAAGACCGTCCTCGTGCTCGAAGAGACAGTCATAGTTGGCTCTCGCGTTCGGGTCCCAATAGTCGGCGGGAAGTAGCGCGCGCAACTCGTGTTCCGGCCGCCAGTCAACCCCGAGCGCGACCACTGCCCTGGCCGCGGGCGCCAACCGCCGCCAATCAAACCCCAGCGGGATCCTCGGCAGTTGGATCAACGTCTCCGACTGCTCGAAAATGTAGGAAACCGGAAGGTCGTAGAACATGCCGTAAAGAGTGAGATACGGTACCATTCCCTTGAAGCCGCCGGTCGCATTGAGCTCGATCCTGTCCTCGGCAGTCTCTTTCCGCAGTGTATCAATCCGGTCGAAGAGACTGCGCACGCCGACCTGGCGAAACCGCCGGCCGTCACGCACCTGAAGGCCTTCGACGACCAGAAGGCGTGCACGGCTGCCGAGTTCGGACTGCGTCAATGCCACGAGTCGTTCGCCGCAGAGGCGGCCATCCTCCGTCTCGCTGACAAGGTAAACGACTTGGTCGCGTTCGCCGGCGCCGCTGCGCAGTAGCGAGTTCATCTCGGCGGAGACGCGGATCAGGAACTCGTCTCGGCGACCGGAGACAGCCCGCCGATCACTCGCGATCTTGTTGTCGATGCGCTCGCGGTAGTCAGCCCCGGGTCCTCGGGCGAGTGAGGTTCCGGCGGTGCAGATGAACAGGGTCATAGGGGGTCCTCCTTTGCAGTGGGGGCTTCCGCTCTGATGACGATCTCGCGCGGATCGAGCCGCAGGCCGAAGACGACGCGGTTGCCGCGCTGCCGCAGCGGCGTCAATGGCGCCCCGAACCGGTCGGCGAGGTCGGGATGGTGGAGTTGGTCCTGCAAGGCCCCGGTCAGCCGCGATTTCCATTCCGCAAAGGCGCCCCGGTTGCCGTTTCGACGGGTGCGGACCTTCGGGTCCGGAGAAACGCGGTTGAGGATTGCGGGACCGCGGATCGACCCTGACCGGAAGGTGTCATCATAAATTTCGGCAAATCTCTGAACCGGATTGGGTCGGTACTCCTCAGGATACTCGAACATGCGAGCGGTCATCCAGCCGGAGTGCTCCGGTCCGATCCCCTGTGAGCTGGCGCCGGGGCAATCGCCCTTCCTCCACTCCGCCATCAGCTGATAGAGCGCAAATTCCGTGTTGGGCAGAGTGAAGTCGACAATACCGCCGATGCGCACGCGGCACTCGCTCGTCACCAGCTCGAGCGACAGCGGCGCAAGACCCAGAACCGCATTTAGCTGGCGGACGTACGAGGCGTAATCCAATGCCTGGTCGAGCAGTGTCGGGGGCAGTCGATCGCGCACGCGGATGAACGGGATCTTCGCCAGTTCGATGCGGCAATCATGAGCGTCAAGGGTGCCACCGTCCTTGCCGTACGAGACCCGAAGCGACTCCTTCGTCGTAAACCAAAAGTCCTTGCACTGCTCGAATTCGCGCGGATGGACCAGAACATGCGACAGCTCGTCATGGGCGCGGCCAAACAGGCTGATCGCCACGCCGCCGTGAAAGCTCATTGTCTTCCGCCCGCCGGCGAGGGAGAGGTGGACGCGCGACTTCGGGTCATTGGTTTCGCACCGGACGATATTCGACACGAGATCGCCGAAGCGCACCGCATCACTGTCGCTGCGGATATCATCGATCGGCTGGCCGTCGGCGCCGCACGGCGCCTCGACGTAGAGCCCGCACCTGTCGGCTTCAGGTCGCCCTGCGCGGCGGCGCCAATCGGCATCGATGCCCAGCTCTTGCTGGAGCCGGATCAGCGCGGCGTCGAGCGGCGCACCAAAGAGATCGAGGCAACCGGCGGTAACAACGCATACGATCTTCGCCGGCACCAGCCGGTCGAGCGCACGGGTGCAGAGCGCATAGACTGTCTCGGTCACCACTTGCGGGGTCAAGCCGCCGGTGATGATCAGCACCTCATGCCAAGTGGTACGCTCGGGCTCCATCACAGCCCCCTTTGTTGCCCTGGCGCATTATCTCATGCCACGACACAGTCGAGGTCGGACCGCAAGGTTGCAAACCCTGCTGCCGCCAGATCTCTGGCCGGTTCTACCCTCATGCGTCCCGGATCGCTTATGCCACGGCGCGATGATCTCCGTTCATCGAGACGGCGCGGAGACCCGCAGTCGACCGTAGCCGGCACTGGTCTTGCCGCCGATCCCCCAATCAGACAGTGCCTCCAACAGCAGGGTCATCGCCCGCTCGCGCCAGCCGCTGGCGCCCGTCAGCACCAGGAGGAAGCGGGTACCCGGCTTTGCGGTGACGAAGCCGACCGGGTTCGGCGAGTCCCAATCGTTGGGCCAACTCTTCCCCTGGCTGTCATAGTATTGTTTCTGATGCACGGTCAGCACGTCCCGGGCGAACGGCTGGCCGCCCGCCGATCTCGGAACATAGAGGGCGTCGTGGAACTCGACCAGACCGCGGCGGTCCGACCCTTCCTCGCCGTCGACCGCGGGGGCGCCGAAGAGGCGGCCGAAATGCTCGCCCGCGCCGTCACCGCGATTAATCCGCCGGCCGGTCCAGGTCGGGCCGAGCCACCCGCGTCGCTCCGGTTCTTCGCGATCGCCATAGACGACATCGACATAATTGGCGGTCAGGCCCTTCAGCGCGCTGCCCGGCAGTATCGGCACGCCCCAGGTGTGATGCACAGTCAACCCGACATCCGAGCCCGAGGGGTTGCCGTGCCCGATGAGAATGCGGGATTTGGCCTCCACAACCCGCGTTTCGGCTTCGGTGCCGAAGCTGTCTTTCCAGCGTCGGTAGGGCAACGCATAATCAGGCGAAACGAGGATTTGCTCGCAACGCTCGAGCCATTTATCGCGAGCCTCGGGGTCGGCTTTGCCGTCAGGCTTCAGCTTCGGGTCCAGCACATCGTAAGCGTGGGCGAAGTGCGAAGCGGGATGCTCACCCAGCGTTGCTCGGATCACGTCACGCATCAGGTCTCTTCCGCCCTGAGCGCGCGGCAGGCGCGGCGCAACCAACTCAGCAGCAGGATCAACTCGCGGGTCGCGTGCATGTATTGCGTGATGTCAGCGAGCGCGCGCACCTGCGCAGGCCACTCGGCCGACGGTTTTTTCTCGATCCCCGCCAACGGCCAGCCGCTCAGATCGTCGAGCAGCCGATGAAACCCGGGGCGCTCCTTGCTGCGCTCCAGTACCGAAACGGCCGCCGCAAAACCGCTGCGCAGCAACGCCGCCGCGAAGCTCTGCACCGCAATCTCGTATTCACCGAGCACGTCCGTTGCAGCGCTTGCCCACTCATAGGCTCGGAGCGCCCGCTGCTGATCCCTGCGCAGTGACCGCGGACCGGATTGCGGCTGCGGTGCTGCGCCCAGGGTCGCTGCCGGCGAACCACTCTGCGCCGGGACTGGCTGGGGAGCCGGGTGCGAGACAGATGGAGGCGCTGGGGTGACGGGGCCCGCGCCGCCGGTCCGCGGGGCAGCGGACCCGCCCTGCGGTCCGGGACGATAGCCGATCCGGCGCCTCCTGTTCCGGCTCATAGCGGCACCATCCGGCAGCGGCCGCGGCCGACCGTCGATTTCCCGCCGAACTGCAAGACCTGTTCGCCCTGGGGGAGCGCGACCTGGAGGACCTCTTCGGGGCTCAGTCGGCGGTAGTCCTGCTTGCGGCTCTGTTCCGCGAGCAGGAGGCCAATCAGCAATGTTTCGGGGGGCAAGCTCTCTTCGAGCCACAGCGCACCTTTTGCCACCGTGCGAGTGTCGGGGGAGATATGCACCCGTTGGTCGAGCTGGGTCGCAGTCTCCCACAAAAAGGTCATTGTCTCGTCGTCGACGACTGCGAACCGGCTGCTGAATACCTGCTGCTCGTCAGCGCTCTGACCGAAAATCGGTGCCAGACGCTTTTGCCAAGCCGCCCAGGCTGGCTCCGCCGGCACCGCGGTAAGGTCGAGGTCCTCGAGGTATACCGTGTCACCCTCTGCAAGCTGCGGGCCTGCCATGCAGTGGTTCGGCGGCGGCTTGGGAACGGGCGGCGGCTCCTCGAGATCGCGTGCCGCAAGCGTGAGCAGCAGTGGGCTGGTGACGAAGCCGAAAGTCCCGTGGAAACTGCGCACGGGGAGCGCCATCAGGCGCGCGTCGGTGCAGACGAGGGCACCCGCGTGGTCGCCGGCGTGCCCTGTGTCAGGCCCGAAGACAGCTTCCACCTCGGCCGACCCGTTGCGAGCGTCGCGGAGTACGCCCTTGATCGAGGAGCCCGGGACGTAAGGGATGCCAGTCCCCTTGAGCCGGGCAATCGGCAGATCGATCAGTTCCGCCGCCTGGCCGGTGCCAGCGTGCAAGGGCGACAGCGCGTGTAAAATATACGACTGAGTTTTCATGTGCTGCTCTCCGTGGGCTCCCAGACGCCCGGCACGAAATAGCCGAACCCCTCTCGCGTGCGCTCGCCGAGCGGAGCCAACCAAAAGCTTTTTGCGGCCTCGCCAGAGAAAGGCTCGCCGTCCTTCCTGACGAAATGATACACGGCGCCCGGCGACACGAGTCTCGTGGTCGGTTTTGGGCGGGCGCGCGCCATGTCCCAGGCGGAGACCTGTGCCGGCCGCGGCACAAACGCGGCGCGGAGGATGAACTCCGCCGCCAGACCTGGCAGCCGGCCGCGATAGCTACCATCGCCGGCAGCCGCTAACCCGTCCGGCAGCCAGCCGCCCTTGAAGGCGGCGGGGGTCACGGCGGTCAGGCGCAGCCCTTTCGGCGACGCTTCGTCGAAAGCGGCGGCCAGCGCGGGCGGAAACGCGAATAGGTCCATTGCTGGTCGCTCCGCCCATGTGAGCCTGCGATCTCCGCCGAGCGTGACGTGCGTCACTGTTTCCTCCGCTGGCGTGACCCGGCAGCCAAGCGCCCATTCATGGTGCTCATCGTCGATGGTCTCGACAACATCATGGGCGAACAAGATTTCTTCACGAGCGGCGAGTGTTTTTGGATTGATACCGACGTGACTCTGGACGTGCCGCGGCAGGTCAAGTCCGCGCCATACGCCTTCACAGGGGCGATCCGTGGGCGGATCGGCGAGCCAATTGATAAAAGCCTCTTCGGCCCACCATACCGGCGCCTTTGCCGGCTTTGCCCGATCGGGGACCCGGCGGCGCCACAGTGCTTCCAGCGCGACGTCGTCGTCGCGGCCCAGCGTCGCGAGGAGCGGCGGCTGCGGATCCAGGCGCAGCACGCGCGCGGGTTTGCCCTTTTCGTCGGCGAGAAAGAGCGAATCCGCAGGCACCGGCCACACGCGGTGCGCCGCCGCCCATGATAGGGCGAAGGGCCGGCGCAGCGCGATCGTCGGGCCGAGATTTGTCGCCGCGGCCAGCGCCAGCCATTCATCCCTGCCGAGGCTCTGGCCGGCGCCCTCCTTCGCCCGGCCGCGTGCGGTGACGAGCGCGCCGAGCAAGGTCGACGGCATTGGCCAAGCGAGGCTGTGTGCGCGCCCGGCATCTGCGGTGGCCCATTCACGGCCGTCTTTCAGGAACAATCCGTCACGCAGCACGAGGACGAGGTCCGTCATGCAAACCCCCACTCTCGCAGCGAACGGACGACGAGGATCCGGTCGATCGCAACGGCGAGCGCACCGCGAAGTTGCGCGTAGTCCTGAGCGACCTCCACGCCGAGATCTGTGAGCAACGCGCCCTTGCCCTCGCTGGCGTGAGAGAGGATGTCATTTGCGTAAGCGGCGAGTGCCTGTGCCGCCGCGGGCCTCGCTTTCGCCTGGTCAGCGTTGGGAAAGCGGCGCAACAACGCCTCCAGCTCGTACACTTTTCCGGTCGAAAGCTTTTCGTCGAGCAGCCTCGCATCCTTGCTAAGACGGCCCACGGGGTCGCTTCGCCACTGCATTGCGAGCCGACGCTGTCCGCCGGACCGTTTGTCGACAATGATCGCAAGCGCGTCCCGGTCGGCATCTTTGGCCGCGCGCTCGGCGCCGCGGGCAAGCTGCAACAGAACGCTCATCGGCTCGATCACGTGTGCGACCCCTATGCCGACGGAGAGAGTGACCTTTCCTTGGAGCCGGTCGCGGAATACCTTGGCCAGCGCAGCGGCACAATGTGGCGCTTTGGCCACCGGCAAAAAGGCGAGCACATCGTCGCCTCCCGCATAGATCAGCGAGCCCAGGTGCTCCTGTTCGACGATGCCGCGCGCATCGAGCGGAAATTTTGCAAGCTCTCGCGAGAACTCACGATTGGCCTCGGCCGACACCAAGCAGTCGATCGCCGCACCCATCCGGTCGCCGTCGGCGGCGAGGCAGGCGACATAGACTGGCGGCTCTCCCTGTCCCGCCTCACGCATCCTTTTGAGGAGCGGACGGACGTGCTTTTCGCCCCATTGGCGCGCCGCCTCCGCATTTGTTTCCGCACGGCTCAGCTCCTTGAATAACGCCGCCCAGCGCGACGGATAAAGCACGCTCGCGTCATAGTGAAATGGTGTAACCACCGGCAGATCGGGGCGACGGATTGCCGGGATCTCTCGCTGCTCGCACTCTCCGCGCAAGGCGTCCAGCTCCTCAGGCGCATACCTGGTTGCACGCGCGAGCCATTCGCCGGCGGCGATGTTGACGAGTGGGACGAATTGTTCAGGCTCGAAACCGGCGCGCTTGACGAGGCCGATAGCGTCGAGCTGCTCGCCGCTGGAGATGCGCAGGCGACGGAATTGAGCATTGTCGCGATTATCGCTGAGGACCGAGACGCGGGCCCCGTCGAGGCTGGATTTGGGCGCACCGACGCGCTCGTGGTGCCACGGTTGGAAGTCTCTCAGATTCTTGCGCCCGGAGAGCGCCTGCTCGACTGCTTGTCGCGCCGCCTTGTAGCCGTCAGCAAGCGGCGTCCAGACGGCGTAGAACTCCAGGGTTTCTTCGATCTGCTCGTTCCAGACCTCATCGACATCCGTGGCGAGCACCGATTTGGCACTGCCGCGCACCTCATCTGCGATCGCCCGCCACCGCGTGCGCACCGCCTCGCGC
>Ga0306922_10008260_pt1 | contig 10104 bp, 8 predicted proteins | sample sta12Cox44000082_FD_203758 | JGI IMG/M metagenome (GOLD analysis project Ga0306922, IMG submission 203758) | Lab enrichment of tropical soil microbial communities from Luquillo Experimental Forest, Puerto Rico - statoxic.12C.oxic.44.000.082 (v2)... | ecosystem: Environmental > Terrestrial > Soil...
AGGTCGGCAAGATCATCGGCCCACGTGTCGACATCGTTACCGGTTCCAGGTTGATCGGAAGAGCCGTTTCCCCGCCGGTCATGGGCGACGGTGCGGTAGCCTTTGGCATTGAAAAACAGCATCTGGGCTTCCCACGCCGCACCGGTCAGTGGCCAGCCGTGCGAGAAAACAACAGGCGGTCCGGAGCCCCAGTCACGATAGTAGATTGCGGTACCGTCACGGGTCTTGATTGTCGGCATGGAATATCTCCTTTGCTTGCTGAGCGGCGAATGCAGAGCGCCGGTCACCCGAGCCATACCCGAGTACACCCCTCCCTGCAAACGGTATTCGTTCAACGTAGCGAGCGCTATTAGACCTTGGTGTAACGAAACGCGAGCGTGTTCTAAGCGTCCGGGGTGCACACTCTCCTTCGGGCGTCACGTGCCCGAAAGCGGCCGACTTGAAAGCCTGCCTCTTTGTGATTGTTTGAGTCTTGGTGGGGTGGCCGAGTGGTTTAAGGCAGTAGTCTTGAAAACTACCGAAGGCTCACGCCTTCCGTGGGTTCGAATCCCACCCCCACCGCCAACTTGAAACGGCCGCTCACTGCCCAGTCCGCCTGCCGGTGCAAACTTGAACGCTGCAATGCGAACCAACTGCCTGCGACGGCAACTGCCAGGGCCATGAGTCCGAGCGGAATCCGCGCAGCACGGCGGTCCCGCGCATGTGCTGGCCGGGAATTGACTAACCCAGGATCCGAGCCATTGGCGGGAGCAAGTGATGCTGGTGCGCTGAGTAGTGCCGCGACGCGGGCGACAAAGGCCGGCACGATGAAGGACCGCTCTGCCGCCATGTGGTCGGAACGATCCACCGCCAGTTTCCACTCGAGGCGGAAATACCCCTCAAGTCGCTCCTGACTATGCTGCGAAATCAGCGGGATAAACAGCGCGCAGTCGCGGATTTGCTGGCGGATCATCCGATCCCACGCATCGCCTCCGCGCAGCGCGCTCTTGTCGAACCAAACCTCAATGTTCGCAGCGCGCAAGGCGTCGCAGATGCGGTGCGCTGCGTCGGCATCCTGCGAGGCGTAGCTCAGGAACACCGCCCCAGTCGGTGTGCGCACGCGCCCTGGCGAGCCTTCCCCCATCCGCACTCTTCATCGCAAGGGCCGCTCGTGGGCAGGCCATCGGGCAGGTCGGGGTCGGGGGCGGTCGCTCACGCGAGTTGGGGCCATCTGTATTCACCTGTTTGAGCGAGCCAAGAAAGGGATCGAGCAACGCAGTCGGCAGAGGCCCAGGTGCGGAACGGCGTGCCGGAAGAGTTGCAGTGAGGTTCAGCTCGGGAAGAAGAGACCGGTGCCGAGCGCTGTAACTGCAATCAGGGCACGCCAGGCACGGGCCGTAGGCAATAGGCGGTGACGGGAAGCCCACAAAAAAACTGCAATCAGGCTGCCGCCGGGAACTATCAGCGCAACGGTAGCGTACGCACCGAGCACGCGCATTGGACTGGAAGATTGGGACAGCGAGTTTATCGATCGAAGCCGCATCGCAGTCTTTCGAATTCCCTGTGTGTGGCTTTCCAAATACACGATCAATGCTGAACTACAGGTGAACTTCCCCCTCTGGGCCAGCGACCGCTGTTCGATCAAAGGAACCATGTCTTTAGTTGGCGACAACAGGTCTCGAGGAGTCCCCTCGGCCCCCATGAGGCCATTGCCACTCCATTGCCACTGGCATCGGGTTGCCGGGGATCACAGCAATTCTTTACCATCCCCAATGTCGGTGACGCTGGCAGTTGTTGGTGCGTGTGTCAGCCCGTTTGGGAGAGCCAAGACTTGAAAACCGGCAAGCTCGCAAGAGCTTCGGGTGTTCGAATCTCCCCCTCTCCGCCAAAGGCAATCAGTTACCGTTTCGGAGGTTAGATCATGGGAGCAAAGCCAGGAGACAACCTGCCGGCAGATGACGGCGCGATGCTGAGCCCGGAGGAATACACCGTGCCGGGCATCGAGGTACCCCAGATCCCGACAGAGCAGGAATCCGTAGCAGAGACGGTGAAGCGGGCCAGGGAGGGAAATATTGAAGCCTCAAAGGAGGTCTTTACAGAATTCGTCAGCGCTGTCGAGCGGCACAATGAGAAGACATGGCTCGGCACCGTACCCTGGCCCTATGTGCGATTCGTCGCTGACAAACTGAAAGCAGTTCTGAAGGGCGATCCAACCGTCACCGCGGTGAACCTGGGCATCAAGAGCGGCAGACCGGCCAGGCCTCCAGGCAGCGAGAAATACAGTCATCTTGCCGTGGCCGCTTTCTATTTCCTGCTCGTCCGCGCCGCTGTGGCTCCCAAGGCCGCCAAGTCCCTGATGACGGAAGGCATCGGGGCAAGTGATGACGTGATCGAGGAGGCGGCGAAAGCGTATCCAGGCTTCCAGTACCGCGACCGGTTTACGGTGGAGATACTGGTGGAGCTGGCCGCCGTCTACCGCGGAAAAATCGCCGAGATTATCGCTGCCCAGAAGCTGCGCCTTTCGTGAACACCCTTTAGCGCGCGGCCGCCACCGGAACATGCGCATATTCGTTCTCCTTGCACTCGCGCCGAGCGCTTCCGAACGATAAGGAGGCCGGGCAAATTGAACCATCCGCCTGCGACGCAAGTCACAGTGCGGTGACATCCGCTTGAGCTACGTTCCAGTGGGGTCGCGGCCCCTAATCAAGACCCTTAGTGCTCGCACCTGAACCTCGTACGGCAAAGGTCCGGGAGGAGGCCCGGGCATGACCCCGTTGAGGAGGAGGTTGAGGCAGTGAAAGGCTATTCGGACTTCGTTAATGCAACGCTGTGCTTCTTTGTCGCGGCGGCTTGGGTCGCAGTCACCTGTCAATTCATGCCTGACGAGTCCGTTGGCGTTGGCATCATTTTGGTGCCCTTTGGTTTGCTCGCGCTGACTGGCGCTTTTCTGATTGTGAGATTCCGCATCAGGAACTCACGCTAGCCGCGCGGCTTTTACTTGAAGCGCTCGATGCGCTGCTTCTTTGCCCTGAGAACTTCGTAAGCAGACTTGGCTGCCGTGACGAGCTGAGCGCTATGGAGGTGCTCGAGCTCGGTCCGGGGAGAACCCGAATCGACACCACACTCCTCGAGAGCTCTCATCAATGCCTTAATCTGCAGCAGCGTGAAGGGCAGCTGATACTCTTCAGCCATAATTCTGCAATTCTGTTTCCCTGCGCACTGCGATCGGTTCCTGAGCGTGTGGCGACGACGCTGCGCCGGGAGCCCGATCAGTTGCTTGCGCGTTTGTAATTATTTTGGCGCCGCGTTGACGCGATTTCCTGCGTGCCTCTAGCTTAACGCCGCGCGCCACGGAAAGACGTGCGATTTGACAATGTGACGAACTGCGTTGGAGCGATGTGCCGCCGCGGTCACGGGGCAACAGGGCGGGGATGATTGACCGGAGTAGCCACGAGACGCTGCTGACAGCACCGCCCTCTTCAGGTCAGGCCGCCCCTCCGCGCTCACGGTTGCAACCAATCTGCTCACCGCGAGGCGCACCGCCTCTTCCGCCATTAAAAATAATTAACATTCCAAACACCCGCCCCGCCGTTGATATCAGCACTGCCATGTGGCATTGAGGTCAACGCGGCCTCTGCCTGACCGTTGCAAACACTGGCACCTACGACGGACGGAATGGTTTGCTGCAGCGCCAGTTCAAGCCTCTTGCGCTCAGACTCGCCGGCGCCGCGATGGCGAGCGGCGCGGCGCTCGCCCTTGTGTCATGTGCTGCCCCCGCTTCCCGCAGTGCCTCCACCGCGGCGGCCGACGCGCTCGCGCCGCTGCGGCACGAGGATGCCGTCTGGCTCGAGCGCACGAGCTTCGGACTCGACAGCGCAACAGTGGCGGACTATCGCCGGCTCGGGCGCGCAGGCTATCTCGAGGAGCAGCTGCATGGTCCGCCCGAAGAGCTGCCGGCGCCGATCGCAGCTCAGATCCAGCAGCTCACCGCTCACGAGGCCGATCCGCTGCGGCGACTGCAGGAACTGCAGCAGCGGCGCAAGGCCATCAACGCAATGGCCGAGGGGCCGGATAGGGATCAGGCACGCAAGCTGCTCAACGATGAAGGCGGCCAGTCCGCCTATCGGGCCATCCGCCTCGAGCTGCTGCGAGCGGTGTACTCACCCGCACAACTGCGTGAACAGATGGTGTGGTTCTGGCTGAACCACTTCAGTGTCTTCCAATACAAAGCGGACCTGCGCTGGCTCATCCTCGACTACGAGGAACAGGCCATTCGGCCGTACGCGCTCGGCCGGTTTCGTGACCTGGTGCTTGCGACGCTCGAACATCCGGCGATGCTGCAGTACCTCGACAACAGTCAGAACGCCGCCGGCCACATCAACGAGAACTATGCCCGTGAGCTGATGGAGTTGCACACGCTGGGGGTGAACGGTGGCTACTCGCAGGAGGACGTGCAGCAGCTCGCCCGCGTGCTCACGGGTGTCGGTGTCAACGCCGGTCCGGCGCCGCAACTGAGACCCGAGTTGCGCGGTCTGTACGTGCGCCGCGGCGCCTTTGAGTTCAACCCGGCGCGCCATGACTTCTCGCCGAAGGTGCTGCTCGGGCAGCGTGTGAGCGGCCGGGGCTTTGCCGAGGTCGAGCATGCAGTCACCCTGATCGTGCAACAGAAAGCCTGTGCGCGCTTCGTGTCGCGCGAGCTCGCCGTGTATTTCATGGGAGACGCGCCGCCCTCGCGCCTCGTGGACGCCATGGCCGCAACCTTCCAGCGTACCGACGGCGATATCGCGGCGACGCTGCGCACGCTGCTGCTGTCGCCGGAATTCGCCGCAGCGCGGGTGCCGAAGTTCAAAGACCCGGTGCACTACGTCCTTTCCTCGGCACGTCTGGCGTACGACGGTCACACGATCAGCAACAGCCGCCCCTTGCTCGATTGGCTGAACGCTCTCGGTGAAGCGCCCTTCGGCCGCCAGACGCCGGACGGTTACCCGCTTGTCGCTTCCAGTTGGGAGAGCCCCGGGCAGATGAGCCGGCGCTTCGAGATCGCGCGCGCCATCGGTACCGGCAACGTGCACCTGTTCGACGCGGAGGACGGTGGTACCGCGACCACGAGCGGCTTTCCGCAGCTGTCGAACCGCTTGTATTACGAAGGGATCGAACCCTTCCTGAGCGCCACTACGCGCACTGCGCTCGGCCAGGCGAACTCGCCTCAGGAATGGAATACCTTTCTGCTGGCCTCGCCGGAGATGAACTATGAGTGATCGGCTGACCCGTCGGCGCTGCCTGCAACTGATGTTGACGGGTGCGGCGGGCATGAGTGTGCGACTGTATGCGGCCGCTGCCACGGGTCCACGTTTTCTGTTGGTGTTTCTCCGCGGCGGGTACGACGCCACGAACATGCTGATTCCGTATTCCAGCAGTTTCTATTACGAGGCGCGGCCGACCATCGCCATCGCCCGTCCTGATCCCGCGGCCAGCAACGGCGCGCTGGCGCTCGATTCGAACTGGGCTCTGGCACCGGTGCTGCGCGATTCGATTGGCGTTCTCTACCAGCAGCGCCAGGTCGCTTTCGTGCCGTTCGCCGGTACCTCGGACCTGACGCGCAGCCATTTCGAAACCCAGGACAGTATCGAGCTCGGCCAGCCGGTAGCGGGCGCACGCGACTACCGTTCGGGCTTTCTGGGTCGGCTGCATGGCGTACTCACGGGCAGCCACGCAGATGGCGCTGCTGCCATTGCTTTCACTGATGCACTACCGCTGTCGTTTCGCGGACCCGACCCGATTCCCAACATTTCACTGAGGAGCGTGGGCAAGCCGCCCTTCGATGACCGGCAGGTGCGCATCCTCAGTGCAATGTATGCCGGCCACCCGCTCGAGCCGGCGGTAACCGGTGGGCTGGAACTGCGGCGGCAAGTGGCGCAAGCCATGCAGCAGTTGTCGGAAGAGATGCGCGCTTCGAGCCGCGACGCGCTCAGCATCAAGGGATTCGAGCTCGAGGCCGAGCGTATGGCGCGGCTGATGCGCGACAGCTACCGCATTGGCTTCGTGGACATCGGTGGCTGGGACACACACGTCAACGAAGGCGCGGCGCAGGGTGCTTTGGCGAGCAACCTCACCGGGCTCGGGCGTGGACTGTCGGTCTTCGCGCAGTCGCTCGGCGCGGAGTGGAAGAACACGGTCGTCGTGGTGCTCTCCGAGTTCGGTCGCACGTTTCGCGAGAACGGCAATCGCGGAACCGATCACGGTCACGGATCGGTATATTGGGTGCTCGGCGGGTCGATCGGCGGCGGCCGGATCGCCGGCGAACAGCAGCCGCTCGAGCGCGCCACCCTCTTCCAGGATCGTGACTATCCGGTGCTCAACGACTACCGAGCGCTGCTCGGCGAGCTGTTCCGTTCCATGTGGGGGCTGAGCACCGCGCAGTGCGCGCAGATTTTCCCGCAGACGACGCCGGCGCGGCTGAACCTGATCTGACGCGGCCTTGCGGAACCCGTTCGGTCCGTCCGGAGTCTGGCTTTTTCGCAAAAGTCAACGTTGCCTGCCGCGACACCACGCTGCCGCGCTATCGCTCGATGGCACGAACGTAAGCGTGGCTGGAAAACCCGTGTTAGGTGACTCCCTTGTCACGAGTTACGTACGCTGTAAGACGTTTGTATGTTGAGAATCAGGCCGCGCGCGGTGCACACTTGGAATCGTTGGTCCGGAAGTCCGGGTCTTTGGACCGAGTGTCGTACAACGTTGTTACATCGTGGAGAGTCACAAAATGGGTAAGAAACCGCTCGCGTTACGCCTTTCAACGGTAGCCGTCGCCGCTCTTGCGGCGTTGATCGGCACCGTGGCACTGGCGGTGGACACCGCTGCCATCGATCAACAGGTGTCTGCTACGCTGAACAAGTTCTATGCGCTGAATGAGCGAAACAAGTACCTCGCGGACAATGCCGCCGGGGTTCTGGTATTTCCGAAGATCACGAAGGCCGGTGCCGGCATCGGCGGTGAGCACGGGGATGGAGCGCTGCTGGTGGGCGGGAAGACGGTCGGTTACTACTCAAACTCCGGTGCCTCGATCGGCCTGACGCTCGGTGTGTCGCAACACAGCCAGGTAATCCTGTTCCAGACGCCGCAGGCCCGCGACAAGTTCGTTAACGGCAAGGACTGGTCGATCGGTGCCGACGCCTCCGTGGCGGTTGCGAAGACGGGTGCCGGCGGAACTTACGACAACCAGACGCTCAGCAAGCCAGTCCTCGCTTTTGTGTTCGGCGAAAAGGGACTGATGGGCGACGCTTCGCTCTCGGGCGGCAAGATCAGCAAGATCAACACGAAATGAGTGAGTGCCGGCCCGCCGCACAGCGGCGGGCCGGCGCGGCCTCACTCAGGCGCTGATCGCCCACGGCCGAACACGGTGCGTGCTCAGTCGTAGCAACTACCGCGCTGGCGTCGCAGGCGCCTGCCCGGTGGATGCGGCCGAGGTGTCGGGCTCGGGCTCGGCGGCGAGACCCACCAGCGTCGGCAGTCCTGTCGCGGCCGCCAACGTCTCGCGCGCCAGGTCCCAGTGAATCGCGGCGGTGTCGTTGCCGAGCTCCTGATCGAGGAGCGGCTCGAGCACCTGCAGGTCAGGTTCGATGGATTGTCCTTCGGCATCGACCGGCGGATGCACTTCGAGGAGGAGCTGACCATCCACCCACGCGACCTTCACCGGCTCGTTGATCAGGCGCACTCTCGTGCCTACGGGGACGAGCGGGAAGAGCGCGGCGATGTCCTCCGGGTACATGCGAATGCAGCCGTGCGTTACGGCCATGCCGACCGCCAGCGGATTGTTGGTTCCGTGAATGAGGTAGCTGCCGCTGCCGACCGCGAGGCGCATGGCGAATTCACCGAGCGGATTATCCGGGCCCGGTGGTACCACCTTCGGCAGGACATCGCCTCTCTCAGCGTGTTCCTTGCGGACGGACTCGGGTGGGTACCAGGAGGGTTGACGCACCTTGGCGACGATACGCGTCTCCCCGAGCGGGGTGCGCCAGTCCATCTTGCCGATGCTCACCGGGTAGGTGATGACCGCGGGTTTTTCACCGGGGCGGGGCTTGGGATAGAAGTACAGCCGGTGCTCCGGCAGGTTCACCACGATGCCATCGCGCGGTCCGGGTGGCAGGATGCGCCTCCCCGGGAGCGTCAGCCGCTTGCCGGCCCCCGGGATCCACACGTCCACACGAGGATTGGCGCGAATGATCTCGTAGTAGCCAAGGCTGTAGCGCTGTGCAAGGTCGGGAAGCGTGTCTTCGTACACGGTAGTCATGCTGCCGTCTTCGCCGATGACGGTCGCGCCGTTCTCGGGGACTGCGAAGACGCTGCCGTGCGCAGGCACAGACGCGAGGCCGAGCAAAACAAGCCCGAGGATGAGCGCGCGTTCTTCCATGCGTGGAGTCCAGTGCACAGTGTGAGCCTCAGGGTTCCAGGATCAGCAGGTCAGTGGTGACCGCATCAACCGCGTTTCGGGAGTACCTGAGCGGGAAGTATTGGCCCGAGCTCCACAGGGGCAGCAAGTCATCGAAGTGCGGGCTGCCCGGCTGGCCGCTCTGCCCCGGCACATTGATTGCGACCGAGTTGTCCCAGTCGCTGAGATCGAAGATCTCACGATAACTTGCGCCGGAAGTCTGCTCGAACGATCCAGCCGCGAAGGAGGTGGCCTGCACCACATCGCCATCGCCTGGCCGCTCGAGCGGTCCGCGATCGAGGAGGCTGGCAGCGCCCGGGGCCCCGTCCAGCGCGTGTCGGAAATAGACTTCATGAAGCTCGCCCCACGACCATCGCCGCGGGTCGCTTCCCTGTCTCGCGGAAAGCTGCTCATAGGCCGACTTTAAGGTGTCGCGCAGCAGGGCGTCGCGGGTCGGAATCACATTGGCGCCAAACAGCGCAGCGCGCGGCTGCGAGAGCTCGCGCACTACGTGGTACAGAGACCAGGTCGGCAGGGCACCCTGGATGCGGTCAGGTACCGCGCGGTGGGTGAGTTCGGTGCACAGTCGCGACGTCCACACCTCATAGAGCGCCGCGCTCGGTGAGTCGGCGCGCAGATCGCCGTCCCAGTCGAGGATCAGTTCCGCTGCCTTCGCGTCGTTGCCAGCGTCTGCCCCGAGCGCCTGACGCAACAGCACCTGCATGCGCCGGGCGAGGAGCGAAACCACATCCAGCTGCAAAGCCTCCATGTCAGGAACCGTGAGCTTGTGCCCGCTACGTCGCGCACCCTCGAGAACCTGCTGGATCCTTTCGAAGCGCGTCGGCGGCGCCCATTCGTATCCCACCGCATACGGGTATGAATCCGGTATGGTCTTCTGATTCGCCGTCGCAATGAAGCCGGCCGTGGGGTTGTAGCTGTGTGGCAATTGCGCATTCGGCACGAATCCCGACCACTCGTACTCCCCGCTCCCCGGCAGCGGCAACAGGCCGTTGAAGTTCGTGCGCAGCGGCGCGAGCCCGGTGGAGTGCTCACCGATGTTACCTGCGCGGTCGGCGTAGACGATGTTTTCCGGCGGCACTTTCCAGCGCGGCATGGCACGCTCGAACTCCTGCCAGTTGCGCGCACGATCGACGCTCAAGGACCCGAGGTAGCCGGCGGTTCCGGGCTCTGCACCCACCCAGCGCAGCGCCAGCGCGCGCCGGCCGTCTTCCCACACGACCGGCCCGTGTCTCGTGAAATGCACGGTCGCCTCCACATCCGCGGCGCCACGGACGTGAAGGATCTCGTGTTCTTCGCGCATCGCTTCCCAGCCGTGCTCGGTCCGGTATAGCTTGGGGTCTGCCGGGTTCAGCGTCTCGAGATAGAGGTCCTGCTGGTCGATTCCGAAAATAGTAAAGCCCCAGGCGATGTGCTCATTGTGTCCCGCCGCGACACCAGGCAGGGCAGGCTCGACGGCGCCGATCACATTCCACCCCGGCGCCACGAGGTGCACGATGTAACGGAGCGAAGGCTGCGCGATTACCCGATGAGGATCGTTCGCGAGCAACGGCTTGCCGCTCGCGGTGAGCGCACCCGACACGGTCCAGTTGTTGCTTTCCTGCAGGGTCGTTGCCGGAAAGGGAATGCGTTTGTCGCTGCTCACGATGTTCTCGAGCAGTGCGGGCGAGAGTCCGGCGTAG
>Ga0306922_10008262_pt1 | contig 10103 bp, 9 predicted proteins | sample sta12Cox44000082_FD_203758 | JGI IMG/M metagenome (GOLD analysis project Ga0306922, IMG submission 203758) | Lab enrichment of tropical soil microbial communities from Luquillo Experimental Forest, Puerto Rico - statoxic.12C.oxic.44.000.082 (v2)... | ecosystem: Environmental > Terrestrial > Soil...
TCGCTACGGCATCATGCCCGGTGGTGCGACGGCCTTTCTTTGTACGCGCGGCCATATGCTTCCTTTTCTTTTCACCTTCATCATCTACCGATCCAGCGGCCATCTTCAATCCCCGCGGAGGCGGCGGTGATCCCGGCACTTCCAGGAGCGTATGCTCTATGGGCTGTTCGTGCCCGATGTGCCGAACGCGACACCCTCGACGGCAGTGAGTCAGTCTGATTTTAGTGAATGGCCCGAGGCTCGGGCTTCGGCGCGCTCGGCAAGAATTTCATAATCGTGGGCAATGCGCAGCATCGCATTTTTGGATTGAGGTTCGGCTATTTGATCCGCGCGACTACGAGCTTCTTCTGCGCGCTCACGCCAGTGCCTGGGGTCGTTAAGGAAGGACCTAGGTTCCATTGTCTGGCCCCGCTACAAGGTGGGGTACTCCAGCCACAAAATAATTTCACATAGTCAACCGGCAGGAGTGTGATGGGCGTCACGTTTCGGGGCAATTTCGTATCCCACACTCTGTTAGTTCCATTTCACTGGCGCAGCACGTGCTATGCGCATCAGTTCAGCCGGAAGAGTTCAGCCGGGAAGGGTCGCTGTGCGGCAAGAAGCTGAAGAAACGGTGCCAGACCCTTGGTCGGCCTTCACAAGCTCAATTTCAACGTTGCGCCGGTCATCGGAACAATGACGGCTGCGCCTTATGTCGACAAAATCATCAAAGGTGCGAACCCGGCCAATCTACCGGTGGAGCAGCCCACGAAATTCCAGGTGGTGTTGAAAAACGGCGCGAGCGCCCTCCATTCGCTGTCGTGTTGCGCGAAGCTTTCGAAGGAAGCGTGGCCATGGCCATGCTCTGACATGTAGAAGATAAACACCAATGCAAAAAGGCACCTGCGTCGGCTTGCCGCGCAGGTCATCGATACGTCTTTGCACACTGGTCACATCGGGCAAGTGCTCCGAAAATCATGGTCGGCAGAGAGTGTCGCACGCAGTCGATTTGTGCGGCCCCTCGAGTACAAGCGGGTAATCCATCTTGCAGTCGGGCTCGGCGACGGCCCGCGGTATCCCAACCGCTCGTGGGGTGTACAGGTGGCCGCTGGCTCATTCATGCCACGATGCGTGCCGTTAGTCGGCCAGTACGAGCGTTCGAACGTGCAGTTGGACGGAGGAAAATAGTTTATCGAGGTTGTGCCGGACGACGGCGTAGCATTCGCAGGTAATCCCCTCGAGCGCCGGGCGGTCGAGGATCTGAATGTGCCCGCGCCGGTAGCGGATCAACCGGCGCCGATCTCCGGGTTGACCAGATCGCGCACGACTGCCGGCGCCTCATCGCGCGCGGCAGACCGGTTCGGCAACTCGACGCCCTCCTCGTCGGGCACCACGCGTTGGCCGAAGCTGAGATGGAAAAAGTAATGCGGCATGACCTTCTCCCCCCGCTCGACGAGGAGATGGATCTCTCCGAGGCGACCCCATGTTCGCACGTCGCCGCGCCGCTGTCGGCTCGATCTGCGACATTGGAACCGCACTAATCCGCAGCAAAAAACGAGAACCCCGCCGGGCGTTTGACCTGACGCGGCCTCGGGAACCCTGGGGTGTGTGGCAAGGGACAAGCCGCGAGGGTGAGGCAGGGCTCGCGGCTAAAGATTCTCGCGCGTGTCGGGAACCCGACACAAGGTCAGCGTGTTCAAAGTGCGGGGAGAGGAGGGAGCCATTTGGCTTGAGCTTGCAGCCATCGCGCTGGCTATGGCGAGCGGGTTTAGCGTTCTCGCGTTGGAAGTGGAACTTTAGAAAATAAGCCAGTGGTTTGGTTCCCACAGCTAACGGGGGAGGCGAACCATGTTGTTGTACGAAATGTTTGCGATCGGGATCGTCGTGGTCCTCGTCGTGGCGGCGATTGGCGGCTTGGCAGCGCGGGTAATGATGGGTTCAGAAGAGACGGCGCTGGTGCGGCTCGCGCGAGCCGTACCAGCCCAGCGCCGCCTAGTGGCCTCAGCAGCCCAGCGGGAGCGGGACGCGCGGGCCGCAGCAGCCCAGCGCCGCCTCGTGGCCTCAGTGGATGACTTGATTCGACGCTGCCTCAAGCGCCAATACGAAGATGCACTCGCGGCGCCGCTCTCACCGCGTCTCGCCACGCTCATCACTCAACTCGAAACACAGGACGTGAGCGCCTAAAGCGGATCGAGGATCATCTGTGCCAGGGCGCGCGCGTCGTGAAGGACGCCGGGCAGCGGCAGTGGAGTGGCCGGGCGATGTCCGCTTGGTCCCTTTGCGACTGATTTATTTGCGCTGCGGCGAACGCCGCTTCGTGCCAATCGCGACCTAACGCACTGCAGCGAAGAAGCGTCGTTATTCGATCACCTCGTCGGCGCGCGCGAGCACGGTCGGCGGAATTGCACTGCAGCGCCGGCTGCTACCCGCATGCCCCTCATGCCTTTGGAACTGCTTGATGCAGATCAATATACCGGGCGCTCGCTTCACCTAAGCGTTTCAGAGCTGGAGGTTCCCTTGAGAGGAAAAACGATGCCCACAAAGCACAAGTCGGGGAGAGGCAGCTTAGCTCATCGGGTTGAGATATCTCACTTGGTACATGCCTATGGTGTCACGCGCGATCAGGCTTGCATTCAACCGCGGCGCAACGGATGTGACCTGGTCAATGAAGGGTCAGGCCGATGAACGCGCGCAAAACACGGTCAAGTTCACCAGTGCGCGCGTCGGGACGCTCAATGGACGAGGGGGCCCCCTTTCGGTGACCCCAAGGCTTTGCCTTGATTGCTGCGGAGTAGCGATCATGTCCAGCTGTATGGGGAGCTTCGATGGCGCGACCGCCTCCAGGATCATCTGTGCGGGGGCGCAAGGCTCGCGCGGAGCGACGTGAGAAACGGCGCACAGGTGGCACGTCGCCGCAGTAAGTCCCGCAGCAAAATTGGAAATGACAGGGCGAAGCTAGGCGAAGCCGCGCGAATACTGAAAGCTCGCTTGCCATCAGGCCAAATGACGGACCGCTAAGATCCGCGTTGGGGGCAAAAGTGCCTTTGGAATTCCCGCCTAAAGGGCTTGCCTCGAATCGGTTTTCTGGCGAGAGATTTACGCAGTGGAGTTCGGTCACCGCATCGAGCTCCCGTTCCCGAGCCGCACGGTCGAGTGGCTCATTTACCACTCGACCGTGCACCGCTTTGAAAGTGAGAGCAGCGTCGACATTACTGCCGACGCTGTTCCCGAGCCCAACAGGTTCTCGCCTGTCGCCTAGTTCATCGCATCAGGAGCCATCCATGACATGGCTCAGACCGGTCGATCGAACGTCCGGTACGTTGACCCTCAGCGCAGGTACACTGTCGTGCTTGGCCCATCATGGAACGCCCCTTTCGAAGCGTTGCCCCACGACGACCGCGCTGGAACACACGACGGTGCCGATGGACGATGCGGATCGTATGCCCGCATTGGGCACGGTCAAGCCGCTCTGTGGATAACGTCGAAAATTTTTGTCGCAGATGCCGGCGGCGATGGTGGGATCGCGCAAAACTGCCGCCCGCGTCACCCGCGGCGCGATCTCCTTGAGTAGTTCGAGCCATTTCGCGGCGAGCGCGTATTCGAACGTGACAAACCCCGTGGCATTGCCGGCTGGCCGTGACATGCTTGCGACCAGGCCGGAATCCACTGGATCGATGACCCCGACGAACACGATCGGCACCGCGCGGGTTACCCGTTGCAACGGCGTCACGGCCGGCGTGGCAGCGGCCAGGATGACGTCAGGTCCGAGCGCGACCAGTTCCGCCGCGTATTTGCGAAAATGGTCGGGATCGCCCGCTGCCCAACGCGCATCGATCCGCATATTGCGGCCGTCAGCCCAGCCCAACTACTGTAGTCCTTGCACGAACGCCGCAAGTCGAACCTGTCCTGCCGGATCGTCGGCAGCGAGGTTCATCAGCACGCCGATGCGCCGCATCCGCTCGGGCTGCTGCGCGCGCGCCGCGAGCGGCCATGCGACAGCAGCGCCGCCGAGCAGCGTGATGAACTGGCGTCGCTTTACGTCGAGCATGGGCTCCCCTCCCCCGCCAAACTACCCCTTCGGTGGCCTTCGCCAACATTCGGAAAGCGCGCTAAAACGCCTATACCCACAGCGGTTTACCCTTCGCCGTCTTTCGTTGTTCTTCGCCTGCAACCGGAGTAACGTTGTGGGTAGAATGGGGGTAAATCATGGCGCAAACGGTCAATCAGCTCACCGCGACCAAGGTGCAGAAGGTCAAGACGCCCGGCATGTACGCCGACGGCGCTGGCCTCTACTTGCAAGTCACCGGGAACGCCGCGAAGTCATGGATTCTTCGCTATTCGTTGCGCGGGGCGGCTCGGGAGATGGGCTTGGGCTCGCTTCGCAAAGTCAGCCTTGCAGATGCCCGGCGCAAGGCGGCCGAGTGCCACAAGCTGCTTGATGATCACGTTGACCCGATAGAGCACCGATCCGAGGCCCGGGCCGCCGCGGCGCTCGCCAGCACGCAATCCATCACATTCAAGGAGGCCGCAGCTCAATACATCGCGGTGCGTCGCAAGGGCCTCAAGAACGCGAAGCACGCGGCGCAATGGGGGACGACCGTCGCAACATATGCCGAGCCGATCTTGGGCAAGCTTTTGGTGCGCGATATCGACGTCGGCCATGTGCACCGAGTGCTCGAGCCGATCTGGACGACGAAACCCGAGACAGCCGGCAGAGTGCGTGGACGCATCGAAAAAATCCTCGGCTGGGCCAAAGCCAACAAGTACCGGGACGGAGAAAATCCGGCCCGCTGGCGCGACAACCTCGACCAATTGCTGCCGAAGCTTTCGGAAGTGCGGAAGGTCAAACACCATCCGGCGCTATCCTATGCCGAGTTGCCAGCGTTCATTGAAAAGCTACGCCAAGCGGAAGGCACCGCAGCGCGCGCACTCGAATTTGCGATTTTGACGGCCGCGCGCACCGAGGAAGTGATTCTTGCCCGCCCGGCCGAAATCAACAAGCGCGAGAAGCTTTGGACGGCGCCGGCAGAACACATGAAGCTCAAGAGAGAGCACCTGGTGCCGCTCTGTGACCGCGCCATGCAGCTCCTCGACGGCGCCAGTGGAAGCTATCTGTTTCCGAGCCCGTTCCACCCGGACAAACATTTGAGCAACATGGCGATGCTCATGGTTCTGGAGCGGATGGGCTACGGTCACGTGACCGTGCATGGTTTCCGGTCGACCTTTAAAGATTGGTGCCGCGATTGCACTCGGTTCGAGAATTACGTTTCCGAGGCGGCTCTTGCTCATGCCAGCGGCGACAAGGTCGAGGCCGCATATGCCCGCAGTCCCGTTCTCGAGAAGCGGCGCAAACTCATGGATGCATGGGCGGCGTTCTGCAGCGGGCCAAAGATTGCCGCTGAGGTGGTGCCGCTGCGCGCGGCAGCCGAATAGAACTTATAGGCGGCACGGCCGGGGTTGCATCCCGGCCGCGCCATGATCCGACACGTGAGGTGACCACATGGCGGACCTGGCGGCGACAATACGCCGGACGTGGCGCTGCTGAAATGGCGCGCCCGCAGCCGCTGCTGCATTTCGATCAGCCGAAGGTTGAGCTGCGACAGCTGACGCCGATGCAGGCTCGCGACTTCGCGCGTCTGCTTTATGTAGATACGCTCCCGGATTTTGTGGCGCGCTATTTGGAAAGTGTCATCGCCATTACCCATACGTGCCGCCCGCTAACGAAGGGTTTCAATCCGAGAGACATGGCCGCCGAACACCAACGCACCCTCAAGCAATTGTCTCGCGGCCTTGTCGATTACGTATGGCAGAAAATTCAAGACCCGAGCCGGATCGATTACGCATCGCATACCCGTCTGCAGCCATTGCTTGTGGCTAGGCCTCCCGCCGACGAGCTGCGCAGGACCATAGAGGCGTGCCAGCAAGAGCTTGTTGCATGGCCAGGGATTAAGCCGCAGTGGGAGGCTGTGAAGTTGGCGGTTATCTTTCTGGCTCCGATGTGGGTGTTCGCGTCGCCGCCGGTGCGCGGCAACAAGAGATGCCAAAGGCTGTTTATCCTCGCGGGACTGGAGGCATGCGGCTTCCGCACGGATGGGCTGCGGAAGAATCCTCGTCGCCTCGACCGTGATGAGGTGATCGGTCCGGTCCTCGCGCAGTTTCGCCAGAGGCCTGATGACTTAGTTCGTGTGTTGATGGACTGGTTGAGCTGGGCCGAGCTGGGATAGGGGTCCGAGGTTTTTCCCCTTTAGTGTTGCGACGGCGGCATTTGTGCTCGCTAGGGTGCTCCCGCGCTCAAGCGGAGGTCAGCCAATGTCAAAATTGTTATATACGACCAACGAGGCGATGGACGCGCTCGGGATCAAGCAAACGCTGCTCTACCAGATGCTGAGCGATGGCCGCCTCAAGGCATTCAAGCTCGGGCGCAGAACAATGATTGATGTGCGGTCAGTACACGAGCTGGTGGCCTCGTTACGGCCCGGCAAATTCACCACGCGGGGAACGAAGCCGCGCCCTGAAGAGGACAGCCCTAGCGCGACGTGAGGCGCGCCATGCGCGGCACCCCCACTGCGCGCGTGATCGGGCTGCACCAGTCTGACCGCACGTGGCGCGGCAATTGCCCGTCCTGCGGTTATTCCGACACGTCACCCGCACAACCTCGCGAAGAGCCGGGCGACAGTGCCCGCCCAGCCATCATCATTCCGCGCGCCGGGGCACCGCGCGGCTGATCCATCCAGCGCCCCAGCCAACTGTAAGGAGTTCGCAATGAACGATTTTGTAGAACACGATCTCGACACGCCAACGGAAGCGGATCTCAACCAAGTCTATGGATCAAAATTCCTGTCTGCGGCCGATGTCGGCACCCGGAAAATCCGCACCAAGATCGAGCGAGTGCGGCCGGAAGATCTGCGTAATGGCGACGGCACGAAGCGGGTGAGGTTTGTCCTGCACCTCGGCGGCATCGACAAGCCGATGGTTTTGAACGTGACCAACGTCAATGCACTGATCGAAAAGCTCGGCCGAAATCCCGCCAACTGGATCGGGGCCCCCGTCGGAATCTACGTTGACCCCAATGTCACCTACGGCGGCAAGCGCGTTGCAGGCTTACGCCTGCGAGTGCTCGGCCCCGTGTCGGCGGTGAAGCCGGTAGCGCCGCCCATGTCGCTGGAGCCGCCGCCACATGACGGCGCCGGCATCGAGGACATGAGCGACAGCATCCCGTTCTGATCGCTGGCCGTAGTTGAATAGCCGGAGCGGTTGCACCCGCTCCGGCTAGCTGCGGCAAGCCGCGAGGCTATTACCATGCCCGAAGAGGCGTCTGCCAGCGCCCGTCCCGCCATCATCATTCCGCCCGCGCTCAAGCCGCTCGCCGCGCAGAAGCGCTGGACGGTATGGAAGTGGGACAAGGGCAAAGACGGCAAGCTCACAAAACCGCCGTTTCGGGCGGATGCACCGAACAGGCTCGCAAGCAGCACCGATCCCTCAACCTGGTGCGATCTTAAGATTGCGATGCTGGCGTATTGCGAGGGCCGATATGACGGCATCGGTTTCGTGCTCACCGACAGTGAAGTCGGCGCCTTTGATCTCGATCATTGTCGGGACGTAAAGACGGGCAACCTTCACCCTTGGGCTCTCGATAAGATCAACCGTTCGCGCAGTTACGCGGAGGTCACACCGAGCGACAAAGGCGTCCGCATCATCGGGCTTGCGGGAGGCGCTCCTGTGCATCGCAAGTTCAACGTACCCAACGCCAACGGCATGAGCTGCGAGCTATATCGCAAGGCAAACCGCTACATCACCATCACGGGAAATCAGATCGGCGTCGCGGCGGAGATGGTCAACATCGATACGCTGCTCGACGAGACGCTTGCCGATCTCGATGGCGAAAACCCGAGCACAAACGGAGCCGGGCAAAGCCCACGACGGGAGCATAATCTCGACAGCCTAATCAAGGACGGCTGTGGCGAGGACTTTGGCGGCGATAGGTCGAAAGCGGTCTGGTACCTCGTCCATCAGCTGCTCGGGCAAGGCAGCTCGGCGGATGACGTTGTCGCCGTATTGACCAATCCCAATCTTGGCATCAGCGCGCACGTTCTCGATCAACCTCATCCCGAAAAATACGCGCGAAAGCAAGTTGAGAAGGCACAGAAGGAACGGGCTGCTGATCCTGGCAGGAAGCATAGCCGACCGAAGGCCGCCGATATTCTAATCGAGCTTTCGGCTAGAGCCGAAGAATTGTTTCATGCTCCGGACGGAACAGGATTTGCAACCATTCCTGTTGACGATCATCTTGAAACTTGGCCGATCCGCAGCAAGGTCTTTCGTCGATGGTTGGCGCGAGAATTCTTTACCAAAACATCGAGCGCCCCAAATTCAGACGCCATCCAGTCGGCGCTCAATGTAATTGAGGCGCGCGCTCACTTCGATGGCGCTCAACGGCTTGTCTATGTTCGGGTTGGCGCACACGACGGCCGAATTTATCTCGACCTTGCCGACGAGAAATGGCGCGCCGTCGAAATCAGTTCGACCGGTTGGCAGATCGTCGACAGACCGCCAGTACGCTTCCGCCGCGCCGCCGGTATGTTGCCGTTGCCCGAGCCAGTGCGTGGCGGAAAAATCGAGGGTCTGCGCTCCTTTTTGAACGTCAAGGACGGCGATGACGGCAAAAAGGATTTCGTACTCACTGTTAGTTTCACTCTCGCCGCGTTGCGCGAGCGAGGCCCTTATCCGGTTTTTGATCTCATCGGCGAGCACGGCTCGGCCAAATCGACTTTTGCACGCGTGTTGCGCAAGCTGATTGACCCCAACTCCGCGCCGCTGCGCGCCTTGCCGCGGGAAGACCGCGACCTGTTCATCGCGGCAAACAACGGGCATCTGTTAGTGTTCGACAACGTCTCGAAAATGCCCGACTGGATTTCGGACACGCTGTGCCGACTTGCGACCGGTGGCGGATTTGCGGCGAGACAACTTTACTCCGACCAGGACGAGGCGCTGTTCGATGCGATGCGGCCGATTGTTCTCAACGGCATTGAAGATATCATTGGGCGGCCTGATCTCGCCGACCGAGCGATCTTCCTGGCCCTGAAAAACATCTCCGACGAAAAGCGCAGACCCGAAAAAAAGTTCTGGGAGGACTTCGACGCCGCTCACCCGTGCATCCTGGGAGCCCTGCTCGATGGCGTGGCGCATGGCTTGCGCAAACTTCCCAACATTCGCCTCAAAAGAATTCCGCGCATGGCCGACTTCGCAACCTGGGCCACTGCTTGCGAGACGGCATACTGGCAAGCCGGAACATTCGCTCAGGCTTATGAGCAGAACCGCGATGATGCCATCGACACGGTGATCGAGGCCGACCTTGTCGCAACCGCTATGCAATCTTTTATGGCCAAGCGGACGGAATGGCAGGGAACGTCAACGGATCTTCTAGGTGCCCTGAAAATGGCAGTCGCGGAAGATCTGACCAAGCTCAAGGAATGGCCGTCGTCGCCTCGATCTCTTTCGGGCCGGTTGCGGCGCGCGGCTGCAACGCTGCGCAAGATCGGGACCGACATCACCTTCGACCGAGATAGCTATCATAGCCGCAACCGTATCATCAGGATTGCCAGAAAAGAGGGGGATAAAGACCGTCCGAACCGTCCGAACCGTCCGAACCCTGAGATTATCAATGACTTGGGCCCGGACGGTCGGTCGGACGGTACGGACGGTGAAGCGCATGTGACCGTCCGACCAAACACACCGAAAAACAAGGCTTCGGACGGTGTGGACGGTTCGGACGCAAAAATCCCTACCCATACTGGCAAGGATGAAAATGGGGGGGAGCCCGCTCTCTCAACGCGCTGGCCAGCCCTTAGCCCCCGCGCTGTCGACCAGCTCGCCCGCGAGTTTTGGGGGCTAAAGACCGGTTCCGCTGCGGAGCTGGAAGACGCGATCCGGTCACGGCTCGCCAAATCCGGGGTGCCCGGCGAAGCCCACGACGTCGAGGTCGAGAAGGTGGTGCGCCACATCGAGGCTTTGGACGACGCTGTCGCTGGCAGCAAGGCTGACGATGATGGAATTCCGTTCATGATCACGTTGGAAATGAAAGATCAGCTCAGATCGCGCGGATTTACTGATAACGACGTCTTCCA
>Ga0306922_10008265_pt1 | contig 10101 bp, 10 predicted proteins | sample sta12Cox44000082_FD_203758 | JGI IMG/M metagenome (GOLD analysis project Ga0306922, IMG submission 203758) | Lab enrichment of tropical soil microbial communities from Luquillo Experimental Forest, Puerto Rico - statoxic.12C.oxic.44.000.082 (v2)... | ecosystem: Environmental > Terrestrial >...
GATGCGCTCGCCCGACGAAGGGATTAAGGACCTCGAGCGGGTCAAGGCGATGGGCCTGCGCGGCGTGATGATGTCCGGTTTTCCAGTAATGGAAGACTATGATAACCCGATTTACGACGAGTTCTGGGAAGCGGCGATTGAGCTGCAAATGCCGCTGAGCTTCCATATTCTGACTTCCCGTGAGGGCGTCGCCAAGCCGCCGCGCGGTCCCAAGATTAATTCATTCATGTCGATTATACGAGGCAACCAGGACATTATCGGCACCTTTATCTTCGGCGGTGTCTTCGAGCGCCATCCCAAGCTGAAAATTGTCTGCGTCGAAGCGGATGCCGGCTGGGCCCCGCACTTCATGTATCGAATGGATCATGCCTACGACCGCCATCGCTACTGGATGAAGGGCGAGAAGCTGTCAAAGCGGCCAAGCGACTATTTTCGCGAGAATGTCTACATGACATTCCAGGACGACTGGGTCGCATTCAAGATGACGGATATGTGCAACCCGCGCCGGCTGATGTGGGCCAACGATTTCCCGCATAGCGACTCAACCTGGCCATGGTCGCAAGAGCTGCTCAAGAAGCATACGAGCAGTCTCAGCCTGGCAGAGAAAGAGGCAATCCTGCACGATAACGCCGCTGAGCTGTATCAGATAGCAATCTGACCCGCTTGATTTTGAAAAACTGCGCGCGGTCCGCTCGATTGTACGAGTGGGCCGCGCTGGCGCCGGCCACTTACCGTAGAAGTTTGGCGCGCCAGCGTCGGCCTGGGGCGCGACCTAGCAACGGTTTCCGATCAGGTCTTTCGAGTTGCAAGGGCGACAAAGTCACCTTCCGTGATGATTCCGATCAAACGTCCCGCCTCAATCACCGGCAGGCATCCAATCTTGCGCTCGACCAGCACGTGTGCGGCCTCAGCCAGCGGCGTGTCGGGAGTGGTGGTGATGACTTCGGAGGTCATAACCTCCTTGACCACGAGCGTATCCATCAACTGCCGCTGGGCACGTTCGCCATAGCCCAGCGCTTTAGCCAGGGCCCCGCGGAAAAGATCACGCTGGGTCAGTATCCCGGCCAACTGCCCGTTTTCGTCGAGCACCGGCAGATGACGAATTCGGCCAAGCCGCATGATGTCGTCGGCCAGCGAAAGCTTGTCGTTGCGTTGTAAGGTCGTGACCTCCGCGGTCATTACATCGCGAACCCGCAATCCTTCCATGCTTTACCTCTCACGATTGTTTCTGATGGTCGCCGGCTCGAAGTTTCTGCCACGTTTTGAGCAGCCGCTTGCGAATTGAGCCATGGCTTAGGCACCGAAGTAGTTGATCGCCGCACGGATCGCGATGAACCAAACAGCGACCGTTGCGATTAGATAAAGATAAAAACGGAGGATGACCAGATTGAACGTGCAATGGACGGCGCTGTGTAATGCACGAAAGGCCACGAACACCCAGGCGGCGTCAAGGTACGGCACATCCACTTGTTTCGTGACGAAGAGATAGAGCACGAGCGCGTAGAATAGCACTGGTATTTCGAACAAGTTCTTTAAATTATCTGACGGATTACTTACCGCAGGCGGCGACATTAGTGCGAGAGCGCCCGGGACCGCCAACTTCTGGGAACTGACGCCGCTGCTCATGATTAAACTAATGCGTCGGATGTACATGTATAACCACACCGCGAGCGTCAAAAACATCGTTGCAAAGAAAGGACCAAAAATCGCTGCCTGCCTCATCTCGCGCCTTCACTCCTATCTCATAGCGCTTTATTCCGAGTCTTCCGCTAAGGCGCTTTGCCCTCGGGCCATCCGCTAACCGTCGGGTCGATCGGGTCGAGAGGAATGCGCGCGGTGTTCAGAAATCCTGCCATCATCCGCCAAAATCCCGAGACCAGCACTAATTCCACCAGTTCCGCCGGCGAAAAAAATCGTTCCAGCACCGACCAGGTCTTGACTGATACCTCAGCATTGTCATTGAGTTCATCGGCCATTGCGATAACCGCCCGGTCAACCTCGCTGAATGCCTTGCAGTTGGCCGGGTCGCGGACCCCAAGAATCTCCTCATCGCTCATCTGCAGCTGGCGCGCAATGCCGACATGCTGACAGAATTCGTACTCGGACTTGGTCTTCCACCCGGTGCGCAGGATTACCAATTCGCGCAGCCGGGGATTAAGCGTCTTGCTCGCCATTAAAGCACCTGCCAGATGGCTCTGCGCGACGGTGACCGCCGGGTTTTGCAGCAGAGCACGCATGACGTTCAGCTTCGCCATCGCGCTTGCCAGATTTGGATTATTCACTGCCTCGCCAACGCGGAATCCAGTAAAGCGTCGTTGGGCCTCATCTTGTGGAAGCAACGGTATCATTCTTTACAACTCCCGGGATGATGCATCGCATATCGCGTAAAAATAACATGTCGCGTATGCAATGCAGAGCAACCGCGCGACCTGGGGTTCGGAGGCCGGCACGCCGCGCGCCCGCGAAGCCTAAGGGTCATGAGGGGCAACTGCATACCAGAAAGCGGCGTCTGCGCGTGCAGCGCTAAATGAGGCGGGTAGCGATCCAATGTTGGATGAGTGAAAGGTACGTCGCGGTGGATAACAAACGGCTATAGAGCGAACGGTGGCCATCACGCAAAAGGCGGCGGGTCGAGACATCGCCGGCGGCACTCCTCCTCCTGCTCGGCTGAGTGGCGGGTGGCGGGGTTTACTTGCAGTCTACAGCGAACGGCGGGTCCTGCTGACTTTGCCACTCGGCTTCGCTAGTGGCTTACCCTTGCTGCTGACTTTTTCGACGCTCTCGGCCCGTCTTGCAACTGCCGGAATCAGCCGTGCTGCAATCGGCGCGTTTGCCCTGGTCGGAACCCCCTACGCCTTCAAATTTGTCTGGTCTCCGCTTGTCGATCGGCTACCCCCGCCGTTGCCGCTGGGACGCCGCCGCGGATGGGGCGTGACTATCCAACTCGCCTTGATTGCCGCAACCCTCGCGCTGGGACGCTGCAACCCCAAAGACAATCTCGCCGTCACGGGGGCGCTCGCTCTGCTGGTGGCGTTCCTCTCAGCTAGCCAGGATATCGTTATCGATGCGTGGCGAGTCGAAATCCTTGACGAGAATCAGCAAGGTCCGGGAGCGGGCATGATTCAGACTGGCTACCGAATCGGAATGTTGGTCTCCGGAGCTGGAGCCCTGATGATCGCTGCGCGTGCTGGCTGGTACGTCTCTTATGCGATCATGGCCGGGTTGCTGGCGATAGGAATGCTGGCATTTCTGCTCGGCCCGGAACCGATCGCCGCAACGGGCCCCCAGGTTTCGAGGAAGTCCTCGGCTCGGAGAATCTCTCCCGCTGACCAAGGAGAGTCAAGGACGAGATCTCCTGGCTGTGACAGCGCGACGACCAGAAATGAGACGCAGGTCGGCCTTCGTCAATGGCTCGCGACTGCCGTAATCGGGCCATTTGAGGACTTCATGCGACGGCGGTATTGGCCGGCAATTCTGCTGTTCGTGCTTGGCTATAAACTCGGGGAAGCGATGGCGGGTGTGATGGCGATTCCGCTATATGTGGCGCTCGGGTTTACGCTCAACGAGATCGCGGCCGTTTCCAAACTGGTGGGATTTTTCGCCACGATCGCTGGTGCGCTGGCTGGCGGCGTGGTGGCCGCGCGCCTCGGGATCGTCCGGGCACTCATCCTCTGCGGTATTCTACAATCGGCCGGTAATTTGTTTTACGTGCTGCAGGTGATGGGTGGCCATCGGCTCGACTATCTTGCACTATGCGTCGCCGCCGAGAATGTGACCGGCGCGATGGCCGGAGCGGCGTTGGTCGCCTACTTGTCCTCCCTGTGCTCGCCAGCTTTCACCGCCACCCAGTACGCACTCCTTTCCTCGCTCGCGGCCGTCGGCCGTACGCTGGTAGCCTCCGCGGCGGGAGTGCTCGCGGAAAGAATGGGATGGGAGCTGTTTTTTCTTTCGACAACGGTGGCAACGCTTCCGGCTCTATTGCTGTTAGTCTGGATAGTGCGCAAAAGTGGCGGCCGCCTGCTACTGCGTTCGCAGATGGCTGAATCGCCCTGATGTACGCTCAGGCGTAATCGCTCCTATGCGAGCAGTACCGCAATCACTCCGGATACAAACACGCCGTCGAAAGTGCCGGCGCCGCCAATCGACGCTATCGGCGCATTGAGGTGGGTTATCAGGGCGAGGTTAAGCACATCGGCGCCCACCAGGCACCCTATCGTGCCGGCGACATAAGCGACCACAGGCCGATGTTCGCGCGTTAGCAGAATCGCAAGCGCAGCAGCGGCGAAGCCTGGAATGAAGGTGGGGACCGCGATGCCGGCGCCCGGGATTATGCGTGAGAAGTGATGGACCAGCAGCGCTACAACCACCGTTGCGACGAATGCCGGCGCCACTCCGCCCACGCGCATCAGCAGGTAGGCCGACAGCAGTACTGGAATTACTGCTCCGCCGAGGTTGACTGCGATTATCGTGTCATTCCGATTGGGCAGGAGCGCGGGAATGTAGCTCAGATTGTAAATGTGGTGATGGTATACGGCTGCAGGCGGCGAGATTGTCGAAATTGTCGCAACCGGAATATTGATATAGCTGCCGAAAATACTCAGCAGCAGCAGCAGAGTCACCGCCCGATTCGACATGCCAAGCTTCTGATAGGCAGACTCGATGATCCCAACCTCGAGCATGGCGATGAGGAACAGGAGGACGACACCGAGCAGGCCGACATGTAGTGGTGACATCAGAACTCCGGTTAGAGTGTTTGGCGAAGGCCGACGAGGACTTAATGTGAGGCTGAATTACTCGCTTCCTGCTTCATGTACTGTTGCAACTGTTCACGCTTTGCCCGCAAATCCGCGAGCAGCTTGGGATAGCCTTCATTGTTGATAACCCGGTTAAACTGATTCCGGTAATTCGCAACCAGACTAATAGCGTCGACCGTCACGTCGTAAACACGCCACTGCCCGCCGCTCTGATGCATCAGGTAGTTGAGCTCGAGCGGGTCCTTTTGATCCTGCAATGCCACGGTACTGAAAACCTCGGCATAATCGGGGCTGAAGTAGGTCTGTTTGAGAAAGCGTACACTAGTCGTCTTCGCCTCCTGACGTATCTTTTCAACCGTCGCTTGCTCCATCTTGCTCAGGTACGCATCCTGGATAAATTCGGTGAAAAGTGGCACGAAGTCATTGCGCTCGGCCAGTGTTAAACCGCGCCAATGATAACCGAGCGCGGATTTCGCCATGCTCTCGAAATCGAAATATTGCAAGGACATCGACCGCAGTTTCTCACGGCGCTGATTCAGCGGCATCCGCTGATCGTTGAAGACCGCGATCACTTGGTCGAGCCCGGTTTTGACCACGGTCATCGGATCAGCCGGCCGCAGCGCGCTTGCGGCCACCCCCGGGAGGGCAGCCATGCACAAAAGAAAGACACCGGTTTGTATTGCGGCCGCCGCTTTTCTTCGAATCATTGCGTAGCTTCTCTCGTCATTCGACTGGCTCGTCCCTAGTGAAACTGATCAGGCAGTTTTTCTCTCACTCGCTCATCTGCGACATCGCCGCCTCCTCCCCACACAAGAATCACAGGCACGGGCTAAGCTAGAATTGCGAACCCATGCGGAGGTAAGGTCAGCTTGACGGAGCGTGACCCGTCAGCGGACGTGCTAACCGGAACCGGCTCCGCGCCGCCGTATAAGAATCGCATCGTTGATCCATCCGCATGAAGTGTGGAATCCACGATCACATGATCCTGTCGCGTCTCGTCAGAGATATTGCAGGCGACCAGAATTTCCTAACCATAGAGTATACGGGAGAATGCCAGGGTATAAGCCGTACCATAAGGGGAACCGAAGTGCTCGCCATCTCCCGAGATTTGGCGATAGTACATTCGTCCGAATCGCAATGGCTCCTGACTGCGCATGACGTCCGCGATCCGAGCGATCTCCTGATAGATTCGGCAGCCGGTGTTCAGCAGATTCCTGCCCGGAACCGCTTTGTCGAACATCGCCTCGCGCATTTCATTGTCGCCATCCTGGCCGGAGAAGCCTTGCTCGTTGTTTTATCCCGATCGGTCAAATCCCAGTTTCCAATAATCCTTAAGAAAGTAACCTGCCCGCTGAATAATCGGGACTACGCGGGCGCCGTTTCGAGCCGGGGTCACCTGCTCGTCTCCGTCTCTCCCTAATTCGTCGACAACTGTTCGCCCGCACTCTGCCAACGCGCGGAGATCGTAGCCACCCTCCAGCGCGGCCACCATCTTACCTTCGCAACATTCGTCAGACAGCCGTTGCAGGCGCCGGGTCATCGCCAGGAAGCCGTCCTCGGTTATGCGCATTCCACCCAGCGGGTCGCGGAAGTGCGCGTCGAAGCCCGCGGAAATCAGCACGAACTCAGGTTTGAATTGCCTTGCGATCGGCAACAGCAGCTGGTCAAAAACTCGCAGATATTCGTTATCGCCGAAGTTCGCCGGCACCGGCGCGTTCACGGTGAATCCGGCGCCTGAGCCGCTGCCGATCTCGTCCAGCCATCCCGTACCCGGATAGAAGGGGTATTGATGAGTCGACATGTAGAGTACTTCGGGCGATTCGTAAAAAATGTTCTGGGTGCCGTTGCCGTGATGTACATCCCAGTCGAGGATCAGTACGCGCGTCATTCCGCGCACCTTGACCAGCCAGCTTGCCGCGATCGCAACGTTGTTGAAAAAGCAGAAGCCCATTGCACGCTGCGGCAGCGCATGATGGCCGGGCGGGCGGACCACCGCAAAGGCATTTTCGGCTTCTCCGTCCAACACTGCCTCAACCGCGGTCAGAACACCGCCGGCGGCTAGCCTGGCAGTCGCCCAAGTCTCCGCCGAGGCATGGGTATCAGGATCAAAGTCGGTGCGTTCGCGGTTGGCAGTTCGCTCGACGGCCGCGACGTACTCTTCGCTATGACAAAGGAGAAGCTCCTCGATTGATGCGGCTCTGGGAGCAGAGTGTCTCAGCGCGGCGCGTTTCAGGCTCTCGGCCATCTCGATCATCGCCATTATCCGTGCCGGACGTTCAGGATGGACCTGGCCAGCGAAATGGTTCATGTATCGGCGATCAACAACCAGCATGGTTTTGCGCATCGTTGACACCCCGGGGTGGGTTCACGATCATTGTACACGACTCGGCTGTAGGTGAAGGTTCTTGAGCATTGTCGAAATATTGCTGTTATTAGTCGTCGCGCTCATCGTGATCCCGCCCGACCGGTTGCCGGAAGTAATGCGGGCGGCCGGCAAGGTCCTGCGAGAACTGCGGCTCGCCAGCAATACTATCGTGCGCGAGCTGAGCGGCGCGGTCGAAGACGCGCGGTACATGTCAGAGCGCCCGCATAACAACCCCATGATCTCCCCCTGGTCTGAGAGCGGCAGTGACACCACTGCTAGCCACGAACCACCTTCGGCTGGACCTCCAGAAGTCTAATTGTCAGGGATCGTGCCGTCTTACGAACCGAAAGCTGCGGGAAGCGCGTCCGAGAAGGATGAAGAGCTCCGCATGCCGCTGCTCGAACATCTGACCGAATTGCGAACGCGCCTGATCCGTTCAGTCATCGCAATCGCGATAGGGTTTTTGATCGCGTACGGCATCGATGATTGGCTGTTCAATGCCCTGACCTACCCGCTGCGAGCGGCCTCGCACGGTAAAGTGCTGCTGATCGGAACCGGCGTCGCCGAGGCGTTTTTCACCAAGCTCAAGGTTGCGTTGATCGCCGGCCTTTTCATCGCGAGCCCGGCGGTGTTTTTGGAAATCTGGAAGTTCATCGTGCCGGGTTTGCTCGAATCTGAACGGCGATTGGCCAAGCCCTTCGTGATCTCGGCGACGATCTTTTTCATCGCCGGCGGATACTTCTGTTGGGCGGTGGTGTTCAAGATTGGCTATTCGTTTTTCCTGCGCGAATACTCCAGCATCGGTGTGACGCCAACTATCCGTATTAGTGAGTATCTGGCCTTTTCCGCTAAACTGCTGCTTGCTTTTGGCGTCACCTTTGAGCTACCGATCTTCGCTTTTTTTCTGACGCGGATAGGGCTCATCGACCACCGCATGATGGTCCATTACTTCCGCTACGCGGTGTTGGCTGTCTTCGTGGTGGCTGTGGCGCTGACTCCGCCCGACATGATTTCCCCTTTCCTGCTGGCAATTCCGCTACTCGCGCTTTATGGCCTCAGCATCGGAGTCTCATACCTGTTCCGCCAACGCGAGACCACGATAACCGAGGCGGCGACGCAGAACTGATCGTTGGCGGCAGACCTAGGCCAGCTTCTCCAACTCATCGAGCCAACTGAAATCGGTCGGCGTTGATCGTACAAAATCACTATGCCACAAGCCTGAGGTGCGGATCTCCGCCTTGTCGGAATGTCTGCTAGCCATCATTGAGCATCTTTCTAGCACCCTCGATGTCTTAGAATAAAAAGCGCCGGCGGAGTGACGCCGGCGCTTGAGTAAGGACCATGCTGGAGAATTTTTGCGAGGACTAGCCGAGCTCGCTTCCCACCACCGAAACGAAGCTGACGCAGCGCCCTGGCTGTCCGCCGAGATTATGGGTTAAGCCGACTTTGGGATTGTTGATCTGGCGCGGACCGGCTTCGCCGCGAAGCTGCAGCCACATCTCGTACATCATCCGCAGCCCGGACGCTCCGATCGGATGGCCGAATGATTTCAGACCGCCGTCGGGATTAACGGGAAGTTTGCCCTCCAGATCGAAGAAACCTTCGAGTACGTCGCTCCACGCGGTGCCGCGCGGGCTAAAACCGAGGTCCTCGTAAAGTACGAGCTCGGTAGGGGTGAAGCAGTCGTGCACTTCGGCGAGGCTTACCTGTTCGCGCGGATTGGTGATGCCGGCTTGGGCGTAGGCATCGCGTGCGGTGGCAACTACTTCCGGAAAAGTCGTGAAGTCGTAGTCCTGCGAGAGCGGACCCTCGGCGGGCCCAGCAACGAAGGACAGCGCCTTGATATAAATCGGATTTTTGCAGTATTTGTGCGCGTCTTCGGCCCGGACCACGACCGCGGCGGCGGCACCGTCGGAGACGCCTGAACAGTCCATAATACAGAGCGGATCGGCAATTTTTGGTGAGTTTTTGATCGCCTCGATGGGAACTTCTTTCTGGAACTGCGCTTTGGGATTGCGCGCCCCGTTCTTATGGTTCTTCCATGCGATGCGGGCGAGAACGTCGCGGCCCTTCTCAGGGTCGAGGCCGTATTTTTTGAAGTAGGCCGGGGCGAGCAGCGAAAACAGCGCCGGTGGCGTCATGTTGGCCGGTGTTCCATCGTTGGGTGGATTGGTCACCACTAATCCCGAAAAACCCGAATCCTTGAGTTTCTCGACACCAACCGCCATCACGCAGTCAAACGCGCCAGAGGCGACTGCATAGCACGCTTGCCGCAATGATTCGGAACCGGTCGCGCACATATTTTCGACCCGGGTGACCGGCTTGTATTGAATTTTAAGCGGTTCACTCAGCGTGAGTCCGGAGATTCCAGATCCCATGGTGCCGAGCCAGTACGCGTCAATATCATTAGGATCGACGCCAGCCGATTCGTAGGCGTCGTAGGCGGCTTCGACCAGCAAATCTTCGGCGCCCTTGTCCCAATGCTCACCGAATTTGGTGCAGCCCATCCCGATAATTGCAACCCGGTCCTTGATTCCCCTGCTTGCCATGGTTCCCTCCTCGGCAGCTAGCGCTTGGGGCGCGCCTTCCAAAAATAATTGTGAATGCCGTCGGCAGTAAATAACCGACGGAACGTCATCTCGACTTCATCGCCGATCGCAACCTTTTCAGGTTCGCAATCCGTCATCTCGCACAAAAATCGCCCACCACCAGCGAAGTCAACCACCACATTAACCACCGGCGGGTTCAACGAATAGGCCAGACGGTCCAACGCGTAGGTGGCAATCCGGCCGACCCGATCCGCGAACGGATACGGCTCCATTTTATCGCGCGCGCGGCATTTTACACATACTCGTTGTGGCGGCAATTGCGGGGTGTCGCACGCGGTGCAGCGCGAGCCAATCAGGCCGTACTTCCATTTTTCGGCCCGCAGCATAGGCGGCGCCGCCGGACGCTCAGGGTCGGGACGGCGCGGCGGTTCAG
>Ga0306922_10008268_pt1 | contig 10098 bp, 8 predicted proteins | sample sta12Cox44000082_FD_203758 | JGI IMG/M metagenome (GOLD analysis project Ga0306922, IMG submission 203758) | Lab enrichment of tropical soil microbial communities from Luquillo Experimental Forest, Puerto Rico - statoxic.12C.oxic.44.000.082 (v2)... | ecosystem: Environmental > Terrestrial > Soil...
GATCCCGATCGCGTCTATGACGTAGCCGTCGTAGGAGCGGGGCCGGCGGGCCTCGCCACCGCGGTCTATGCCGCGTCCGAGGGGCTTTCGGTTCTGGTGCTCGACTACCGCGGGTTCGGCGGCCAGGCCGGCGCCTCGGCCCGGATCGAGAACTACATGGGCTTTCCGACCGGGATCACCGGCATGGCGCTGATGGCGCGCGCGTACAGCCAAGCGCATAAGTTCGGGGTCGAAACGGCGATTCCGGCCGAGGTGACAGGCCTTCGGGCCCTGGGCGATCACGACGAAGCCCGCGTCGTCCTGACGTTGTCCGGTGACGAGCACGTCAAAGCACGCGCGGTGGTGATCGCCAGCGGCGCCCGCTATCGGCGCCTGGAGGTCGAAAACCTCGACGCATTCGAGGGCACGAGCGTGCATTATTGGGCTTCGCCCCTGGAGGCCAGGCTATGCGCCGGCCAGGAGGTGGCCGTGGTCGGCGCCGGCAATTCCGCAGGCCAGGCGGTGGTCTATCTGGCCGGAAAGGCTGCCAAGGTCTGGGTTCTCGTGCGTGGACCGGACCTCGCGTCGAGCATGTCGAGCTATCTCGTCGAACGCATCGGCGGGCTCGGCAATGTCGAGGTGGTGCCGCGCGTGGAGGTGAGCGGCCTGGAAGGCAGCAACGGAATGCTGGAGGCGGTCCGGTGGCGCGGCGGCGCGTCGGGGGAAAAAGTGCGGCGGCCTATACGCCACCTGTTCCTCTTCATCGGCGCCGACCCCAACACGGACTGGCTGTCTGGCTCCGGCGTGGCGCTGGACGCCAAGCGGTTCGTGTTGACCGGAGTAGACGTCGCCGCCGATTGCCGGCCGCTGGAGACCAGTCTCCGGGGCGTCTTTGCCATCGGCGACGTCCGGTCGAATTCGGTCAAGCGCGTCGCCGCCGCCGTCGGCGAAGGCGCCCAGGTGGTGGCGACGCTGCACGCCTTTCTGGCCACTGTCGACCGCGACCGGGCAACGGCAGGGACCCCATCGGCCCCTTGAAAGTCCGGTTTGGGACCCCAATTCAGGGTCTGTGCGGGTGCAGACGCAAGGCGTGCTTTCGTGTCGTCCTTTGCCTTGCATCCCCCGTTTCGCCTCGTTATAAGCCGCCCATCTCACACGCGGATCTTGGCCCAAAAGCCGTCCGGTGGCCGACCGGCGACCGCAAGGTCGCCCTACGCTCACGGGTCCGCGGCGGAACAACCGGAGAAGAACCATGTCGCTTCCTGATTATTCGATGCGCCAGCTGCTCGAAGCGGGCGTCCATTTCGGTCATCAATCCCATCGCTGGAACCCGAAGATGCGGGACTTCATCTTCGGCGCCCGCAACAACATCCACATCATCGATCTCGCCCAGACCGTGCCCCTGCTCCATCGCGCGCTCGAGGCGGTCAGCGATACCGTGGCCAAGGGTGGGCGCATCCTGTTCGTCGGCACCAAGCGTCAGGCCCAGGAGGCGGTGGCTGCGGCGGCCAAGAAGTCTGCACAATATTACGTCAATTCGCGCTGGCTCGGCGGCACGCTCACCAACTGGAAGACGATCTCCGAATCGATCAAGCGACTGCGCAAGCTCGACGAGATGCTCGGCTCCGGCGAGGCCCAGGCCTACACCAAGAAGGAACGCCTGACGCTGACCCGCGAGCGCGACAAGCTCGACCGCGCGCTCGGTGGCATCAAGGACATGGGCGGGCTCCCCGACCTCGTTTTCGTGATCGACACCAACAAGGAGGACATCGCGATCAAGGAGGCGCGGCGGCTGAACATTCCGGTCGCGGCGGTGGTCGACACCAATTGCGATCCCGACGGCATCACCTTCGTGGTGCCTGGCAATGACGATGCCGGCCGCGCCATCACGCTCTATTGCGATCTCGTCGCCAAGGCCGCAATCGACGGCATTTCTCGCGCCCAGGGCGAACACGGTATCGATATCGGAGCGGCCGAAAAGCCGATCCTCGAGGAGATCCCGGCCGAGGCCGCCGAAGGGCCCGGCTTCGAAGCCCTGTCCGGTCCGCGCGGCGTTGCCGACGATCTCAAGAAGCTGCCCGCCGTCTCGCCGGCAATCGAGAAGAAGCTCAACGACCTCGGTATCTTTCATTACTGGCAGATTGCCGGCCTCGGTCCGGCCGCGTCGCATAAGATCGGAGAGGAAGTGGGCTTGCCTGGCCGCGTCGACGGCTGGATCGCCCACGCCAAGGAACTCAGCGCCGAGTAACCGGATCTCGCGCCGGGCGCAGTCCCGGTGCGCGATCGGGCCAATCGGGCGGGCGCCGCGGCCGAACGGCGTTCCGCCGCGCTCGCCGCCTCCCGCGCGGGAGGGGAATTGAATTCATTGCGGCAGATGGAAAACAGGATTCCCACGATGGCTAATATCTCCGCTCAGATGGTCAAGGAACTCCGCGACAAGACCGGCGCGGGCATGATGGATTGCAAGGCGGCGCTGGGCGAAACCCAGGGCGATCTGGAAGGCGCGGTCGACTGGCTGCGCAAGAAAGGACTCTCCAAGGCCGCCAAGAAGGCCGGGCGCGTCGCCGCCGAAGGCCTGATCTGCGTCGCCGTCGCCGGCAAGAAGGGCGTCGTGGTCGAAGTCAATTCGGAAACCGATTTCGTCGCCCGCAACGAGCAGTTCCAGGGGCTCGTGCGCATGATCGCCGGCATCGCCCTCGACGTTGGGACCGACGTCGAGAAGATCAAGGCGGCCAAGGTCGGCGGGGTCACCGCAAACGATGCGATCAATGCGGCCATCGCCACCATCGGCGAAAACATGACGCTGCGGCGCGCGGGAGAGCTTTCCGTCGGGGCCGGCGCGATCGGAACCTATGTGCACAATTCTGTGGCCGAGGGGCTCGGCAAGATTGGCGTCATCGTCGCTCTGGAATCACCCGGGCAGCCCGATGAACTGGCCGCGCTCGGACGCATGGTCGCCATGCATGTCGCGGCGTCCAATCCGCAGGCGATCGATCCCGCCGGGCTCGACCCGCAAGTGGTTGGGCGCGAGAAGGACATTCTGGCCGACAAATTCCGTGCTCAGGGCAAGGCGGAGGCGATGATCGCCAAGATAGTCGAGTCCGGCCTCAAGACCTTCTACAAGGAAGTCTGCCTGCTGGATCAGCCCTATATCCACGAGCCCGACAAGACCGTCGCCCAGGCGCTCAAGGATGCCGAAGGCAAGGTCGGCGGCGCCGTCAAGGTCGCCGGCTTCGTGCGGTATGCACTCGGGGAGGGCATCGATCGCCCGGAGGGAGACTTCGCGTCGGAGGTCGCCGCGGCCGCGGGCCGCTGACGCGAACCGGCGGGCACGCCGGACCGGCTGGCGTGCACACCGGACAGCAGAGAGGATCGCGGCATGGCCGTGCCGATATACCGCCGCGTCATCGTCAAGCTGTCGGGTGAGGCGCTCAGCGGCCCGGAAGGGTTCGGCATCCATCAGCCCACGCTCGACCGCTATGCGGCCGACATCGTGGCGGCGCGCGCCATGGGCGTCACCATCGGCGTCGTGGTCGGTGGCGGCAATGTGCTGCGCGGCGTCGAGGTCGCGGCCCAAGGCGTGTCGCGGACCACCGCCGATGCCATGGGGATGCTGGCCACGGTGATGAACGGCCTGGTGCTGGAAGCCGCGATCGAGCGCGCCGGCGCCTCGACCCGGACGATGTCGGCACTCGCGATGCCGCAGGTGTGTGAAACCTACGAGCGTCAGCGCGCGCTGCGCCATCTCGACGACAACCGGGTTGTGGTGTTCGCCGGCGGTACCGGCAATCCTTTCTTCACCACCGATACCACCGCCGTGCTGCGCGCCGCGGAAATGCGCTGCGACGCCGTTCTCAAAGCCACCAATGTCGATGGCGTCTATACTGCCGATCCCAAGAAGGACCCGACGGCGAAGCGCTATGAACGCCTGAGCCATCAGGAAGCCTTCACCAGGGAGTTGAAGGTCATGGACGCGACCGCGTTTGCCCTTGCTCGCGAAAACCGTATGCCTATCATAGTGTTTTCGATCCTCGAGCCGGGCGCGATCAGGGCGGTGCTGGGCGGAACCGCACGGGCGACCGTGGTCGAATGAACGGGGTGAGCGCCCGTCTGAGGCCCGCATCCCCGCTTGCGAACAAGAAGAGACCGCGCTGTTCGGGATCGCAGCGCGGTTCTCAGGAGACGCGCCATGACCACCACGACCTACGACATCAACGACATCAAGCGCCGCATGCACGGCGCCACCCAGGTGCTCAAGCAGGAGCTCGGCGGGCTGCGTACCGGCCGCGCTTCGGCGAGCCTGCTCGAACCGGTGCAGGTCGAGGCCTATGGCACCCACATGCCGCTCAATCAGCTCGCCACTGTCAGCGTGCCGGAGCCTCGGCTGCTGAGCGTGCAGGTGTGGGACCGCTCCATGGTGCACGCCGTTGAGAAGGCGATCATCAATTCCAATCTCGGCCTCGCCCCCGCGACCGAAGGCCAGGTGCTGCGGTTGCGAATCCCGGAGCTCAATCAGGATCGCCGCAAGGAGATGGTCAAGATTGCGCACAAATATGCCGAAGCAGCGCGCGTCGCCGTTCGCCATGTTCGTCGCGATGCGCTCGATCTCTTGAAGAAACTTGAAAAAGACGGAAAGGTCAGCGAGGACGACCATGTCCGCATGGCCGCCGAGGTGCAGAAGGCGACCGATCAGACCATAGGCGAAGTCGATCAGTCGCTCGCTTCCAAAGAAAAAGAGATAATGACAGTCTGAGCCGGGGCTGAGTCGTGCCATAATGCGACTGGAGAAACGAATGCCCGAAATGGCGGTATCGACGAGGAAGCCCGATTCGGGCTTCGAGCCGTTGCGCCACGTCGCCATCATTATGGACGGAAACGGCCGCTGGGCCGCCGAGCGGGGGCTGCCGCGAGGCGAGGGGCATCGCCGCGGGGTCGAGGCGTTGCGTCGGACGGTCCGCGTGGTCGGGGAACTCGGGATCCAAATCCTCACCCTGTTCTCCTTCAGCTCGGAAAACTGGTCGCGGCCGGCGTCCGAAGTCCGCGATCTCATGGGGCTGTTGCGCCGCTTCGTGCGCAATGACCTCGCCGAACTGCACCAGAACAACGTGCGGGTGCGCATCATCGGCGAACGTGTCGGGCTCGAACCCGACATCGACCGGCTGCTTCAGGAAGCCGAAGACCTCACGCGCACCAATACCGGGCTGCTCCTCGTGGTCGCCTTCAACTATGGCGGCCGCCAGGAAATCGCGCGTGCCGCCCAGCGCGTCGCCGCACAGGTGGCGAGCGGACATCTGGCGCCGGGCGACATCACCGCCGAACTGCTCGGCAAGCATCTCGACGCGCCCGACGTGCCCGATCCCGACCTCATCATCCGCACCAGCGGCGAGCAGCGCCTGTCGAACTTCCTGATGTGGCAGTCCGCCTACAGCGAACTCGTATTCGTTCCGACCTATTGGCCCGATTTCGACCGTGGAACGCTCGAGACGGCGATCGCCGAATATTGGCGCCGCGAGCGCCGGTTCGGCGGGCTGGTGGCACGCACCGGATCGTAATACCGTGAACGATCGGGCGCCCTTCCCAGCAAGACTCGATTCCACTGCGCCCCGATCAGGCGATCTTCCCAAACGTGTCGCGTCGGCCGTGGTGATGGCGGTGCTCGCCATCGCCGCCGTGGTGATCGGCGGGTGGTCGTTCGTTCTGTTCTGGGCGGCCGCCGCGATCGGCGTCTATTGGGAATGGAACGCGATGGTCGCCGGGCGCATCAAGGTGCCCCTGCTCGCCGGCGGAGCGGCCCTGGGGCTCGCGGCGGCGGCAGCGGGTTCCGGCCATTTCGGCTATGCGACGGCGGCGGTGGCCGCCGGGGCGACCGCCGTCGCGGCGGTCGCCCGGAGGCGGCGTGCCTGGAGCGCCATGGGTGTGCTATATGCGGGTGTGCTCGTGCTGGCGCCGGCGGTGCTTCGCAGCGGGCCGCAGCTTGGACGAGAGGCGCTGTTTTTCCTGTTCGCTGTCGTCTGGGCGACCGACATTCTCGGCTATTTTGTCGGCCGGCTGGTGGGAGGACCGAGGCTCGCCGTGCACGTCAGCCCTAAGAAGACTTGGTCTGGCGCGGTGGGCGGGGCGGTCGGCGCAGTGGTGGTGGGGGTCGGTTTCATGTCGCTGATGGGGTACCCAATTGTTTCACCGGTCTCGACCGCACTCATGCTGTCGGTCGTCTCCCAATGTGGCGACCTCCTGGAATCCGGCGTCAAGCGCCGGTTCGGGGTCAAGGATGCGAGCCATGTTATTCCCGGCCACGGCGGGTTGATGGATCGCCTGGATGGTTTCCTTGCCGCCGCCGGCGTGGCAGCCTTGATCGGGATCGTTCGCGGCGGACCCGACGCCGCCGCGCAAGGGCTGTTGCTGTGGTGAACCGATGACCGTCGTTCCACTTGCCCAGACCAAAACCGCCGCGCGCGCCGACGAGCTGTCGATTACGCTGCTCGGCGCCACCGGCTCGATCGGCTCGAGCACCCTCGATCTCGTGCGCAAGGCCCGTGACCGGTTCCGGGTCGAGGCGGTCACTGCCCAACGCAGTGCCGGTGCACTGGCGCAACTCGCCAAGGACTTGGGGGCGCGCCTCGCCGTCATCGGCGATGAGGGCTGCTATGGCGAGCTCAAGGGCGCGCTCGCGAATTCGGGTATCGAGGCGGCTGCCGGGGATGCTGCCATCGTCGACGCCGCCCGGCGCCCGGCCCAATGGGTCATGGCCGCGATCACCGGCGCGGCCGGTCTGCGCCCCACCATGACGGCCCTGGAGCGCGGCGCCACCATCGCACTGGCCAACAAGGAGTGCCTGGTGTGCGCCGGCACGCTGTTCATGCGGCGGGCGCAGGAGGCCGGCGCCGTCGTCCTGCCGGTCGATTCCGAACACAATGCGATCTTTCAGGCGCTGTCGGCGGGCCGGCGGGCGGATGTGAGCCGAATCATCTTGACCGCCTCCGGGGGGCCGTTTCGCACCGCATCGCTCGACGAAATGCGCGCCGCCACCTTGCAGCAGGCGCTGCGCCACCCCAACTGGTCGATGGGCGCCAAGGTAACGATCGATTCGGCGACCATGATGAACAAGGGACTGGAGCTGATCGAGGCCCACCATTTGTTCGGGTTCGGATCCGACCAGATCGACATCGTCGTCCATCCCCAGTCGATCGTGCACGGTATCGTCGAGTATCGCGATGGTTCCATGATTGCCCAGCTCGGACCGCCCGACATGCGGGTTCCCATCGCGAACTGCCTTGCCTGGCCCGAGCGCATGGCGGGCGCCGCGCGACTCGATCTCGCCCAGATGGCGGCCCTGACCTTCGAGGCGCCGGACCCGATCCGGTTCCCAGCCCTCGCATTGGCCCGCCAGGCGTTGCAGGCCGGCAACGGCGTTCCCACAGTTCTCAATGCCGCCAATGAGATCGCCGTCTATGAGTTCATCGGTGGGCGTCTTGGATTCGCCGGAATTGCCGCGCTGGTTGATGCCACCATCGATGCGGCAGAGGGGCGGGGGATCATGCGCGAACCGACCAGCGTCGACGATGCATTTGCCATTGACCATATTTCCAGATCTTTGGCGCGGAGCCTCTTGCCAGAAATTGCTGTAAAAGCCTTTTAATAAAGTCTTAGTATCTTCCCGACGACGCGACGAGGTCATGATGAGTACCAGTGCCTTTTCCAGTCTCGTTGCGGTGCTCGGCAATTACACGAGCTGGATCGTTCCGTTCCTGTTCACGCTGACGGTTATCGTTTTCTTTCATGAACTTGGCCATTTCCTGGTGGCCCGCTGGTGCGGCATTCGGGTGCTGGTCTTCTCGATGGGCTTCGGGCCTGAAGTGGCCGGCTTCAACGACCGCCACGGCACCCGATGGAAGATTTCCCTCATTCCGCTCGGGGGCTACGTCAAATTCTTCGGCGACGACAACGAAGCGAGCGTGCCCGATCCCGCGGTCCTTGCCGCGATGTCCGAGGAGGAGCGCAGGCACAGCTTCTTCGGCCAGTCGGTCGGGCGTCGGGCGGCGGTCGTGGTCGCCGGTCCGCTCACCAATTTCATTCTCGCCGTCATTGTTTTTGCCGGCGTTTTCATGGTGTTCGGCAAGCCGACGGCCATCCCGCGGGTGGCCTCGGTCGAGCCGAACAGCGCTGCCGCCGCGGCAGGATTTGAGCCCGGCGACCTAGTGACCGCGATCGATGGCCGCAAGATCGACAACTTCGTCGACATGCAGCGGATCGTCGGCTTCGCCGGGGGGCACCCCCTGACCATCGTGGTCGACCGCGGCGGCATTCCGGTCACACTGACCGCGACGCCGGAGATCAGGAACAACAGGGGGGTTCTCGGGGTGACCCGGTCGAATCAGCCCGGCGATGTCAAGGTCGAGAGCGTTGGTGCGCTCGACGCGGTCAAGCTCGGTGCGGACAAGACTTGGTTCATTGTCGAAACGACCCTGTCCTACATCAGGGATGTGTTCGTCGGGCGCCAGTCGGCCGACCAGATCGGCGGCCCGATCGGGATCGCCCGGATATCCGGACAGGTCGCCGAGTTGGGGTGGGGCGCATTGTTCGACTTCATCGGGGTGATTTCCGTCTCCATCGGCCTCTTGAACCTATTTCCGGTTCCGCTGCTCGACGGCGGTCACCTTTTGTTCTATTCCATCGAAGCGATACGAGGACGGCCTCTGTCCGAACGTGCTCAGGAGGTCGGATTCCGGATCGGCCTTGCAATCGTCGTAATGTTGATGATTTTTGCCACTATGAACGACATCCTGCATCTGCGGGCGTCGTGATCTGTAGCTTGGGGGCAACGATCTGATCCCAAAAGAGAATGAACGAGGAAGTTCGTTTACAGGCTGGGGGAAGTCGATAAAAGCGGTTGGGGGTTCCGTGCCTTGAGGCGGGTCAGGCCGGAAAGAGGGCGCATTTGGGATGGGAATGAGCGTACAGTTGCGGGGGATTGGGGTCGCTGTTGCCCTGTTCGGTTTGAGTGCGCTCGGTCCGATCGTCGCCATGATCGGGACGGCGGGTACCGTCGTCGCCCAGACGGCAGTACGGATTGATGTCGAGGGCAACCGCCGGGTCGAGCCTGAAACCATTCGCGCCTATTTTCGGGTCGGTCCCGGCGAACGGCTCGACGCATCGAAAATCGATTCGGCGCTGAAGGGCCTCTATGCCACCGGACTGTTCCAGGACGTCCGGATTACGCCCGGTCCGGGCCGGATCCTCGTCACGGTGGTCGAAAATCCCGTGATCAACCGAGTGGCCTTCGAAGGCAACAAGAAGGCGAAAGACGATCAGCTCAGCCAAGAGGTGCAGTCCAAGCCGCGTGGCACGTATTCGCGCGCCACCGTGCAGTCGGACGTCCAGCGCATCCTCGAAGTCTACCAGCGCAGCGGCCGCTATGACGTCCGTGTCGACCCCAAGATCGTCGAACTGCCCAACGGTCGGGTCGATCTGATATTCGAGATCAACGAAGGCGCCAAGACCGGCGTCGCCAGGATCATTTTCATCGGCAACAGGGCGTTCTCCAATCAACGCCTCAAGGACGTCATCAAGACCGGCGAGACGAATTTTCTCAGCTTCTTGAAGACGAACGACATCTACGATCCCGACCGGGTCGAAGTGGACCGCGACCTGTTGCGGCGCCACTATCTCAAATACGGCTATGTCGATGTCCGGATCGTATCGGCCACCGGAGAATACGATCCCGCCCAGAAGGGGTTCATCATCACCTTCACCATCGAGGAAGGCGAGCAGTATCACTTCGGTGCGGTCGATATCCTGTCGAACATACCCGAGGTTCCGCCGGAAACCCTGCGCTCCCAATTGCGGGCCGAACCCGGCCGCATCTACAACGCCGACGCGGTGGAGAAATCGGCCGAACTGGTGACCGTGGAGGTCGCCAAGCGCGGCTACCCGTTCGCCGCCGCGCGCCCCCGCGGCGACCGCATTCCCGACCGGCGAATAGTCAATGTGGCGTTCGTGGTCGAGGAAGGTCCGCACACCTACATCGAGCGCATCAACGTCCGGGGCAATACGCGCACCCGCGACTACGTCATCCGGCGCGAATTCGATATCGTCGAAGGCGATCCCTACAACCGCGCGCTC
>Ga0306922_10008272_pt1 | contig 10095 bp, 14 predicted proteins | sample sta12Cox44000082_FD_203758 | JGI IMG/M metagenome (GOLD analysis project Ga0306922, IMG submission 203758) | Lab enrichment of tropical soil microbial communities from Luquillo Experimental Forest, Puerto Rico - statoxic.12C.oxic.44.000.082 (v2)... | ecosystem: Environmental > Terrestrial >...
CCAAGGTCATCATCGTCGCCGTCATGCGAAAAATGATCACAACCCTCAACGCTATGCTCCGCGATAATGCTGCATGGCAGCCGCGATCCGTCTGAGCCAACAACACAGTTGCTCACTCGATCACCTCATTCTGCGTTTGAACTCATTGCGCCTTGATGCCCGCCGCCTTGATGATCGGCCACCATTTCTCTGCTTCGGCCCTCTGCAGCGCGCCGAGGACGTCGGGAGTCTGTTGGTCGCGCGGAGGAATTTCCTGGCCAATGTCGGTGAGCCGCTGCCGCACCGCGGGATCCGCCAAGGCTTCAACAATTGCAGCATTGAGACGGGCTATGATGGAACTGGGTGTGCCTTTGACCACCCACATGCCGTGCCAGAAGGAAATATAAAGCCCCGGCGCTTCGAGTTCGTCCATGGTCGGCACATCGGGCGCCGCAAACCAGCGGGCCTTGGCCATCACGCCAAAGGCTTTGATTCTGCCGCTGCGCACATGCGGCAAGGCCGTTGTCCCCTCACCGAACATCAGGTCGATCTGCCCGGCGATCAAGTCCGGCATGATCGGGGCAGCGCCGCGATAAGGCACGAGTTGGAAGCGCGTGCCCGTCTTGTTCTGGAAATGGATGGCGGAGAGGTGGGCGGCGCTGCCGGCGCCCACCGTCGCGGCCGATGCCTTGTCCGGATTCGCCTTGAGCCAAGCTATCAGCTCCTTCAGGTCCTTCGCCGGCAAGCTTGTTCGGCCGATGAGCCAGGTTGGCACGGCCGCTAGCAGCGCCACCGGCGCAAAGTCCTCTACTGGATCGTATGGCAGGGTGAACACGGCGCCGTTGAAAACGTGGGTGATCAGATGGCCGATGCTGAGCGTGTAGCCGTCGGGAGCAGCTTTGGCGACGCGGCCGACGCCGATGCTGCCGCTTGCACCGGTCACATTTTCGACGATCACGGACTGACCGAGCAATGTCCTCATATGCTCGGCCAGTATGCGTGCGAGCGTGTCCGTGGGACCGCCCGCGGGGAAGGGCACGACAATTGTGATCGGTCGCATCGGATAGGCTTGCGCCCACGCAATGTGCGGGACGGCCGGCAGCGCGGCAGCGCCTGCGGCCAGATGCAGAAAATTTCGGCGGGGAAGTTTCATTTTGAACCTCCCTCTCTCTTCACATCACTCAATCACCTCGTCGGCGCGGGCGAGCAGGGTTGGCGGCACTTCGAGGCCGAGCGCCTTCGCGGTCTTGAGGTTGACCACTAGCTCGAGCTTTGTGGACAGCTGAACCGGCAGGTCCCCCGGCTTTTCGCCCTTGAGGATGCGATCGATGTAGACGGCCGCGAGACGGTAGTGCTCGGTCACGTCATCGCCGTAGGAGATCAGGCCGCCATCGGCGACGAAGAAGCGCTGCCAGTAGACCGCAGGGAGTTTGTGGCGAACTGCGAGCGCGATGATCAATTCGCGATGAACCACCGCCGCCCCGCTTGCCGTCACGATCAGGCCGCCATTGCCTGGGCGCGCGACGGCAGCGACGGCGCGCTCGATTTCAGCTACCTCACGCACGTTGAGCGGAACAGCCTCCATCCCGGCCGCTGGTGCCGCACCCTGGATTGCACCCCACTGCCCGATGCCTGCTGTGAGATTGGGATCACGAATAACCCCTACCCGCGTCACCCGCGGGGCGATCTCCTTGAGCAGTTCCAACCATTTCACACTCAGGCCGTAATCGAACGAGGTAAAACCGGTGGCATTGCCGCCCGGATGCGCCATGCTGTCGACAAAACCGGCGCCGACTGGATCGGGCACGTGCGTGAAGACAATGGGAATAGTGCGGGTCGCCTGTAGCAATGGACCCAGTGCAAGACTGCCAGCAGCTAGAATGATGTCGGGGGTGAGTGCGATCAATTCGGCGGCGTATTTGCGCGTGTCGTCGGTATTGCCCGCGGCCCAGCGGATATCGATGCGCAGATTGCGACCTTCGACCCAACCCAATTGCTGCATGCTTTGTAGCAACGCGAACAGCCGCTTGCGAGATTCGGGATCGTCAGCAGCGGTGGCCATGAGCACGGCGAGACGCCGCCTGCCCCCCGGCTGCTGCGCGCGCGCCGCAAGCGGCCAACCAGCCACCGCACCGCCGAGCAGCGTGATGAAGGCACGCCGTTTCATCCAGTCTCCCGTGCTCCGACCAAAAGATAACACACCTCGGCAGGGCAGGAGACTGCTGCGCTGTGGCATTTCAGTCCCGTTGATGTCCGCTTTGGGTCAAAAGCGGAAAAGCTCAGAATGAGCAAATGTTTACCCCAAAAGCGGACATCCATCTAGCAGAGGCCAGCGCGGAGCAATTTCAGTAACGCGCTAAACTTCTGCCGCTCCGCAATCGCGGCCCTGGCCCGCTCGCCCATTCCGCTCGCCAGGTACCGCTCACGCCGGCGTGCAATCGACAGCGTCGCTGGTGAGGCCGGCGACAAGTCGCCCCCGCAACGTCTCTGGTTACCCGCGCAGCTCAAGCAACTCGTATCATGCAGCAAATGCGGAGCGGACCGAAACAATCGCGCGCTCTCGCGGAGGAATTGGACGCGCGTCAAGAAGCGAAGTGTCAAAAGCGCGAGATCGATCTAGTCCACGATCCATCGGCTCAATCCGATGAAAGACAAAAATCGGATCGCAGCGGCGAAACAAATCAACGACTCTCGCGTCCGCCATTTCAGCCGCGCGACATATCTTGGCAATGCGTTTCAGAATGTCCGCTGATTCAGAAGGCGCGAACTGCGCAAATATAGCCCTGGAGGTGACGGCATATTCGTGCCGATCTTCGCGGGTTTGAAATTCAAAGCGAACACTTTCGGCGCGAGCGAAGTCGCCGGCCTTGATCGCGTCGATGAAGTGACAAAGAAGCGTAAGGGTCGGTATGCACTCCAAACTCGCGAAGCAGCGCGCGCGTAAACTCGCGTCGACAGTGTCCACTGCAGCAAAACGTGAACGCTGCCGTAGAGATTCGATCAAGGACCCCTGCATGTTCTTGGCTGTGATGGCGCGCTTCGCCATGTTGTTGCGAACCTCGCGGACAGCGAGAACGGTCCGGTCACGAACGACCGAGGCTTCCCTCCGCAACTCGTTTGGCCCAAGACACAGCTCTTCCAGTGCGGCAATTTCGTCTTCGCTCTTCGTGATCGCGTAATCAACGCGGGCGCAATCAGCGAGTTGGCGTCGCTCAATCTCAAGCACTTTTGGTAGCAGCGTGGTCATACCTGGCTACCCGGCAAGGAAAAGCATCCGAATGCCTACCTGTCGACCTGAGCGCGCTTATTCGTGCTACTGCGGGCGGGCGGCGCCTCCGCCTGCCGGAGGGGCGGCAGCAGTTCAGGTCCCTCCGCGGCCGGCTCGATCTTGGTTTCAGTGAGCTGGCGCCGTAGGTCTGCTGAGAGTCCCGCAGAGGTGCTGATGGGAGTGAAGGTTGAGCCGTTTGGCCCGCCGTTATAGGCCATCAGACCAGCATTGGTCGCGACGATGTCGCCGGGACGCAATGTCGGATCATCAGCAACGGTTGTGTTGACGAGGCCGAAGGCGTCCCTGCCGTTGCAGGTGCAGTCGGGGACGATCTTCTTGCGGTACGTGAACGCGGTGGCAAGCTCTGAGTAGCGCTTGCCGTCTGGCGCGACCGCGTGGTCGATGCCGTTGCCGTTGTAGACCTTGGTTGCGCTTGCCGGACACATGGAACTGCAGGTCTGCGCCGAAGTTGCCCCGCTATAACGTTGAATTGGGAAGTAACGTCCGTCGCATAGGCGCACACAATAGGCGAGCCCTCCCTCGGAACGGGTCGCTTCCGGGCTGCGCGACGAGGCGTTCGGATCCGCATAACTGGTGACGGGAGAATTCCACAGGCGGCCGAACAGCGCCTCGAAAATGTTTTGGGCAGAGGCCGAAGCGACAGAGGTGAGAAGCGTCGTGGCCGTGATGCCGGTCACGAGGATGTCTTTGACGCCGCGGCTCAAGCGGGTCTGATGACGGATCAACAAAGCGAAGGGTCCCCCGACTCGCGCGCCGACGATCCCCCGGCGCACCATCTCTCAATACCTTCGGCGACGGGCGGAAATATGACCTGAGAGTGCCGAGAGTAAGACGTTTTGGAGCGCTTCAGAACGTGCAAAAGTTGTCCGCTTTTGGGTCAGCAGCGGACATTACCCGACACCTAGCCGATGTCCGCTTTGCCCCCGAAAGCAGACATCACGACCTTCCCTCGATAGGTCCGCTTTGTGCCAAACGCAGACATTCGCACTGCAGCACGTTTTCTTATTCGATCACCTCGTCGGCCGTGGTCAGCAAACCCGGCGGCACTTCAAGGCCGAGCGCCCTGGCCGGCCAGCCCGCGCAAAAGGTGAGGCCCTTGTAGGGGGCGGCTCCGTAGCGGTGCGGATTTCGGAGGATTGAGCGACAGGCGCGGTAGCTAAAGGGCTCAGAAAATATGCCGCCCCAGCGCTATCCTTGCCGCGCGCGCAGTGCGACGAGCGCATCGAATACCACCCGGTCGATCTCCAACCCCTCGTGAAGTGCGCGCTCGCGAGAGTGAAATGCCCGCTCGGACGGAATGCGGATGTGGTCGACGCCGGGCCGCCGTGGCGTCGCCTTGATGCGCTCGATCAACTCCGTCACCCGCTGCTCAAATATATCGGCTGACCCAATGAGGTCGGGCCGGAAGGCGACGAACAGATAGCCGTACTCGCTCTCGGCATCCGAGCCGGAGCCGGCAAGCAGTCCTAGCGCCTGCATCATGAGCGCAAGCCCGAAACCTTTGTACCCGCCGAACGGCAGCAAGGCGCCGCGTCGTGCCGCCGTTGGATCCCTGGTCGGCTCGCCCCCAGGGCCGAGCGCGACGCCTTCGGGAAGCAACTCTCCAAGCCGTTCGCGTAGCATCACCTCGGTCATCATATAAGCTGAAGTACCCATATCGAGCACGATCGGCCCGCGCGACGACGGAACCGCGATCGCAATCGGATTGGTGCCGAGCACCGGCCGTATGCCGCCGGGCGGGGCCACTAGCCGCGAGCTGGCCGCAGTGTGGATCGCGACGAGGCCGTGTTTGGCGATCATCTCAACATAGTAGGCGCCGCGCCCACTCATCCAGGCGTCGGTCACCGAAACGAGCGCAATGCCGCGGGACGCTGTTTTCTTGATCGTAGCTTGTACCGCGTGAAAGAGCGCAAGCATCCCGACATTGTTGCCGCCATCAAAAGCAAGCGAAACCTCGGTCTCACGCAACACCTTCATGGATCGGCGCGGCAACCGGAAGTGTTCGCTCTCGAACACGTTGAGGATCTTGGCCAGACCCGAATACTCATAGCCGCACATGGCGGCATCAATCACGTGGTCGGCAATGATGCGTGCCTCATCGTTATGATATCCGATGCCGCGTAACGCGCCTTCCGCCAGATCGCGTGCGTCCGCGACGCTTAGGCGGAGACGGCCCAGAGTCATGATGATCGAGTAATCTGCTTATCGGTCATGGCGCGACCAAACGCCCGCAGCCAAGCGGGTCAGTGGGAGAGATAGGCCATCATCACTAAGACGCCTCCCAGCGCGATCAGTACGCCAAGCCCGAGCGGAGCACCGATTACTAAACTCGCGTCCATGCGCCTGATAATCTCGCGGCAGCCGAGCCCAGTCGGCTGACAGCTATTCGGTTTGGATTCGTTTAGCTAATGAAGGTTGCGGCAGCGAGCACGACAATTCCCGTGACAAATGCTGCCATGCAAGAGTACGCCAAGATTTCGTTGAGAACTCTGGCCATTGCATCCCCCGTGCGGCTTCCCCTATTTGCGCCGCAAGGCCACTTCAGGACCGTGGCGAAAAGGTGAAATTCTTTGAGTTAGTGCCGTTAAATGCGCGTAAAAAACAGCAGTTTACGCGACAAGCGAGGCCGCGATGACCGCATTTGCCAAAAGCTGGGCGGGAGTGATGATTTATCGCCGTCCGCACCACCGGGCGTTAGAGGCCGCTTACGGCTTAATCAGTTCGCTTTCCCCCGCAATGCGCTCATACGGTTCGTTTGCACTTTTGATGCGGTACTCGAACTCGAGCCCATTGTGTGGGAGGTGTTTGGTCACTTCATAGACCCCACCCGGTGCATTGCGACTGACTGCAGGCCTGAGCATCACGCTCTCGCCGATATGGAACTTATGTGAAGGCATTGGGCATTCCCGAAGAAGTCACAGAGCTGAACTCCCCTAATGGTGTTGTCCGCTTTACTCCTCAAAGCGGACAAAGCGTAGACATGTTGGCATGTCCGCTTCGTGCCATTAGCCGACATATGCAGTGCAGCAAATAGCACGGCTATTCGATTGCCTCGCCGGCATTCGCGGAACGAGCGTTACGGAATATTGGATCGTGACCCGCGTCAGTCCGCCTTGGTGCCAGCCGCCTTGATGATCGGCCACCATTTGGCGATCTCGGCTTTCTGGTAGGCGCCGAGCGCCTCCGGGGTCTGGCGCTCGCGCGGCGGAATGACAAAGCCCTGGTCAACAAGGTTTTGACGCATGGCGGGATCGTGCGTTGTGCCAACGGCGGCGGCGTTGAGCTTGTGGATGATGTCCCTAGGCGTGCCCTTGGGGGCGAACAGACCCGCCCACAGCGAGAACTGGAACCAGGGGAACCCCGCTTCCTCCGCCGACGGGATTTCGGGCGCGATTGCGATGCGGTCCTTGGTGGTGACCGCAAGCGCCTTGACCCTGCCCGCGCGTACGTGCGGCATCGCGGTGGCGGTGTTGGAGATCGTCATGTCGATCTGCCCGGCAATCAGATCCTGCACCGAGGGATTGACGCCGCGATAAGGCACTAGGTTAAAGCGTGTGCCGGTTTTTTCTTGCAGCAGAAGCGCGAGCAGATGGCCGGGACCGCCCACCCCGGTCGAGCCCATCGATGCCTGGTCGGGATTCTCCTTGAGCCAGCCAATCAGCTCCTTGAGGCTGTTCGCTGGCAGATCTTTCTTTCCCAGGAACAGCAGCGGCGCGTCTGCGAGCAGCGCGATGGGTTCGAAATCGCTGACCACATCGTACTGCAGCGCGTAGGTTATCCCGTTGGCCACATGCGTGTTCCAGATGCCGACGGTGATCGTGTATCCGTCGGGCGCGGCGCGCGCCACCCGCCCGGTCCCGATGCTGCCGGTTGCCCCGCCGACATTCTCGATGATGATGGTCTGGCCAAGCGCTGTGCGCATGCCTTCGGCGATCATTCTTCCGACCACATCGGTCAGCCCGCCGGGCGGAAACGGCACCATCATCGTGATCGGTCGTGATGGATAGGTCTGCGCCCAAGCGAAGCGCGAGACGGCCGGCAGCGCGGCAGCGCCAGCGGCCAGATACAGAAATTGTCGGCGGGGAAGTTTCATTGTTGAACCTCCCTCTCGCTTCAGATCACTCAATCACCTCATCGGCCAGCGCCAGCAACCTGTCCGGGATTTCGAGGCCAAGAGCCTTTGCGGCCACGACACTGATGACCAGCTCGTACTTTGTTGGCATCTCGACCGGCAAGTCGCCTGGCTTCGCGCCCTTGAGGATGCGCGGCACGTAGTGAGAGCCGGCGCGGCGATAGGCAGCGCTGTCGCTAGCGCCGTAGCTCATCAAGCCGCCGGCCACGACAAACTCGCGAATGGAGGAAATCGCCGGCAGGCCATGCCGCGTCGCCAGTGCGGCGAGCTGCCGGCGGCGGTTGCCGAAAAGAGCGGTGTTACCGATAAGCAGTGCGCCGGCGCGCGACTGAACGATAGTCGCAAAGGCGGCATCGATTTCGCGTGGCGATGAGGCATTCAGGCTCAGGATGTTACGGCCGAGTTCGCGCGCCGCCGCCTCTACATCCCGTGCTTCGATTTCGAAACTCGGAGCGTTTGGATCGCGCAGATAGACAATCGTGGCTGGCGGTGGCACTAGCTCATGCAGCAGCCCCAGGCGCTTTGGCTGTAGAGAAGCCGACCCAAAGCTCACCCCGGTGATATTGCCGCCCGGCCGGCTGAGATTGGTCACGAGACCGCTTTCGATTGGATCGCCGCCGCTGACGAACACGATCGGTATAGTAGAGGTGGCAGCCCGGGCCGCGTGCATAGCGGTATTTTGGCCGACGATCACGGCCACCTGCCGCTGCGCCAGATCCGCCGCGAGTGCCGTCAGCCGATCGAACTTGTTCTCCGCCCAGCGAAATTCAATCGCGACGTTGTGGCCGTCGATGAACCCGGATTCCTTCAGGCCGCGCGGAATGCCGATACCCGGTAAACGGTATCGGCAGCCGTGGTGGCATCAAGTAAACCGATCACCGGTACTGACAGTCGCTGCGCCCGCGCCGTCACCGGCCACGCCGCCGCTGCGCCGCCGAGCGTCGCCAAGAATTTTCGGCGTCCAATGTGGCTTGCCATGTGACCCTCCAGCTGGGGGTCATTCATGCAATGGAGGGATGATACCACACTTCCACCGCTGCACTGCGGGATTTCAGTCCCCTCGATGTCCGCTTTGGGTCAGGAACGGACATCACCGGTCACCTGGCCATGTCCGCTTTACCCCTCAAAGCGGACAAATAGCGGACATCGCGGAATGTCCGCTTAGTGCCAAAAGCGGACATTCGCATTGCAGCAAAACAGCACCGCTATTCGATCACCTCGTCGGCGAGCGAGAGCAGATTTGTCGGAGATTTTGACGCGGCTTGTTCGTCGGTCAGTGCTCGATAGACGTTTCCCCTTGGGCCACGGCTATAGCAGCTTTTGCGGATGATCCCATAGGCAGCAAGCTTGCTTAAACGTGAGCTTATGTTCCCCGCTGTGACGCCGAGGCGCTCCGCAATTTGGTTGGACGTAAGCCCGTTCGGAGACTCCTGCGGTATAGCGACAATGCGCTCTTGGAAATTGCTATTCATTTTGCCGTCAATCCGAGCAGAGGACAGGCGATATAATCGCTCTCCGGTCAAGGACTGATGCTGTGAATGTTGGGGACGATGGAATGGCTCACCTCGCCGTGGCGGCGCACGACTGGTGTGGCCATTATTCAATCACCTCGTCGGCACTCAGTAACAGCGTCTGCGGGATCCTTTGATTCTACAGCCCGTTGGCTTGCTTTTGCTGCGCGCACTGTGCAAAAGCATTTTGCTGGTCGCTAGTAACTCGTCGCAATGTACCAATTCGATGCCGACGCTCAGGTTCGGCGGGATAATTAACGAGTATGAATTTTGATCGCGACATGGCGCAGGCGGATCACTGTTAGCTGTCTCCGTCGGAAACTGACACAGCGCACGTCGTTCGTGCCTGGGCTGAGACGATTCGGAGACCGATGGGCCACCCGGACCATGCCGACCAGGACTACACCCACAATACCATGGACGTGATTGTGGCCATTGCGCACAAGCACACCAAGGTGACGCCGGAAAGTCCCGGTGGCAGTGGAATTCCAACGTAAAGAGCTTGCCTCGAATCGGTTTTCTGGCGAGAGATTCACGCAGTGGAGTTCGGTGAACCGCATCGAACTCCCGTTCCCGAGCCGCACGGTCGAGTGGCTCATTTACCACTCGACCGTGCCCCGCTTTGAAAGTGAGAGCAGCGTCGGCATTACTGCCGACGCTGTTCCCGAGCCCAACAGGTTCTCGCCTGTCACCTAGTTCATCGCATCAGGAGCCATCCATGACATGGCTCAGACCGGTCGATCGAACGTCCGGTACGTTGACCCTCAGCGCAGGTACACTGTCGTGCTTGGCCCATCATGGAACGCCCCTTTCGGAGCGTTGCCCCACGACGACCGCGCTGGAATACACGACGGTGCCGATGGACAATGCGGATCGTATGCCCCCACTGGGAGCGGTCAAGCCGCTATGTGGATAACGTCGAAAAATTTCTGTCGCAGGGTGTAGCCTTTGGAATCCGGCACGAGCGCCGCGCCGCCGAGCAGCCACATGAACTCGCGCCGTTTCATGGGTTTTCCCGAAAGCCAACAATCATGGACTACGTATAACACGTCAGGTGCGTGCATCGCAGCAAAAGCGGACCTCTTATGTCAGCTTTGGGTCATGTGTGGACGGCGCCTGATTGACAAGAGCTTTTTGACGTTGATGCAGCATTGGTCGGGTGCGGTCATGTGTCCGGCCTGTTG
>Ga0306922_10008273_pt1 | contig 10095 bp, 6 predicted proteins | sample sta12Cox44000082_FD_203758 | JGI IMG/M metagenome (GOLD analysis project Ga0306922, IMG submission 203758) | Lab enrichment of tropical soil microbial communities from Luquillo Experimental Forest, Puerto Rico - statoxic.12C.oxic.44.000.082 (v2)... | ecosystem: Environmental > Terrestrial > Soil...
TTGCTGACGTCGACCAGCCGGCGCGGACGGAGCTGGAATTTCAAGAAGCCCTCGCGATTGGCGCGCAGCGTGACCTCGTCGTCGATGCCGGAGGCCATGTAGCCGAAATGCGCGGGCGGAACGTTCTTGCGGCAGACCGGCTCGAAATCGAAGACATTGATCGCCTCCTTGGGCGACTTGATGAGGTCGTCGGCGCGCATGGGCGCCCACATCAGCGGATCGGGAAGCTTGGTCCCGGGCGCAAGCCCTTCGCCAGCGAAGGCGTCGAGTGCGCCCGCGGCCCATAACGGACTTCCGGCCAGGAACTGCAGGAACTCGCGCCGGCTGGCGGCGTGATCGGCGAATGACGGCATGGCGAGCCTCCCTCAAGAGCGACGGTCGCGCGAGCCAACTCTTTCGGCTGGCGTAGGCGCGCCGCCCGGTCCATCCTATTGGTGTGCGTGTTGCGTTTCTACCTGTCCCATCGCACTAACTTACGATTCTTAGCTTCGTCCGGGACTTTTTCCGGGACTCGGCGAGGCGCTCCATGGCGGCGGCGACCTCGCAGTCGAGCACATGCGCATACCTCGACGTGGTCTTGAGGTTGGCATGATTGAGCGCCTTCTGCACCAGCTTGAGGTTGCCGCTGGTGCGCAGCAGTTTGGTGCCGAAGTCGTGCCGGAAGTCGTGGAAGCGGAAGCCGGTCACGCCGGCGCGCCTGCGTAAGTAGCGCCAGTGGCTCTTCACGCCGTTGTAGCTTAGCGGGAAGCGCTCTCCCTTCTTGTGGCCGCCGTAGTCGCGCTGGGCAACGAAGGTGAAGACGTGCTCGGGATGATGCCCGCGCAGCGGCCACAGGATTGCGCGAATCTCCGAAGTGATTGGCCGCGTGACCGTTCTGTCGCCCTTGCCCTGCTTGCGGATCTGCCCCGCGTCCCAGTCGACCTCGTTCCATTTCAGCAGGCATTCCCGGAGCCGCAGCCCCGTTGCGTGGGCGAAGCGAAAAAATGGGAGGTAGTCCTCGCGGGTCTCGGCTTCGAGCCGCTCGCCTTCATCACCCACAAGCTCGCGCACGCGCTCCGGCGGCTCCTTGAGCCAATGCTCACGCCACTTCGGCTCGTGCTCGAAGCGCACGCCCCAAGCCTTAGCTTTGGTGAAGAGCTTCTTGAGCTGCTCGGTCAGGTCGTTGACCGTGAAGGGCGAGATGAGCGCATCGTCATGCGGCCGTCGATGCCCTCGCCTCCATGCTACGAGCCTCGCCACATCGTCGTCGATGAGGTCGGTGAGTAGCTTGTCCTGGCCGAAGAACTTGAGCAGTAGGCCGAGCTGGTGCCATGTGCGCTGGCTGTCGCGATGATGCTGCCCGACCTCGGTCCACCACCGCGTGGCCACGTCCTGCAGGCGCAGCGACGTGCGCGCCGCCTTGATCTGCGCGACCAGTCGCTTGGCCTTCTCGCGCGCGCTGCGCTCTACCGTTTCGGCGTTCCGCTTGGTCGTGGCCTTCGTGGAGCCGTGAAATCGATGACCTGCGAGCTGGAAATCGAACTGCCAGAACGGCGAGCGCGGGTCTTTGTAGACGGACATGGGGATGAATCCTTCCTGCTCTGAGCTGTAATGAATTCGTTGAAGTCGGCAGCCGTGACCATTATACGCTGGCGTTTGCTGCCGTGGCCGGTAGTGAAGTAGCGCAACTTGCCTGCCTCGATGTGGCCCTTGAGCGTCTTGACCGAGCAGCCGAGCTTGGCCGCCGCCTCCGCCATGGTGAGAGGGTCATCGGGCCCGCGCACGCGCTGCTTACGCGCCGCCCGCTCGATCGCCCGACCTTCCTCGATGCCAATCGCCCAGTCGTTGGCGCGGAGCTGAGCGGATCGTCGCTCATGGTCCGCCTCGCCGAATTCTGCTGTGTGGGGGATAGGTCATCGGCGCCCTCCGACGGCGTCGTGTGATCAAGCCCTGGCCCTGCCGTAGAACCACTCCGGCAGACTGGGGCGCTCATTTATATGGCACCGGGGGTGCAGGTTGTCGAACGGCAAACGGCCGCCTAACTTAACGCATCCCGAAATTTTCGCGTTGGGTGGCGTCACGGGTTTTGGTGGCAGCATCCTCGGCGCTCAGCATCTCAGCGACCTGCCGCCGACCCCTCACACGCGGATCGCGACCCTCAAGCCAACCAAGTTCGCGTAGTCGTTGCACGAAGGAGCCAACCCATCCCTATAGCGCAGGCTTTTGCCTCGTCTCGCTGTTTTATGGCGGTTTGTCCACTTATTGCTGTGGTCGCACGTTGTTCAAAAGCGATGCACAGTGCCGTGTCATTCCATTCGAATGATGAGCAGCGCTTACGCGAGCTGCAAGAGCAGATTCATCGCGCTCGCACGATCACGCCCGAACTGATGTCCGACGTGATCGCGCGGGTGGGCCCGCGCTTGCAGGTCCAGCATCCGACTGCGAAGGCAAAAGTTGCTCGCCTGATTGAATCAGGCGCGTTCGCCGATGCGACACTTGCGGTACTCGAATTGGAGCTTCCGCAATGGAAGCTCCGTCGCTTGATCTATGAGGACGGCGAGTGGCATCGCTCACTGTCAAAGCACATCGGGCCGCGTCTCTAGACGAGCTGGCCGAAGCCAGGCACGGAAGTCTGCCATTGGCGATCCTGAGCGCATTGCTCGAAGCGCGACGTAACAGTGTCGCCACGGCTGAAAGCCGACCACAGTCCGTGCCGCAGGTTCGCTCCCCCACAGGGATACGCTGTTTGTTGCGACAATTTCCCATGATCCGGCAATGACAGGAAAACGTGCGATGGCTAAAATCACTGGTGTAGCACGCGGTGAACGTCGATGAGCGAACCGCGCCCTCCCAGCGCAGAGCACGAGACCTGTGGTTCGGTCTATCGCGCTGGGTGGCGGCGCAGCCAACAGCACGGAACAAGAAAGACCCGCGGTTAGTGCCAAACGCTGAAACCTGCGGAAGAAAGCCGCCATCGCGGACCGTCGGAAGTATCGTCGCCGTGGCGTTGCTACCGCCAAGGCGCTCGACCTGACGATCCCAAAATCATTCCTCCTGCGCGCCGAAGAGGTGATCGAATAAGCTAACTTACGCGGGTCGTCTGTTGAGGTGCATCAGTTGTGGCGACCGTTGATGGTCGCACTATCGATGAATTGCCGCCAAAGTGCGCCCAGGTCGAGTCACCCCGCAGGGCGGGAGGCCGAACGCAGCGAATTGAAGCGCGCCTTCTGTTCATCGCTCAGCGAATTGTAGAATTTCGCGAGCGGGGGCTGCACGGTCTTCACTGCGCCAAGCGTGGCGTCGAGCCGCTTCTCCATCGCCTCGACACGACCCGTGGGGGTCAACATTTGGTAGGGCGGGCAACTGACCTTGAGGTCTTCCGCCGCCTTGACGGAGGCATCCTTCAAGTCGTCGAGCGCGGCCCGCTGCGTCGGCGTGGGCTGGACCGCCTGGCCGATGCGGTCGATCGGCAGGTCGGTGACGCTGGGCGACTTCTCGTCGCAAAACTTCGCGAGATCGCGCTGGTCCTTGCCGGCGGCGTTGGCATCATCTGTCGGCGCGATGGCGTTGAAGCGTGCCTTCTGCTCGTCGCTGAGCGATCGGTAGAAGCGCTCAAGCGCTGGACGCACGGTCTGCACGGCGGCAAGCATCACCTGCAACCGGCTCTCCATCGCCGAAAGCCGCCCGGTCGGGATGCTCGGCAGATCCTTTGGGCACCCGGACTGGAGTATCTCGATGGCTTTGGCGCTTGCGGCCCTTAATTCATCGAGCGCCTGACGCTGCGCATCAGTCGGCTGCACCACCTCGGAAATGCGCTCCATCGGCCAGTCCGTTAGCTCCGGCGCCTGGTTGCTGCAAACTTCGGCGGCGCGCGGGCGGGGGCCGTTTGTGGTCGCCGCATAGCGCCTAGAACTCCCGCCATAGCGCTCGTAGCTCACGCCGCGGCCATTCACGCCGGGGTCGTAATACGCGTAAGGGCCGTAGATGCCGTAGTACACGTCATCGTAGGCATAGGGCCAGAAGTCATCGTAGGCATAAGGCCAGTAAACGTAATCGAACAGGTCGTAATAAGCGTAGGGCCAGAACAGCTGTCCTAACCAGCCGAGTACGAACCCGCCGCGCCACCAAGGCCAGGCCGAACCAGAGAACCCGCCCTGGAATCGCGCCTGGGGGAATTGCGATTGCAACGCCACGTTGGCGATGGCGCGGTTGCCAAACACCCTACGACCGGGGTCGCCCATGCGTGCCGCCGCACCCCCATGGGCCGACGTCGCGGCGAACCGGTTGCCCGCTCCGCCGAGCCGCGATGCCGCGACGCCAGCACGCTGCGAACGGCTACCTCCCACCGAACGGGCCGCAATATGCGAGGCGCCGCTGCGCGTCCTGCCGATATGGGCCCGGCCGACGTGCGCCCCGCCAATATGCGCAGCCCTGAAATGCATCCCGCCGCCGCGTGCCCCGAAGCTTATTCCGCCGCGGTGCCCGCCAAACCCGCCGCCACGTCCGCCAAAGCCTCCGAAGTGTCCGCCACCACCGTGCCCACCGCCACCGCCGCCATGTCCCCCGCCGCCACCATGCCCGCCGCCACCGCGGGCGTCTGCTTCGAGTGTGAGAAGAGGCACGACGATGAGCACCATCGCAGCCATGCCAGCGCCGATCGTCAACACCAGCTTCACGGCGCTGCGGGACTGGACGCGCCGCACCGCCGCGGTCGGCTGAGCCTTGCCATAGTTCCACGAACGAAGAGCTTCTAATACTGACACGGGATTTTTCCTTCGGTCGCGCCGCCTGACGATGTCTATCAAAACTCGTCTCTCGCTAAGCGGTTCCAGCTTGTTCGCTCACCTTACAGGCAGCTTACAAGCGAGGGTCTTCCACCTACAAGAATCTCACATAAGCGATTAGGTGCGCGGCTGTGACTGGGAGCGCGTCATGGCGGTACGCCCAGCGCCGTTCAACCAGTGTTCAGCATAGTAGTAGCACTATTCGTTGCCTTTCCTCCTTAAGCTGAAGGAAAGAGATCCTAGGCATACCCCGTTGTTTGGAGCCCTGACGGCGAGGTTAAAAAGTCCACGGTAAAGAAGGGAGGATAAGAATGATCAGGTTGATTGCTGCTGCGGTCTTTGTCGTAGCTGTTGCAACTTCAGCGCAAGCAATAACGCCTGCGCCGATTCCTCAGTCCGACGGCATGATCACGCAAGTTCGCTTCGGATGCGGCCCAGGTAGGACACTGGTCGCTGGCCACTGCGTGGCCAGAACCACCATCCGTCATACCCGCCGAGCCATCCGCAGGGGCTATTACTGAGAGGAACTGGCGTCTGATCGCGCAAGCGCCGTCTGCGGAAGGCGGTGAGCAAACGGCTTGTGCCAGCAATCGACAGGCCGCGTTAACAGAGCAGTCGTGAGATCTGTGTCGCGAGGCTTAGCGACACAAGCTGCGCACTGCAATCGGGATAATGCAGTGCGAGTTTCCCGTGCATAGCTGCTCTGTCCATTGGTCGCGTCCTATACACCCTCTCATGCTCGGTCACGAAATCGCGGGCGCATCGCTCCGTCGGGAGAGCGGTCGAATTCGAGGACTTCCTTGTGGATCGGTTCGATTTCATCGGAGGTTATGATCTTGCCGTCGAAGACGCGGGGCTGATAGACGCGGCGTTTCTTGGTCATTCCCGTCGCCAGCTTTTTGCAAATGTTGTTCATAGCGGGCTCGCGTCGCGACGAGCTGTGCGATCAGTTGAACAGCGCAGGAAATCTCGGGACAGGAAACCGAGTAAACATCTCAAACGGCAGCAGCCAGAGCGCAAGGAAAAATACCGCGAGCGTCAGTGCCGAGCTAATCGCAAACAGCACCACAAGCTCTCTAAGCCGAGCACGAGACATGACACGCAACGCCAACGCAACGCTCTTTTCTGGGTCTAACGCCAATGCATAACACCGCGAGTGCAGTAATTTCTAGATAGGATTTGTATGGATTGATGGGCGAGGCGCCTGCTCTTGAGACTCAGGCGAGTAGACGTCGGCGACCGCGTCGGCAATGTGCCAGTAGTCGAGCCGTCAAGCGATGCACGACTTATCTCGGTCGCCATCCTTGGGCGGTCTCCAAACGCACGCGCCATCTCTAAGCACCGTTGTGCTCGATGCCGATACTCTTCTGCCCTGCTCGCCACGATCCCGCTGCCCGTTCGTCCGCTAGACGACAAACGCAGGCGGCTCGAATTGGTTCGGTGGGTCTAAAGCCCGGAACGCGATCCTCGATTCAGAACAATTCAGGTTTGTCCCAAAGACTTGCGGGCCGCGCTGCGGCAGGCTGGAGGCGCCGGGGTGATGGCGCTGGGAATAAATGGCGCTACGAGCGAGTCTGCTCGCCTGACGGAATTGCCCTCAGCGGGGATTTGCCATGGCCTTCGCGAGCTACTTAGGCGACTTCGATGTTGATGCTGAAACCAACCGGGTTCTCGATGTCGCACTTGAAATGACGCGAGCAGCCCTCGGGCTTGCGGACGATTTTGCGAACGGAATCATCGCCAGGCAAATCATCGAACTTGCCAGGGCCGGTGAGCGGAATCCCGATCTTTTATGTGAAGGCGCATTGAAGAAATTACGCGGGGCGTTGTTCGGAGACTAAGGGGCAGCACCGTCCAAGCGCCCCGACTCCGCCGCTCTCCGGGCAATTAGCCAGCCCGTCGACGGGCGGCGATGGCCGCGTTCCTCAAGTCATGGCGGTACGAGAGCCGCCAGCGGCGAGTTAACCGCGCGGAAACCATAACCATGACACCCTCGGGCACCTCCTACGGCCGACGGTCATTTCACGAGGGTTTCAATGCGCGCCTGTGCTCGGGTTGCGCTCGCTTCAATTGCCGTGTCCGCGAGCTTTAGCCTCTCGGGGTGCGCCGCAATTGAGGAGCTAAAAGAGACCTTCCTGCGATGGGTCGAGTCCCAAAAGCTCCCGAGCGGACGCGGCGTCTCTGCCGGCGAGTTGCCAGAAGCGACTCCTGTGGTTCCACCGGAGAAGATTCCTGTGGTTCCAGCGGTGGAGAAAAAGCCGAAGGAGCCAAGCAAGCGGCACCCACGGCCGAAGGAGACAGCGCGCAAACTGCAACGGCAGACCGTTGTGCTTCCTGCAAAGAAACCGTCGATCCCCGATTCCACCGAGGCGGTGAGGCCGGAAGGCACCGAGGGGCAATCCGCGCCGTCTCAGCCTGCGCCGAGGTGGCTGCCTAGTCGCTGGCCCGAAGCACCGCCACCCGGACGTTTTTCACGCTAAGATTGGGCACCGGATTACGGGCCTACCGCGCGAGCGATGACACACCTCGGTGATATCGTATTCCTCCACGTTTGCACGCACAAAACCCACATACGCGCGCGCGGAGGCTACGAGCCGACGCGCGACGCGGCAATGGCGGCGTTCGCGAACGGCGGGAGTGATAAGGCGTGGACAGGCCGGCTGGCCGGTCGATTCAGAACGATTCAGGTCTGTCCCAAGGACTTGCTGGCTGGCGTGCGGCAGGCTGAGCGTCTGGTAAACCAAGCGTCGTGACAGGGGAGAAAGTCCCCATGTTCCGCATGAGCCGGCGCGACTTCATCACCTGCGGACGCCTTGCTGCTATTGGCCGATGCCCCCGCAGCTCGACCACACATGTCGCACATCTCGGAGGACTGCCATGACCCTCACTAGAGCGTGGTTGTTGCTTACCGCATGCCTCTTGACCCCAATCACCACCGCGTCGGCGAATGTGGTGACCGATTGGGACGAGAAAGCCGTCGCCTTCATTCAGCCGCGGATGGTGCCGCCGGTGGCTTACCGGGCAATGGCGATTCTGCATATCGCGATGTTCGATGCGCTGAATTCGATCGAGCCGCGCTATCGGCCCTATTACGCCCAACTTCCGGCAACGCAGGACACATCGAAAGACGCCGCGGCTGCGGCTGCGGCAGGCGCCGTTCTGGTAAACCTTCTTCCCGAGAACGCCTCCGATATCCAGGCGGCGTTGCAAAGCTATCTGGCGGCAATCCCCGACAGCGAGGCCAAGTCAAACGGCATCAAGCTCGGCGAGGCGGTCGCTGCAAAAACGCTGGAGGCGCGCGCTAGCGACGGATCGTCGGCGCCGGATGCCTATCGGCCGGTTACGAGGCCCGGCATCTATATCCCAACCGCTGTCACCGTTACTCCGCACTGGCCGGACCTCACTCCGTTCGCGATGACTAGCCCGTCGCAGTTCCGCCCGAAGCCGCCGATCGCGCTCGAGAGCGAGCAATGGGCCAAGGATTACAACGAAATCAAAGAACTCGGTGCAAAGAACAGCAGCAAGCGGTCGCCGCAACAGACCGAAGACGCGCGATTTTGGCTCCTGACCGGGCCGCTGAGTACGCATCCGCTGTCCCGCCAGATCGCAATCCGAAAAGAGATGTCAGTCATCGACAGCGCTCGCTTCATGATGGTGACCACCGCGGCGGAGGCGGACGCGGCGATCGCCGTCATGGATGCCAAGTACAAATACGCGTTCTGGCGTCCAATCACCGCCATCCGCAACGGCGATATCGACGGCAACGACGCGACCGAGCGCGAGGCAACCTGGCAGCCGATCGACAACACACCGATGCATCCCGAATATCCATGCGCCCACTGCATCATCAGCTCTGCTGTCGCGAGCGCCATCGAAGCAATGCTCGGCACGGCCGACATTCCCGAAGTGGCCATGACCAGCCCGACGGCGCCTGGGGTGACGCATCGCTGGACGACGCTTAATGCCTATGCGGACGAGGTCGCTGCCGCTCGCATCTTTGCGGGCTTCCATTACCGGTTCTCGACCGTCGTGGGTTCGGACATGGGCCGGCAAATCGGCGTGCATACGGTCAAGACGATCATGCAGCCGCTGGGACCTACTCGTTGATTCGAGCAACTTTGTAAGAGCCCGGGGTGATAGGGTTCGCTGCGCTCAACCCATCCTACGCGCGCGCGACCTGCGAAGTGGTGGGGCTTCCGGACGAAACCGGGCGAGATCCCGGTTTTGCCTGAAACGACCGAAAAGGGCGGCTTTTCGTTTCGGCCCGTGCGTTCAGGTAGGTGTCGTGGTTCACGCACAAGGAGCAGAACGTGCTATATTTCAAACGAAGCGGCGTGGCCCAGGGAGCCCCGCGAGCGCTTGACGCAGCCACAGACAGTTTTGGCCGGCAAGGACCGGCGGGGAGGCATCATGGACTGGGCCACAAGTCGCAGGCGCGTGCTCGCCGGCCTTTCAGCCAGCGCCGCCGGCCTGATCGGCGGGACGCACGGTTTCGCACAAGAGGCGCCGCCGGAGAGCACGACCATCCGGCTCGGGAAGATTCCGGGCGTCTGTATTGCGCCGCAATACGTCGCCGAAGAGCTGCTGCGGGGCGAGGGGTTCACCAACGTGCAATATGTTGAGCTGTCGGTGAACGTATACGCGGGGTTCACTGCCGGAACGATCGACATCAGCATGGCCTTTATTGCGCCCTACATCATTCAGCTGGACGCGGGCCTGCCACTCGTATTGCTCGGCGGCGTGCATGCGGGATGTTTCGAACTGTTCGGGACCGAGCGCATCAAGGCTGTACGTGACCTCAAGGGAAAAACGGTGGCCGTGCCTGAACTAGGATCGGCGCACCATGTCTTCGTCGCTGCAATGGCGTCGCATGTCGGTATAGACCCGAAACGAGATATCAATTTCGTTATCCAATCGCCGGCCGAATCAATGCGTTCCCTCGCCGAGGGCAAGATCGACGCAATGATGGGGTTCCCTCCTGATCCCCAGGAACTCCGCGAGAAGAAGATCGGCAAAGTGATCGTGAACAGCGGGCTCGACCGCCCGTGGTCTCAATATTTCTGCTGTATCGTTGCCGCACACCAGGAGTTCGTCCGCAGGCATCCGGTGGCGACTAAGCGAGCGCTGCGCGCGATCATCAAAGCAACGGAGTTTTGTGCCAGCGATCCCGAGCGCGCAGCCCGCCTCGTCGCGGACAAAGGTTACCGCTACGACTATTCGCTGCAGACAATGAAGGAAATTGCGTACGCGCGCTGGCGCGACTATGACGCGGAGGACACGGTCCGCTTCTATTCGCTGCGATTGCACGAGTCGGGCATGATCAAATCGACCC
>Ga0306922_10008279_pt1 | contig 10091 bp, 8 predicted proteins | sample sta12Cox44000082_FD_203758 | JGI IMG/M metagenome (GOLD analysis project Ga0306922, IMG submission 203758) | Lab enrichment of tropical soil microbial communities from Luquillo Experimental Forest, Puerto Rico - statoxic.12C.oxic.44.000.082 (v2)... | ecosystem: Environmental > Terrestrial > Soil...
CCGCGCCGCACAAAGGCATGGGTGCCAACGTGACGATCCAGAAGAACTGGCAGGAACTGATCCGACCGAACAAGCTCCAGGTGTCCGCAGGCGCCGATCCCAAGCGCGAAGCCACCGTGGTCGCCGAGCCGCTCGAGCGCGGCTTCGGCGTGACGCTGGGTAATGCGCTGCGACGCATCTTGCTGTCGTCGCTGCAAGGCGCGGCGGTGCAGTCGGTCCATATCGACGGCGTGTTGCACGAGTTCTCCTCGATCCCGGGCGTGCGCGAGGACGTGACCGACATCGTGCTCAACATCAAGGACATCGCCATCAAGATGCAGGGCGACGGACCCAAGCGCATGGTGGTGAAGAAGCAGGGACCGGGCACGGTCACCGCCGGCGACATTCAGACCGTGGGCGACATCGTCGTGCTCAACCCCGATCTCGTGCTGTGCACGCTCGACGAAGGCGCCGAGATCCGCATGGAGTTCACGGTCAATACCGGCAAGGGCTACGTCCCCACCGAGCGCAACCGGCCCGAGGATGCGCCGATCGGCCTCATTCCGGTCGACAGTCTCTATTCGCCGGTGCGCAAGGTCTCCTACAAAGTCGAGAATACCCGCGAAGGCCAGATTCTCGACTACGACAAGCTGACGATGCAGATCGAGACCAACGGCGCGGTCAGCCCGGACGACGCGGTCGCTTACGCCGCGCGCATCCTGCAAGACCAGCTCAACGTCTTCGTCAACTTCGAGGAGCCGCGCAAGGAGGTTGCGGCCGAGGCCATTCCCGATCTCGCGTTCAATCCGGCCTTCCTCAAGAAGGTCGACGAGCTCGAGCTTTCCGTGCGTTCGGCCAATTGTCTCAAGAACGACAACATCGTCTATATCGGCGACCTCGTTCAGAAGACCGAGGCCGAGATGCTGCGCACGCCGAATTTCGGGCGCAAGTCGCTCAACGAGATCAAGGAGGTGCTGGCCCAGATGGGGCTGCACCTCGGCATGGAAGTGCCGGGTTGGCCGCCCGACAATATCGACGAGCTGGCCAAGCGCTTCGAGGATCATTATTGACAGGGATCAGCGGGTCGGACGATCGGTGATCGGAATATTGTCTGATTACCGATCACTGACCGCTGTGCCCTGTGCGGAGCACGCGCATGCGTCACGCTAACGCCCATCGCAAGCTCAACCGCACCAGCGAGCATCGCCGCGCCATGTTCGCCAACATGGCGGCAGCGCTCATCAAGCACGAGCAGATCGTGACCACGCTGCCGAAGGCGAAGGACTTGCGGCCGATCATCGAGAAACTGGTCACGCTCGGCAAGCGTGGCGACCTGCACGCGCGCCGCCAGGCGATCGCGCAGATGCGCGACTTGGCCATGGTCAAGAAACTGTTCGAGGTGCTCGCCCCCCGCTACAAGGACCGCAGCGGCGGCTATACCCGCGTGCTCAAGGCTGGCTTCCGCTACGGCGATTCCGCTCCGGTCGCGGTCATCGAGTTCGTCGACCGCGACGTCGAGGCGAAAGGGCAGGATTCCGGACCGGTGCAAGCGAAGGCCGAGGCCGAAGCGCCAGCGCCCGCGTAACGATGGAAGCGGCGTGATGGAACGAGAGGGCAGCGCCTTGCGCTGCCCTTTTTTGGTGGGGCGGGCCGAACACGGGAGGCAAGGAAATGAATCGTGGCGCGGTTGTTGGATGCGTGGCTGTGCTCGGAGCTTGCACGACCGCCGTGGCGCAAACGCCGCTCGAGCGCGGGCGCTATCTCGTCGACACCGTCATGACTTGCCACAACTGCCACACCCCGAGGGGGCCGAACGGTTTTCAGTTCGACAAGGCGTTGTCCGGGGGATTGCGCTTCGACGAGCCGCCTTTCGATGTCTGGGCGACCAACATCACGCCCGATCGCGACAGCGGCATCGGAAATTGGAACGACGCGGAAATCAAGACGGCGTTGCAGGAGGGCAGGCGGCCCGCCGGCCACCAGCTTGCCGAGGTGATGCCGAGCGGCTTTTACAAGATTCTGACCCCGCGCGACCTCGACGGCATCGTTGCCTATCTGCGCTCGCTGCCGCCGGTGGGCAACAAGGTGCCCGGCCCGGTCTACAAGATGCAGATTCCGCATCAGGTGTTTCCCGGCGCCGAGAAACCCATGTTCGACTCCGACCTCGACGACAAGGTCAAGCGCGGCTTCTATCTCGTCACCATCGCCCATTGCATGGAATGCCACACGCCGTTCGGGCCGCGCGCCACCGGCGTCGACTTTAAGAATTCGCTCGGCAAGGGCGGGCGCGAGTTCCCTGGTCCGTGGGGTGTGTCGACCTCGCGCAACATCACCTCGAGCAAAAGCGCGGGCATCGGCGATTGGAGCGATGCCGAGGTCAAGCGCGCCATCACGCAGGGCGTGCGCAAGGATGGCACCAAGCTCAAGCCACCGAAGGGCTATCCCTTTTACGCCAAAATGACCGACGGCGACCTCGACGCCATGGTTGCCTATCTGCGCACGGTGCCGGCGAAGGAGTGATCTTACTTCCTTCGGCGCGGGTCCTTGGCCATCACGTCGTAGACATCGGCCGGCGCGAAATCATCGGTGATGACGTCGCCGTTCGCCGCCTGCGACTGCGGCTTGTCCACGCGCCGCTGCAACATCTGCGGTAACGGAAAGCGAAAGCCGTGGCGCTGCTGTAGCGCCGCGGCCCTGCGTTCCAGCGTCTGCGGATCGCGCGGCGCGGTCGTGGCGACCGCGATCACCTCGCCGACACCGGTCGGATAGAGATCGAGCGCGGCAAAGACCTCGCCCAGCGTCTTCACGGTCGAGGCATAGAGCTTGCTGCCGTCGTGGACGTTGAAGGCGGCAGCACCGCCGGGCGTGAGGCGGTGCTTGACCAGCGTGTAGAACTCCCGCGTGAGAAGATGAAATGGCACGTAGCCGCCGCGATAGGCGTCGAGCAGGATCAAATCGTAGAGTTCGCTGTTGCGGTTGAGGAAGACCCGCCCATCGCCGGCGTGGTAGCGCATGCGCTCGGTCTCGCGCAGGCCGAAATAGGTCTTGGCGGCGGTGATCACGCCGGGATCGATCTCCACCGTGGTGATCGCAGCCTCTGGCATGAAGCGCCCGAGATAGGTGGAGATCGACCCGCCGCCCAGCCCCAACATCAGGATTTTCCGCGGCGCCTCGGGATAGACGGCCGCGATCGTCATCACCTGCGCGTAGCGCAGCGGCAGGTCGTCGGGGTCGAGAAGATTGCTCACCGATTCGGTGTAGTCCCAGCCCTTGAGTTGGAACGACATCACGAGCTGGTGCTGGCGCTTGGTGATGAAGACATCGTTGTATGGCGTTTCGATGTGAGCGAGCCGGCCGTCGCCGCGCTCGAGCATCGCCACGCGAACGCCCTCGTCGATCAGATTGTCCGCCCGGCCGGCAGGGACCGTGGGTGCGGCGAGCGCGATGACCACGAGGGCGGCGCCGGCGCGGCGGTCAAGGCGCGCCAGCGCCAGCAGCACCGAACCCGCGGCCAATCCCAGCGCGCCGAGCGTGAGCGTGATGGCGCGCGCGCCGATCGTCGGAATGAGGAAGAAGGTGGTGCCCAGCGTGCCGACAATCGCGCCCGCGGTGGAGATGCCGTAGACGGCGCCCGACACCCGGCCGGAGCGCTGCGCCGAGCGCAGCAGCAGCCGGATGGCGAAGGGCGAATACATGCCGAGAAAGGTCACCGGGAAGAACATGAGGGCGAGCGACGAGATCAGGCTGCCGGCGCGAATGTCGTCGACGCCGGCGAGCACGAATTCGAGAACGGCTTGGGCGAAGCTCGGCAACGCCAGGAGATAGAGTGATCCGATGATCACGGTGAGCGCAAGCACCGCGGGGGAGGCGGTGCGGTCGGCCAGCGTGCCGCCGAGAAAATAGCCCGCCATGAGCGCGATCAACACCGTCGAGATCAGCGCGGCCCAGGTATAGATGCCGCTGCCGAAATATGGATTGAGGTAGCGCGACCCCAGCATTTCGAAGCTCATCACGATGGCGCCGGTGACGAAGGCGACGGCATAGATCGTCGCCGCGGCAGCCGCCTGCGACGAGCCGGCGGTCGATTCGGCATGGGGGCGCTGCACGCGGGCCTCGGAGGGGAAAGGGAAAGACGGGGCCAGTTTAGGCGTTATCGCAGGGTTTGTTCCATAGGCGCGCGGCTGCCTCGCCGCGCCCTTCATTTGCCGTGACCTTGGGCTTATATCTGAGCCCGCTCGAATCCGGATTTTGCCCATGCCTTCCAAGCCCATGTCTTCGCAGCCTATGCCTTCGCAGCTAATGTCTTCGCAATTGAACATGTCTTTGCCCTCGAGGTGGCTCGCGACCGCCGTCCTCATCGTCATCGCCATGGCGCCGCTGACCGCCGCTACCCAGGAGCGCACCCCGGAGCGCCGTGTCCCGTCCTCGGCCAACGAGCTGCGGCTCTCCTACGCACCCGTCGTGCGCCGCGCGGCGCCGGCCGTCGTCAACGTCTATGCCGCCAAGACGGTCGTCGCCCGCAATCCCCTGCTCGATGATCCCATCTTCCGCCGCTTTTTCGGAATGCCCGGCGCGCCCGGCGGACCCGGCGACCAGGTGCAGCGCTCGCTCGGCTCGGGCGTTCTCGTCGACGCCACGGGCCTCGTGGTCACCAACAACCACGTCATCGAGGGAGCGGATCAGGTGAAGGTGTCGCTCGCGGACAAGCGCGAATTCGAAGCCGAGATGGTGCTCAAGGATTCGCGCTCGGACCTCGCGGTGCTGCGCATCAAGGCGCAGAACGAGCATTTTCCGGCGCTCGAATTCGCGGATTCCGACGCGCTCGAGGTCGGCGACGTGGTGCTCGCCATCGGCAATCCCTTCGCTGTCGGGCAGACCGTGACCCACGGCATCGTCTCGGCGTTGGCGCGCACCGAGGTCGGCATCACCGACTACCAGTTCTTCATCCAGACCGACGCCGCGATCAATCCCGGCAATTCCGGCGGTGCGCTGGTCGATCTCAGCGGACGCCTGGTCGGAGTCAACACCGCGATCTTCTCGCGCTCGGGCGGCTCGCAGGGCATCGGCTTCGCCATCCCGGCCAATATGGTGAAGGTCGTGGTCGCTTCGGCAAGGAGCGGTGGCTCGATGGTCAAGCGGCCGTGGCTCGGCGCCAGGCTGCAGGCGGTAACGCCCGAGATCGCCGAGGGGCTGGGGCTCAAGCGCCCGTCCGGCGCGCTGATCGCGAGCGTGACGCCGACGAGCCCCGCCGCGCGCGCCGGGCTCAAGACCAGCGACCTCATCATCGCCATCGATGGCCAGCCGGTCGAGGACGCCAACGCCTTCGACTACCGTTTCGCCACCAAGGCGATCGGCGGCAGCGCGCGGCTCGGCGTCATGCGCGCCGGCAAAGAACTGGCGCTGAGCGTCACGCTCGAAGCCGCGCCCGACACCCCGCACGACGAACTGGTCATCGCCTCGCCCTCGCCGTTTCAGGGCGCCAGGGTGTCCAACCTCTCGCCGGCGCTGGCGGATAGTTTGCGGCTCGATCCTTCCGCCCAAGGCGTGGTGATCGTCGACATCGCGAACGGCTCGCCCGCGCAGAGCCTCGGCTTCCAGCGCGGCGACCTCGTGCTCTCGGTCAACAACGCCAAGATCGCGAAGACGCGAGATCTCGAGCGCGTCGCCGGCCAGCAGAGTCGGCGCTGGAGCATCACCATCGTGCGCGGCGGCCAGCAGGTGTCCGTGGAGCTGCGTGGATGACGCCGCGCGCCAAGCGCACCGGCGCGAGCCTGTTCGCAGCCGCCGGGCTCGAGCGCGATGCGCCGCGTCCGCTCGCCGATAGGTTGCGGCCGACGCAGCTCGACGAAGTCATCGGCCAGGACCATCTGCTCGGGCCGGACGGCGCGCTCACGCGTTTGCTCGACACGCGCACGCTGGGCTCGCTCGTCTTTTGGGGACCGCCCGGCACCGGCAAGACCACGGTCGCGCGGCTGTTGGCGCGAGCGACCGATCTTAATTTTGAGCAAATCTCGGCGATCTTCTCCGGCGTCGGGGACCTCAAGAAGGTGTTCGACGCCGCGCGCGCGCGACGCGAGATCGGGCAGGGAACGCTTCTCTTCGTCGACGAAATTCATCGCTTCAACCGCGCGCAGCAGGATTCCTTCCTGCCGGTGATGGAAGACGGCACCATCGTTCTCGTTGGCGCCACCACGGAGAATCCATCCTTCGAGCTGATCGCGCCGCTGTTGTCGCGCGCGCGCGTATTGGTGTTCAAGCCGCTCGACGCCGATGCGCTCGAGAAGCTCATCGCCCGCGCCGAGGAGATCGAAGGCAAGAAGCTTCCGCTCGATGCCGAGGCGCGCCAATCCTTGATCCGCATGGCCGATGGCGACGGCCGCGCGGCGCTCACGCTGGCCGAGGAGGTGTGGCGCGCGGCGCGCAAGGGCGAGACATTCGACGCGGCGAAATTGCAGGAGGTGGTGCAGCGCCGCGCGCCGATCTACGACAAGCAGCAGGACAGCCACTACAACCTGATCAGCGCCTTGCACAAGTCGGTGCGCGGCTCCGACCCCGATGCCGCGCTCTACTATCTCTGCCGCATGCTGGACGCGGGTGAGGACCCGCTCTACATCGCGCGGCGTGTGGTGCGCATGGCGGTGGAGGATATCGGGCTCGCCGACCCGCAGGCGCTGGTGGTCGCCAACGCGGCGAAGGACGCCTACGACTTTCTGGGCTCGCCCGAAGGCGAATTGGCGATCGCCGAGGCGGTGATCTACGTCGCGACCGCGCCGAAGTCGAACGCAGCCTATAGCGCCTATGGCGCGGCCATGCGCACCGCCCGAGAGGCGGGCTCGCTGCTGCCGCCGAAGCACATCCTCAACGCGCCGACCAAGCTGATGCAGACGCAAGGCTATGGCGAAGGCTACGACTACGACCACGACGCGCCCGAGGCGTTTTCCGGGCAGGACTATTTCCCCGAACAGCTGGGACGGCAGAAATTCTACGATCCGCCCGAGCGCGGCTTCGAACGCGAGATCAGGAAGCGGCTGGAATACTGGGCGAAGCTGCGACGGGAGAGATAATCCGGCAAATCGTGCAGGCGAGAAGAGCGCAATTGGAACGTCGCCGGGAATTCAAACGATCAATGATGCGGTCGCCGATTTTCTTAACGAAACGCACGGTTGCCAAGCAGGAGCGCGGCCGCGCGGCCGTCGGCGAAGGCGCGCCGCCCTCGACCGGCGTACAGACCGCCAAGGTAACAGCTGACGAAGCCGGCATGCGCGTCGATCGCTTCGTCGAGGCGCGGTTTCCGGGGCTCGCCTTCTCCCACATCCAGCGCATCATTCGAAAGGGCGAATTGCGCGTGAACGGCAAGCGCGCGCAACCCAAGCAGCGGCTCGAGGCCGGGCAGGCGGTGCGCATCCCGCCGCTGCGGCTGGATCAGCCGCGCCCGAGCGGACGCGACGCCAACGTCCGCGATCAGACCCGCGAATTCCTCAAATCCATCACGCTCCACGAAGATGCGGACGTGCTGGTGCTCAACAAGCCCATGGGGCTTGCGGTGCAGGGCGGCTCGGGCACGACGCGTCATCTCGACGGGATGCTCGAGACGCTGCGGGATACGCACGGCCAGCGTCCGCGCCTGGTGCACCGTCTCGACAAGGACACCGCCGGCTGCCTCTTGGTCGCGAAGACGCGGTTTGCGGCCTCCGCGCTGGCCAAGACGTTCCGCTCGCGGGAGGCGCGAAAAATCTACTGGGCGCTGGTCGCGGGTGTGCCCAAGCCGCGCCAGGGCCGCATCTCGACGTTCCTCGCCAAGGAGGAACGGGAGGACGACTCGTTCATGCGCGTGGCGCGCCACGGCGAAGAGGGGGCGAGCCACGCGGTGACCTATTACGCCGTGATCGACACCGCCGCGCGTCAACTCGCCTGGCTCTCGCTCAAGCCGGTGACTGGCCGCACCCACCAATTGCGCGCGCACATGGCGCATATCGGCCATCCCATCGTGGGCGATCCGAAATATTTCTCGAAGGAGAACTGGCAGCTGCCGGGCGGCATGCAGAACCGCCTGCATCTCCTGGCGCGCCGCATCGTCGTGCCGCATCCGCGCGGCGGCACGATCGACGTCACCGCGCCGCTGCCGCCGCACATGCGCCAGTCGTGGAATCTCATCGGCTTCGACGTTGACCGCTACGACCCCATCGTCGAGGCGCCGGAGGAGTAGGGCGGCCCCGGGCTTGAAAGGATTCTGCCCTTGACAGGCAACCAAATGGTTGCATATTGTGGCCATGGATGAGGTGTTCAAGGCGCTGGCCGACGCGAGCCGCAGGAAGCTTCTTGATCGGCTGCGCGCGCACAATGGCCAGACCTTGAGCGAGCTGAGCGCGCGCCTCGATATCACGCGGCAAGCGGTGAGCAAGCACCTCGCCATTCTCGAGCGCGCCAATCTCGTCGCCACGGCGAGGCGCGGCCGCGAGAAGCTGCACTACCTCAATCCAGTTCCGATCAATGAGATCGCCGAGCGCTGGATCGGGAAATACGAGCGCATTCGCCTGAGTGCGCTCGCCGAACTCAAGCGAGGCCTGGAGGCGCAGAATGAGTGAGCCAAAGTTCGTGTATGTCACCTACATCGCGAGCACGCCTGAGAAGGTATGGGCGGCGCTCACCAGCAGCGAGTTTACTACCAAATATTTCTTCGGCCGCAGCGTGGAGATCGAAGGAAAAGTCGGTGGCAGGTTTGCCATGCGGATGCCGGACGGCCGTTTCGACATCAAGGGACGCGTGGTCGAATGGGATCCGCCGCGGCGGCTGCAAGTGACCTGGGCGGTGGATTTCGAGGAATTCCGGGAGCTGCCGGAATCGCTGGTGACCTACGAGATCGAGCCGATGGGCGGGAGTGTCAAAGTGACAATGACCGAATCCCACCAGTGGGATGTGCCCGACGCCATCCTCGCCGGCGGCCGTCAGGGCTGGCCGCTCATTCTCTCGAGCCTGAAAAGCGTGCTGGAGACCGGCAACCCGATCGCCATTAACGTGCCGATGGGGCCGCCCAAAGAGATGATCGACGCCATTCGGCAGGCCATCGCCACCAAGCCGTGGCGCGATGCCGGATCTGGCCGCTGATTACCGCAAGCTGGCGTTGATCTTCGCGAGCGTCACCGAGCCCGGGCACAGCTCGGCCTCGGAGAGCGAATTGAGCGGCGTCTCGACGGTGTTGAAATTGCGGTGCAGGTCTTCGGGCTCGCGATCGACGTAGAGCAGCCCGGTGACGATCTGGCCCATGGCCGCGTGCCGCTGCTGGAAGCTCATGGCGCCGAGCCGGTCGTGCGGGTCGTAGTCGGCGGCGACCTTCTTGAGCACGAGCTTCGAGCCGTCGTGCTGCTCGACGACCTCGACCGTCCCCGGCTCGTAGGCGACCGTGATCGGCGCGCGGCCGGTGATGAAGTCGAGCCGGTTCACGGACTCGTTGTGTTCGCGCACGTAGTCGAAGCTCTTGGTCGAGCCCAGGTGATTGTTGAACGCGACGCACGGGGAGATGATGTCGATGAAGGCGGCGCCTTCGTGCTCGATCGCCGCTTTGATCAGCGGCACCATCTGGATCTTGTCGCCGGAGAACGAGCGGGCGACGAACGTGGCGCCGAGCTGCAGCGCCATGGCGACGAGGTCGATGGAGTTGTCGGTGTTGGTCACGCCGCGCTTGGATTTCGACCCGCGGTCGGCGGTGGCGGAGAACTGGCCCTTGGTGAGGCCATAGACGCCGTTGTTCTCGACGATATAGACCATGTTCACGCCGCGGCGCAGCGCGTGCGCGAATTGGCCGAGCCCGATCGACGCCGAATCGCCGTCGCCCGACACGCCGAGATAGATGAGATCGCGGTTGGCGAGATTGGCGCCGGTGAGCACCGAAGGCATGCGCCCGTGCACCGAGTTGAAGCCGTGGGAATTGCCGAGGAAATAGGTCGGCGTCTTCGACGAGCAGCCGATGCCCGAGAGCTTGGCCACGCGGTGCGGCTCGATGTCGAGCTCGAAACAGGCCTCGATGATCGCGCCCGAGATCGAATCGTGGCCGCAGCCGGCGCACAGCGTCGACACCGAGCCCTCGTAGTCGCGGTGGGTATAGCCGAGCGCGT
>Ga0306922_10008280_pt1 | contig 10091 bp, 8 predicted proteins | sample sta12Cox44000082_FD_203758 | JGI IMG/M metagenome (GOLD analysis project Ga0306922, IMG submission 203758) | Lab enrichment of tropical soil microbial communities from Luquillo Experimental Forest, Puerto Rico - statoxic.12C.oxic.44.000.082 (v2)... | ecosystem: Environmental > Terrestrial > Soil...
AAGGTTTTGCAGTTTCTGTCGATCACCCTGCCCGTACAAGCGGCTGAGCACCGGCTGAATGGGCCACATCAAAGCGATAACGATGCCGATGTAATAGCGGGAAAATACTGCAGCGACCTTGTAGTGCGTGACCGCCGCCAGACCTACAAAAACGGTGACCACCAGCGCATCGAGCGAGAACCGCAGCGTGTTCGCCATGTTCGAGATGGCGGTGAAGACACTGTAGGAGAACAAGCTCCGCATTTTCTTGCGGTCGAGCGTAGCACGTTCCAGGCGCGCCCACGACGCTTCACGCCGGGCATAGAAAAATTGCAGTGCCATCACCGGAAGGCTGGCCAGCAGCGTAATCCACGCCAAGCCGAGCACTCCCCAGCCGGCGCGAATGGCAACCACGGTCAGAATCGTGCGCAACATCAGGCCGAGAAAATCCAGCATGGTCTGGATATCGAATCGCAGGGTGGCGTCGAGCACCCCGGTGTACACCTTCATCGGGAAAACCAGCGCCATGTTGACGCCGAGCACCAGGATGACTTTCCAGAACAAGCTGGCCTCGGCCGGGTCGTGCCCCAGCCACGGAGACGCCGCCGCGAGAACGATGGTGCCCAGCAGCACCACGGCGCCCAGCGTGGATTGAATCCGGAAAGCGGTGTTGAAGATTTTGCGGCATTCCACATCGTCGTTCTGCCCGATGGCCACGCAAACGTACTGCGAAACAGCCGCGCTCAAACCGAGATCGAGCAGACCGTAATATCCGACGAACGTCGCAGCCAGCGACCAGAAGCCGTAAAGACGGTCGCCCAAGCTGTGCACAACAAACGGGATGAGAAGAAATGAAACGACTACGGCCGCAAGGAGATTACAGACTCGCAGCGCCGAGCCGGAGAATACCTTTTTGGCCGCGCCGGAGAGCTGCATCACACTCGTTCTCGCAGCCGCCGCATGCGCACCACGGGGTGTTCGCATTCCTCCGGGCCGAGGTGAACAGATACTTGCGAACGGAATGGCAGGCGCGCTTGACCTTCGATTTCCGGCACGGCAGCAGCGGACGGCACCCACACATGGCGCGAAACCGCCAGCATGGCAAGCAAAAGGCTGATCCATACTGGCGCCATCATGCGAAAAGCCGCCTCGGTCAAGCCAAAGATGATGGCGGTAACGAAATACGACAGCATCAACACGGCAACATCGGGACACCAGCGGAACGCCGCAACGATGCGCCGGTAGCCGACCAGCAGCACGAGAGCAAAAAACGTTATGCCCATCCAGCCGAGATTCAAATACACCTCCAAGTAGCCGTTGTGCGCTTCCTGAATACCCTCGGCCCCGGAACCGAGGATTTTCCAGACGCTTACCATTCGATCGCCCATCCAATAACTCTCAAATCCGGCGCCCAGCAGAGAATTGGAGGAGTTCACCAATACTGCGTGCCAGATCTCCGTGCGGCCGGTGAGCGTAGGATTGCGTCCCAGGCTCCTCACCAGCACGCCGCTGGAGTCGAGAAACAGCGCGAACACCGCCACCAGCACCACCGCCGTCGCCGCGACATGGATGCGCAGGGGACGGGCCACCGGTTTTGCCCGGCGAATAAACAACATCACCAAGCTGCCCAAGCCAAGACATGCCAGCGAGGTCATGGAGTGGGCCATGTGCAGCAGCCACAGCACCATGAGCAGGATGACACCGTGCGCGAGCTTGCGCCGTCTTCGTTCCTTGCCCTTCGGCAACGCATGGGCCAGCAGCAAGCTCCACAAGGACGCCAGTCCGCACAGCAGGCAGGTCATGCCCAGGAGATTTTTGCCAGTGGTCACGCCGGAATACATGGCCTCCCAATGCCGGTTGTAGGCTCGCGCGACGGCGGGGTAGTACTTGTTGAGCAAAACGGAAACCGGGATCAACACGAAGCTGACGCGTGTCAGCAGCCGCCGGATGGCCGGCAATCTGTTGTTATCGGTCAGTACCACCAGGATCATCACCACGTCGCCGGCGGCCTTAATCCAGCGCTTGAAAGAAACAAACGGGTAATCCGCCCACAGAATGCTCACGCCGCAATACGTGAAATATAAGATCAGCGCGAGATTGACATTCACGAACGCGCTGGCGGCTTGGACCCTCCAAAGCAGGACGATGAGGCCGGCGATGAGCAAAACCCCCCAGATCGCGGCGTCCAGGGGGCTGCCTTCCAGGTATCGCACCCGCAGGTCCATGACCTGCCCGGACTGCACCCAGGAAGATACCGGTCGGGAGGCACAGATCGCCAGCCAGATCACGGGGATCCACAGAGCTTTGGAGGTGTGCTCGTCAGGATGGCGATCCAGCCAAAACAGGCCGCAGATGCCAATCACAAAAATAATGGTTGCGATTAGTGGGGGCATGAAGAAAGGAACAAACGGTGCACGTGTTCCAGAGTCAGCAAAGAATGGATTTGCGAGGTAAAGTTCTGATTCCCGCTTAGGTGGCCCGCGACGAGCGCCTGTACCGTTTGCTTGTTCAGGTACGGGCGCGAGAGCGCTTTCGAAGCGAGCAGGATGTCGCGAACGTAATCAGCGAGCTGGTCGCGGTACCACACGCGAAAGTGGTAGAACTTCTGCCGGCCCAGAAACAAACGTTCCAGATGGAGCGGCGAGAGGGCGTGGTCGATTTTTGCAAGCCACTGCGGCATGCCGTAGTCGTAAGCGTATTCGGCTTTGTAGGTGAATTCGAAATAGGCGTGAGTCCAGGCGGAGAGCAGGCCATTGTGGCCCGTGAGTCCGCTGTCCGTACGGATGAACGAGAGTGCCGGATTTCCATCAGCGATCAGGCGCAGGCTCACATCGCTGTCGGAGCAAGCCGAGTCGGGCGCGCGAAAAGCGAGTTTCACAAGATCGTTGTCGAGAAAGGGAGAGCGCAGCGCGAGCTGTGTTTGCTCGAGTGAGAGCAGGCCATGGTGGTGCCAGGGCGCCTGGCGAAAAACCGCGAAAGACAGCGGGTGAGTTCGCACCGCCTGGCAGTAGGTCGCGTTGGCTTGTTCGAAAAGCGGCTGCAAGTCCACCGGAAAGAGCCCCGGGAGCGGCAGGCTGGCTTTGAACGCGCGGACGCGGCGGAGCACTTCTCCGCCATAATTTCCGGTCATGCGCACCGGGGCAATTTGACGTGCGCGCTCGTTCACGTACAAATCGGGGGAGTGCGATACACCAACCGCGCCGTCCGTCAAAAAAACGGTGCGTTCCGCATAATGAGCGAACTTCGCGAGGAAATCGCCGCCCACCGGGATGACCTGATGCGTTTGCCCGCAGGCGTCCGCAACGCGACGCGCGATGACCACGTCCTGGCAATCGCGATAGCTTCCACCGAAGGAATAACACGGCAGGGCCGCTGGCGCGGGCTGGTGCCAGGCCATGATCATGCGGCTGTCCAGGCCGCCGGTCAGGGAAACGGCAATTTTCTCAGGACCGGCGAAGTAGCGCGGCAAAATCTGCGCGAACGTTTCGCGCAACTGCCGGTAATAATCATCCGGGCGCAGCCGCGGGGATTGCTCCCATTCGCTCGGACAAAAGTAAGAAGTCTTCCGTTCGGGAAAGCCATTTCGAAAAAACCACGCCGACGCAGGCGGAAGCACGTCAATTCCCCGGAACAAGCTGCGATTCTCCAACGGGCAGCCACACACCACGAATTCGGCCAGCGACTGGGAATTCAGCTGGCGGGTCTCCGGACGCACGCCGAGAATGGCCTTGGCTTCCGCGGCGAAGTAAAAACCTTCCGGCCATTTCGAGTAATACAGCCGGTGCATGCCGTAGCGATCGTTGAAGAGCACGAGAGCGCCGCGACGGCGGTCGGCAACGATGCCGTGAAATCGGCCGTTCAGCGACGCTGGAAACGACGTCTGGCTCTCGTAGCGATCGAGGAGGTATTGCGCGCGCGCTGTACGAAGCCCGTTGCCGTTGGCCGCGGCCTCCTGATGTGCACTCGCGTCGGAGTATTCTTCGCCGGAAAATATCAGCACCACGTCGCCGGTGATGTTCTTCACCGGCATTTTCATGGTCGCAGCGTCATTTCGAACTACCCAACCGATGTACGCACCGAGTTCTTCATCGACCCACGTTCCGGTAGTGTAGAAGGACTCGTGTTGCAGCGCCGCGAGCATCTGCCGAAGCTGAATTTCGGCGCAGGAGCGCGGCAGGTTGGTGAGTAGTCCGACAATTCCGGGCATGGAGTTTTCAGGCCTCCACGTGCGATTGCATTTTGCGGTTGTACCTGGCGTTACGAAGTTGGCGGACCTTGCGAACCACCGGTTGCGGGAAACGGTCGACCCATTTGCGATGCAGCCCCACGCGGTAAGCCCGGGCGCCGAGCGGGGTGAGGGGCACGTAGTAGCGCGGCAACCCGAAGCGCTGGAAGCCGTTGCTCGCGCAGACACGCACCGCTTCCGCGATCAGCGCATTGGTGGGAGCTTTGTCGCGATGTTTGATCATGGAAACGATGTTCATCAGGCCAGCCTGCGTTTGCGTTTCGTCCCAAAGCAGCTTGACGAAGCCGATCATTTTGCCTTCGAAAAAAGCGCCGATGAACACACTGCTTTCCAGGTACGTGGCTTCTTCTTTATGTACGGTAGCAAGGTCCTTCCCAAAATGGGTGAACGGCCGGCCCTGCCGTACCGGGCATTCGTTGTAGATCTCCCAGATGCCGCGAACGAGTTCGTCACCAAAAGGAACGATACGAAAGCTCACGCCCTTTTTGGCGGCCTGGCGCGCTTTGTTGCGAGCCTTAAAGCGGAGTTGTTCGTTCCACCAACGATCGTAGGTCGTCAGGGGAAGGGCGGCGAGGTTGTCCCACTCCATGGGGTAGGAGAAGTTTGGGGTGCTTTCGGAGAGTTTCTGCATGAAGGTGAAGAGATCGAAGCGCGAGCGGGAGGTTCGCAAGCCTTCCAGGAAAGACTCGGGCTGATCGAGAAACTGGTATCCATCCGCGTCCAGGCGGGCGATCCGAATGAAGCGCCCCGAGACAGCAACGTTTTTGCCACAAACGATCATTGGTGATTTCCTTTTGAGTTTCCGAGGGCGAAGCTATTCCGTGATGTAGTGTTCCTTCACCGGATTGATGCCGCAAAGGGCCAACAGCCTGCCGAGGTGATGGCAAAGCCGGACCAGCACATCCATAAACTTGTGCTGTCCCCAAAACAGCGTCCACGGCAACGCCAGCGTATATGCGGGAACGGCCAGCGCAGACTTGACCACCTCGCGGAATCCAAAATTCGAGTGGTTCAGGTTGCTGGCGCCGCGCAGCAGCGCGCGCCGCAGCAGAAACCAGCGATTCCAACGCGCCGGAGGCACAACTTCGGAGGCCTCCGCTTCCGCGCTCCACACGAACTTGTGCCCTTTCGCAATCATGCGCCGGAAAAAGTCTGTGTCCTCTCCGCCGCGAAACGCGGGATCAAACCGCGCGTCGGATTCTCGGAAAAGGTCCATATTCAGAAGAACGTTGCCAGTGCGGCCCTCGAGCGAGTGAACCGCTGAACCGGTAGGGCGCACCGGGCGATCATAGAAGCCGCTTTTGAGAACCCAGTGGGGAGGCGGCACGTCGAAGCGCCGCTTCACAGGACCGAGCACGCCATCCGCTTCGTACTGGTCGTAGGTCTGCAACAAAAGCAGGAGCCAGGCCGGAATGGGCAGTTCGTCATCATCAATGAAGGCCAGAAAATCGGAATGGCAATTCTGCACAACCTTGTTACGCGCTAGGCCGATGTTCTGGCGCGGCTCGGAATAGTACTGAACGGGGATGTTCGAGGTGCGCGCGAATTCGGCGACCACCGGCTCGGCGGAGCGGGCGGCGTCGTTATCAACTACTAGGATCGAGTACGTGAAAAGATTGCGCGTTTCCTGGGTGCGTAGCTGGTGAAGCAAGTGGCGGAGCAGTTCCGGACGCTTGTAGGTGCAGATGCCCACGCAAATGTCGCGCGCTTTCGGCGCTGCATCGTTCGAAATCGGGACCATTCCCGTTGGCGTTATCATTGCTAGCTCCAATTTCGCCGCCAATTCAGGTTTGACCACATCAACCGGTGAAAACCATCTTGCGTCAGAAAGGCATATTCAGGCGGATTGAGCCTGTGCGTCTGCACCTCCACCACCGAGTGCGCAATACGCTCCGGCCCGCGCCCATAGAGCCTCTCGTACTCATCGAACCGGCTCAGGACCACATATTCGAACTTGTTCACCAAACCGAACTGAAAAACGACATGCGAAAGACGTTGCCGGCGAAGATATGGGAACAGGCGGTGCTGCTTGCACGCCAGAGCGGGAGAGACATCGGATGCGTTAAAGGGACACGTCAAATTCAAATCCCGCATCGATTCCCTTTTTTTAGCGATGTGTGAGGCCCGCGCGGAATCTGCCATGAACGCCATGGCGCGGACCGAGGAGACCGAACCGGCACGGATGCACTCGACGGTGCGGTCCGTGCTTTCCGCGCTTCTGCCCCGGTCGTCGGCATTGTCGATAAGTGCGCCGGTGCCGCGAGCGGTTTTAGATTGTTTGGTGATCCTCCCTGGGCGGGCAAGTTGCGTCAGCGGACATTGCAGGCGCGCGGGCCGAAGCCACACAGCCGGCGCAGGCGCTGCATCTGTTCGCGCCTGCGGAAAGCGATCATTTCCAGCGAAATGAGCCGTTCTTCGCGGCGCAGTGCGGCAAGAAAATAGCCAGTGCCGAGAGCCAGGCCGCCCACGATGAACGGCTTCTTGGTCATCTGATAGGCGGCGCGAAAGAGTTCCCACAAGGGATGGCCTCCGAAGACGTAATCCTTCAGGCCGAGTTTGTACTTCGATTTCAAAAGGCCCGTTTGTGCTGTGCCCATTTTGCGGTGATGCGTAAAAGTCTTTTCCGTGAAGGTTCTGGTCTTCCAGCCTTTCATGCGCGCGGCGGTCAAGGCAACGTAATCGATGCCGCCCAATTTCATCGGCACATATCCGCCGATGTCCTCGAAACATCGGCGGCGGAACAACTGGCATTGGCCTGAAACGTGGTCCAGGCCCACGATGTGGTAATTGTAATATGGCTGGCCGACGATTTCTTCGAACGCCGTACCACCAACGCCAAGCGAGGGGTTCTCGGACATTTTCCGCAGCAGAAAGGCAAAATATTCGGGATCAAAAGAAATATCCCCATCCAGATTGGCGATTACCTCAAAGTCGAACTCCTTGACCCGCTCGTATCCGGCGTTGAAGGCGCAGGCCTTGCCGGAGAAACTGCGGTCGCGCCGTTCCGGCATGCGCAGAAGTTCCATGAAGGAATGCGCGGCAGCATATTTCTTTACGATCTCGTCGGTGCCGTCCGTCGAGCCATCACTCACGATGACCCATTTGACCGGAAGAAGCGTTTGCCGGATCACCGATTGAATGGTCAGTTCGATGAAGGCGGCTTCGTCGCGCGCCGGAGTAATCAGCACATATTTCGACAGGGTCTGCATGTTGTCAGGCTCCGACGCTGGCGGACTGCAAGGGTTTCGCCGGTTCCGCAGGCGCTTCGTAACTGCGCAGCAGGGTCACCAGCGCCAGCAACATCCACACTTCCGTCCAGCGCATGTAGGCGGTGCGAATGGTGCAGGTGCGAAGCACGCGATAGTAGAAGAACCCGCGCTCGTCCCACATATGGCGGAGTGTCCAGCGCAAGACCGATTCTGCCAGCGCCATATTGCCGGGATCCACATCCTTGAACTCCGCAAGGGTGATGAGCGCCTGCGCGGCACAGTGTGTGTCGATGGGATAGGTGCGGTCGTGAAAATACCGCGGCGCGCCGTCCTCGCGGACAAAGTGCCGCAGGTAAAAAGCCAGGCCGCGACGAATGTTCAGGTCGAAATCACTGATTCCGCTATCGCGAGCGATGGAGCGCAGCGCGCCGAGATTATATCCGGTGTGAAAATTGTCGACCCAGTGCTGCGAGCGCTGCACGCCATAAAACCAGGAACCGTCCGGCTGCTGCTGCCGGACGGAGTAGCGGGCCGCCTTCAGCGCGGGCTCCAGAAATTTGCTTTCTCCGGCGAGATTGGCGACGCGGAAGAACAATGCCGCGGCCAGCAAATTCGCGTTGTAAACCTGGCTGCGCGCGGAGGGCCTCGGGTAACTGAAACTCACCACAGGCCCGTCGGTCCAATACAGTTCGTTGAGCATATATTCCGCAGCGTTAACCGCCATCGAGAGACAGCGCGCGTCGTGGCGCTGTTCGTAGGCCTGCAAGAGCGAGTTGGCGACAAAATACGTGCACACCAGGTTCGCCGCATACCTGGGCACCAGCAGGGTACGGGTCTGCCAGTGAAAGCTGTATCCCCAGCACCAGTAAGCCTCGCCGGGTGAGCGCAGTTCGAGCAGCCGTCGAATCATGTATTCGATGAGCTCCTCGCGATCGGGACATTCCTCTTCGGTCAGCCGCAGCAGGCTCGACAGAAACAAGGCCAGCGCCTTGGGATTCTGCAGATGGGGAATGCGCAGTAAACGGCGCAAATTAACAGGGCTTCGCTTCAAGGCCTGGGTGAAGAGCAAGCGCGGAAGTTTTGTGTTCAACGCAGGAATGAGCTGAAAGAGCGGACTGCTCAGCGCGTCGTACGGATCATCGCCGGCCCAGTGGTTTTGCCGGCAATATCCGAGGAGCCGGAGCGCCGCGTCGCGGCACAGTTGCCGCGGGTCGGAATGCGGATCCGCAGCGCGCTTCGAGATGGAGTTCGCGTTGCTCATTTCCCTTCCCTGTTCTGCGCCTCAGCCGGCGGCGCGTTGCATAACCGAAATGTTGTGGTGCACGCGCTTGTGCAGCAATTGCGGCACATGCATCCAGTCATAGCCGCCGCGCAACTTGGCGGCCAGCATCCGCGGGTCGTCCCAGGAATTCATGGGCAGCCGCGGCAGGAACAGCTGATTGCTTTGCACGGTCGCTCGTCCAATGGCGGTGGAAACGCCGATCTGGAACCCGTGATTCTCCAGCGCATCGGCGAGATAGCGTGTGAAATGGGTGTCTTCCTCGGGAAATGGGAACGGGTAAGCAAAGGAGCGCACCGCTGCGCCGAGCATTTGCTCGATGGTTTCTTTCGAGTAGCCCAACTCGTAATCCATTTCCTCGGGCTCCAGGGAGCGCAGGTCCGCGTGAGAGGCGGTATGCGAGCCGAAGGTGACTCCTTGCGCGTAAAGTTCGCTCACGTCCTGCCAAGTGAGATAATCCGCCCCTTCGAAGCGCATGGGACGCCGCTGGATGCGATCGGTGGCCAGAAATACCGTCGCGGTAAAACCGCATTGATGCATGACTGGCCAGCCATCCCGCATAATGTCGCGATACCCGTCGTCAAAGGTGATCACGAAGCGCTTGGCAACATTCGTGCCGTCCAGCAATGCGCTGGGCAGGTCGTGAAGATCCAGGGTGCGGTAACCGTTGTTGCGCAGCCACTTCATCTGCTCCGCGAAAACTCCGGGTGAGGTGTTAATCTGATAGTAGGGATGCGAATAGCCGAAGAGATTGTCCGAGATGCTATGGTACGCCAGGATCGGCACCGATGCGATGCTGCGAAAACGCAGCACTCGCGAAAGCGGCGATGCAAAATAAAGCGTGATGAGGCGGTCGAGACGTAACATATGTCGGTACGAAGGGGGCCGCCGGAACAAGCGAACGACTATACAGCCACGCGTACGCCGGCAAATTCCTTGGTGCGTTGTGCTACTTCGTCTTGCTGCGCGTGGGTCATCTGCGGAAACATCGGCAGTGACAGAATTTCTTTGGCCACACGTTCAGTAACCGGGAACGCGCCAGGCTGGTAGCCCAGATGGCCATAGGCCTTTTGCAGATGCAGCGGGATTGGGTAATGGATTCCCGTGCCGATTCCCGCTTCAGCGAGCGCCGCTTGCAGCGCGTCGCGAGCCGAAACTCTGATAACGTACAGGTGGTATACGCCGCTGGTCCATTCCGCCTCGACGGGAGTGATCAGAACATCGCTGGAGTCCGAGAACAGCGCGTGATAGCGATGCGCCAGAGCGCGGCGCGATTGGTTCCACCGGGCGAGATGGCCGAGCTTGACCGAGAGCCAGCCCGCTTGAATGGCATCGAGCCGGCCGTTGTGTCCTTCGATGTCGTGGTAATACTTCTTCA
>Ga0306922_10008283_pt1 | contig 10088 bp, 15 predicted proteins | sample sta12Cox44000082_FD_203758 | JGI IMG/M metagenome (GOLD analysis project Ga0306922, IMG submission 203758) | Lab enrichment of tropical soil microbial communities from Luquillo Experimental Forest, Puerto Rico - statoxic.12C.oxic.44.000.082 (v2)... | ecosystem: Environmental > Terrestrial >...
CACAAGACGACCGATGGTCAGAGCCCCCCGGGAAACGTGACCGTCACGATTGACAATGGGAGGTGGAAGATGCCCAGACATCGGCTCGGCATCGCCCCAATGACCCCAGCCGAGCGCCAGGCGCGGCATCGCGCCGGGCGGCGCCAGCACGGCCGCACAACCCCAACATCGCCGGCGCCGCGCATCCAGCCACGGCCCAGGCGGTGGGCCGCGGCGGTAGCGGCGCTCGTCAATCTGCAGGACGAATATCGCGCCTGGCTGGATAACCTCGCACCCAATCTCGAGGGATCGAGGCTGGCGGAGAAGCTACAGGCAATTGCCGAGCTCGACCTCGCGGAGCTGCAGACGATCGACCCACCACGCAGCTACGGCCGCGACTGAAACAGGAGGTTCTCGACCGACACGACCCAATCACCATGGCCATATTGCTGAACTTGACGCACGCAACTGAATTTGCCTTACAGTTCGGTGCCGAAAGAACGGCCCACCGGCAGAAGTTCCCGCGCAAAGAGTGATCTCGAACATGGGTCAGGAAGGGAGTAGTGGGGGCTACCGCTCGATCACGAGGGGCGCGGCACCGCGTAGTCCGCGCCAGATCGAGGTCAAAATTCCGGGTTGGGATTGGTGAAGACGGGTCATGGGTGTGTAACCATGCTAAAGCATGCTGACGACAGCCATCAATTTCCGGAATGGGTCAAACTGAGAAGGATCGGCCTCGTTGCAGTACCGCCGGTTAACCTCCAATAACGGACGTGTTTACGGACTGGCCGGCACAGCCGGAGTGTGCCAATTTCAGACATTCCAGGTGGGTGGGCAAAACAAAATCCGGGCCCGAAGAAAAATTTCCGACACCGGCGAGGACATCGGGTGGAACCATCGGTCTGGCCGAGGCTAACCCAGAGCGGGAACCCGACGTCCTCAGGGCTTCGGTGGCGACCCAACCCTCCGTGACGTTCGGCCCGGACGCCACGTAGGGCACAGACACAAGATTCATCCCCCAACTCCGGCGAGACAGTCATAGTGCGGCACCGGCGTAACAGGGTCGTAAAGCCGGCAAGCATACCCTGCTCTTCGGTGATCGTGATATCGCCGGCTGCGCAGCGTCCGCTCGCCGGTTAGCAGGGCATCGAACGGGCCGATCGCGGAAACTCGGGATCCGCGCGACAATGCGCGATCGACACCTTCACTGCACTGGAAGCGCAGATCAAGGAGCTGGATGGTGAAATCAACCGGCGCTCGACGGCAGACCCGGTCGCGCGGCGACTGATGACGATCCCGGGCGTAGGTCCGATTGCTGCCACCGCAATCACGGCACTTGTGCCGGCGGCAGGGAGTTTCCGAGCCGGGCGCGATTTCGCCGCCTGGCTCGGGCTGACGCCACTACAGAAATCGACCGGCCTAAAGCAGAGGCTCGGCACCATTTCGAAATGTGGAGAGCGGACCATCCGCCGCTTGCTGATCCTCGGGGCCAGCGCGGTGATCCGGCAAGCCTGTCGGCGCGCGGTGCCGGTCGGGTCTTACCTGGCTCAGATTCTGCTCCGCAAGCCGAAGATGCTGGTCACGGTCGCCTTGGCCAACAAGATGGCTCGCGTCGTTTGGCCTCTGTTGGTCAAAGGTGACGTTTACAGAGCTCCGGCCACGGCAGCGTGAGCTGACCGCGTCGCGAGGGCGTAGGGCGAGCGGAAGGAGTGTATGGCGCAACAGTCGGCGAGACGGGGTCGGGAAAACCAGTGCTTTCCACAGTGCTTCGAGCACGCTTTGGGTGAAATGGACCAGGCCCGCGAACTCCCATACAGGCCGGCGGCCTCTCAACGCCGCACCAGAGGCCGGACAGATGCCAGCATCCGACTACGCGTCACGGCAATCCTTCAGTTTTCCCTTGCCACGAAGGGGGCGCCCACAAAAAATCGGACGTGGTCCGAAAATCAAAAGATCGCATCTGCGCCACGGCCTTATCATCCTCTGCTCTCAGCCTTCCCATACCCAAATTGGAGCAGCACGCGACGAGTCCTTTCACCACCTAAGGTCAGTCAGTCCTAACGCCATCGCCGACGATCGTGTGGCTGAGCAGCGCCGTCAAGGCCTTTCATCGTCGGTGAGCCGGGATAAATCGCGTCAGCCATAACGTGCTCCCGTCACGTATGGTGGTCAGAGGGCGGTCGCTTATTTGCCGCTTCGACGAGCACCCACCCTTCAAGGCCCCTATCGACCACACTATACCGTATCCCAGGAGTGGGACTTTGCCGCTCCATGAATTTTCCCAATTTCCGCATAATCGGCGAAGAATCGAACGTTTAGCCTAACCGCTGGTAGGCAATTTCGCTCAGCCGGGCTGAACCAATTGGGAATATCATCTGGACGACTTAACCATACCATATTCCACGAGTGTGACCTCGCCGCTACATGAATTTTCCCAATTTCTGCATAGTCGGCGAAGAATCGACCGCTTAGCCTAACCGCTGGTAGGCAATTTCGCTCAGCCGAACTAAACCAATTGGAAATATCGTCCGGACGACCTAACCAGTGTTCTGTGGGAGTATCGAGATCATGTCGACGATATCCCTCGCTGACGGCTGAAACTCGAGCGCAGCAATCCCCAAACAACACCCAAGAACGCAGTCATCCGACATCAAAGGTCAACCTTCTCTTTTGGAGGGAACACCACGATCAGAGAAAGGGAAATCAATGGCGAATCAGAGAATAGCGAATAGCCTCGCAGCGGCCGCGATTATGGGCTTTTTTGCAATTCACGCCGCGACCGCACAACAGACGCCGAGTCTGCCGCTGCCCGCGGGGTCAACTGCCAATTTTGTTCATTTTGCCACTGGCAGCTACGCGTTAACGCCTGAAGAACAAGATCATATACGTGACGTGGCCGGAATGATATTAAGCACCCCAGGCGTCGTCATAACGATTATTGGTAAGACGGATACCGTTGGCTCTGCGGAGTTTAATGAGCACCTATCCCAACGACGCGCCGAAGCGGTATTCGAGGCTCTTGTTTATGCCTACAAGGTACCGGCGTACCGAGTTCGGTTGCACTGGACCGGCGAGCGCCTACCATACATATCCACTGCCGATGAACAGGCCGAGGCACAGAACAGGATGGTTGCGATCATTGTAGGCAATGATCCTGCCGATGAAGCGGACGCCAAGAGACTGCTTAAAGCCATGTCCGACTATCTCGGCGCACAGAAGGCAATGTCGTTCGATTATGACGTGTACCTTGAACTCGTCAGCACACAACAGCAAAAAATAGGGTTGGCTAGTTCCGGCACTGTGACGCTTGATCGCCCCGATAAGCTTCACCTGACGCGCACAGGCGGGTTTGCGAACGTCGCAATGGTCTTTGACGGGAACACACTGACGTTGTTGGGTAAGAACACCAACTTGTATACTCAACTCGAGGCGCCCGGTTACGATCGATCAATTGGAAGACGTATTGCGGAACAAGTACCACCGGCCCGTCCCAGGAGCCGATATGCTGATATCGGATCCTTACAATGCGCTGATGCCGGAGGTCACCGATGTGAAGGATCTGGGAGCCGGGGTGATCCATGGCGTCGAATGCGATCACCTTGCCTTCAGGACAAAGGAGGTCGATTGGCAGATCTGGATCGCGCAAGGAGCCCGCCCTTACCCGTGTCGCTATGTCATCACGAGCAAGAAGGTTACCGGGTGGCCGCAATACACCCTCGATACCTGGGGATGGAAAACGGGCGCCGAAGTCGCTTCCGACGGTTTCAAATTGGAGATTCCCCCCGGTGCCAAGAAATTGACGCCGGACGAAGTCCCCGAGCTCAACGATATACCCGGTCTTTTCACTGCTGCTAAAGGAGCAAAGTGATCATGTTAAAGCGCATCAGTGTTGGTTTACTGGCGATAATTATCTACGGCATTTGCTTGGAACTCGGCGAACGACTCGAGATCCCGGGCGTGTACAGCTTTGTCTCCACCGCAGAAGCCGTCATCGGCCGCCCCCTGACCCCTGTGAGCGTTGCCGGCGTCGCACGCAGGAGCGCGCGCCGCGGTTACTATTGACGGACTGCTAGGCCCAGGCGATGAGATGTAGAGAAACCGCTGATTTAAAAAGGGGCCAACAAGTTCGGGGCTATATCGCGCGGACTGGATCGTTTGCGACGTTATAGAGATCAGCCGCGAGGCTCGTCGGCCGGATCACGTGGGATCCAGAAATGTGAGAAGAAAATGTCTCGCTCGCGTTGCCTGGCCACGGCTTTGAGGCTCTGTATTGCGGCTGCAGCAATCCCTGCTCTTGGTGCTGAGCATACATTCGACGGCGTTTACTCCGGGGAAAAGAGTGCTGATAGAAGGCTCGGATCGTATTGCCCAGCCGAAGATGATGTATCTGTCATCATTTACGGTGAAATGCTGTCATTTACCGACAGTGCATTAAGAAAGTTTCGAGTAGGTTTTTATCCTGGTCAGGACGGATCATTCGGAGAGATTTCTGTTGGTGAGGGGGATAACGCTGTGCAAATTCGTGGTCGCGCAGTTGGAGACATAATAGACGCTGATGTCACCAATCCCTTTTTGTAAGCATCATTGGCATCTGAAGAAAGAATGATTGGGGCCAACGGCGCAACGCTATTTTTTCTTCATTCCACCGACGTGTCGGAACATATCAACCAACCTCTGGATATGGCCGGAATTGTGCGCGGTGCTCGCAGTGAGCGACCGGACCCTACGCTTGTGCTGCGCTGAGTTTCTCCGCATGAGCCCCACTCAGTATGTGCCGCTGCGCCGGTTGGAGGCAGTGCGTCGCGCGTTGCGGGACGTCAAACCCGACATAGTGGTCGCCGAAATTGCCCGCCGTTTCGGCTTCTCGGAGTTGGGGCACTTCGCCGAGACCTACCGGGCAAGATTTGGCGAAGCCCCAACGGCCACGCTCCAATGCCTTTCAGGAATGCGACCCACATTTTCGTGAACTTTCCCAATTTCTGCATAGCCGGCGACGAAACCGACGTTTATGCAACATTCGAGCGCCGTCCGCACATTCACCATATTGAATATTTTGCAGGCATACGAAACGTGCAGATAGCCAGATAGAGGGTCTTGCCCTAGCGGCACGGCGAGGTCCGTGCTGTGGCGACGCGTATAGATCGGTGACTACGCTTTCAGATCCGTGTTCCTCGCGGGCGCGGCGCGGCGGCGGTAGGGAGATCACCCGAGAGGAGGACCTAGATGACCGCGACGGACGATGCTGCAGCCGATGCAAAACGACGGGCAGGGAAGAACCCAGCGCCGAAATCGCCCACCACTTCAGAGCTCGCAACTGATGCGGATCTGTTGACCATCACAATTCAGGCGAAGACCGGGCAAATCATTAAGATCCAGAGCGCCGAAGGCGGAGGTGGAGGCAAAGAACTCTCGGATCAACAGCGAGCAGATCTATTTAATAAAGCGAGCAAAGATACGCTTGAAGCGCTGATCGAGCAGGCATTCGAGGCTGGAATAGCTTGCGTACTTGGCGACCCAATCGGGCGCACCGAAGCAGAGGAGTCGGAGGAAGAAGCGGATCTCCGTCACCTTCTACTCGAGCCCCTGATTAGGCAGAGCCCTGTACAACGCTTGATGCAGCGTGAGGTTCTGAGCCGCGCATTTCTAGGATCGGTGGTTCAACACGGCCTCGATCCTGTCTCTCCAAACCTGGGGAGCAACTCGGCTCAGCAACGGCAGGGGGAAGCTCCTGGCGAACCGCGCCAGGGCATTCAACCCCCTGAGTAACGCCAGAGCAGTGCAATCTTACCCCACCAAGGAGGATGAAATGGCTATTTCAACCTTGCGACGCGAGCGGGCGACAGCTAGCCCAGATGACGAAGACGATGACGGATTAGACGAAGGCAGGATCGCCGTCTTCTGATCGGTGGCAGCATTGTACGCCGCCGACGCTTGCGTCGTGCACTCCTTGCCCATCTCCTGCGCGAGAGGCACGAGGAGGACGATGACGACGACATCGGCGAGGAAGAGGAGGGTGGTGGCGACGAGCATCGCCTTGCTCGCTTGTTGATCGGCGGGAGCATCGCGCGGCGCCGGCGCTTGCGTCGTCTGCTCCTTGCACGTCTCCTTCGCGAGAGGCACGAGGAGGATGACGATGACGATGACATCGGCGAGGAAGAGGACGAGGGCGGCGACGAGCATCGCCTAGCTCGCTTGCTGATCGGCCGGAACATTGTGCGCCGTCGGCGCTTGCGTCGCCTGCTGCTCGCACGCCTCCTTCGGGAGAGGCGCGAGGATGACGATGACGACATCGACGAGGAGGATGATGAGGGCGGCGGCGACGAGCATCGCCTAGCTCGCCTGCTGATCGGCAGCAGCATGTTGCGGCGGCGCCGCATCCGTCGGCTTATGCTCGCGCACCTTCTTCGTGAAGGACGTACGCACGGAGCAAGAGGGGCCCGGGCGGCAGCGTAATAAGCGCGTGGAATGGCCGGAGGGGAGCCTCCGGCCACTCCCTCCTGCATCGCCAGCGCTATCGACCCGCTTGCAGGAACTACGGAAAAGGCGAGAGGCTGGTTCCCCCCGCCACACTGGGTTCCGCCGGTAGTGCGTTCAATCGCACAGAGGGCGTGCCCCGAGGAGGAGGCGAATGAGGAGCGCGTCGGTTCTGGATATTGATAAGACCCCATGTGAGCCTCCCGTCGAGACCGCTCCGGCACCCGCCGGGATTGCGCGCCGGGTCGGTGCCTTCTTGCTGCGCGAACTGCGCGAAATGTTGCCGCCGACGATTTTCTTTTTCATCGCCTTTAACCTGATCTTGCTGACGACGAACCTGCTCGTCGCCAATTACGGTGCGGCGTTCGGCAGCTTCATGCTTGTTACCGGCGGAGCGCTCGTGGTCGGTAAAGCCGTTTTGGTCGCCAACGCGACGCAATCGATCCGCCGCTACGATCGCGCGCCACTGATCCGGCCGATCCTGTTCAAAGCGGCCTTCTACTGGGCCGTCGTGTTTGTCGCGCGCCTGCTCGAACACTGGATCCGGTTCTGGCTGGTCGAACACCATCCACTTGGGACATTCCTGCCGTACATGGTTGCGACGTTTGATTGGCATCACTTCATCGCGATTCAGCTTTGGATATTGGTCGTGTTCGTGATTTATGAGACGGCGACCGAGCTCAATCACTTGTTTGGTAAAGGCGAGCTCTGGCATCTGCTGGTCACCAGCCGAGCATCCGAGTTGTCGCTGAACCGGCGGCAACGGATCTTCGATCTCGTCCAGTTGAGCAAGCTTGCGGATGCTCACTCGATCGACGAGTTCAATGATCCGGCTACCGCCGCGCATACTCAATTAGTCGATATTGTGCGCCGGATTGCGCGGGCACCCTGAAGAGCGCACCTCGATGCGATGAAGGAAAGAGTGGTGATCTTCCTCACACCGAAACACCTGCAGTTCGTGCAGCTCCGCCCAAGCAAGGCGGGCTCTTTGACCAGTCAGATGGTGTCGTCGACCAAAGGCAGCGCGTTGCCGAGTAGGCTCGTGCGCATTCCCGGTCGTGCGCTTTGCGCGTCAGTTATGCCGGCCGCACCGTGCGCTCGCTCCAGAAGCCGGCGCCAGCACCGATCATCGGCCTGCAGCACCCGCTGTCGGTTTACGACGCGTTTGCCAGCGGCCTCCGATGAGTGATTTGCAGCATCAGCGCATCCTCGAGCTGTGTCAGGAGCTGCGGTTGAGCGCGATGCCCAACCTGTATTCCGGCATCGCCCAGAGCGCGGCGGCGAAAGCGGCCTCCTTCGCCGACTTCCTTGAAGAGACGCTGCGGGCCGAGCGTGACGCACGCAGCGCCCGAGCCCGCGAGATGTTTGCACGGGTCGCCGGCTTTCCGACAATCAAGACGCTCGACGGCTTCGACTTCGGCTTTGCCGCCGGCGTACCGCGTCCCCAGAGATTCGTGAACTCGCCGGCCTGGCCTTTATCGAGCGCGCTGAGAACGTTGTCTTCCTCGGTCCGTCCGGTGTCGGCAAGACGCACTTGGCGATTGCACTCGGCTACCTGGCCACCCAGCACGGCCACAAGGTGCGCTTTACCACGGCCGCCGATCTAGTCATGACGCTCGAAACGGCGCAGCGCCAGGGTCGTTGGAAAGAGGCGCTGCACCGCACCGTCAGCGTCTACAAGCTCTTGATCATCGATGAGATCGGATACCTGCCGCTGGGGCGCGAACAGGCCAATCTGTTCTTCCAGTTGCCAAGCGTTACGAGAAGGGAGCGACCATCCTGACCTCAAACCTGACCTTCGGTTCGTGGGATCAGGCCTTCGCCGGCGATCCCGTGCTGACTGCGGCGATGCTCGACCGGCTGCTGCATCATTCGACCGTGGTCAGCATCCAGGGCGAGAGCTATCGGCTCAAGGACAAGCGTCGCGCCGGCTTGCTGAAAACGCCGGCACCGGCATGAACATGGCTCGCCCCGGTGGGTCCACAGTGACCTCCCGCACTCCGCTACTTCAGACTCGTAGCAGTCACTTCGCTACGTGCGGGTCCCTCCTGTGGACTACCGGGACAAGCCCCCGAGCAACGAGACTGGGTCAAGATTCAATCGGCGAAATCGAGCAAAGTGGGTCAGGATTCAGCCGACGTTGACAAAGCAGCGGATGCTCTCACCAGGCGCCTAAGATCCGCATCAATCGCGGTGACGGCTGCGAGCACAGCGGCGCGTGCTGCGACCAGGCCGCGCACGGCAGCGGACAGACCTGCGATACCCTCGCTGGCTCGGAGCGCTTGCCTGATGAATGCGGCGGTTAATGCACGCGGCAGGCGCACACCGAATACAACGGCGAGACCGCGGATCTGGTTCTCCAGCGTGACCCGCTGGCCGACCAGCTTCTTGCGCGCGATGATCAGTGACCATAGAGCATGCGCTGGCAGCGACTTGACATAAACGGGTTTGAAGAAGCCAGTGCGGGCGAAATGCGCCAAGCCACGCGCATCATTGCGGTCGGTCTTGTGCGTCGCCAATGACTTCAGTGCCTGATGGGCCTGTCGGCTCTCGATACAGAAGATGGGCAGTCCCAGCTGGCTCAGCCGGTGATAGAGCATCGGAGCCATCCGGCCGGTCTCAAACACGATCCGTCCGCAGACTGGAGCATTGGCGAGCCCCGCCGCAATATCGGCGGGCGTTGACGGCACCTTTACCTCGTATACAACGGCACCGTCTCGGTGCATCACGCACACATGCGTCTCTGCCATCGAGACAGCCAGGCCGGCAAAATACTCCATATGCGGTCTCCTCTTCCAAAGACGGAGCCGAGTCTATCGGCCTCCGGGGAAGAGCCACCGACCATTACCCAATGTTGAAAAAGTCCCATTTCCCGCGAGGCGCTTACTTCCAGCCGTTTCCATAACAACTGTGCATTAGTAAAATCAATTACTTGCCCCGGATGAGTATGTCCACAGATTGCTATTTAGGCCTCGAAAACTGCTCTGATCGAGCTTTTCAACAATATCCTTGAGTTTCGCAACATCGCGGCCAGCCTCTCGCGTTCCCCCGGAGTATTTTGAGCCAAGATGATGCGGTGCTACGATTAGGGCGGTTCGCCATGAAAAAGAATACAGCTCCGCGCCTTTTCATCTTCTTCGCAAGAGAAGCGTGTCCGACCCATGATCGTCGTTTGCCATGGACAACACGCACCACACTGGCGCGGTGCTACGCAATGTGGTGGTACTCGATCGCTTACGCCAAGGAGGCAGCAGGCGTTGTGCGTCACCTACGATGGCTCCTCGTCGCCCTGGCGGTGGTCGGGTGCGAACTGCCCAAGGACGTCGTCCGTCCGCCGTCGAGCGCACTGGTCGACACGCACCATACGCTCGCCGGGCTGACCGCCCCGGCCACGGCGAAGCACCCCGGCGAGTCGGGCTTCCTCCTGTTCAACACCGGCGAGGGCGCCATCCAGGCGAGGGTGGCGATGGCTGATCTGGCGCAGTCGAGCATCGACGCTATGTATTTCCAGTGGGGTCGCGACACGGTCGGCCGCGTGCTGCTCGACCGGATGATGGCCGCCGCCGATCGCGGCGTGAGAGTGCGCCTGCTGATCGACGACTATTACACCAGCGGCTACGATCTCTCCTTCGAAA
>Ga0306922_10008284_pt1 | contig 10085 bp, 7 predicted proteins | sample sta12Cox44000082_FD_203758 | JGI IMG/M metagenome (GOLD analysis project Ga0306922, IMG submission 203758) | Lab enrichment of tropical soil microbial communities from Luquillo Experimental Forest, Puerto Rico - statoxic.12C.oxic.44.000.082 (v2)... | ecosystem: Environmental > Terrestrial > Soil...
TGCTGGGCCGTGATCTGACTGCGCTGGCGAGGTCTTACTCCCGCGCCTTCGGCTTCTGGTACTCGCAATGGTCCTTGCTGCGACCCGACACCCATGAGCTGAAATACGAACAGCTCACCGCAGACTGCGCGACCGAGGTCGACAGGCTGTGCGCATTTTTGCAGTTGCCTCCTCACGAAGCGATGCTCGCTCCCGGAGAGCATGCACGCGCCAAAGGGTTCATCAGCACGCCGAGTTACACTCAGATCCTCGAGCCGGTCAGCAACCGCTCCGTGGCCCGATGGAAGCACTATGAGCGGCACTTCGGCACCGAAGTGTTGGCACTGCTTACGCCCTGGATTGAGCGCTGGGGCTATTCCCTCGGCTAGATGCACAGTAACAGTTCGCAATCACGCTACTGCGTGCCTTCATGCGATGCGGCACCGGTGCGTTGCACGTAAGTCGTCGCCTCCTTGCCCCCCCGCTCGTCCTGGAGAATCTGCGCCGCGGTCTTGCATACCTTCGTTTCGAAACGCGACCCCAATTCACGCTCGCTGCGGCAGTAGTACACCTCGTTGCCACGCGCTTGACTTGCGGGCTTGTAACCCTTGCTGAGTATCTGCTTGAGCTGTGCATCCGTCACCGTGTCGTCCACCAGGACCTTCTTTCCTGCCTTGTTGGCAACAGGTTGCACGTTCGCGGTAGCGGACGATGTCGCAGCGCCGCCCGGTTGAGCGGCCACATCCGGTTTGCCGCCGGAGGAGGGATCCGGAGTTGCCGCCCTCATCGTGCTCGGGCCAGTCGGTGCCACAGCCGGGGATTGCGCAACAGGCTGCGGAGGGGTCGCCGTAGCCGGTTGCGATGGCGGCTCATCCGATTCACTCACAACCGGGTCAGCAGCAAATACACCCGAGATCCCCACAGCGCAGATTACGTGCAACAGGCGAGCGACCGTATTCACGCGACACCCCTTGTGGTGGATTGACTCCTGGCTGAGCTCTTAGAAGTCCACCGTCAGGTTGACGAACAGGTAGCGCCCGGCTACGTCGTAGACAGTCGGGTACGTGTTGCTCTCCGCGAAGGTCGTGTTGCCGCCTGTGTTTTGCGTGTCGATGAGCGGCGGATCCTTATCGAGCACGTTGTTGCAGCCCACGCGCAGCGTGACGCTGTTCCACGAGTACGAGGCACGCAGATCAAGGTAACTTATCGTCGGAATGTGAGCATCCGGCGGCGGCCCGGCTTTATTGATGACAGCCGCTCCCACGTAGTCCGGACTGGTCGGCTCGAGGAATGTATTGGTGCCGCTTCCGAAGAAGCGCCAGGTGGCTCCCGCCGACAGACCGGCGAGCGGCGTATCCCAATCCATGCTGAACCGATGCCGCCACTTCGGCGTAAAGGGCGAGCAGCTCGGTCCGTAGAAACCTGCGCAGTCAAACGGTTGAACGCCACCACCCGGGGTGGTTGTGAGATGGAGCAGGTAGGTACCGTCCAGGCGTGAACGGAGCCTGCCCCCCCGTCCCATATCCAACAGATACGCCATCCCCACGTCGATCGATTTGTTCTCGAGACCTGCGATGTTCAGAAGCGGATCGATCGTGTACCCCTGCGGGCTCGCCCACAGGGTTGCATTCGAGTCGCGATGCACCAACTGGCAGAAATAGCTCGTTGCGCTGCCGCTTAGAATGCAGTTGGTCTGGATCAGGTTCGGACCGTACGACGTGATCACATCCGTAATCTTGATGTCTGCGTAGTCGACCGTGAGGCTAAATCCCGGCAGGAATCTCGGCGTCAGCACCATACCCACGGCTGTGGTCTTACCGGTTTCAGGCTTGAGACTCGTGTTACCACCGAGCAGACCGTTATACTGGCCTGCGGGTGAACCCGGTGTCGGGACAGCGGTCGCTTTGCCGTAGTTCGTCAGTGCACAGGCCGCTTCGTTGGCCGGGCCGGGGTGGGAGTACGCGCCGGAGGCACAAACATCCGTGCCGGCATCCAGTTCGACGACATCCGGCTTGAAGAGTTCTGCGACGTTAGGGACACGCACCGCCTTGTTGTAGCTGCCACGGAAGCGAACGTCGCTGATCGGCGACCACGTGAGGCCCAATTTCCAGGTGTTGGTATTGAAGCCGCTCGTGTAGCTCGAGTAGCGATAGCCTGCCTCGAAATCCAGGCTCTTGACGCCAGGCAGGTTGCTCGCCAGCGGCATGCGCGCCTCAGTGAAGCCCTCCCAGACATGATAGCCGCCGTCATAAGGACTCACGATGACGTTGCCGAGGTCTCCCGTAACGTACTCATTGTCCGGGTGTAATGTTGCACTTTCCTGGCGGTATTCGGTGCCGAACACGAGCTTGAGGCCCTCATCCGCCGTCGGCAGCTTGACCCCCGCATGCGTCAGGTCGCCACTGACGAAGGTCGTCCAGATCTGCTGGGTGCCATAGGCGTTCAGGATTGCGGGTACGACGATGTAGCTCAATTGAGCCTGAGTGACAGGCGCCGCTGGATTAAAAACGTTCCAGGGAACACAGCCCACCTGCCCGCCCCGGCAAACGGGCACGCCACCGGGCCCCATGACCGCGAGCAGCGCGTTCTGAGCGTGGGCTGCGGACACATCGTTATTGTGATAATCGCTCGATCGAGTCACGCCGTAGGTGAAGGAGGAATCATAGGTCCAGTCCGTCGTGATTTCCCCGCGCACCCCGGCCACACCCCGAAACGTGGTATGTACATAGGTGTCTTCGCGTGGCCCGCCCTCGACATTGCGACGGGCGATCAGCAGTTGCACGTCGCCCGGCTCCGGCACCGTGGCATTCGCCACAGCTGTATAAGGCGAACCGGGAGCGCAAATGGAGTTGAATTGACTCGCCGTGAGGTAAGGATTCATCCCGGCGTTGCCGTAGCCGCCAACACCGCAGTTGGTATAGAAGTTTCCGTTCCGCAGGGCCGGCGTCCCCGAGGTCGCGAAGCCCGCGCCCAGGAACAGGCCCGCCGGCGCGAAGTTGCCACGGGTATTATCGTCCATGAACATGAACTCGGCATATGCCTCCGCGTGGTCGTTGAACTTCAGGTGACTGAAGAAGCCGGCGGTGTAGCGCTCATCGATACGCTGCAGATAGTGCGAGGCGGCGTAGTTGAACGATTGATAGAAGGGGACGAGGTCGCCGTTGGGTCCCACCTGGTGGGGCACAAAGGTTGGCGTCATACTAAAGATGACGGACGGTGCCGAGTTGATGGAGCCATGGCACGTGTAGGGTCCGAAGGACGCACCGCTGCTTAAATCCAGGTTGTTGTTCAGCACGCAGGCGGTAAAATCGCGGCGGTTCGCCGTGATGGGCGATGTGCGCCGATAGCCCAGATATCCTACGAAATTGCCCGCACCGTCGGCGAAGTTGTGTCCCATGATCAGCGTCAGGTCTCTGTTCGCGCCGTCCCAGTTGGTGCCGGTGGGAACAGGGGAACCCTCCGCTTCCAGCAGCGGACCGATCCAGCTGTTGTGGTTATTGTGGTTGTAGATGCCGAGGTTGGCATCGATGCGTACGCCTTCGAAGTGATCATTCATGATGAAGTTCACGACGCCCGCGACGGCATCAGCACCGTAGGTCGAGGCTGCACCGCCGGTGAGTACGTCCACACGTTCGATCAGCGCCACCGGAATCTGATTAATGTCGGCCGCGGAGGCGCCGCTCAGCTGGGTGATAGAAGGCGCCCCGGCGGCCGGGTCTCCGCCCATCAGACGCCTGCCGTTGACCAGCACCAGTGTGCGCTGGATCCCGAGGCCGCGCAGATTCACCGTCGCGGTACCGTTCGAGCCCATGGAAAGACCGGACCCCTGGTCCGCGGTCACCTGCGGCAGACTGTTGAGCAAGTCCTCCACGCGAGTGGTTCCCGTCTCCCTGATCTCAGTGGCGGAGACCGCGGTGATGGGACTGACTGATCCAAGGGCCGGCGTTGCGATGCGCGAACCCGTTACCACGACCTCTGTCATGGCAGGCGCGGTGTCAGGCTGGTCGTTGGTCGACGCGGGCGGCGTCTGCGCGGCCGACGTGTGCGTCGCCAGAGCTGCCGCCATTGTGCCACTGTAAAAAAGGGCGGCTCGTACAGCCTGCCTCAGGAGGTGGTTGTTTCCCGTCGACATGTTGTAATTACTCCCCTGTTCCAACCGTTGCGTCGTTACTCTCGATTCGACCTCGATCGCCACACTCCGCGGTAAAAACCACTTTTGTCCGGAGTCTAGGAGAAGGCCTGTAGCGCTCGCTCGGCTTTGCGACGCAGCGGGTTCGCGTTCAGACGAACAGGTTCTTTCCCGCGTCGAATAGAGCTGCCCGAATTCGCGCTCAACAACTTTGGCACGCACGTTGTTGGCGGCCGGTGAAGAACGCGAATGCGTCGGCGGCCCGCGCGTCGCGCAACGGCAACAATGCGGCGCTGGGGTAAGCCCGGCCCGCGGCCGCATCATCCCGGCGGGCGTTTAACGCCCTTCGTCGTGTGCCCGGTCCGCCTCCACGCAAACACGCACGGGTTTTTCCAATTTCTGTTTACTCTGCGCCGTGATCATGGCTATGAGTGCGCTCATTGCGACTGCTTGATCTCGTGGCACAGTGCACGTCGGCGGCTCCGACGCTTCCGGAAGGCTGGGGGTTTCCGGGCGCGCATCAGTTTGCCGACGCCGTTCGCACCTGTCCCTTGCGGCTGGTGTTGGCAGATAATCTCATTCAGTACATAGTCCAGTTGGCGTACGCGGAGGGTGAGAGGCTGGGCGGTTGTCTGGATCTGATCCACGTCCCCGCCCAGCAATTGTGGCTCGAGTGGCTGGAGGCGGCACGGCAGTCAACACTAAGTGAGATGCCGGCGTGCACCAGCACCCCCTGCTACAGCGTCAGACGCACCGGGGTTCTCATCGCTGCCGATCCAACCGGTCGCGCCGGCACGATGAGAACCTTCTGGTCCACGCAGAATGAGCAGGTCTACTCCGCCGCGCTGCTCACCGATTTCGACCTGGATCGTGTCATGCGTCCAGGACTCGAGCTCGACTCCGTCTTCAGCGGCGCCGCGTTCGGAGTGGTGATACCGGTGGAGCCGGCGCTCGATGAACTACTGAGCCACGTCTGCTTCCGCCTCGATCCCGCATGGGCAAACTACTATCGTGCCGCCGACCTCACAGAAAGCCAGCAATTGCTGGTGCTGCATGAAGTGCTCGGCACGATGGCGTTCGATATGCCGATGATACTGGCCCTGTTCCTGCTATTCGCGGCGAAAGATGGACTGAAACGGCGGGCTGCGGACCTGGAGCGTCTGAATCGCGCCCGGCGCCGCTCGGGAAAACGCGCACTCCTGGAACACATCGAAGTGCGGGCACCCATTGCCGTGGGCTACCTATGCCCGGCGTCGCCCGCAGCTAACGCCAATCGACGCCGCGGCCCGCGCTTGCACCATGTGCGCGGCCATATCGCCCGACGCGGAGATAGAGTGTTTTGGCGCGTGCCGCACCTGCGGGGCAACGCCGGCTCGGGTGTGGTGCGGTCGCGAACCGTGCAGCTGTCGTTTCACTGACGGTTTACAGGGTTTTCCCCAACAAGCGCTCGAGGGCGAACCGGTAATTGCGACTCAGCTTCAGTTCGGTGCCATCGTGCAGCACCACTGTAAATTCGCCCTTCGACAACGGCAGCAGCTCCCGCACGCAATAGATATTGACCAACGTAGAGCGATGTATGCGCACGAAACCCGAAAGCGCCAGGCGCGCTTCCGCAGCCGCGATAGTCTCGCGCAGCAGCCAGCTCTTGGCTCCGACGTGCACTGACACGTAATCACCATCGGCTTCGACCCAGTCGATCTCGGCGACGTTTACGACCATGATGCGACCGTGTGTCTTCACCGGAATTCGATCCGTCATCGACGGCAACAAGTCCTGACCCGATGACGCCCGCAACTCCGCCGCCATTTGCCAGAAGCGTCGCACTACGGAGCCGTCACGCGCACCCGCGACGGCGGCGCGGGCGCGTGCCAGCGAAGCGTTGAAGCGCTGTTCATTGACGGGTTTCAGCAGAAAGTCGAGCGCATGCGTCTCGAACGCCCGCACCGCGAAGCGGTCAAACGCCGTGACGAAAACCACATGCGGGCATTTGGTTTTGGGCAGCGCCGCAATCACATCGAACCCTGTTTTCCCCTGCATCTGTATGTCCAGGTACACGAGTTCCGGCTGCGCCGCGCTGATCGCCCTGATCGCCTCCTCGCCGCTGCCGCACTCCGATACGATCTCGACGTCCCCGGCGCGCTTCAGCAGAGCGCGAATGCCGCGACGCGCAAGTTCCTCGTCATCGACGATAATCGCACGCATGTTCATACCGCGACCGCCACTCGCGCCGGTTCGGCGGGCATCCCGGGTGCGTTACGGAATGGCAGGAAGACAACCACCACGAAACCGCGTCCGGATGGGGGTGCGCCGACGGACATATGTGCGTCTTCGCCGTACAGTGCGGCTAGCCGCTCGGCCGAGTTCTTGAATCCCACGCCATAAGGGTGGCCACTCTCGTCTCCGAGTCCCGGGCCATCGTCCTCGACTGTCATCACGAGCACGTCGTCGCGCCGACATATCGATACCGACAGCGCCCCGCCTCGCGCGCGCGCCAGGACTCCATGCCGCACGGCGTTTTCCACCAGTGGTTGCAGAATCAGCGTCGGAACGAGTGCGTCGTGCGTTTCCGGGTCGGCGTCCACGGTCGCGCGAAGAGAGCTGCCAAACCGCAGGCGCTGGATGCGCAAATATTGCTCGACAAATGCGAGCTCTTCGCGAACGGGGATCTCCGGTGAGTCGAGCTTTTGCAGAGTCAATCTCAGGAAGTCACTCAGCGTGTCGACGGTGTCAGCAGCCCTCGTACGGTCGCCTTCCCGAATCAGTGTCGCGATGCCGTTCAGGGCATTGAACAGGAAATGGGGGTTCAATTGTGACTGCAGCGCACGCAGCCGAGCGCTGTCGGCTAGTTTCAGCGCGTGGACAGAGCGCGCACGTTCAGACTCCAGGTCCAGCATCGCGTTGACGCCGAAGTACAATGAGGACCACGTCAACAGCAGACTGGTGTACATCATCCAGTGACCGAGCGGAATCCACCAGTGCGGCATTGCGGCCGCCTCGCTTATCGAACGCGCAAACATCGCACCGAGGCCCAGCGCCTGCAGGCCCGTGAGACTTGCGCGCATCAGCGTGTGACCGACTGCAAACCAGATGGGAGCGGCCAGGACGCTCAACGTCGCCGCGAGCATGCCCAGTGACGTGTACGACCAGCCGGCCGAGCGGGCGCGCCTAAAGACCCCGCGAAAGCCAAGGGTGACCGCAACCCCCCCCGACACCCAGAGCACCTCGTCCAGTGCCGCTGGTAATGGCCCGATATCCGCGGAATTGAGTGCCCAAACGAAGGTGCCAAAGACAAGCCAGCCCCCCAGATGAAGCACCCTGAAGAGCGTCGCCTTCGAAAGTGTCCGGCCGGAGGCCAGACTGATGCGGTTATTGGTGTCGATATACGTCGTGTCGGCGCGAGGGCGGCATGGGCGAAGACCGGCCATGTCGCAGAAGAAGGAGTGTAGCGCACGACCCCGGGTGTCACGCATCTCGACTGGGTCGCTCGTCCGTTTCGTCGCACTTTTGACCCGCTTCACCGACAAAGTTGCCCACCAATCCACAACCAGGTTCCGCCAGGACGTGCGCAGTGCCGGCCGAAGTAGCGCAAACGTAAGCGTAAGCGCAAGCGGGTGGATTGCCATGGAGGGAGGTGCTCGCACGTCAGTGCCTGTGCCCGGATCCAGTCACTCTGTCCGCCTCCGCAATCACTCGTACGCACGCAAGCTCCATACAAGGCTCGAGGAACGCCGCGCAACGGCCGGTTGAGGCGGGCACCACAATCAACAGACTGAAAACCCTCGCGGTACGCGACCGCGCGGCCTCTTTGTCCCGAGGGTGGTCAAAGTGCGCGCCGGATGCATTCAAGTTAACCAAGACACCGGGTACCCCGACTTAGACATGGACCGTTGATAAATGACTTCACAGGGTTCGCCTGTGAAAAATAGTCATTCGCTCCCGAGTGAGCAGCGGTATGTGACGAACTTCGGGAACGCAGGGGCGAGTGACGGTCAGCTCGGGACCAGTGAGGATTGCTGCTGGTGACGGGTGTGCGCACCGCTTGCGGCCGTTTCGTCCCCGAGAGACATTCACAGACCAATTCGTTGCGTGCCAGCGTCTACGGATCGGCAGACGCCACGCGTTCAGGAGGCGATGAGCTACCACGCTGTTACCTCTGCCCGGTGCTCACTGCAGATGGAAAGCTGGACGGCGCACCGAAATAGCACTCGATGGCCTCCACCTTGTCGTCTCTAAGCCGGAAATACTCCACATTGCGAAGCGTCCTACCGTTCTTGGTCCGACAAACGTACATCACAAACGCCTCATTGCCGTTTCCAATCACCCGTTCCAGCTCAAACCGCTCGATAAAATCGATCTGTGACTCCCAGCATCGTGCCTTGAAAGTGCTCTTACTGATGTGGTCGTCGTTGTTTGCGCTCGTAAATGTGAAGTTGTCCGCCAGCAGGATGTCGATCGGGTGCCAGTCCCATTTCTCCCACGCCGCGTAGTATTTCCGGATGGTTCCTTCATTTTTCGGACTCAGCCCTGTCTCCTCGTTCGCACCGGCAATTCCCGGAATGGCGGCCGCCGCAGCCAGTGCGCAGACCCCTGCCCCGAGTACCGTCCGGCGCGACATTGCTCTCGTTTTCATGGCTCATTTCTCCCTTACTACGCAGCCTTCGGATTGATGAGGTGAAGGTCCGCTCCGACCAATATTGGCGTGATCGTCCGGGTCCTTCCGAATCTCGCCACGTGGGTTCGCGTCCTCGACGCGGTCGGTGTACCTGTTTCGCTCGTTCGGCTTGAATTCGAAGTAAGTGCCACCAAAGGAGTGCCGCGAGCCGGTCGAGCTCTTGCCGGTCGAGCACTTCGTAAGCGACACGCTGTGCCGGCCTGCCGACGATCGGGTTCGCCTCGTGCCCGGTCCCGGTAGCGCCGTTCGACGGAAACCAATTCGCCAGCACCTCGGGTTCGAGGAGCCCGCGCGATCGACCGTTGCCGGCGTCGAGGCGAGGACTCTGCGCGAGCGAATGGTTTTCGGCGGGGTCGGCCCTTCCGACTAGTGCTTTTCCTCGGACGACGGAACAGCAAATCAATGTAGCGACGCAGGTGGTCGATGCTCGCCTCGACCACGGCGGCACTGCCCTTGGCCTTCGCCAGGATGAACGCACCCTGCAGCACGGCCTGCGTGTGCAACGCCAGACTCTCGGCCGTGCATGGCCCGCGGAGCTGGTAAAGCTTCATCGCATCGGCAATGTCGGATTCCACTTTGGCGGCATGACTGCCGATGCAGGCATCGCACGCGTCTCGAATGTCGGGGTGGGTCCCGTATGCCTCCTGAACCATCGTGCCAGCGAGACACGTGAACTCTGCAACGTCACCGCGCAGCATTGCCTTGCGAAAATCGAGGTAGCCGAGGACGCGATCAAGCGGATCCTCGAATCGGTGGTAGGGAGCGGCAGCGAAAAGCGCATCGCTCAACTCCGACCAATGATTGGTGGCTGCGACCGCGAGCGAGTCCTTACTCGGAAAGTGGTGAAAGAACGCACCCTTCGTCACGCCGGCCCAGGCGCAGAGTTCATCGACGGACGTTGCCGCGTAGCCCTTCTTGCGGATGATCGAGATGGCCGCGTTGAGAAGCTTGCTGCGCGCGCCGCCCGAAGGTGTCGGCTCGGGAGGCTGTGGATTCATAAACCAAGCGTACCAACCAGTCGGTATCTGATCAAGACCGATCAGTGGCCAACCGTCGCACGGCCGCAGCGCCACCGGAGACTTCCTGACTTACAGTGGAAGGGGCTTGCTGCAATCCTCCCTCTGATCGAGAAAGACCTCGATGCCGGCCGCACGCAGCGCCTCGCAAGTCTTTTGAGCGGCCTCCGCGTCCTGCGAGGCGTAACTTAGAAATACCGCGTGCGACGGCGGTCTTCTCACGGCCTTTGCAAGCGGCGGCTTAACCTGAATGGTTCGATTTGGCGGAGCCTGCTTCCTGCGAGACGGG
>Ga0306922_10008290_pt1 | contig 10083 bp, 8 predicted proteins | sample sta12Cox44000082_FD_203758 | JGI IMG/M metagenome (GOLD analysis project Ga0306922, IMG submission 203758) | Lab enrichment of tropical soil microbial communities from Luquillo Experimental Forest, Puerto Rico - statoxic.12C.oxic.44.000.082 (v2)... | ecosystem: Environmental > Terrestrial > Soil...
GCGCTAACCGCAAGGAGGCAGGCGCCCAAGGTATGACTCATGATTGGGGTGAAGTCGTAACAAGGTAGCCGTAGGAGAACCTGCGGCTGGATCACCTCCTTTCTAAATAAGTGAGATCTACTCCGCTATGGTGTGCGGACGATGGTCTCCAACTGCAAGTAGCGGCTCTCACGGGCTTGCTGCTTGCTAGACTCGGTTTACTCTTCAGTTGGGCAGATTCTGACAGATCGTATTCGGTTCGCCTTGAGCGCTTCTATCGAACATTTTTTCAAACGCTTGTGACGGAGAATTCTTAGAGCACAAACGCGAAGGTCGCTGAGCAATCAGCGGCCTTTTTTCGTTATCAGGTCTTGTGGGGGACGCCTTCTGAGACGGTCCGCGCTCGGGTTAAGAGCCTGATCAGTTTACGGGTCCCAAATACTCATCCAGCCTGTTCAACACTTCCTTGATGAGCTCATTCCGCGGAATGTTGTGGCTGGTTTCGTAGAGAAGGTGCTTTTTCTGATCCTTCTTTGACCCCAGCAGGCGGAAGAACGGTTCTTGCGTGGATTCCACGGGAAAAAAGAAGTCGTACCGTCCATTCAACATCAGGACCGGTTGCTTCACGCGCGACACGAAGTTTATCGTATCCACCTCTGGCAGCGACCGCTGAAAGTCCAACCCGCCCAACGCGAGCACACAAACTTTGATCCGCGGTTCCACCGCCGGCACGATGCCCCCCATTTCGGCGCCCCAACTGTAGCCGTAATACGCCAGCTTCTCATGATCCAGTTCGGAGCGGGTCTCCACGTAATCGATCGCCCGCGAAGCATCTTTCACCCACATGATGACGTGATCTCTCCACGTGCTGGTCATGTTGGCGACATCCGACTCCATGCCGTCGCCCCGCTCATAAGTACCCTTGTAAATGGGGTACACCACGGCGCGTCCGCTTTTCAGGACGGCGTCCAAAGCCGCGGTCGTGTACAGCGAAAATGTCCGCATCAGGAGCGCATTTGATCCGGGGAAAAAAATCACGGTCTGGAACGGCGGCTTGCCCTTCTTGGGCAGAAACAAATAGGCGATGGCTTTCTCGTTCCCGTACGCCGCTGTGTAAGTGATCTTCTCTGTCGTCCAGTCCTCATCAGGCTTGTCCAGATGCTGAATGGTCGCATTCAGCGGAGTCCTGTCGTAGGAATACAGGCTGCGGTACGCACCAAACAATTCCTCGGAGACCGGTTTTTCCTTGCTCAGGTCCCGCCGCGGCGAAGCCATCGGTTCTAGCGCGACTTTCTCAATCGATTCTGGTTCGATGTATTTCACACAGCGAAATCCGATATTCGCGGCTCGAAGAAATGGCGACTGCGCGTCGGGATCGATAAACATGTAAGTGGCCTCGTCCCAGGCTCCGCCCAGTACATATCGTTTTCGAGATTCCGCTTCGTTCCAGATCCATTCCTTGACGTTGCCCGCCATGTCATAAGTGCCCCACGGGCCCAGGCCCAGCTTGCTGCCAACCGGCAAAACGCCGGAGCCGCCGAAGTTGCTCGCTGGAACAATCAACGACGCGGAGAACGGTCCCGCCGCCCGGTTCCAATGATAAATTGTCGGGAGACTCTTGCCGGCAAACTCGGCGTAGGCAGCAGCTTCATACCAGCTAATTCCCGTCACCGGAAATTCATTTTGTCCTTTCGGGTACTCGCCCTGCGTCCATTCCTTCGGCCCCGGCCGCCCCGCGGCATCCCGGAAGAGTGCCATGGCTTCATCCCAGGAAAGTTCTTTTTCCTCTTTTTGAAACTTCTGCTTCCAGTATTCCCGCTTCTGATATCCGCCCTGATCCACGAAAGCCTTGAATTGCCGGTTCGTCACTTCATATTGGTCGATCCAATAATCCTTCAGCGCCACTTCCGGCATCCCTTCATATCCAGGGATAAACAACGTTTTAAAATATTTTGCCGGCGTCACACGCACCATGCCGGGCGGAATCTTCGCCTCCTCGTCCAGAGGGACGTTGCCCTCCATAGCTTCATTCGGGCCAGGGGCAAACCGGCCGAACAGGGCCATGGTCGTCCGCAGAACCGTGCCGAATCCCTGCTTCTCAAACTTCCAGATGTATGTTCCCCGCGGCTGACGAACATTTTTCAGCGGAGTCTGCCCGATGAATTCCCACGGCGCGCTCGCGTCCGCGTAAGTCCTGCGGTAGACGTTTGCTCCCGGCGGCGTGGTCTCCAGGGAAACGTGGTAAGAAATGGCTGGCCAAAGTTTGCTCAGCGCGGGATCATCCGAGACGGTTTTTCCCGCTTTTATTGCCAGCGCGTAGGCTTCGCCGAATTTCCCAGCATCCGCCAGACGCGTGATTTCGGGGATGGCCACCATGCGCGCCCAGCGCGCGTCTCGATATCGTTTGACCATCCAGATTGTTCCCGCAGCGAGAGCGATGACCGCCAGCACCAGCGGAACCAGAACCCAGGGCCGCTTCGCCTCTCTCGCGATCCGCGCGGGAGTCAGCGCCGCACCCGATTCGGGAAACAGCAGTTCGTAGCAACTTCTCAGCTCATGCGCGAGCTCGCCGCCGGACGCGTACCTTGCTTCCGGCTCCTTCTTCAGGCAGCGCATCACAATCCGGCGCATCTCCGGTGGAATATCGCGCCGGAATTCGCTCACGGATTTGGGATCGTCGCGAATCACGGCTGAGAGCAGCGCGGCAGTAGATTGCCCCGCGAAAGCCTTCTTGCCTGTCAGCATTTCGTAAAACACGGAACCGAACGAGAACACGTCGCTCCGCGCATCAATCGCCTTGCCTTCGGCTTGCTCCGGCGACATGTACGCCGTCGTGCCTACAATCATTCCGGGCGTCGTACCGATCGTCGCCCCGTCGTTTTCGCCGGCAGCCTGCGACGGTTCCGAAAGTTTCGCTAGGCCGAAGTCCAGCACCTTCACCGCTCCGTCTCCATCCACCATGATGTTCGACGGCTTGATATCGCGGTGCACGATTCCTGTGGAATGTGCGCGCGCCAGCGCGTCCGCCACCTGCATCGCGTACTTCAAAGCCAGCTTAGGCGCCAATCCTCCCTGCGGAACCAAGTGGTCGAGCGTTTGCCCCGAGACAAACTCCATCACCATAAACGCGACACCGCCCTGCGACCCGATGTCGTGCAGCACGCAGATATTGGGATGTTGCAACGCCGATATGGATTTGGCTTCCTGCTCGAAGCGCACTCGCAGATCCGTGTTTGAGGAAAGATGCGCGGGCAGGATTTTTATCGCGACCGTGCGCTCTAGCCTAGTATCCCGCGCGCGATATACTTCGCCCATGCCGCCCGCACCCAACGGCGATACGATTTCATAGGGTCCAAGCTTTGTTCCTGGTGTCAGGGCCATCGTTGCGCGTCATTGTACACCCAACCGGCCGAGCAAGCCCGGCTTCCTCCGCGGTACTCGCGCTGTCTCGGCATTTACAAAACTTGACTTGCGGTCAGAAGCAGCATTTCTAAGACGCGGGGCTTTCACTTAGGCCGACGAGTTTCTGGAATTCCGGGTTGTCGTGCAGGCAATCAAGATCGGAATCCCGGGCCGCCCAATTCAGGTTGCCGTAGCCGGCGGCAAACGCCTTCTTCAGTGTTTCGAGAGCTTCGCTCTTTCTCGCGAGGACGCCATAGGTGCAGGCGGCATTGTAAAGGGTATTGCCGTCATTGGGACGCAGCGCGACCGCTGTCTGCAAATGCCGGATGCTTTCCTCGGCTTCGCCGAAAGAGGCCAGATTGGTGGCCAGCAGGATACGGGCACGCACGTCCTCGGGAACAGTCTCCAGTTGCTGACGCAGGACCGCATTCATGCGCTGGCGGAGATGCGCCGCTTCCTTCTTCCTTCCCAGACGCTCCATACAGAGGCCGTAGGGAATGTAAGTGTTGTAGTCGTCCCCATTGGCTTCGAGTGCTTGCTCGGCAAACTTCGCGCCCTCCTCGTACTTTCCGTTCGAGAGCAGGGCGCGGCCAAGGATATTCCAGGAACCATCGCAATCGCGCTTGCGTTCAATGGCCCGATGGGCCATCAGTTCGGACTCATCGTATTTCTTTTGCGCGTAAAAGAGCCGGGCGCGCGCAACCATTACTTCCGGCAATTCCGGCGCCAGCGCCATGGCGCGGTCGCAGGCCGCGAGTCCCCGAGAAATCCATTCCGCACTCTGTTCCCGTATCTCGTAGATGAGGCCGCACAGATGCGCAATCCCGGCATAGGCCAGCGCAAAATTCCTGTCGAGTTGGATCGCCTGCTCAAACATCTGCAAGGCATAGTCCATATTTTCGCGACGCGTGTAGCTCCGGCCGCGGAGATAGAAATCGTAGGCCTGTGTATTTTCGGTGGGCTTCAGGCCGATAATTTTTTCTTCCTGCGGCGTCAGCGTAATGCGCAGGGCCTGCGCAATGCTCCGGGCGATTTCGTCCTGAATGGCGAAGACGTCCTCGAGTTGGCGGTCGTAACGCTCGGCCCAGACAGAGTGCCGCGTCGAGCCCTCCACAAGCTGGGCGGTGATGCGCAAGCGGTTCCCCGACCGGCGAATGGTGCCTTCGAGGACGAACGTGGCGCCAAGCAATTGGCCAACCTGCGGAGCGGCGGTCGGCTTATCGCGAAAAGCGAGCATCTCCGAGCGCGGAAAGATTTGGAGTTGGGTGATTTTGGAAAGCTCGGTAATGATGTCTTCGGTCATACCATCGCGGAAGTATTCGTCCTCTTTGCCGCCGCCTTGGTTCTCGAAATAGAGCACGGCCACGGACTTCTTCCCAGCAGCGACTGCGGCCGGATGTGTATTCGAAGAGTCGGTTTTTTCGGCGGCGGGCCGGCGGTTCGAATCCAGGTCCCGCTTGAGCCGCTTCAGGTCGGCGCGAAGTTCCGCGGCGGTCTGGTAACGCAGGTCGGCATCTTTCTCCAGAGCCTTGCCGAAGATATTTTCCATGGCGAAGGGCAGCCGGGAATTCAACTTGGTTGCCGGAGCTGCCTCGGAATGCAGGATGCCGTCGAAAATCAGGGCTACCGTCGAGCCGGAAAAGGGAACCGCTCCCGTGGACATTTCATACAGCACGACGCCGAGTGAAAATAAATCCGAACGCAAATCCAACTCCTGGCCGCGCGCCTGTTCGGGAGACATGTACGCCACCGTGCCCACAGAGCTGCCCGGATTCGTGAGAAGCACGTCGTCCATGATATGCGTCTGCGTCCGGACGGACGATTCGCTCAAGGATCCGGTCGCTGGCTGCCGCTGCGTCGCCAGCTTCGCCAGACCGAAGTCCAGGATCTTCGCAGGGCCTTTGTTAACAAGGAAAATATTCGCAGGCTTGATGTCGCGGTGAACGATCCCTTTGGCGTGGGCCGCCTCCAAGCCGTCTGCAATCTGAATGCCCAGATCAAGAAGTTCGGAAATTGCGATGGGCTTACCGGAAATGCGATGCTTCAGAGTCTGCCCCTCGAGCAACTCCATCGCGATGAACGGGCGCCCTTCAAATTCTCCAATATCGTAAATTGTGCAGATGTTTGGATGATTGAGAGAAGAAGCGGCGCGCGCTTCACGGCGGAATCGTTCGATGGCTTGCGAGTCGCGGGAAATGTCGTCGGGGAGAAATTTCAGGGCAACGTTCCGGCCGAGCCGCGTGTCCTTGGCTTTGTAGACTACGCCCATTCCTCCGCCGCCAAGTTTTTCCTGGACGCCGTAATGGGAGACGGTGAGACCAACAATGGAAGAAGTATCTGTCATCGGCCATGGAGTTTACCCCAGCGCCTCCCATCAGGCAACGCGCGAGATGCGCGCGAGATGCGAAGCCCTGCGAAGTCCAGCTCCCAGTCGCGCGAAAATCGCCTCCGCAAGGATCGGACACTTTCTCGGGATTTCTCTCGTGCAACTGCGACCATCCGGGTTGGATGTTTTTTAGAGTCGCCTAAGTTATGCTTTGCGTCGGACGAGGACAATGAGAACAACGACAGCGAGATTCCTCTTGGGATGGCTGCTGTTTGCATTGGCTCAGGGCCTGGCCTCGGCCCAATCCAAACCGGAAGAAGTCGTGTTTCCAAGCAACGGCCGGGAGTTGCACGGGTTTCTCTGGAAGCCCCAGCGTCCTGGCCCTTTTCCTGCCATCGTGTGAAATCATGGCAGCGAGAAACTGCCAGGCTCTCAGCCGGCATTAGCCAGTTTCTACGTCGCGCATTCCTACGTTTTCTTTGTTCCGCATCGGCGAGGGCAAGGTCGCTCCCCGGGTGATTACATTCAGGATTTGGTCGCGTAGGCGCCTCCAGGCGACCGCGCCAGGCGCATGGTCGAACTTCAGCAAGCCGAGGTTGACGATGTGATTGCCGCCCTGAATTACCTGAAGTCGCAGTCCTTCGTTGACTCGGCTAGGATCGCATTGTCGGGATGCTCCTACGGCGGCATCCAAACGCTGCTTGCTGGCGAACGCAATCTGGGCGTAAAGGCGTTGGTGCCTTTTGCTCCCGGCGCCATGTCCTCGGAACAAAATGTGCCGCTTCGAGATCTTTTGGTTGCTGCGGTCGATCATGCCAAAGCGCCCGTTTTTCTGCTTCAGGCGGAGAACGATTACAGCCTGGCTCCAAGCCAGGTCCTGAGCAACGAGGCCAGCAAGAATCACAAGGCCTTTCAATCAAAGATTTATCCGGCCTTCGGCAAGTCCCATCAGGATGGACACTGGGGATTTTGCTCTTCGGCAACCGGCGTATGGGGAAACGACGTACTGGCCTTTCTGGATGCGCAGATGAAAACATCCGATTAAAGTTGTCGGGCGTAGGCGGCCTTGTCTTGTGCCTTCGACGGAGCCGGCAACTTTGGTTCAACCCCGCTCCGGTGCGACTCGAAGGCGACTGGCCTTCCGCCGTTGCAACGGAAGCGCTTTGGGAGTAGGCTCAGCAAATCCTTGTCTCTCACCGTGTTCGGCGCGGGCCGCTTGGCAGGGATTCTCTCCACCGACACCGGGCTTTGCTCTACGGGGGAGGTTGCCTGAATGTCCGCCTCGAATAAAGATGTGATTCGCCGCCTCTATCAACAGGTTTGGAACGAACGGAAGCTGGAAGTCCTGGACCAGTTGATTTCCAAGACCCATGCTTTGAGCGACACCATGACGGTCGGCGCCTCGGTAGGCCCGGAGGTCTACAAACGCAATGTCAAGCGGTTTGTCACTGCTTTCCCGGACTTGCACTTTACGGTCGAAGATTATGTCACTGAAAAAGATAAGGTAGTCGCTTCTTGGTCCGTGACCGGCACCCATAAAGGCGAATTCATCGGGATTGCTCCCACGGGCAAGAAGATTTGTCTCAGCGGTATCACCATCCACCAACTCGCCGACGGCAAGATTCTCGATTCCTTCGCGATTTGGGACGCGTTGGGCTTGCTGCAGCAAATGGATATTGCCCTGCCCGTCCACTTGGAAAAGTGGGCTGCCTCGGCCCGCTGACCCGCCTCCTGACCGATCTTTCCGGCGTGGCGTTATCTTTTGGTCTTTTTATTCAAATAGAGAATTGTGGCCGCGGTTCTCCTGGCCTGAAAATAGAGGCGCAACTTCCTCGGAAATTCCGGGTTGCAATCTCAGCAATTCATCCCTATCGCGCTAAAAGGAGAACTAGACGTATGACGAAATCGAAGCTGTTTCTCAGCTGTGCCTGCGGCCTGGCGCTGATCAGCGGCGGCGTGGCCTTGGCGCAGAAGCCCGTGGACAACATCAGCGGCAAAAAGCATCCGAATCTCGCAGCGGCCCAGCACATGTCTCAACAAGCTTGGGAAAAAATCGTCGCGGCGCAGCAGGCCAACGAATGGGATATGCAAGGCCACGCGGCGAAGGCCAAGGAGCTTCTGGATCAGGTCAACCAGGAGCTGAAGCCGGCCGCCGAAGCCGCCAACAAAAATCATAAGTAATTCGACTCGATTGGCAGGCATTTCCGCCCCGGGTTGCGCTTTGCGCACTCCGGGGCCTCGTTTTCCCGGCACTCTAGGTTGCCAAACTTTTCTCCCGGAAAATCATCAAACTTGCGTATCCTCTAAGTCCGCCCTCGATTCCTCTCGGAGGCTGCATGCCCCCTTCCCGCAGCTGTTGGTCTCTTTGCATTTCGATTCTCGCTGCGCTTTCGTCTATGTTCCTGAGTGGCGCTGCCCGGAATGCGCAGTCCCCGGCCGCCCCCATTCCGTCGGGCGATTTCAAAGCCACCTCCATTCCCGTTTACATAACTCCATTCGAAATCAATCCAGGAGCAGCTGCCGGTGCCCCGGCGGCCGCGGCGAACCCGCGGGCCAAAAAATCGCCGGAGGGTGCCCAGCCGGAATCTCCCTTTGTCCTTAAAGACACGGACAGTCCCTATCAGCAGGTGCTCCAGCTCCGGAAATTCTTTGCCGACACGCTAATTCAGGCTTTGCAGAGGAACGAGTACAGCGCGAAGCTCCAAACAGGCTCCTCCCGCCCGGAAAAAGGTGTGCTGATTCGCGGAGTTTTTGTCGAGGTAGACTCGCGCAGTCGGAATTGCCTGGCGCTTCTTGGCGACGCAGCGCCGAGTACCGGTTTCCAGTTGTACGTCGGCCTTCATAACCTGGCTCGCCCCGACCAGCCTCTGTATCAGCCGGTGCAGACGGAGTCCTGCGACCCGCGTTTTGGCCAACTCATTACGCTCAACAATTACATTCCGATGACCAAGTACGAAGTGAGCAAGAATCCGACCGAGGAAGAAGTGCGCAGTATTTGCGATCGTATCGCCGGCAATCTCACCGTCCTTCTCAATGCCAATGCGGCGGCGTTCGCACAATAATCCCGGCTTGCCTGTTTTGACCGTGGAACGCCCGGCCTTGCTTATCCCTGCGGACTGCTTGACAATCGAATCTTGCATCTGTTTCGCTTCACGGGCAGGAGCCAAATCGCGGTCCATCGAAGGAGGCACGGAAATGCTTGCCGTAACGTATCCATTTACGCGCCGACTCGCCAAGCCGCTGGCGTTTGCTCTCACGCTTGCAGCGCTTTTCTTTCTGCTTCAGGTTGCTCCTCACGCACACGCCAATGGCCAGGACGAGGCGGCCTGTCGGCTATGTCAGGTGGCACATCTCGGTGTCACGCCGGCTGTCTCGGCCCTTTCGCTTAGTGTTCCGTTTGTTGTATTTGGTTCTATTACGATCCTTGCCGGAGCCGCCCCCAATGAGCCTTGCTCCAGGCTTTCCTCTTCTCGAGCCCCTCCCGCCTTCTTCGCTCTCTAAATTCTTAAATAACGCATCGTCGTAACGACGCAGCTGCCCTTCTAGCCGAGCCACCGCCGCTTCGGCGACGGCCTCTATCAACGCAACTACATCGATCGCTTGACCAAATTTCTGGAGGAATGATGCGAAACGTTTTTCGTGCTTTTGCTTTTCTGGCGATGCATATCGTTTTAGTCGTCGCGGCCTTTGCGCAGGGGAATTCGGGTTCGATTGAAGGCGTCGTCAAGGATCCCTCGGGAGCCGCGATTGCGAATGCCACAGTGGAAATCAAGGATCCGGTCAGCGGTTACTCGCGGACCGCAAACACTTCTGCCGAAGGTGTATTCCGCTTCACGAACGTGCCGTTCAATCCCTACCACTTGAGCGTGACTGCGGACAAGTTTGCGTCTTACGCGCAAGATGTCGAAGTCCGTTCCGTGGTGCCTACCAAGGTGGAAATTCCCCTAAAGATTGGAACGGAAGCCACGACGATAATGGTGGAATCCAGCGGTGGGGATTTGCTGGAAAACGATCCGACGTTCCACACCGACGTCGATCGCAACGTTTTCGCCAAGATGCCCCTGGAGAGCGCATCTGAGTTCGCTCGTCACACTGGTAACTCCCGGAATCGCCGCGGACTCGAATGGTCTGTTCCACGGACTCGGCGAACACGCGGAGAACTCGTTTTCGGTGGACAACCAGCCAATTACCGACCAGCAAAGCAAAGTCTTTTCCAATCAGATCCCTTCGTCGTCCATTCAGTCGCTGGAAGTCATCTCCGGTGCGCCCCCGGCGGAATTTGGAGAGAAGACCAGCCTGGTGATTAAAGTGACGACACGTTCGGGCCAAGGCGTGACGACGCCCCATGGCAACGTTACCGTTTCTTATGGTTCCTT
>Ga0306922_10008292_pt1 | contig 10082 bp, 6 predicted proteins | sample sta12Cox44000082_FD_203758 | JGI IMG/M metagenome (GOLD analysis project Ga0306922, IMG submission 203758) | Lab enrichment of tropical soil microbial communities from Luquillo Experimental Forest, Puerto Rico - statoxic.12C.oxic.44.000.082 (v2)... | ecosystem: Environmental > Terrestrial > Soil...
CATCCAGTTTGCGATCTTCAAGGACCGCAATTTCATCGGTGGCTGCGTGTTCATGACCGTGATCGGTCTCGTGCTGTTCTCGACCATGGCGCTGGCTTCGCCTTACCTGCAGAGCGTGATCGGCTATCCGATCATCACCGCAGGCCTGCTGCTCGCAAGCCGCGGTTGCGGCACTTTCGTCGCCATGATGCTGGTCGGCCGATTGATGCGCCATATCGAGGCGCGCACGCTGATCATTACCGGTCTTTGCCTCACCTGCCTGTCGCTTTTCTGCATGACCGGCTGGACCGATCAGACCGGTGTTGGCGAGATCGTCACCTTGAGCATCCTGCAGGGCTTTGGCTTCGGCCTCGTGTTCGTGCCGCTCTCCACCGTGGCCTTCCTGACCCTGCCCAACCACTTGCGCACCGACGGCACCTCGATGCTCACGCTGCTGCGCAATGTCGCGAGTTCGATCGGCATCTCGGTCGTCATCGCGCGATTAACCGAGGGTTCGCGGCGCGTCTACGCGGTGCTGGATGAGCATGTCACCCCGTTCAACCACGCCATGCAGATGCCGGACGTGCACAGCATCATCAACATGGGCACCGACGCCGGGCGTGCGCTGGCGGACGTGATGCTGAGCCTGCAGGCGCAGATCATCGCCTTCTCGCAGGACTACCAGCTGGTGATGATCGTGACGTTGTGCGCGATCCCGCTCACGCTGATGATCGGATCGACCAAGGCCGCGCTGCGCAGGCAGGCGGCGGGGTCGGAACATGCGGTGATGGAATAGAATCCGCCCATCTGAAATAAAAAAGAGCGCTGCGTGCCGCAGCGCTCTTTATGCATTCGCTTGATCGCGCGCTTCTCGCGATCAGAAGTGATAGTTGACGCCGAACTGTCCGCTGTTCAGCGCAGACGACCCTGTCGAAATGCCGCCAAATAAGGTTACGCTCTCGAAGCGGCGATAGAGGTATTCCGCCTTGAGCGACCAGCGCGGCAGGAACATCCATTCGACACCTGCACCCGCCGTCCACCCCGTCTGGGTCTTGGTGTCGCTAAGGGTTATGCCGGAGCCGGAGACGCTGACCTTGCTGTCAGCCAGCGCCAGGCCGCCGGTGCCGTAAAGCAGCACTTGATCGAACGCCACGCCGATTCGGCCGCGCACGGTCGCCAAGGCGTCGACCTTTGCCGTCTCCGTTATGCCCAGCGCGGTTATGGACGAACTGACGTCGGCAAACGCGCCGTCGGCTTCGATGCCGGCGACGATGTTGCTGAACTGCCAGTTGTAGCCGACCGTGCCGCCGCCGAAGCCGCCCTTAACGCCGGGCCCATCGCTGTTGTTCTCGCTGGCATAGCCGCCCATCGCGCCGACATAGAAACCGCTCCAGTTGGTCACCGGACTGACGATCGGAGGCGCCTTTGAATAAGTCGCAGTTGGTGGCGCAGGTAAATCGGCCGCGCATGCCGCGCCGGCAACGGAAGCCAGCAGAATCCCCAGAGCAAGTCGTTTCATCATTTCCTCAACTGATAAAGAGTCCCCCGCTATCGCCTTAGTTGAGATCGATGATTGTCACAATCCTCTGATGCAACTTGTTTCGCCGAAGTCCGGCGGTGTTGTCATGAGAGCACAGTCGGGAACTTTAATCGCAAGGCCGTCGTTCAATCGGCGCGAAGATTTGTGACCGCCAATCCCAACACCTTAGGGGGCGAAGCTGCCGTCGGGGTTAGATTCGGTCTGGCTCAAATCTCGATGAACACGGTTTCGTTATCGCCCTGGAGGTGGATGTCGAGATGATGCACGGCGTTGCACCGCCTGCTGCGCATCGGGCGATCGAGGTGCAGCGGCGGTCAGGCGGCCCGCTGGCCTTGGGCTGGAGCCGAAGCTGCCATCGATTCACGAACGCTACGAACCAGAACCGATCGAAGCGATGTCAAGTTACCGGATACGCTTGAAATCGCATGACGGACCTCCGTCGCCCGACTGTCTATGGAATCGGCGTCGCGGCTGATATAATCGATTTTGGAAGAGACCTCTCTGGCGGCAGCCGCCGACTCGGAAATGGAGCGCGCGATCTCGCGCGTTGCCGCGTCCTGCTCTTCCATCGCCGCCGCGACCGAGCTTGCGACTGCGTCGATTTCGACGATATGGCCGCCCATGTCCTCAACTGCATTGACGGCGGCCTGAGTCGAGGTCTGCACTTCCGAAATCAGGCGTGCGATTTCATCGGTCGATTTCGCCGTTTGGTCGGAAAGCGATTTCACTTCGGCGGCCACAACAGCAAATCCGCGCCCCGATTCGCCCGCGCGCGCCGCCTCGATCGTCGCATTCAAGGCAAGCAGGTTGGTCTGACCGGCGATCCCCCCGATCAGGTCACTGACCTCCGCGATCTTCTGGACAGCGCTCGACAATTTCTGAATGGTAGATCTTGCGTACTCGCGGCCTGCCACCGCCGACTTGGTTGCCGAACTGGTGCGCGCAACCTGAGCCGTGATTTCCCGGATCGATGATGTCAGCTGCTCCGCCGCGGAGGAAACCGTTTCCGCATTTGTAAGCGCCTGCCCAGAGGCGGCCGCCACTGCCTGCGATCGCTCCGACAGGCCGCGTGCGATTTCGGAAAGGCCGGAAGCCGCCCGTTCCACGTCCGCGGTTGCCTTTGCCGTGGTCTCGACGGAAGCATTTGTTTCGCGCTCAACCGTATCAGCCATGCCAAGCAGCGCTTCTTGCTGTGCCTTGGCCGCTTCATCCTCCGCACGGACCTGTTCGTCGCGCAGCCGGGCATTTTCGATCGCGGATTGCCTGAAGACTGTCAGCGCAGCCGCCATTGAGCCAACCTCGTCTTCTCGATTGGCGAACGGGATATCCGTTGTCAGACTGCCGGTCGCGAGCTGCCGCATCGCCTCGGTCATCCGCACAATCGGGCGGACAACCCCTAACACCACCGCCAGCAGACCGGCAACGATCAGCGCGAGGACGACAGCGGAAACCGACCAGAGCACGTAGGAAATCGAGCTGTCGCGCTGTGATGCCAATTCCTCGATTCGGGCATTTTGTTTGTTGGCGCTTTCGACGATTTCGTCGATGATCGCGCGATGCGCTGTATAAACCCCCTTCAATCTTGCATAGGCCAGCTCGGTGCCTTTGGAATCCCGCGCCTTCAGCGTCGGCAACAGCTCGTCCGCGATCAGTTTCCAGAATTTCTGCACCTCCGCATCGGACCTGGATACAAGCGCCGCCTTGAGTTCGGGCGAAAGATTTGAAGCTGCCCAAAAGGTCTTGCGATCTTCATAGTCCTTCCGGAGCTGCACCAGGCGTTCGCTATGCGCGGTTAGCTGGTCGGGTTCGCGCATGGCCAGGGTGGCTTCCAGATAGGCTTCGAGAACGTAGGCCGGAGGCGGAAGGATGTCCGCCACCAGGTCGTTGCCCAGCTTGATTTCGGAATAGAGCGGCCCGCCGATTTTCAGTTGGCGAAGCGCGTAGACGCTTGTCGAGACAACTGCCGTGAAACCGACGAGAAGAACAAGACCGAACGCGGCAATAGCCGATGAGATGGTAAGACGGCGCTTCATCTGAACTCGCCATTGGTCGCCAAGGACACATAGGAGGTATCCCTGAACCAGTTAATGTTCGCTGAATGGTTGTATATTTTTATATACTCAATCGTGATTGTAGTCATAACGCACGATCGACGCTCAAATCTGTGGTGGTCGTTCAATGGCCTTGGAGAAGTCAGCGACGATCCTTGATTGCCGCCCTTCTCCAAGCGCAGCCCGTTGATCGGGCGCGACGATTCTCATCGAGCGAATTGGCGGGTAACTCAGATGTCGAAGAACACCGTCTCGTTATCGCCCTGGAGATGGATGTCGAGATGATACACGGCGTTGCTGCCGCTGGCCGTGCGCTTTGCAATCAACGTGGCGCGGCGGTCGGGTGGCACCAGTGCCAGAACGGGGTCGGAGGCATTGGCTGCCTCGCCGTCGAGATAAATGCGGGTAAAGTTATGCAACAGCATGCCGCGCGCGAAGATCGCGACCAGAATGTGCGGCGCCTGCGGCTTGCCGTCGGGATCAGGCACCGAGCCCGGCTTGATGGTGTCGAAGGCATAGCCACCGTTGCCATCGGTGCCGCAGCGGCCAAATCCGCGGAATTTCGCATTCGGCATCGCACGCTTGTCCTTGGGGTCGGCGAATCGACCCTGCGCATCCGCCTGCCAGATTTCCAGCATGCAATCGGGAACCGGCTGGGCGTCGCCATCGAACACCCGCCCTTCGATTCTGATCCGCTCACCGGTGGCATCCGCTGTCACCAGATTGTTGCTGAAGGCGTCGTTCCAGTCATACCGGCCTGTCGGCGTCAGCCCGTACGCGAAAAACGGGCCGACGGTCTGCGACGGCGTAATTCCCTCGCGCTTGGTTTCCGGCACGATCAGGTCTCCATCGGGGTCGCGTTACGGCCGCGCAGCACGATGTTGAAACGATAACAAAGCGCCCATTCCGGCTGGGTATTTTCCAGGTCGAAGGCGGAGATCATCCGCGCCCGCGCCTTCTCGTCGGCAACCGAATTGAAGATCGGATCGAACGGGAACAGCGGATCGCCGGGGAAATACATCTGCGTCACAAGCCGCGAGATGAAGGAATGGCCGAACACCGAGAAATGGATATGCGCCGGCCGCCACGCATTGTGATGATTGCCCCAGGGATAAGCGCCGGGCTTGACGGTGACGAACCGGTAATAGCCTTGACCATCGGTCTGCGCGCGTCCCGCCCCGGTGAAATTCGGATCGAGCGGCGCGGGATGCTGGTCGCGGATATGGATATAGCGGCCGCAGGAATTGGCCTGCCAGATCTCGACCAGCGTGTTCGGCACGCCGCGGCCTTCCTCATCGAGCACGTGGCCGTGCACGATGATGCGTTCGCCGAGCGGCTCGCCGGTGTGTTGCCTGGTGAGGTCGTTGTCGCCGTCGCGAACGCTTTCGTGGCCGTAAACCGGCCCGGTCAATTCCGTGAGCGTGTGGCGCATGACGATCAACGGCTTTGCGGGCGAACGTTTCGCCGTGCTCTTGTAGGCCGGCGACAGGCGCGGCGGGTGCGCGGCATTGCTCGCGATGGGATAGGCGAGTGTCATGTTGGTATCCTCCTCGTCATAGCAAGAGGCGTCAGCTCCGAAGCAATCCAGCTTGTGACGATTCATGCATTGCTTCGCGGAGCCTGTCATCGGGCGCGCATTCGCGCGACCCGTTGGCTCGCAATGACGGTTCTATCTGCCTCAATTCACTCTCTCGATTGCCATTGCAACGCCCTGGCCGACGCCGACGCACATCGTCGCCAGCGCCAGTTTTCCGCCCCGCTTCTCCATTCCATGCACTGCGGTCAAAGCCAGCCGGGCCCCGCTCATGCCGAGCGGGTGGCCTAGCGCAATGGCGCCGCCATGCGGATTGACGAAGTCGGCATCTTCCTTGACGCCGAGCTGACGCAAGCAGGCTATCCCCTGGCTTGCGAAGGCCTCATTGAGCTCGATCAAATCGAAGTCGGTGATTTTCAGTCCCAGCCGCTCCATCAGCTTGCGCGTCGCCGGCACCGGACCGATGCCCATGATCCGCGGCGGCACTCCGGCCGAAGCAAGACCGAGAATGCGCGCCCGGGGATTGAGCCCGTGCTTTTTCACCGCCGCTTCTGACGCCAGAATCATGGCGGCTGCGCCGTCATTGATGCCGGAGGCATTGCCGGCGGTCACCGTGCCGGGATTGCGCACGATCGGCTTGAGTTTTGTCAGGCCTTCGATGGTGGTGTCGGGGCGCGGATGTTCGTCCTTGTCGATCGTCACGGGTCCGGCTTTTCCGCCGGGCACCGAAATCGGGGTAATTTCCTCGGCAAAATAGCCGGCCACAATCGCCTTTCCCGCGCGCTGCTGCGAGCGGATCGCGAACGCGTCCTGATCGGTCCGGGATACCTGGAACTCCTCGGCGACATTCTCGCCGGTCTCAGGCATCGAATCGACGCCGTATTGCGCCTTCATCAGCGGATTGATGAACCGCCAGCCGATGGTGGTATCGAAAGTCTCGGCCGATCGCGAAAACGCCTCCTGGGCCTTGCCCATCACGAACGGCGCCCGCGTCATCGATTCGACGCCGCCGGCAATCGCGAAATCGATCTCGCCGGCACGGATCGCGCGACCGGCCGCGCCAACCGCATCGAGACCCGACGCGCAAAGGCGATTGAGCGTCTGACCGGGAACCTGTTCCGGCAGGCCCGCCAGCAAGAGCGCCATCCGCGCCACGTTGCGGTTGTCCTCGCCGGCCTGGTTGGCGCAACCGAAATAGACCTCGTCGACATCGGACCAATCGAGTTTCGGATGGCGCGCCATCAAGGTCTTGATCGGAGCAGCCGCCAGATCGTCGGTACGCACCTTGGCGAGCGAACCGCCGAAGCGGCCGATCGGGGTCCGCACGGCATCGCATATGAATACATCACCCATCGCTCTCTCCCTGACATGCCGCGGTTTCGCGCCGGCCGGCTTGAGGCAAGTTTTAGGAGCCGGTCCGCGGCAGGTCAATTGACCGCGTCGCAAGATCGGTCATGCGAATAAGCCCGGGTCGCACAAAAAGCGGCACCAGAGGAGGGGTGGAAAACACGCATCGCGGCGGCAAACTGAATAGGATCGGCGGCCAAAGTTCTGTAGTTTGCGCGGCCAATGACGATCCACCCTCCATTTCCGCCGCCATCCGATGCCCAGCCTCCCGCCGAGGCGGCGCGCGTCACGCCGATGATGGAGCAATACCTCGAGATCAAGGCGGCCAATCCCGGATTGTTGCTGTTCTACCGGATGGGCGATTTCTACGAATTGTTCTTCGAGGATGCCGAGATTGCCTCGCGCGCACTCGGCATCGTGCTCACCAAGCGCGGCAAGCATCAGGGCATGGATATCCCGATGTGCGGCGTGCCGGTGGAGCGTTCGGAGGACTATCTGCATCGCCTGATCGCGCGGGGTCACCGGGTCGCGGTCTGCGAGCAGACGGAGGATCCGGCTGCCGCGCGCGCCCGCGGAGCCAAGAGCGTGGTTCGCCGCGACGTCGTGCGGCTGGTGACGCCGGGTACGCTGACCGAAGACACATTGCTCGACGCCAAAGCCAACAACTATCTGCTGGCGATCGCGAGGACGCGAGGCTCCAGCGGAGCCGATCGTCTAGGCCTTGCCTGGATCGATATTTCCACTTCTGAATTTATTGTCACGGAATGTTCGACGCCTGAACTCGCCGCAACGCTTTCGCGCATCAACACGAATGAGGTGATCGTCAGCGATGCGCTGCTTGGCGATCCCGATCTCGGCCCCGCCTTGCGCGAATCGCACGCGGTGACGCCGCTGACCCGCGATGTCTTCGACGGTTCGACCGCCGAACGGCGGCTCTGCGATTATTTCGCCGTTGCCACCATGGACGGCTTGGCTTCGATGTCGCGGCTCGAGGCGACGGCGGCGGCCGCTGCCGTCACTTATATCGACCGCACGCAGGTCGGAAAGCGTCCGCCGCTGTCGCCGCCTTCGCGCGAGGCCGCCGGCACCACCATGGCGATCGATCCGGCGACCCGCGCCAATCTCGAGCTGACCCGGACGCTGGCAGGCGAGCGGCGCGGCTCGCTGCTCGATGCCATCGACTGCACCGTCACGCCTGCGGGATCGCGGCTTCTCGCGCAACGGCTCGCGGCGCCGCTCACCGACAGCATTGCCATCGCAAGGCGCCTGGATGCGGTGGCGGTTTTCGTCGCCGACGCAAGCCTCCGCGACGATATTCGTCAAACGCTGCGCGCGGCACCCGACATGTCGCGCGCCTTGGCGCGCTTGTCGGTCGGGCGCGGCGGTCCACGCGATCTGGCGGCGCTGCGCGACGGCATCCTTGCTGCGGACCGCGCGCTGGCGCAGCTTTCGAGCACGGAGCAGCCCGCGCACGAGATTGCGGCCGCAATGGAAATGTTGCGCCGCCCGTCGCGCGAAATTGCCGACGAGCTCGAGCGCGCGCTTGCCGAGCAGTTGCCCCTGATCAAGCGCGATGGCGGCTTCGTTCGCGAGGGCTACGAGCCGGCACTCGATGAAGCGCGCAATCTGCGCGATGCCTCACGCCTTGTCGTGGCTTCGATGCAGGCGCGATATGCCGAGGTGACCTCCATCAAGGGCCTGAAGATCCGGCACAACAACGTGCTCGGTTATTTTATCGAGGTCACGGCGCAGCATGGCGAGAAGCTGATGGCGCCGCCATTGAACGCGACCTTCATTCATCGGCAGACGCTGGCAGGCCAGGTCCGCTTCACGACGTCCGAACTCGGCGAGATCGAGGCGAAGATTTCCAACGCCGGCGATCGCGCGCTCGCGCTCGAATTGGAAATCTTCGAACGGCTCTGTTCGCTTGCCGTTGCGTCCCAGGACGATTTGCGCGCCGCCGCGCAGGGGTTTGCGATCCTCGATGTCGCGAGCGCGCTGGCGAAACTTGCCGTCGACGACAATTATGTGCGGCCCGAGGTGGATGGCTCGCTTGGTTTTGCGGTGGAGGGCGGCCGGCACCCGGTGGTGGAGCAGGCATTGAGGCGTGACGGCCAGCCTTTCATCGCGAACGCCTGCGATCTTTCACCTGCGCCCGCACAAAAATCAGGCCAGATCTGGTTGGTCACCGGCCCCAACATGGCCGGCAAATCGACCTTTCTGCGCCAGAATGCGCTGATTGCGCTGATGGCCCAGATCGGCAGCTTCGTGCCGGCCTTACGCGCCCGGATCGGCATCGTCGATCGGCTGTTTTCGCGCGTGGGAGCTGCCGATGATCTCGCGCGTGGCCGCTCTACCTTCATGGTGGAGATGGTGGAGACTGCCGTCATCCTCAACCAGGCGAGCGAGCGTTCGCTGGTGATCCTGGACGAGATCGGCCGGGGCACGGCGACCTTCGACGGGCTATCGATCGCCTGGGCCGCGATCGAGCACCTGCACGAAGCCAATCGCTGCCGCACATTGTTCGCAACCCACTACCACGAACTCACAGCGCTCTCTTCGAAACTGCCGCGGATGTTCAATGCGACGGTCCGGGTCAAGGAATGGCAGGGCGATGTCGTATTCCTGCACGAAGTGCTGCCGGGTTCGGCGGATCGCTCCTATGGCATTCAGGTCGCAAGGCTTGCAGGGCTGCCGGCGCCGGTGATTGTGCGCGCCAAGTCGGTGCTGGCCAAACTGGAGGCGCAGGACCGCGGCCAGACTGCGCGCGCGCTCGCCGACGATCTGCCGCTGTTTGCCGTGCCGTCGCGCGCCGCAGCCGAGCCCGCAGCCCCGAGCGAGGCCGAAAAGCTGCTCGAAGCCGTGAAAGCGCTCCATCCGGACGAGATGTCGCCGCGCGAGGCTTTGGAAGCGCTCTATGCGTTGAAGGCGAAGTTGTCGAAGTAGCGGCCGTCATTGCGAGCCCAATTTATCACTTTCGGGGTCGCGCGAATGCGCGCCCGATGACAGGCTCCGCGACGCCGTGCGGTCTGGCATAGTCTGGATTGCTTCGGAGCTCACGCTCCTCGCCATGACGCGGGACTAGCGTGGGATCGTCGGCTTCCTTCTGCCAAGCCACCAAAGTCCGAGATTCCAGCCCACGCAGGTCGCAAGCGTGAGGCAAAGCGCAATCGCGGAGCCGAGCCGCGGTGCAGCGAGATGAAGGACCGCAAACGAGAGTCCAAATCCCATCAACCCCCAACCTCCATTGGCGATCAGCGCCGCCGTCGCTGGCCCTCCGATGCGCGGGTGCAGAATCAGCATCATGCTGGTCAACACGATCGGAATCAGCGCGATGATGCCGCTCAACTCGGGACCGATCCAGCCTGACAGGGTCACAACCGTGGCCACCAGCGTTGCCACCAGACCGGCGCGCAGCGGCACGTCGTACCATCGGCGGGTGATCAGCGGCATCTTGGCGTGGCGAAAGCCTCGCAGCAGCGGCAGGCAGATGGCAAAGGCGACCGCGTTCGCGATCAGGCCGTTTAAAAGCGTCCAATGGACCGTTCGCTGGATCGCGGCGAGCAAAATCCAGACCGCCATGGCGCCGCCGATACTGACAAAGGCGTTCTGACGCTGTGCCAGCACCACA
>Ga0306922_10008295_pt1 | contig 10078 bp, 11 predicted proteins | sample sta12Cox44000082_FD_203758 | JGI IMG/M metagenome (GOLD analysis project Ga0306922, IMG submission 203758) | Lab enrichment of tropical soil microbial communities from Luquillo Experimental Forest, Puerto Rico - statoxic.12C.oxic.44.000.082 (v2)... | ecosystem: Environmental > Terrestrial >...
CAAAACGCATAACCGCCGAAGTACATTTTGGCGTCCTCCTTTGCCGGAACCTGGGCAGATTAGTCCCGAGTAACGCCGTAGTTTTGACCGAACATTGATAAACGCTAGGCGACTGATGGTTACCCATTTGCGCCGCGTGGCAGCCATCCGCGCAGGATCTTATGTCCCTTGGCTGTCTTAAAGTTTACTTCCGGATGGTCGACAATCCACGAACCTGGTGCTGTTCTTGGGTCACAAGGTGCGGGCAGACTAATTGCCGGAGGCGGAATCTACATTAGCAGAGAATGTTAATTCTCCATTTCAGGCTGAGCCAAGGCACTTATCGGATTCCGAGACTCAGATCGACCGTGACTCTGCTAGTCTTTCTTTTTTTGCCTTAAACCGGCGCGATTTTATTCGATTGCCGCACAGGTTCATGTCGCACCACCTCCGTCTCTGATTCTTACTTGTGTCGAGAAACAGCCACCTGCATTCGGTGTTGTCGCAGGCTCGTACCTTGATGAGACGGGGCGACGTGGTCAATTCGGCCGCTTCCAGCGCAAGAACCCAAATCGGAAATTCAGCCTCCTGCGACACTTGGGCCCAGGACCATTCGAGGCACGCGCCCTCCCAGGTGAGTCGTTGATGCGTGCGAGCTTCTTCAATGTGTTCCTCCAGAGCTTGCATGCACGCCGAACCCGGCGGCCCGCCATCGACTACGGAATAGAAGAAATTGGCAAGAACCTCGCGTAGTGCCTTTCCGGCTATGAGGATACGATCTGCCCTGCGCTTACCCACGGCGCGTGCGAGTCCGAGCGCTTCTGGTTTCTTCAACAGGCCCGCCTGCACAGTGAAACCCAGAAGATCACCATAGGTCTCAAGCAGCTCCTCAGCACCCGACTTTCGGAATCGCCAATCCAAAGAGTTCACGAAGTCAAGCGCTGAATGACCGGCTACTAGTTGAAACTTTCTATTTGAAAGCAACCCTGCCGAAGGCATCTCTGGCGCCCTTTAGCTGTTTACAGCCTAATCCAAAATGATGTACGGTAGCAACCGTCTATAGTCGTTTAGAGGGTTACCGAAACAAACGAAGGCTATGTGAAGAGTTTGGAGGTGTTGATGGACGGGAAGTGTGAGATCGACGCGATACAGGAGTCAGGGAAAAAGTCGTTCCTGCCCACCGCTGAGCCGAGAAACCGTTACCGCGAGATTCTCGCGGATGCGTGTGAGAGAGCTCAGACCTACTTGGCGGACATCAGCGACCGACGGGTTGGAGTCGCGCAAGGTGAGCTATGCGCGATGGAAGTCTTGGCCGGCCCGCTGCCCGAGGATGGCTTACCCCCGGCGGATGTATTAAGACTTTTGGATCAGAGCGGATCGCCTGCCACCATGGCTACGATGGGAGGGCGCTTCTTCGGCGGCGTTATTGGCGGATCTCTTCCCGTGAGCGTGGCTGCCCACTGGCTTGCGGACGCCTGGGACCAGAACGCGTGTCTCTACGATATTTCTCCCGTTTCGGCGTATATGGAGGAGGTGGTGCTTAGTTGGATCATTGAACTTTTCGGTTTCCCTTCCGGAGCCGCAGGTGCGCTCGTCACGGGCACACAAATGGCCGACGCAACGGGTCTCGCTGCGGCCAGGCATGCACTCCTTCGCCGCGTTGGATGGGATGTGGAAAGTGATGGACTGTTCGGGGCTCCGCCGATCTCGGTGATCGTGGGTGAAGAAGTACACGCAACCATGTTCAAGGCGCTGGCCTTGCTCGGATTCGGCCGGCAGCGGTTGCACATTGTGAATTCAGACTCGCAAGGAAAGATGAAAGCACGCGATATTCCCCGCCTCAGAGAGCCCGCGATCATCTGCGCTCAAATCGGAAACGTCAATACCGGTGCGTGTGATCCATTGATGGAGATCTGCGAGATCGCTAATTCGTCGGGGGCATGGGTTCATGTCGATGGGGCGTTTGGGCTCTGGGCAGCGGCGACGCCTACCCGCAAACACCTGACCGATGGAATGGCCAACGCACACTCGTGGGCGACGGATGCTCACAAATGGTTGAACGTGCCGCACGATTGCGGTGTTGCCATCGTGCGCGACGCGGGCGCGCTGCGACACGCGATGTCTATCACGGCCGCTTATTACGGTCCTCTTACGAAGCGCGAGCCGATGCAATGGTGCCCCGAGTCGTCGCGCCGTGCACGTGGCGTCGAAGTGTGGGCCGCGCTCCGAAGTTTGGGGAAACGAGGGATCGCCGAATTGATCGAAAACTGCTGTGCCCACGCTCTGGCATTTGCCCGAGGGCTGTCTGACGCTGGCTATGAAGTGCTCAATGAGGTTGTTTTGAATCAAGTCCTGGTTTCTTTCGGGGATGACAAGATAACCGAGCGCGTCATTGAGGGAATTCAGGCCGATGGCACGTGTTGGTGCGGTGGAACGGTCTGGAAAGGCCGCAAGGCAATGCGAATCAGCGTTTCATCGTGGGCAACAACTGCTGCCGACGTGTGCAAGAGCCTTGAGGCGATGCTTGCGGTTGCCGCGCGAGCAAGAAATTCGGATTAGTATCGTGGCTCACCTCCAAGCGGTCTGTGAATCTAGTAGCGGCGATCCTTCCCGGATGACGGGCAATCCATGGATCGTCTGGAAGACCAAATCTCCTGGTACAACAAGAACAGCCTCCGAAGCCACTTCCTCTTTAAGATGTTAAAAGCTGTCGTGATCGTTTGTGCGGCGCTGATACCGCTACTCTCCGGCTTGCAGGCGACGCTGCCCTGGCTGACAGGTTCGCTCGGTGCCCTGATTGCAGTATTAGAGGGACTCCAACAGCTCAACCAGTATCAGCAGAACTGGATCCTTTATCGCTCAACTTGCGAATCTTCAAAACGCGAAAAGTATTTGTATCTGGCGAAGGCTGGACCCTACGCCGGCGTTTCTGATGCACGGGCACTTCTAGCAGAACGGATTGAGTCTCTAGGCTCGGAGGAAGAAGCAAAACGGGTATCGGCACAGGAGAAGCCGGAGGAACCTGCGAAGAAAAATGACTGAACGTTTCTTGGGGCTCGCGGCGCGGAGACCGAACCTCAACGCGAAATTGAAATTTGAGTTCCGCGTTTTACTGCTTTACCGTCCCGACTGAGTGCCTGGCGAGTGGTGCTCCAGCTCAAAATCTCTTCCTTAACGCGCTCGACCTCCTGGTTCGTTAGCTCAGGATACATAGGAAGAGAGAGAACGCGAGCAGCCGATTCTTCCGTGACCGGCAGCGGATGGGCCCGAGCCGGCCGTCCCCAGGGGAACCCCTCTTGCTGGTGAATGGCAATTGGATAGTGGGTGAGAGCCGTGATTCCCTTCGAGGCTAGATGCGTCTGCAGCTCATCCCGCAAGTCACACTCGATCACGTAAAGGTGGTAAACGTGCTCGTAACCCGATGGGGTAAACGGTAAAGTCAAAGGTGCTCCGGCGAGACCTCGTTCGTATATTTGTGCTATTTCGCGGCGTCTCTGGCTCCACGGGTCAACCCGCTTCAGTTTGACGCGCAGGACAGCCGCGTGGATATCATCCAGTCGACTGTTGTAGCCGATGCTGTGAAAGGAGCGCTTGAGGGAGCCGTGGTTGCGCAGCTTGCGAACTTCTGTAGCAAGCTCCTGATTGTCCGTGATCACCGCGCCACCGTCACCAAAACATCCCAGATTTTTTTGGATGATAAAGCTTAGACAAACGGCATCACTCAGCTCACCGATGGCGAAACTATCGCCCCGCGCCCCAATCGCCTGCGCGCAATCCTCTACCACAAATAGGCCGCGCCTTTTGGCTATCTCGGCGATCTCGGGCACGTTCGCGGGCAGCCCATACAAATGGACCGGCACAATGGCACGAGTTTTTGACGTAATGGCCTCTTCAATCCTGGTCACATCGATGTTGCGTGTTCTCGGGTCGCAGTCCACGAACACTGGAGTCGCCCCGGCCAGCCAAATCGCCTCCGCAGTTGCAAAAAAAGTGTTGGAAGTTGTGATCACCTCGTCGCCCGCACCGAGGCCCAAGCCGAGGAAAGCAAGAAGCAGGGCATCCGTGCCGGAGTTCACACCGATGGCCTCGCATCTGCCCATGTAATGGGCAAGCTCTTCCTCAAACTTCGCGAGCTGCGGCCCGAGGACATAACTGCCGCTTTCCAACACTTCGAGGATGGCTTGATCGATCTCGGCCTTCAGGTTGTGGTACTGCCTCACATGGCCGTAGAACCCGATTTTTGCTTGCGACACGTCGGAATGCTCCCTTCCCAACGTCATGCACTGAGGCGGATGTTGGAATCGTTTGATATTCGACAGCAAAAGTAACCCTGTTCAGCGCTCTGTTCTAAATTCAAAAATCTGATTGGAAAAACGCAAAAAACTGATAGGGCTAAAGAAAATGCCCATGAACGGGAGACTAACCGCGCAAAAAAAGCAGGACAAGCCCACTGTGGATCGTCCCGAGAATTGAAGTTCGCACGGACATATATGTGTTTCTCGCTCTCTTCGTTATGATTCTTATCCCATCTTTGTGCCGGTGCGCCCGACGTGGATTGGTCCTCGCCTAAGCCGTAGTGACGACCAATCGGCTGGCGTCGGTTGGTAAGCACTTGGCGACAAGGGAGGACCTATTCCCCAGAACCCCGTTTCTGGCCTGTGAGGTGAGTCACTCGTCCGAAATCGCGGTATACGTCTACTTGCAGTGGGAATCGGTTTAGTCCCGCGTGGGTGCTTGGCTAGGTGCGCGCGGCAATTTCTCAACGACCAGCAAATGAGGCCGCAGTGAATCTAGGACGAGTGATAAGCACGTGGTTTCGGGGTTATGGTTATGGTGGCAGGCCAGCGCGGCGCAAGAGATCTTGAACGCGGGGATCGGAGCGCCGTGGGCGGTACACCTGATGAAGCTGACCGCCTCCGAACTGGGCGGTCTGCCGGTAAGGCGTGGCATGGAGGCCTGCCAGATGCGGGTGATTGACGGTTGCACCTCTAAAGCTCGGTGGCTATTCTGAGAGCTTCTATGCGTACTAACCAACAGCTTGGATTCCTCGAGGAATTCGAAACCTCGCGGCCGCCAAACCCACTTTTCTGCCACCAGGAGTTTCTGGAAAGGCTGGCTGAGCATGGCAGAGATGCACTTGGGAGGCGGGCCGCTTTTCTGATGCAACGTCTGTCGGTAGATGCCCGCCGCCTACACTACAAGGCGACAGCAGGTATCAACCGCGGTTGGCGTCGATCACGGCTCTGTGGCAGCCAAGGGAGTCATTTCTACGCCTGGTGGGCTCCCAAGAATGCACTTCCGCTGAAGGAGTGCGGCGAGTTTTCCGACGCCCCCGACGGAGCGGTCTTTCTGCGCGACATCCGCCATCATGATGATCATTCTGCGTTGACGCCGCAGTCGTTCAATATTCACTACATGCCGGTGACCGTCCGCGACCTGCGCCGCGAGGAATACGCGCCTCTGCCCTGGACGCAGCCACAAGAGCGGTTTGCATCGGCCCGCCAACCGGTGCGACTTCTCAAGGGTCATCCCGGTTCGGGCAAGACCAGCGCTCTTTGGCACGCAGCCGATTCGGCCACCACGGAGCACGGGCTTTACGTGACGTATTCAGTGGATCTGGCCGCGCTGGCCCGCCAGTACTTCGACCGCTTCTGTTCCTCGCACAAGCGCTTCTCTGTGGTTACGTTCCCCCATCTGGTCCGACAGATACTCGGGTCAAACGCCCAAATGGTGGCCGAATACGAGGCCCGACAGCGCTTCGTGCGCGACTTGGCACCTTTTGCCCGAATCCTCGGCGCTTGGACACATTGCCGGACGGCTCTTTACGACGAATTGCACGCGCATCTGGCCGGGGATGCGCTTCCTGTCGCCATCGGCCGTTTCGCTGCTTGCAAACACGCACGCGTCACGGACCAAGCGTATCGGGAACGGCGCACGCGATCACTGGGTCAAGCAGCGGTGACAGCCGCACTGGAGACAGCGCGCCGCCTGGAACAGTCGAATACGATCCGTCTTGCCGAGCGCTATTTCCCGGAACTGGCGCTCTCCTGGCAGACCGTCGAAAAACTACGCAATGACTCCAGCAGCAGACCGCCAAGCCTTAATCCCGCGCTGTTCGATTATGACTGCATTGCAGTCGATGAATGCCAGGACCTGACGCCCATCGAGGCTTGGCTGATAGTGGAACTTGCCTCCCGGGCTCAAGGGAAACGTCGCGCACCCGTAACGTTGCTTCTGGCAGGCGATGAGGCACAGACCGTGCGTCCCACTGACTTCGAATGGGGCTGGCTGAGCGATCTACTGCATGCGCGAGTGGGTGCTCCGGCAGACTACAAGCTCTCTGCGAACCTACGTAGTCCGCGCCGCATCGCGGCGCTAGTAAATCGTGTTTGGGACCTTTACTCTCAGGTGGAGAAGCAGGAGCGTCCCAGCGGAGCCGGCTATGCGGAAATAGAAGATGACGCCACCGACCAGATCCTATACTGCACGGCCACAGCCGGCTCCGAGCTGGACGAGTTGCTGACCTCGCTTTCTACACGAGAGGGAATGGCGCTCATCACCCTGGAGGACACGGTCCCCGCTTACGTCCCCGAAGCGGCGCGCAAAGCCGTACTTACGGTTGCCGAGGTGAAGGGACTGGACTTCCACTCCGTGTGTGTGCTCGATGCCGGTCGTCATATCGAACGTGTTCAGCGTCAGGATTGGCGCCACCGGGCCGACTCTGACATTGAAGATCTGCGGAAGCGCCTGGCAATCGACCAGTTACGGGTGGCCGTCAGCCGTCCCGCGGAACGACTGATCTGGCTCGATGTCGATCCGACCGACCAAATTGTCCGCCAAAGTATCGCGTTCCTCAATGGCGGGCCGATGGAAATTGGCGTGTCATCCTGTGTCCCCGCGGCTCTGCTTAAGACCCTCGAGGAAGATGAATTGGACTTGGAAGAGCGCATACAACGTTGCCAAGCTGATGCCCGACAATATCTAGGGGTGAAGCCGGAAATCGCCTGGTCACGCGCGCAACAGGCGGTTACCCTTCTTGGACCGCTTAGTTCCCCGGTCGCGGTGACGGACCTGGCGACGCGCGATGCCGTTCATCTCACCCTGACGGAGATATGCTTTACCCTGGGTATTCGCAACACACGTCTCGCTCCTGAATTGGGCAGACCGGATCCGTTTTCGGAAGCATGCCGTGCTGCATATAGTGCGCGCTGTTACGGGCTGGCCGCGATCATTAATGCCGTCGGGCGAGTTCATCGTGCGGGCCTTGAGAGTCGTCTCCAGATGCTGGTGGAGCTAGCCCAGGTTCTTCCCAAACACAAAAGTGAGATTGAACCTTGGCTCCTAATGGAGCTCGCCCCAAAAACCGACACCTGGGTACAAGAACTGGAGTCGGCGCTCTGGGGCAGCCATAACGCAGAGATCCTGCTCGAGGTGCTGCCGCCTTTGTATGAAGTTCTAGATTATCCGAATCGGCTTGACCGCGTGCAACGAATACGACAGCGCGGGATCCAGATGCTCATCAAAGACAGGAAGTTTGCGCCTGCTCTGGTGGTGTTGCGCACTCTGTCGGAGCGCCAATTAAAGCTGGAGGCCATTTGTCTGGAGGGTATGGGCGATTTTCGTGAGGCCGCGCAGTGCCACATGGCTGCAGGAAATCTCAAAGAAGCCTTGACCTGCTATCGCTCGATCCCTGATCTGGAACAAGCACTCAAGCTGGTCGGCGAGGTCGGCGAACACCCCGCAACAGAATCTCTGCAGTGGATCTCTAGGCTGCAACGATTGGTGGCGGAACGGCCAGAGAAGTTCACCAAGATGGTGACGCCTGCGGAAAAGAAACTGCTGGAGGAGTTGTTGGAGAAGGCGCTGGGAGTCAACCGGCGCAAAGCGGCTCCGCGCAAGAGGATCAAGAAAGCCCTAGCTTCTCGAAAGGGAGTTCAACGGGAAACCAGACATGATGGGAATCCTTACTTCTGATTTCGGCATGGAGCGACTATATAGGGCAAAGGACGCTGCGATGGGAGACAACAAGGGTGTTCCGCGAGCCGGAAACGCCCACATTGCCTTCTGATGCTCCTCCGCCGCGTCAGCCTGGGCAAAAAGGGGCAAGCGGACCAACGGTTATTGTGGGACCATCATTTTGACGGACACCCGATAGCGGCGATAGTCCGTGTAGTGGTGGTCATTCCGGTAGCTGATCCCATAAAGCTGATCTAGATCTGAGTCAAACGCTTTGAATCTGAGGTAGACCTTCACGTCGCTGGGCAACCAGAAGGGTCCGCAAGGCGCTGCGTTCGCGATCTACGAGGCAGCGCAGCGGTGAAGGCATCTCCCGTACCGCCAGATTCCGGTGCCACCTCAGAAAGATTCCCGTCGGCCAAGACAGGTCCTGCAAAACGCCGCAGTGTTGACCGATTTCGTTGATAAACACTTGGCGACTACTCGTTACCTATCTGCAAGCGGGAAAATCACCTACGCTTGACCTTTTTCGCGGTCGTAACCCGCCATGCCATCCGCAACAGACCTTCAAGCGCATCTCGACGGATGCGCGCCAACCGGACAAGGACGACTGGATAATTTTGGTAATGGTCCTTTAAATAGTAGATCTCCGGAGCGGACTCGAGCAGTTCCGTGCGCTGTTCGAAATCGACGCGAACGGCCAGCGAGTTCGGCTCCGCCGATTTATGCGTCGGAATGACGGCCAGCTATTGGCCACGGACTTTGAGGGCGGGCGAACCCCAAGCCGTGGATTCTTCCACGCCAGGTAAGCGGAGAGCGATTTTTCGCACCGTATCAAAATCAATCTTCGCTCGTGACATCTGGCCCAAGAGATTACCATTGAAGCCGGTATCATCGTGCATTTGATGCAATCGCATCCTTTCCGCGCGGAGCAAGAATCCCTCTAAGCGTCTCTTCTGGCTTCGCGCGTATTTCTTGAGGAACGCAGGGGGGCACGAGGAGATCACTCGCCCCTTGTTCGACTAGTCGTCACCTATCTGCCCAACGCGGCCGCCGCTCGTTCAGGAGCCATTGTGTTTCAAACACCACTTCCGGATGGCCGACATAACCGACCATCCGGGAGTTATCGTCGGACGCGAAAGTGTGGCCGCGAAAACTGTCTCAAAATAGGGGTTCACTCCAGGACGCGCCAGCCTCGTACCGGTCACGAGGTCGACAATCCATCACGAAACTAGGTAGCTGAGGCACTGGATGTTGAAGATCCGCTATGGTCACGAGGAACCCGACGAAAGGCTGAGCCTACGACCCCGGCAAACATGGACCCTCTTTGCGCTTGCAGGGGCTTCGGTCATCTTTGAGAAGCGTGGTGTCCTGAACAACGGCGCCACTTGGAAACGGTATGACAAGGAATGCACTGAACACTATCATTATGCTGCGGACCTGATCCAGCTCTGGAGGAAACACCAATGAAATCGATTACTCGGTTAATCACAGCAGTGGTGGCAGTTATGTTCGCGGTCGCCCCCCTGTGTCCCGCGCAGGACGTCAAGCCGATCGATCTGGGCAAGGGGGCGGCGTTCAATGGCAAGAAGATCGAGATGAAGGACAAGGGAGAGGTCACTTACCTCCTGTCTTTCACGGCGGGGAAAGAGTTCGAGGCCACCACGGACGGCCCGAAGAATACCGACGTGCACCTTTTCGTCTACGACTCCTCCGGCGCGGAAGTCGCTAAGGACGACTCGCCCGGACCGAAGTGTTCGGTTAAGGTCACGCCGACGAAGGACGGGCAGTACAAGTTCGTCATCAAGAACGCCGGCGGTGCCAACACGGTGACATTCAATGTAAAGGTCGCCAAATGATGACTCGCCGCTTGTCAAAAAAAAGAGCTGCCAAAACCAAGGTAGTTCAACTCTGCGTGGGCGCAAGGAGCCATCTCGGGCCCTATTGAGGGAGTTCTTGCGAAGCGAGCCGTCGCTTCAAGGCGGTAACGGTGTCGGGGTTCGCCTTTAGCTTGAGACGAACCACCAAAAACACGTGGAAATCGGTGGCTAATGGCTCGGCGTGAAGCTGCCGCATCATCAACGCGACTTGGCCGCGATGATACGTAGAGTGGTTGGCCAGATGTTGCATCAAGTGCGCCAAA
>Ga0306922_10008297_pt1 | contig 10077 bp, 10 predicted proteins | sample sta12Cox44000082_FD_203758 | JGI IMG/M metagenome (GOLD analysis project Ga0306922, IMG submission 203758) | Lab enrichment of tropical soil microbial communities from Luquillo Experimental Forest, Puerto Rico - statoxic.12C.oxic.44.000.082 (v2)... | ecosystem: Environmental > Terrestrial >...
TATGCGTTTCGTTTTTCAAAAAAAACAAGAAAAGATAAAGGGAGAAAGGCCGATGGCCAGATTAAACTTGGGTTCCCTGCCTCGCGAAAATCCCTGCGCTCAGTGTGGCCAACCGATTGCGGTTCCCGAGTGGATCGAGAAGGAAAAGGGTCGCACGTCCTATCTCTGGCATTGCCTTGCCTGTGATTATCGCTTCGAGGCGATCGCCTACTTCGAAGACGTCGATCAGGACAGCGAAGCGCTGGCGGCCTGACCACAAGATGAAAAGGGCACTTTTCGCAATGCGCGTTCCGCTTTGATCGGGACGCGTGTTCGCGTGCGAGCCAGGCGTGTTCCCGTTGCACCGCAAAGTAAATTGCGTCCCTCGGTCCGGAACTGGCGCGGCGCAAGAATGTTTTCTCCCCACAATTTGCAAGGGAGAAACCAGATGTTTGCAAAATATCTCACGGCGGCGCTGGCCGGTACGGCCTTGCTGGCGACGGTTGCCTCAGCGCAAACGCCGACAGCGACTACAGACAAGGCCAATGCGGCGTCAACGATCTCTGAATCCTCGCTGCACGGCGATTGGCGCGCCTCGAAGGTTGCCGGTCTCAACGTTTACAACGAAAAAAATGAGAGCATCGGCACGATCAACGACCTGTTGATGGACAAGAGCGGAAACATCAAGGCCGTCGTGCTCGGCGTCGGCGGGTTCCTCGGCATGGGCGAGCATCTTGTCGCCGTTCCCTATGACAAGGTCAAATTCGTCGACCAGCCGGTTCCCTCGGCCACCACCAGCAGTAACAAATCGTCCACCACGGGGTCAGCGTCGTCGACGTCGACGAAGAACCCTTGCCGTCTTCAACGCCACCAAGGACGAGCTGAAGGCGATGCCTGAGTTCAAATATTCGACCTGAGGCATCGCCGAATAGGCTGGTGCAAAAGAAGCGCGCCCGGTGTTGCCGGGCGCGTTTTTGTTTACCGAGTCACTGAGGCGCCGACCAATTGCCGCGCTTACGGTGGTCGTCCTGGCCAAGCGAGCAGAGCGCGCGCGAGCCGGGACCCATAGCCACCGGCCTTCGCGATTTGGGAAGTATCACATTGCGTCTCACCGGAGGAGCCGCGTCGTACGGGTCCCTGCGCTCGCAGGGACGACATTTTCCAGCATGACAGGCTCAATTCGTCTTCACCAGCGGGCATCCGCCCTTGTCGAGCGGACGGAAGGCCTCGTCGCCGGGAATGGTGGCGAGCAGCTTGTAGAGATCCCATTCGCCTTTGGATTCCTGCGGCTTCTTTACCTCGAACAGATACATGTCATGGACCATGCGGCCGTCGATCCGGATCTTGCCGTTTTTGGCAAAAAAGTCGTTGATCGGCGTTGCACGCATCTGCGCCATCACTTTCGGCGCTTCATCGGTACCGATCGCCTCGATCGCCTTCAGGTAATGCATCGTCGCCGAATAGAGCCCGGCCTGGATCATGGTCGGCATGTGGCCGACCTTTTCGTTGAAGCGTTTGGAAAAGGCGCGCGTCTCGTCATTCATGTCCCAGTAGAAGGCATCGGTGACGATCAGGCCCTGGGTTTCCTTTGCGCCCAGCGCATGCGCGTCGGTGATTTCCATCAGCAACGCGATCAGTTTCTGGCCGCTATTGGTGATGCCGAATTCGGAGGCCTGCTTCAGCGCGTTGGTGGTGTCGCCGCCGGCGTTCGCAAGCCCGATCACCTTGGCCTTGGAGGCTTGCGCCTGCAGCAGGAAGGAGGAGAAGTCGGACGAATTCAGCGGGTGGCGGACATCGCCGAGCACCTTGCCGCCGGTCTCCTTGACGATATTGGCCGCATCGCGTTCGAGCGCCATGCCGAACGCATAGTCGGCAGTGACGAAGAACCAGGTATCCTCGCCGCGCTTGACCATCGCACGCGCTGCGACGTTGGAAAGCGCATAGGTATCGTAGGTCCAGTGCACCGTGTTTGGAGAGCATGCGACGCCGGTAATATCGGAACTGCCGCCGCCGGAGTTGATGTTGATCCTGTTCTTCTCACGTGTCAGCGCCGAGATCGGCAGCGCGACCGAGGAAGTCGGGACGTCGAAGATGGCATCGACCTTCTCGTTATCATACCAGTTGCGCGCGACCGCCACGCCGATGTCGGGTTTGTTCTGATGGTCGGCGGAAACCACCTCGACCGGCTTGCCCTTCACCTTGCCGCCATAGTCGGCAACGGCCATCTGCACCGCGGCCAGTGAGCCCTTGCCGGTGGCATCCGCGTAAAGGCTGGACATGTCCGTCAACACGCCGATCCGGACGACGTCGTCGGAAATTTGAGCGCGCGCAGCCCCGCCAGATCCGGCAAGCGCGACGCCGGCGATCAAAATCGCTGCGACTGAGTTCATCGTTTCTTCTCCCGGGTTTTTCGTTGAGACCTTCGATTGATGCTCATGTTCTATTCGGCCTGGGCGGCATCTGCAAAGCCGACTTTTGAGTAACCAGGTCCTGACATTCGTGTCATATCGCGGAGGTTTCGTTTACGAATGTCGGGACCAAATGGGCACTAGTTACCGCTGCCGTGGTCGGATTTGCGACTTTCAGCAGGGGGGTCGCGATGTTAGGCTTGTCGGCGGCAGGAGCATCCTGCGTCCTGCCCCAAACCGAAAGGGAGGACGGCATGCCTGACAGCGTCTACAAAATCATCGAACTGGTCGGGACCAGCAAAGAGTCCTGGGAAAAGGCAGCGAGCTCCGCGATCGAACGGGCAGGACAGACCTTGAGAGACCTGCGTGTCGCCGAAGTTGCCGAGCTTGACCTGCAACTGGACGCCAAGGGCAAGGTCGAGGCTTATCGCGCCAAGATCAAGGTCTCCTTCAAGTTCGAGGGCTCATGAGCCGAGATGTCATGGGCCGGGCAGAAGCACGCCTTTTGCCCGCCCATGATTTGCGTTTTGGCAAAAAGGGGCCGCCTATTCGATCACCTCGTCGGCGGTGGCGACGAGCGCTTGCGGCACGGTCAGGTCCAGCGCCTTGGCGGTCTTGCGGTTGATCACCAGCGCAATTTTGGTGGACTGCTGTACGGGGAGGTCTGCTGGCTTTTCGCCTTTGAGGATTCGATCGACGTAACCGGCCGCACGTTTGTATTGGTCGACCAAGTCAGGCCCGTAGGAGATCAGGCCACCGCTGCTGACGAATAAGCGGAACGGGTAGATTGCGGGCAATCGAAGTCTGGCCGCCAGCGCGACAATGAGCTGGCGATGAACGAAAGCCAACGAACTCGGCGTCACGATCAGACCGCCGTTTGGTTTTTGAGCGAAATCGCTCATGTCGTTCTCGATCTTGCCGGCGTCGCGCATGTTAATGGGGCTCGCCTCCACCCCAAGGGACTGCGCCACAGCCTGAATAGCGCCAAACTGGCCTGCTCCGCTGGGGTTGGCCGGATCGCGAAGCACCGCCGTTCGAGTCATGAGCGGCGCGATTTGCTTGAGCAGTTCGAGCCATTTCCCGCTGATGTCGTATTCAAAATTCGTGAACCCAGTAGCGTTTCCCCCCGGCCGGGCCAGACTGCTGACGAAGCCGCCACCGACCGCATCCGCGACCTGGACGAATACGATGGGCACGGTGCGAGTGGCCTGTTGTAAGGGGCCCACGTGCGAGCCGCCGGCGGTCAAGATGACGTCCGGGGCGAGGGCAATCAATTCTGCCGCGTACTTGCGAATGAGCTCGGCCTCGCCGGCGGTCGACCGGTAGTCGATCTGCACATTACGACCGACGGTCCATCCCAATTCCTGCAGCTGCTGCAGGAACGTAGCAATGTAGATTTTTGATTCTGGATCATCTGCCGCGAGAAACGTAAGCACGCCAATGCGACGCATGCGGTCCAGCTGCTGTGCGCGCGCGGCAAGCGGCCAGGTTGCTGCCGCGCCGCCTGCAAGCGCGATGAAGTCGCGCCGCTTGAGCTGACCGAATTGCATGCCGCTGTCCCAAACCAGGAAGAAAAATTAATTCGTCGAACCGGACGGCTTTATGAAGCTTTTCAGCTCTTTCAAAAATTGTGCCGCCCCGGGGTCTTGCGCAAGCATGACGTGGTTTTTGCCCGGCAGCGCAACGAAGCGAGCGTTTGGGATTCCCGCTGCAAGCTCGCGGCCAAGTGCGATCGGTTGTCGAAGGTCATCACGGACATGCATGATCAGCGTAGGCGCCCGCACCTTCGCCAGCAGGTGCCGCACATCGAACTCCGCAACAGTGTCAAGATAACGCACCGCGCAATCCGCCGAAGCGCTCAAACGCTGCAATTCATTGAAGGCGTCCGCCTGCTCCCGCGTGGCGGTTGGCATCATCGCCGACGTGAATAGTTGTCGGAACGTCGCGTCGTCGGAACCCCATCCAAGCTTCATCAATGTCTTCATCGCCGCCCAGCGTTCGCGGTCGGCGACGGCGGTATTGGACCTCTTGTTGAAGCCGACCGCAAATCCGCCGACCAGTATCAGGTGTGAGACGCGATCAGGATGTCTGGCAGCGTAAGCGATCGAGACGGCGCAGCCTTGCGACAACGCAAGTAACGGAAATCGATCGAGACCAGCGGCATCGACAACAGTCTCCATGTCGCTGACCCACGCATCCAGTGAGATATCGCCCACGTCCCAGTCCGAGAGACCGTTGCCGCGCGCGTCGAAACGAACCAGCGTGTTTGACTTCGCCATTTCCAGCAGAAAGTGACGGAAAATCGGCATTTCCCAGTCGTATTCCAAATGACCCATCCAATGAGCCGATCGCAGCAGCACGGGCCCCGAACCGACTTTGGCATAGGCCAACCGAACTCCGTCCGGCGCAACACAGTACCGCACTTCCTGTTTGAGATCGGATTCGGCAAGGACACGATCGGCCAACGACCCTTGCCCGTGAACATCAATACTGAAGACTTCAATCGGCCGGGCGATATTCTTCAGGTTCTGTCGGCCTAGTTCTCGGCATTCGAGGTCGACCTTGCCGTCGACGAGGTCCAGCACCTGACGCGATACACAGATACCGCCGCGAGGAGCGATACCTTCGAGCCGAGCGGCGACATTGACGCCGTCACCAAACACATCGCCGTCGTCTTCGATGACGTCGCCGATATTGATACCCATCCGAAATTCAACACGCCTGTCCGGGGCGATCGTCATATTGCGTGCGGCCATGCCACGCTGGACTTCGACGGCGCATTTCACCGCTTCGACGACGCTTGGAAACTCGACAAGCATGCCGTCGCCGGTGGTCTTGAAGATGCGTCCGCGATGGGCGGCGATGGTGGGGTCGGCGATCTCGCGGCGATGCGCTTTCAGGGCTGAGAGCGTGCCAACCTCGTCAGCACCCATCAGGAGCGAGTAGCCGGCAACGTCAGCCGCCAGAACCGCCGCCAGTCGCCGCTCCACGCTTTCGCCGTTCACGAAGCACCCGTTGCTTGAACTCGGTGATCAAACCATATGGGCTGCCTTCACGCTAGCTGCCCAGCCGGCAGAGGCCGCGTGAAATTTCGGCCTTGGTCGCGGGCCGGCGACATGCGTCGCCTCGTCGCGCCGTGTATCGGGCGTCACAATCCCGGCAGCGACGTGATCGTGACGTTGATCGTGCCGGTTGCTTCCGTAATCACCCGCAGCGTTTTGGAATCGAAGGCGATGTCGGCGAGATCGAGCCTGGTGATTTCCGCAGCCACACGCACGCCGTCCTCGTTCTTCTGGAGATCGGAAATCGCGGCTGCAACCATCTTCTGCGCATTGCCAAGAATTGGCTTGAGATCGACCGCGGTCCTTTGCGCCAATGCCTTTTGCAGATGCGGCATCACGGCGCGCGCGGCGGCGCCGAGCAGGCCGAAGGCGGCTTCCGATTCCACCGCCAGTTCGACATTGGTGAGCCGCAACGTCTGCTGCGCCTGATCGAGCACCGGCTTGCCCCAGATATGCACATTGGCCTCGCCGCCGAAACCGAACAGGCTCTTCTCCTTCGCATTCACAAGCAGCGAAATCAGCAACCGATCGCCGGAGGCGGCGACCGAGGCCTTTTTAACGTTGACGCTCACCGAACCCGAACCATCCTCGGGAAAACTCCGGCCGGCCAATTGCGTCTCCACGATGTTGTCGATGTCGGCGAAGGGGATGTCGACGGGAATGCCGATAGCAACCACTGCAGGTGTCGGCGGCACGATGGAGATCTTTTCGGGAAACGGACAATTCGGCGTGGTCTCTTTCGGCGTGATGCGGGTTTCCGCCTCGATGCCGAGCGTCATGGTGACTGCGGATGCAGTGATGAAGGGTTGCACGGCAACCGCGCGGATGGGCCGCAGCTCGAGCCAGAGGGAAGGAACGGAGGAGGCGCCGCCGACGCTTTGCAGCGGAATCGAGCGGCACGCCTTCGCCCACTGAATCCGCGCATTGCGCTCGATCGAGGGGTCGTTGCGAATGCGCGCACCGGCAGCCGCGATCTGTTCGCCGACGGTCTTGTCGATCAGCGGCTTGACCTGTGAGGGGACATTGACGCGCGCGCCCGCGACCGAGAGGCTGGTATCGCCGAGCCTGACTTCGGCGCCCAGGTTCGGCTCCAGACGCCAGGCGGCGGCGAGCTTGGGGTGCGAGGTGATGGTGACGCTGCCCCTGATCTCGGCATTGGCATTGAGCTGCTTGATGTTCACGCCGGCGATCTGCTTGGCGACGTGATCGCCGAGCAGCCCGCCGATCGCATCGCCCACCGCGCCGGTTGCCTTCGACGACAGCGAGCCGGTGACGTTGAGCTTCCCCGTCAGCGGCGTGGTCAGCGACAGCAGGTCCTGTCCCCCGGTCGCCGTGACCGGTCCGCGCGAGGCGGTCCAGCCGATATCGGCGTTTTGCAGGATCTGCGTCACCGGGTTGTCGGCCTTGCCGGAAAAATTGCGCGCCGCGCTGCGGTCGGCGGCGTCGCGAATGACGGAAATCGGAATCGCCACCTGCGCCAGGATGACCGAGCTTTTCGGGGCCGGCGGCAGCGGTGGCAAATCCGCAATCACCGGCCGGGCATTGAACGTGCCGCGCGGCGAAAGCCAGTCCATGGCTTTGAGGCCGGCGAAGAACGATACCGCGATCACCGCGATTGCGATCAGAATGGCCTTTGGACGCATCGTCCCCCCGGACTGATCAGCCCCGGCACTCTATATAGGGTGGGCTGCGGCCGCGCCAGAGCTGGGGGCGGCGGTGGAACGGTGCACCCCGCTGCCATCGGGCCAAGAGTTTCTGCGCTGCTCCGAGAGGGTTGGGGTTTAGGGGTCTTCAGTCGTCGAATTTCTGGGACCTCATCCGGCACGCTTTTTAAGGACAAACCCCGGAGCAAGGTAACTCCGGGGTCTGCGTCTATCAGCGGTTTGGCGTCTATCCGCTGAGGTTCATCGCCTCGGGGTAATAATGAAACCCTTCTGCGGTCTTGGCGATGTGGCCGACGCCTGGCCATGCATAGTGGTACGCCATCACCGGGATCTTGTTCGCGGCGATCATGTCCAGCAATTTCACCCGCGTTTCCGCGGCCTGTTGTGGATTGGTATCGTATGAAAATTGCATCCGCGGCTTTTCGAGGAGCAATACGGGATGGTGGCTAAGATCGCCAAGGAAGGCGAAAGATTTTCCGTTCGAAGTCACCATGAAAATAGTGTGGCCTACCGTATGGCCTGGAGCCGCAATCGCCTGGACGCCGGGTAAGAATTCCTCTCCATCCTTGAAGAATACAAGGCGATCACGCACTGGTAGCAGGTTCTTGCGAGCGTGCACGATGAAGTCCTTCAACGGACCACCAGCCTTACCCTCATCGGTCCAGAAATCGAGGTCGCTCTGGGCGATGTAGTACTGCGCGTTGGGGAACAGCACTTTCCCGCTCTGGTCCACGACGCCGCCGATGTGGTCAATATGGGCGTGCGAGAACACTACCGCGTCGATGTCCTCCGGCTTGATACCGGCTTCTTTCATGCTCTTCTGCTGGCGACCGGTGGTCGGACCGAAATTCTTCGCCGTACCCATGCCGGTGTCGAACAGGATGAGCTTGTCACCGGTGTTCACAATCGGCGAATTCTGTTCGAGCACGACGTTGTCGGGGGAAAGGAAATTTTCCGACAGCATCTTCTTCACGTCGTCATCCGGAACGCCGATGAAGGTGCCCTTGGGAGGGCCAAGCGGCAAAGGACCGTCGGAGACGACAGTGATTTCGGCATCGCCAAGACCGAAGCGATAAAAATAGGCGGGTTCGGTTCCAAGCTTGGGTGCTTTCGCGACCGCGCTACCACCGAGCACGGTGGATGCGCCCAGGCCGGCACCAAGAGCGAGCAGGGACCTTCGCGAAACATTCAATGTCATCGGTTTCCTCCGCTGATTTTATTATTCATGAGGTTTTGAATTTGCCCTAGCGGATCGATCTTCCACGCAATGACGGGCAACGACAGGCTGCGCTCGCTTTCGCAGACTGGCAAGAGGAATCATCGCGCGCTGCCGACCGGGGTGATGCGCAGGGGGCATAACGGAGTTGCGCGTATTTCAAATTGCATTTCTACTTTTGTTTTCGATGCGCTGGCCTGGGGTGATTGTCATGAAACGAATACTGATTGTGGCATTGCTCGCCTTGCAGCCCATCCGGGCGGGCGCCGAAAGCCCTGAAGAATGGGTTGCGCTTGGCGCGCGTGTGCACGGCGGATTTGGGGCGTTCATTCCGCTTGGCATTAGGATCGGCCTTGACGCGGTAAAGCAACTTAATGCAAAGCCGCGTGAACTGACGGTCCTCTATTACGATAGCGATAAGTCGCCGTGTGCATGTTTTGCTGATGGCATCGCAATCGCGACATACGCGTCGGTCGGCCAGCGCACTTTGATGATCGCGCCAGAAAAGGCACCGGATGGCGCGGCGGCTGTCATCGTTATTCGTCCACGCCAAGGCGGCGCTGGTTTCAAATACACGATCCCGCTATCGGCACTTGCAAAGCTGGGTCCGATGAACAAGGACCTCGATCCGCGTGGACGTTACGATGCCGTGATGGCGGCAGACGGATTGTATCAGATCGAACCTGTTCGCTAACCGGGCATTCGGCGAGCTGGGGTACAAACGAAAATGGCGCGGAACCCCGCGCCATTTTCAGGAAATTCCTGTCGCTCGCTCTTATTGTGAAGAAGTAATACGAACTTGCGAGGAGGCAATACGAACCACGGTCTGACCTTTCTTGGCGGCCTTGCCGGCGTTGTCGGCGCGGCGCTCCATCGGCAGCACGATTACCTTGGTGCCGACGTTGACGCGCGAATAGAGATCGGTGACGTCCTGGTTGGTGAGGCGGATGCAACCGGATGAGACGTGGGTGCCGATGGTTTGCGGCGCATTGGTGCCGTGAATGCGATAGATGGTGCCGCCGAGATAAAGCGCGCGGGCGCCGAGCGGATTGCCAGGGCCGCCGGCCATCTGGCGCGGCAAATAGGGCTGGCGATGGATCATTTCCGGCGGCGGCACCCAATCCGGCCATTCGGCCTTCCGGGTGATCGACTGGACGCCCGACCAGGTGAAGCCGTCACGGCCGACGCCGATGCCGTAGCGGATGGCCTGGCCGCCTCCGAGCACGTAATAGAGATACGTGTTGGGCGTATCGATGATGATCGTACCGGGCGCCTCGTGCGTCGGATAGCTGACGATCTGCCGCCTGAGCCGGGCCGGCAATTCGGCCGTGGCGTTCTGGTCTTCCGACGGCACCGATTGCACGGTCGGGGCCGGTGCGGGCTGACCCGGCACGGTGATAAAGGGGAATAGCTGCAGCGGCGCGGCGGATGCTGCGCCCGAAAACATGGCAACGCCGATCGCCAACGCTCCGAAGGCGGCAAAACGGCTGCATTGTGAATTGAAGGTTCCGAAACCGAACATTTGGCGCCCCTGTCTGATGGCTTCCCCGCGCCGTTTTCGGCGTCGTTAACGAAAATCCTTAGAGGGCAAACATTTCGGGACGTTTGCGCCAAACGTCCAAAATGGTTTCGTCACTTTCATGAATTGTTTCATTCCCGTGTCACGAGGCGGAAAAAGCGAGCACCCCACGCGAAAAAGAAGGCGTTAACCTCTATGACGTCACACGCTTGAAATATCCGTAAGTGAA
>Ga0306922_10008301_pt1 | contig 10074 bp, 8 predicted proteins | sample sta12Cox44000082_FD_203758 | JGI IMG/M metagenome (GOLD analysis project Ga0306922, IMG submission 203758) | Lab enrichment of tropical soil microbial communities from Luquillo Experimental Forest, Puerto Rico - statoxic.12C.oxic.44.000.082 (v2)... | ecosystem: Environmental > Terrestrial > Soil...
ACCCACGGCGTTGTTGCGCGCGTAAAGGGTCTCGCCCTTCCACCAGAATTCGAAGACACCTTCAGCGATACCGCCCTGATCGCCCGAATTCTCGTCGATGGGTCGCCAACCCTGAGCCGGCCAACGGACGATCTCGATCGAGAAGTTCTCCGGCGCGTCGACGAGGCATCCATACCCTTCGAGACTACGTTCGGTCGCCACGACGAGGGGAGTCTCATGGACCCGCCGCACGCCTGTGGTCGGCACATAGGCGATCTCCGCCGGATCGAAATCCATGATCGCTCGCGCTCCGTTGATTGACACAGTAACTCTATGCAGCGCCGCCCAACCCCGTCACTTGTTTTCGTCAAGCGAGGCGGGCACGGAGCAGCGCCGAAAGGCGCTCGGCGACAATTACGATAACAAAGGTGACGATGAGCAGAAGAGAGACGAGTTGATACTGGAACAGACTCATCGCCGAGAGCAGTTCGAAGCCGATGCCGCCGGCGCCGACAAAGCCGAGCACCAGCGACGAGCGGATGTTCTCGTCGAGCCGATAGAGGGCGATCCCGAGGAGCGAGGGCAGAATCGATGGGATGATGCCGTGCGTGAAGACCTGCACGCGGCGGGCGCCGGTCAGGGTCAGCGCATCGATCGGCGCCATGTCCATGTGCTCGATCGTCTCGGCGAAAAGGCGACCGAGCATCCCGATTGAGTGAACGGAAAGCGCGAGGGCGCCCGGAAACGGCCCGAGCCCGACGGCGGTGACAAACAGCAATGCCCAGACCAGGTCGGGGACGGCGCGGGCGAAGCCGATCACGCCGCGCGCGGGATAATAGAGGAAGTTGCGCAACCCGAAGGCCGGGAACAGATGATCCGAGGTCGAAGCCGGGTCGGAAAATGCGAAACTGTGCCCCTTGATCTCGGCAACCGTCTTTATGCCCGACCCAGGGTAGGTGACGATGCTGGCCCAGTAGGTATCGGGCTTGCCATCCGCAGTGCCGAAAGCGGCGACCGCCTCGGCCTTCGCCACCTGATGGGCGAGCACATAACCGAGCGGTCCGAATTCGCCAATTTCGAGCTTGCCGTTGCGCATCGCCTCGATCTCGGCATTGTAGCTGGTCGCGACAAAGACCTCGACCTTGCAGCCGAGCTTGTCGCCGATCAGCTCTCCGACTTTTCTGGTAGATCGGCACCAAACGAGCCGCCGTGTCATAGGGCTCAACGCCGAAACGCACGGTGCCGCCATTCGGGCAGTCGCCGGCCGTCGCCGTCGTGGACGGGCCGCTCGCCAGTGCCAATGCCATCCCACCAGCTATGATCCAAGAATCCTTTCGCGTCATCCTTCTCTCTTATCAACTACGCGGGACCGGCAAGGCCGGCGGAGCTTAGGCTCATTAAGCAGCGGTTTGATGACGGTTCGATGACAGTCTCGGTGCGTTAGCAGCCCGTGGGCAGGCAACTACATGGACTTCCCGTCGCCATTGAGCGGCAGAAGGAGGAAATATGATAAACCGCCGGCAACCCAGGCGAAGGAGGATTTCTACTTGAAAGTGAATCACCCGCCCGTAAGTCGCCCTGGTTGGTGATGAAATCGATCGTGAGATCGACCTTCTCCCTGGCGGCCTGTCCTGGCAGGGTTCAGCGTCGGACGTCGTTGGCGCCGGGCACCCAATGGTCCAATGGTCCCAGAAAACCACAACCGGGCTGAAGCGAGACCGCAGCATACGACCCGTTGTGGAAGCGGTCGGGTCAAGGTCGAAACATTCGTCTTCCACAAGCTAAAGTGCTAATATTCTCAAGCGCTTTATTAGAGTGCTCGCATCCGCACGCGGAAAGAGTTTAGATTGAGGCGCCTGACCTCGCTAACGGCCACCTCCGGCCGGTGTCGCAGTTTGAACGAAAGGGTCTCGTGGCCCATACCGCTCTTGATTCGACAGCCGCGCCAGCGACTCGCCGCTCCGCGGGAAAATGGTCGCTGGGCCGCCATCGCTCGATCGTCGGCTTCCTGTTCGCGCTGCCGCTGATGGCGGTGATCGCCGGGCTGGTCATCTACCCCGCGGGCTATGCGATTCACCTAGCGACCCTTAACAAGTCGATGCAGCACTTTGTCGGGCTCGGCAATTTCTTCTTCCTGTTCAAGCGACCGACCTTCTGGCTGGTGGTCGAGCAATCGTGCCTGTTCGCGATCACCGCGGTCATCTTCAAGGCGGTGGTCGGATTTGTCGTCGCGCATTTCGTGCACAACCTCCCGGAGAAGGGGCAACGCAAGTGGCGCGGCATGCTGCTGGTGCCGTGGGTCATTCCGCCGGCGATGTCGACGCTCGCCTGGCTGTGGCGCCAAAATTTTCGTCCCAGTATTTCACATCCTTGAGGTACGGCGCCAGATCGAGGAAGTACTGCATGATGGGCCCGAAGATCGTGACGTGGGCGATGTCCGGTCCATTGCCCGCGGCAAGCTATACCGGAAGGCTTTGCAGGATCGTCTGATAAGGGACCTTTTCGACGCGAAGCTTGATGTCCGGGTTCGCCGTCAGCGGCGCGCGCCGGGACTATCGGGATAAGCAGCGCCAAGACCGCCGGGCGCTCCGGCCGGGAAATGAGGGGAGGGATTGTGGCGATCCGGCCTGGTCTGGCGCTTCGGCCCGAATCTCCACCCTCGCCGCGGAAATCACAACCCCGCGCCCTGGCCCCCGCTGCTGACGTCGATGACGGTGGGTCGCAGCGAATTCGAGCTCCCCTGACTAAGGCTGAGCAGCCGTAGTCGCTTGCGAAAACGGTCCTCTGTCGCCGACGATTAGGCCACGTGGGCTTTTTGGGTCGGGGCTCTAAAAATGGATCGTGCGGCCGTATGCGTCGAGCACGGCCTCGTGCATCGTCTCCGACAGGGTCGGGTGGGGGAAGATCGTGCGGATCAGCTCCCACTCGGTCGTCTCCAGGGTCTTGGCGATCGTGTAGCCCTGGATCAGCTCGGTCACCTCGGCGCCGATCATGTGTGCGCCCAGCAGCTCGCCGGTCTTGCCGTCGAAGACCGTCTTGACCATGCCTTCGGGCTCGCCGAGGGCGATCGCCTTGCCGTTGCCGATAAACGGGAAGTGGCCGATCTTGACCTCGTGACCGGCCTCTCTCGCGGCCTTCTCGGTCAGGCCCACACTCGCCACCTGTGGCCGGCAATAGGTGCAGGAAGGGATGTTGTGCAGATCGAGCGGGTGCACGTCGTTGACCCCGGCGATCCGCTCGACGCAGATCACGCCTTCGTGCATCGCCTTGTGCGCGAGCCACGGCGGGCCCACGAGGTCGCCGATCGCGTAGACGCCGGGCTCGCCGGTGCGCAGCCATTCGTCGACGACGACGTGGCTTCGTTCGACCTCGACACCGGTGTCTTCGAGCCCGATGCCTTCGACATTCCCAACGATGCCCACCGCGAGGATGACGCGCTCGACGGCGAGCTCACCCCCCTCCCCTCCCCCTTCGATGCGGGCGATGACATTCTCGCCGCTGCGCTCCACTGCGGCGACAGTCGCGCCGGTGTGGATCTTGATCCCCTGTTTTTCGAAGGATTTGCGGGCGAAGGCCGAGATCTCCTCGTCCTCGACCGGGAGCACCCGGTCGAGCACCTCGACCACCGTCACCTCGGACCCCATGTCGTGGTAGAAGCTGGCGAACTCGATCCCGATGGCACCCGAGCCGACGACCAGCAGCGATTTTGGGATCGCCGCGGGAACCATCGCCTCCTTGTAGGTCCAGACCCGCTCGCCGTCAGGCTTCAGTCCGGGCAAGGTGCGGGCCCGAGCGCCGGTCGCCAATATGATATGCCCGGCCTCCAACTCGGCCACGAGGCTTCCGTCCTTCTCGACCGCGAGCCGGCCTTTTCCGGCGAGGCGCCCGTGCCCGTCGACGACGGTGACCTTGTGCTTTCGCAATAGGTAAGCAACGCCGTCTGAGAGCCGTTTGGCGACGGCGCGGGAGCGCGCGACGACCTTGCCGGCGTCGAAGCGGATGTCCTTTGCGGAGAACCCGAACTCGTCCAGCCGGTGCAGCAGATGGTGGATCTCCGAGCTGCGCAGCAGCGCCTTGGTCGGGATGCATCCCCAGTTGAGGCAGATGCCGCCGAGATGCTCGCGCTCGACCAGCGCGGTCTTCATGCCGAGTTGGGCCGCCCGGATGGCGGCCACATAGCCCCCTGGCCCGCCGCCCAGAACGATCAGGTCGAACGAATTTTCGGCCACTCGCCCCTCACCTTCTCGCGCGGTCGTGGTTCCGCTGTTTTTCCCCTGCCGGCCCCGCGAAATTCCCCTGCCACTGGCAAAAAATTCCGCTGCTCCGTCATATCACCTAACTAATTGAGTCAACTTATATTTTTATCAAAAAACGGGTGAGTATGCAAGCGAAATCGCAATTTTCCCCTGCTACAGCAGCATCGTCAGCGGATCCTCGACGAGCTTTTTGAACGCGGCAAGGAATTGCGCTCCGACGGCGCCGTCGACGGCTCGGTGGTCGCAGGAGAGCGTGCAGCTCATCACGGTCGCGACCGCCAGCGCGCCATCCTTGACCACCGCGCGTTGCTCGCCAGCGCCGACCGCCAGGATGCCGCCGTGGGGCGGGTTGATGACCGCCGCGAAGTCGCGCACCCCGTACATGCCGAGGTTGGAGATCGAAAAGGTTCCCCCCTGGAATTCCTCGAGCTTCAATTTGCCGGCGCGGGCGCGGGCGACGAGATCCTTGGTTTCGTCGGCGATCGCGGCCAGCCCCTTGCGGTCGGCATTCTTGACGATCGGCGTGATCAGCCCGTCGTCGAGCGCCACGGCAACGGCAATGTCGACGCTGTCCCAGAGCAGGATCGCCTCGTCGCTCCATGACGCGTTGGCCGCCGACACCTGCCGTAACGCCAGCGCCGCCGCACGGATCACGAAATCGTTGACCGAAATCCGGTAGGCGTCCGACTTGGCGTTGAGCTCGGTGCGGATCTTCAATAGCGCGTCGATCTCGCAATCGATCGTCAGATAGAAATGCGGGACGCTCTGTTTGGACTCGGTCAGCCGCCGAGCGATGACGCGGCGCATTGCACTAAGCGGCCGCTCGGTGTAGGGCGGGTTGCCCGCGAGCGCCGCCACCCGCTCCTTGGACAAGACGGGCGTGGCCGGCGCCGGTTGCGGCACCAGGCCGGTCCTTGCCGGCGCAGCAGGGGCCACGCGACCGGGCGAAAGGGCTGCCTCGATATCGGACTTCACGATGCGGCCTTGCGGTCCCGAGCCGCGGATCGCACCGAGGTCGAGACCCGCCTGCTGCGCCATGCGGCGCGCCAGTGGACTGGCGAAGATCCGCCCATTGCCGCGTTCCTTGGTGGGCGCCGCCGACACGGCCGGCATCGGTTGCACGCTCTCCACGGACGGCTCTGCTACGGGAGCGGGTTGGGGAGCCGGCTCCTTGAATTTCTCGATGGCGGAGGCGTCCTCACCCTCGCCGAGCAGTAGTGCGATCGGCTCATTGACCTTGATCCCCTGGGCGCCTTCCGGAACCAAGATCTTGCCGATTTTCCCGTCGTCGACGGCTTCGACCTCCATCGTCGCTTTGTCGGTCTCGATCTCGGCGAGCACGTCGCCGGAATGGACCTCGTCGCCCTCTTTCTTGAGCCATTTGGCGAGATTGCCTTCGGTCATCGTCGGCGACAGCGCCGGCATCAGGATTTCGATCGGCATGAGATCCGCCTCTTAAAACGCCGACTATCGGTAGGCGACCTCACGGGCGGCCGCGACGATGTCCTCGACTTGGGGCAGCGCAAGGCGCTCGAGGTTCGCGGCATAAGGCAAAGGGACGTCCTTTCCGGCAACTCGCTTCAATGGGGCATCGAGCCAGTCGAAGCATTCTTCCATGACGATCGCCGCGATCTCCGCGCCGATGCCGGCAAAGGGCCACCCTTCCTCGACCGAAACGATCCGGTTGGTCTTCTTGACCGAGGCCGCGACACTGTCGGCGTCGAACGGCCGCAAGCTGCGCAGATCTATGACTTCGGCCGAGATGCCGGCCTTTTCTAGCTCCTCGGCAGCCTGCAGCGCGATTTTCACCATCCGCGAGAAGGCAGTAATCGTGACATGCTTGCCCGATCGGGCGATGCGCGCCTTGCCAATGGGTACGAGGAATTCAGGATCTTCTGGCACCGCAAAGCTTTCGCCATAGACAAGCTCGTGCTCGAGAAACACGACCGGGTTCGGATCGCGGATCGCCGCCTTCAGCAGGCCCTTATGGTCCGCCCCGGTGAACGGGGCGATCACCTTGAGACCCGGGCAATGCGCATACCAGCTCGCATAGCATTGGGAATGTTGTGCGGCGACGCGCGCGGCGACGCCGTTTGGCCCGCGGAAGACGATCGGGCAGCTCATCTGGCCGCCCGACATGTAGCGGGTCTTCGAGGCCGAGTTGATGATCTGATCCATCGCCTGCATGGCGAAATTGAAGGTCATGAACTCGACGATTGGGCGCAGCCCGGCAAAGCCTGCGCCGACCCCGAGCCCGGTAAACCCTTGCTCGGTAATCGGGGTATCGATCACCCGCCGCGGTCCGAATTCCTGAAGCAGGCCCTGGCTGACCTTGTAGGCACCCTGATACTCGGCGACCTCCTCGCCGAGCAAAAAAACCGCATCGTCGCGCCGCATCTCCTCGGCCATCGCATCGCGCAACGCTTCTCGCACGGTCATGGTCCTGGTCTTGCCGGCATATTCGGGCTCGTCCGAAGGCGCAGGCCGAGCAGCAGGAGGTGCCGACGGGGCGGTCGGAGGCCGAGCCTGTGCCGGCATCTCTTGCCGCGGCTTGGGAGACCGCGCTGTCTTCTCCGTCTGGCCCACGTCTTCGCCATTGCCTGCGATGACTGCGATTGGTGTGTTGACCGCGACGTGCTCGGTGCCTTCGGGAATCACGATCTTCGCGAGCACTCCTTCGTCGATGGCTTCAACCTCCATCGTTGCTTTATCGGTCTCGATCTCGGCGAGGACATCGCCTGCCCGAACGGCTTCCCCTTCGCTCTTGAGCCAGCGAGTGATCTTGCCCTCGGTCATTGTCGGCGATAACGCCGGCATCAGGACTTGGGTAGCCATATCGCAACCTGCAAAGGACGTGATCGCCAAAGGGGTCAGGCGTCGGCCAAGACATCCGTCCACAGCTCTGCCGGATCCGGTTCTGGGGAGTCCTGGGCGAACTGCACCGCCGCAGCAACGCGATCCCTGATCTCGCTGTCGATCTGCTTGAGTTCCGCCTCCGTCGTTCCTCCTTCCAGCAGCCGTCGACGCGTCTGATCGATCGGATCGTGCTCGGTCCGCATTCGGTTGACCTCATCCCGGGTACGATACTTTGCCGGATCGGACATCGAGTGGCCGCGATAACGGTACGTCATCATCTCGAGGATGATCGGCCCTTGGCCGGACCGAGCGTGCTCGACGGCGGCAAGCCCAGCCTCGTGTGCGGCCAGCACATTCATGCCGTCAACCTGCTCGCCCGGGATGCCATAGGCAGTACCACGATGAAACAGATCGGTGCGCGCCGAGGCGCGATCGATCGCCGTCCCCATCCCGTAGCGATTGTTCTCTATCACGTAAACAATCGGCAGCTTCCACAGCGAGGCCATGTTGAAGCTTTCATAGACCTGCCCCTGGTTGATCGCCCCGTCGCCGAGATAGGTGACCGAGATCTGCCCGTTCGCGCGATAATGATGGGCAAAGGCGAGCCCGGTTCCGATTGGCACCTGCGCACCGACGATGCCGTGGCCGCCAAAGAAGTTCCTTTCCCGGCTGAACATGTGCATCGAGCCACCCTTGCCGTGCGAATAGCCGCCACGGCGCCCGGTCAATTCGGCCATGACACCCTTGGGATCCATTCCGCAGGCCAGCATATGCCCGTGATCGCGATAGGACGTGACAATCGTGTCGCCTTCCTTGAGCGCGGCCTGCATACCAACGACGACAGCCTCCTGCCCGATATAGAGGTGGCAGAAGCCGCCGATCAGCCCCATGCCGTACATCTGCCCAGCCCGCTCCTCAAACCGCCGGATCAACAGCATGTCGCAGTAGTATCCGAGCAACTCCTTTGGCGGGCCGACCTCGGCGAATTTTACTGGCGCAGCCTTGCGCTTGACGGCCATGTCGCGTCCTCCACGCGGCTACCTTCCCTACTCTCCCGTTGATCGGGGAAAGTAGGGGGGGCAAATCCGCCGGGAAACATGCTGGCAAATCCGTCCTATTGCAACCTCGCGTGGGCGCGTCAGACGGCTTGTCGTGATTCAACGGCGCCCGCTAATGCTAATGGGGCGTCGCTGGTTGCATGATGACGATCTCATCGGGCGCGACCAGGTTCAAGGTCGCCCGGACCTGTTCGTCGAGCAAGTCGGGATCAACGTGATCCGGCTTCAGGTTGGAGACCCTCAGATCGAGTGCCTGGCGCTGCCCCCTAACCGATTCGAGATTAGCGTTTTCGGCGCGGATCTCTCGCGTCAAGCTCAGCCATCGAATCAATCCGTGCTCGCCTTCAATCAGATTATAAAAAAAATAGCCGGTCAAAGCGATGCCGATAACCGGCCCGAGAATAAAATGCGTCCGCCGCTTTATTTCGCGCAATACGTTCATGCGGGCCGCCAACAGCCGCCGCATGGACTGAGAAAGACGTGGTCAAAGTTTCCCGCCTTCCCAGCGAAGGCCGGGACCCATCTCAGCCGTGGGCACCGGTCTTTGCTGCTGTGACGGAATAGTAGTTCGCCGTCGGCGGCGCGATGCATTGAGGGCCTCCGCACTAGCGCCGCAGCACCGACCGCCCAGCGAACACTCCGGAGGCGCCGAGCTGCTCTTCGATCCGGATCAGCTGGTTGTATTTGGCCAACCGGTCAGATCGAGACAGCGATCCGGTCTTGATCTGGCCGCAATTGGTCGCGACCGCCAGATCGGCGATTGTCGTGTCCTCGGTTTCCCCCGAGCGGTGCGAAAACACCGTCCCCCAGCCGGCGCGCTGGGCGATTTCGACCGCGTCGAGCGTCTCGGACAAGGTGCCAATCTGATTGACCTTGACGAGCAGCGCGTTTGCAATGCATCGGTTGATTCCGTCTTGCAAACGGCGCGGGTTGGTGACGAACACATCATCGCCGACGAGTTGAACACGGCCGCCAAGCTCGCGCGCGAGCAGCCGCCAACCCTCCCAATCGTCCTCGGCCATGCCGTCCTCGATCGAGACGACCGGATAGCGTCGGGCGAGATCAGCCCAGTATTCGACGAGCCCCGCGGCGTCGAGAGTCTTACCCTCACCGGCGAGTCGATAGGCGCCCTCCCGGTAGAATTCGCTCGCCGCAGGATCGAGCGCGAGCACTACATCGTCGCCCGGATGATAGCCGGCGGCTTCGATCGCCCGCATGATAAAGCCGAGTGCCGCGTCGGTCGAAGCGAGGTTCGGGGCGAAGCCTCCCTCGTCACCGACGTTGGTATTGTGACCGGCCTCGGCGAGCTGTCTTCGCAGGTTGTGGAAGATCTCCGATCCGACGCGGATCGCCTCGGTCGCCGAGCTCGCGCCGACTGGCATCACCATAAATTCCTGAATGTCGATCGGGTTGTCGGCATGAACCCCGCCGTTGATGATATTCATCATCGGCACCGGCAAGGTGCGGGCGAAGACGCCGCCGACATAGCGGTAGAGCGGTGTGCCGGCTTCGGCTGCGGCCGCCTTGGCGCAGGCCAGGCTCACCCCGAGGATCGCGTTGGCTCCGAGCCGGCTCTTGTTCGGGGTTCCATCGAGTTCGACCAGCACGCGATCGATCTCCAGCTGATCTTCGGCAGCGAAGCCCGAAAGCGCATCGAATATTTCGCTGTTTACCGCTTCGACAGCCTGACGGACCCCTCTGCCGCCGAAGCGCGGTCCGCCGTCACGCCTTTCAACCGCCTCGTGCGCGCCGGTCGACGCACCCGACGGCACGGCCGCGCGGCCGATCGTCCCGGTCTCGAGTGTAACGTCGACCTCGACGGTCGGATTTCCGCGACTGTCGAGGATCTCCCGCGCATGGATGTCGACAATAGCAGTCATGACAATCTCCTCAGGGGGAGCTGCACCGGACCGGCTTTAGCGAGA
>Ga0306922_10008303_pt1 | contig 10074 bp, 7 predicted proteins | sample sta12Cox44000082_FD_203758 | JGI IMG/M metagenome (GOLD analysis project Ga0306922, IMG submission 203758) | Lab enrichment of tropical soil microbial communities from Luquillo Experimental Forest, Puerto Rico - statoxic.12C.oxic.44.000.082 (v2)... | ecosystem: Environmental > Terrestrial > Soil...
AGGTATGATGGCGGTCGCGTAAATGGCGAGGCGCAGCAGTGCGGGATGCACCATTCGCGGCCAGAACAGATAAACAGCAGGCACTGCACTCAGTAGCGCCGCGGTCACGGCAAGGTCAGTCGGAATGTGTGTGACCATCAGGGCGCTGAGCAGCATCATGGTGGGCGCCAGAGCCGTAATTACCAGTAGCGGGGCCTTCAGTACCGCAGTGTGCATCTTGAGGCGCGCAAGGGTGTGCGTGAGTCTCGACCAGGCGCCCTGCCCGCGCTGCAGACGCCACGCGCGGCGTTCTGCCAGCGTCAGGGTGGAGAAGCACGTGGCGATCACGGTTCCATACACTAGAGCAACCGCGGTATCCGCTTCGTAACGGGCCAGTATGGCGGTTGTGACCAGGGCAGCTTGAATGGAATAGATGATCACCACGGTCTCGCAGTGGTTGAAGCCCAGGTGCATCAAGCGGTGATGAACGTGATTGCGCGTGGCCTTGAACCAATTCATGCGACCGCGGATGCGCTGGTAGAGAACCGACAGTATGTCCGCAATCGGCAGCCCGAGTATGAGCAGCGGTAGTGCTGCGCTGACCGCCGTATTGGCAGTCTGGGTGAGGTAAACGACCAGGAACGCCAGGGTGAATCCCAGAACCTGACTGCCGCTGTCGCCCATGAAGACGTAGGCCGGATGGCTGTTGTACCTGAGAAACCCCAATATTCCGCCGATGGTTGCCAGCGATATGCTCAGGACCAGTGTGCTGCCCGACATGTAGCCGAGCACTGCCAGCGCGATGAGACTCAGAATGGATTCGCCGCCGGCCAGCCCGTCGAGTCCGTCGGAGTGATTGGTGGCATTGATCACCCCGATGAGCGCGAAGATGGTGAACGGCTTGCCGAGCTCCAGTGGCAGCGCGCCATCGAGCAAGGGCACGCGCGCGACCCACAGGTTGCCGTAGTAGACCACGACCCCCGCCGCCCCGAGCTGACCGAGGAACTTGGTCCAGTGACCGATCGTTCGCGCATCGTCCCAGATGCCGAAGGCAAACAGCGTAACGCAGCCGATCAGAAAGGACTGCGTCAGTGGATCGGGTCTGACAACCAGCACGACCGGCACGAGACTGCCGAGCGTGATACCCCAGCCACCGACCCGCGGAATGGGCACGGTATGCACCTTGCGTGGATCGGGCATGTCGACGAGTCCGAGGCGCGGTGCAAAGCGGCGCACCAGCGGAATGACCAGCATGCTGACCGCGACCGCAAGAGTGAGTTCGAAGAATGGATTCACGTCAGTTCGGCAGGTAAGCCGCGAACGCCGGAACAACCGTGGTCGCGAACTGCGCGAGCCGGGCGTCGGCGCTGGCAGCCGCCTCACTCTGCCGCAGCGGTGTGATAAGCCGCACTAGTGCACCATCGGTGCGATTGCGGAGCAGCGCATCTTCGAACAAATACCACTTCACGAGGTACTCGCTGGTTATGTTCCGTCCGCGCTCCTGAAACCAGTAGTACACGAGTTCTCGCTCGCTGCCGTGCTGCACGATCGCACGATTGACGCGCAACGACGTCCCGGTGATGCCGGCACCGGGGACCTCGCGCTCACCGAAATCGAGAATCTTCCAGCCGCCCCCCGGAAGGCACGAGCGCGGCGAGTGCGCCGATTGGCCACCTCGCTGCGAGGCGTAGTAGGCGACGTAAAGGTTCACCGGCACCGGCGCGGCGCCCGACTGCCGCGGCTCTTCTGCGGCTTCACGGCGCACGAAATCGGCGAGCACGTAGTCGTCGAGCCTCAGGGTATCGAGGTAAAGCGCATCCAGCGTGGTGCGCTGCCCGTACCACGCTCCGACATGCAGCGGAAAATCGACAAAGCTCTCCCTTCTGGGCTGCACCTCGGGACGCTGGGGCAGCGCGCGCGCCGGCAGCACCGCTGCCAGCAGGATGAGCAGCATCGCCACCGCGGGTTTACCCAGCTCGCGGGGATGCCGCACGGGAGCCGCCGTCGGTTCGGGCAGTGGTTCGGGTGTCAGCACCGTACGCAGTGAGCGCCGATCGCCGCTCAGACGCAGCAGTGTCCACGCTTCCACCAGCAGCACGAGTAGGCACACCATGAAGATGACCCAGCCTTCGAACCAGTGCACGAAGCCCTCTGCCTGCGCAATGCCGAACCTGTCCACCAACACACCGATGACGGCGACGCGGAAACTGTTCATGAACACTGTGATGGGGATGGTCGACAGGAACAGGCACCAGCGCATCCAGGCCTTGGCCCTGAAGAAGTAGGCGATGATGACGCCGAGGGTCATGAGCGGAAACAGATAGTTCAAGCCGCTGCAGGCTTCGGCAACCTGCAGCTTGTAGTCACCCAGGTCGATCACGTTGCCATCGAGAAACACGCTGACACCGAACAGACGCATGAGAGCTACGCCGAGCTGCGATGACAGCAGCTGCAGGCTGAGTGACAGATTGTTGTAGAAGAATCGGGGTATCGGATTCATCAGAAAGAGCAGCGCGATGGGGACGAGCGCCACCTTGAATGCTTCGCGCCCCATGACTCCTAGGACACATCCGGCTATGACGATCACCAGCGCGTACGCGTCCAGCGACGTGATCGAGGCCAGTCGGCCGAGAAAGTAGAGCGCGAGCCCGACGAGCGCGAGCGCCACCCCGCTCCAGGAAGTGTGCCAGCTCAGCTGCGCAAAGCGCGCGCGCTGCCGCCACAGCAGGTACGCGCTGATGACCGGAATGAGGAAGCCATGACTGTATTCATCGCGCTGCCAGAACCCGTAGAGATAGCTGAAGGTGCTGCCGAACAGCAGCACCACGGCCACGGCAGCGAGCGCCAGCACCGCGAGCTGCGGTATGGGCCGCGCGAGCGGCGAGTGCTTGACATCTGTCAGGCGCAGCATCGCGTCTCGCCACAGGCGCGTTGCAGCATGGCATCAAGCTCCCAGTTGGCCCAGCTCGCGGCGACGCGCCATCGGAGTCAGCGCGTCGCGCAACGCACGTCGATCGCCCGTCAGGCGCAGCAGTCCCCACGCCTCCGCGAACAGCAGCAGCAGGCAGGCGATGAAGATGACCCAGCCTTCGAACCAGGGCAGGAAGCCTTCGCCCTGCGCCATGCCGAACCTATCCACCAACACGCCGATCACCGCGACACGGAAACTGTTCATGAACACTGTGATCGGGATGGTCGACAGAAACAGGCACCAGCGCATCCAGGCCCTGCCCCTGAAGAGGTAGGCGATGATGACGCCGAGGGTCATCAGCGGGAACAGATACCGCAAAGCGGCATCGGTCCCCTGCAACTTGTAGTTACCGAGGTCGATCACGCTGCCGTCGAGAAACACGCTGACACCGAACAGTCGCATGAGAGCCACGCCGAGCTGCGATGACAACAGCTGCAGGTTGAACGACAGCTCGTTGTAAAAAGCCTGCGGTACCGGGTTCATCAGGAAAAGCAGTGCGATGGGCACGAGCGCCAGCTTGAATGCTTCCCAGCCCATGACTCCCAGGACGCATCCGGCTATGACGATCACCAGCGCGTATGCGTCGAGCGTCGTGATCGAGGCCAGCCGGCCAAAAACGTAGATCGCAAGCCCGCCGAGCGCGAGCGCCACGCCGCTCCAGGAAGTGTGCCAGCTCAGCTGCGCAAAGCGCGCGCGCTGCCGCCACAGCAGGTACACGCTGATGACGGGGATCACGACGCCGTGACTGTATTCACTGCGCTGCCATTGCTCATAGAGATAGCCGAAGGTGTCCTGAAAGACCAGGACCACTGCCGCGGCGGCCAGAATCAGCAGCCATGGGTTCTTGACTATCTGCCATGCGAACGACTGCAGTTCGTCGAAGGCGCGTTGCAGCACGGCATCGCGTTCCCAGTTGGCGAGCGCATAGGCACGCCCGGAGACACCAAGCTGCCGTCGCAGTCCCGCATCGCCGAGCAGTCGACGCACGGCACCCGCCAGGACCCCGGCGTCACCGGGAGGCACCACCAGGCCGCCCTCCCGCGCAATGCGTGCGACGTCGGAGCCGGCGGCAGCGGTGGCCACCACAGGGCGACCGCTCGCCATGATCCCGGTGAGCTTCGATGGCATCACCAGATCCTCGGCAGCGGCGCGCTGTGGGAGCAGATGCACTTCTGCGAGGTTAAGCAGCTCGTTGAGGCGCGCGAGCGGCTGCAACGGGATGAACTTGACGTTGGCGAGGTCTGCCGCGGCCGCCTCCAGGCGTGGGCGGACCGCACCGTCCCCGCACAAGAGGAACAATACGTCGGGTTCCTCGAAATCACGTGCGACCTCGAGGATGATCTCCAGGCCCTGCTTCTCACCCATGTTGCCGGAGTACAGCACCACGCGGGTGTCCGCGCCGATGCCGAGCTCGGCGCGCAGCGTGTCGGCGCTTTCGAGCGGATGGATCAGCGACACATCCACCCAGTTTGGAAACAGGAATGCGCGCCGCCGATCGACGCCTTTGGCGAGTAGTCGCCCCAGCATGCGTTCCGAGATGTTGGACACGCGATCGAAGCCGCGCGTGAGCGCTCGCTCCGCAGCAACGAGCGCACCGCGGAGCGGGCCTGGGCGAATCAGGCCTAGTTCGAGGGCCGCGTCGATCTCGAAGTCCTGCACGTGCAGCCAGGCTTGCGCGCCACACAGCTTCGCCGCCAACCACGCGCCGGGGGCGGCGCCAAGCGGCGGCTGCACAACCAGCACGACATGCGGTCGCCAGGACACCGCCAGCCACAACAACACCGGCAGACTCGAAAGCGCGAATGACAACAGATGCAGAATGCGCGTGATGCCGCGCGGTTGGCGCGGTATCCACAGAGGACAACGATAGATATCGACGCCTGCGACGCGCTCCTTCACGTAGCGCCGTGACGAGTAGCCCGGCGACACGGCCCAGGCGGGGTAGTAAGGCGGCGCAGTGACGACGCGAATGGCGAGCTGTTTGTTGATCGCCAGCCATTCGGTCATCTCACTGACATATTTGCCTATGCCGGTGAGGTCTGGTGCATAATTGAGCGCAACGACGAGCAATCGCCTCGACTCGATCTTCTTCATCCCGGACCTGCCCGAGCCCCGTGCGCGTTCTGCCGAACCGGCACGATAGGACTCCAATGTGACAGTCAGATATCTTCACGTCATACACTCGCTGAACCCTGAGCACGGAGGTCCACCGCAGGGCGTCAAGCAGCTGGCGTCCGCGGCCATCCGGCTGCAGCACCAGGTCGAGGTTGTGACCCTGGACAGCCCGGCCACACCCTGGCACCGCCAGTGGCCGTGCACCGTGCACTGCCTCGGCCCGGGACTCCTCAAATATGGCTTCGCGCCGCAATTTCCGCGCTGGCTTCGGCAGAACGTCACGCGCTTCGATGCGGTGATCGTGAACGGCCTCTGGCAGTACCACAGCTTCGCGACCTGGCGCGTGCTGCGCGGGTCATCCGTCCCCTATTACGTCTTCGCTCATGGGATGCTCGACCCTTGGTTCAAGCGACAGTATCCGCTCAAGCACCTGAAGAAGCTGCTGTACTGGCCGTGGGCGGAGTGCCGCGTGCTGCATGATGCACAGGCGGTGCTGTTCACCTCGCACGAGGAGATGCTGCTCGCTCGGCAGAGCTTCAACCGCTACAGCGCCAAAGAGGTCGTCGTAAGTTATGGAACGCCCGGACTGCCAGTTGACGATGCGGTTGCGCGACGCGAGTTGTTTCTGCAGCAGCACCCACAGCTGCGGGGCAAACGGCTGTTCCTGTTTCTCGGTCGCATTCATCCCAAGAAGGGCTGCGATTTGCTGATCGAGGCGTTCGCTCCGATAGCGCGTCTCGATCGCTCACTGCATCTGGTCCTGGCCGGCCCGTATCAGACCGGCATGCAGGCACGCCTCACGAGGCTGGCACAACGCCTCGAGGTCGCTCACGCGATCACCTGGACGGGGATGCTGCGCGGCGATCTCAAGGCTGGCGCATTTCATGCAGCCGAGACTTTCGTCCTCCCCTCACATCAGGAGAACTTCGGCATCGCGGTTGCGGAGGCGCTCTCCTGTCGCATCCCGGTGCTGATCTCGAATAAGGTCAATATCTGGCGGGAGGTTTGCGCGGACCAGGCCGGGTTCGCCGCCGACGATACGCTGGCGGGCACGCGGCAGCTGCTGCACAAATGGCTGGCGTTGAGTCGCGAGGAGCGGGAACGGATGGCACACAATGCCGCACGCTGCTTCAGCCAGCGGTTCCACATCGACACGGCCGCCATCAACATCTTACTGCTGCTCGCTCAGCACCGTAGTATCCGGCAGCCGGGTCTGGCGGCATGAGCGAAATCCTGGTCGATCCATACCTGCAGCCGCAGACCTCGCTGCGCAACCGCTGCACCCGCGCCCTGTGGCAGATCGTGTATGCGCTGCTATTTCGTCCGTCACCTCGCCCACTGCACGCGTGGCGCGCGTTGCTGCTGCGTACCTTCGGCGCGAGGCTGGGCCGCCATTGCCACATCTATCCGCGCTGCAAAATCTGGGCTCCCTGGAACCTGCGTTGCGACGACAGCGCGTGCATCGCTGACGGTGCGACCGTGTACAACGCCGCGCAAGTTCATCTGGGCTCGCACGCCATCGTCTCGCAGGACGCCTACCTGTGCGCCGCCACCCACGACATTGACGATACCGCTTTTCCGATGATCACGGCGCCGATCTACATCGGCCCTTACGCCTGGGTGTGTGCGCGCGCCGCCGTGCTCGCAGGCGTGCGCGTGCATGAGGGTGCGGTGCTCGGGCTCGGCGCCGTGGCGAGCAAGGACCTCGAGGCATGGCAGGTCTACGGCGGAGTTCCGGCGCGGCGCATCAGGCAGCGTGCACGCAACAGTCACCGCGGCGACTCCTGGTCGACGCCGGTGTAGGCAGCCCACATCCAAGAAATCATGAACGATGTGATCATGGTCACGGGCGGCGCAGGCTTTCTCGGCTCGCACCTGTGCGATCGACTGATCGGGCAGGGCCGCGATGTGCTGTGCGTCGATAACTTCTTCACCGGCACCAAGCAGAACATCCGCCATTTGCTGCCGTCGCATCATTTCGAGCTGCTGCGGCACGACGTGACCTTCCCGTTGTATGTCGAAGTGAAGCAGATCTACAACCTCGCCTGTCCCGCCTCCCCCATCCACTATCAGCACGATCCAGTGCAGACCACCAAGACGAGCGTGCATGGCGCCATCAACATGCTCGGCCTCGCCAAGCGGCTGCGGGCGCGGATACTGCAGGCCTCAACCAGCGAAGTGTACGGTGACCCCGGCGTCCACCCACAACCCGAGGAGTACTGGGGAAACGTCAATCCGATCGGCGTTCGCTCCTGCTACGACGAAGGCAAACGCTGCGCCGAGACGCTATTCTTCGACTACCACCGCCAGCACCGCCTGCAGATCAAGGTGCTGCGCATCTTTAACACCTACGGGCCCCGCATGCACCCGAGCGACGGCCGAGTGGTATCGAACTTCATCGTGCAGGCGCTGCGCGGTGAGGACATCACGATGTTCGGCGACGGGCAGCAGACCCGCAGCTTCTGCTACGTCGATGATCTCACCCGTGCATTCATCCTTATGATGGACTCGGCGCCCGAAGTGACTGGTCCCATCAACATCGGCAACCCGGTCGAGCTCACCATGCTCGAGCTCGCCGAGAGGGTTCTCAAAAAGGTCGGCGGGAAGTCGCGCGTGCTGTTCAAGCCGCTGCCGAGCGACGACCCGCGGCAACGCCAGCCGGATATCGTCAAGGCCCAGTCGATTCTTGGCTGGCAGCCCGTGGTCACGCTCGAGGATGGACTCGAGCCTACGATCGCTTACTTTCGCAGCTTGCTGGCCATCTGACCGTTGGCGTGCGCGATGCCTGAATCTGTCGCTGTCATCGTCCTCACCTTCAATTCCGCCGGCGTCATCGAGCGGACGGTCCGGGCCGCGCAGCACGTCAGCCCCCTGATTATCTGCGTGGACTCGGGTTCGACCGATGGCACAATCGATATCCTGCGTGGGCTTGGTTGTGAGGTGCATGGCCGCGCGTTCAGACATTACGCCGACCAGCGCAACTGGGCGATTCAGACGCTCGGCAATACCTACACCTGGCAACTGCACCTCGATGCGGACGAGGTCCTCGATGAGCGCGCCATTGCCGAGTTACGCCGCGCGCTGCACGACCCGGGTGTTCATGCCGGCTTCATGCTTAAGCGGCTCACCTATTTCATGGGTAAGCCGCTGCGGTTCGCGGGCGAGAATTCCTGGCATCTGCGGCTGTTCAGATCCGGGCAGGGATCCTGCGAGGATCGGCTCTACGATCAGCACTTCGTCTGCAGTGGGCCGGTCGCGCGGCTGCACGGACTGCTCCATGACGTCAATGCCGGCAGCATCGGCGAATGGACGGCGCGTCACAACCGCTGGAGCGAGCTCGAGGTACAGGAGCTGCTGCGACCGCATACCAGCGCCGCAGTCCTCCCGGCGCAGCTGTCCACCGATCCGCGCCAGCGTCGCCGTCTGTACAAGGGAGTCTATTACCGACTGCCCGCCGGCTGGCGCGCCCTCGGTTACTTTCTTTTCCGCTACATCGTGCAGCTCGGCTTCCTGGACGGTCGCGCCGGTTTTTACTACGACTTCCTGCAGGCGTTATGGTTTCGCATGCTGGTCGATGCCAAGCTCGCCGAGACCCGAGCCACCAGAACGAACGACGCGACGTCATCATTTTGCAATGAATGAGTCAGTATCGTCGTCGCAATAAAGACGACCCGGTCGAGCCCGATCCCACAGCGAATGACGACCAACGCTGGTCGTGTCACCGGACACCCCATGATAGAGAAAAGTGCTCTGATCTGCGGCGTCTCCGGGCAGGACGGCGCTTACCTCGCACGGCTCCTGATTGACAAGGGCTACCGGGTCACGGGGACCTCGCGCGACGCGCAGGTCTCCAGTTTCAACAACCTCGTCAGGCTCGGCATCAGGGATCGATTGCAGCTGCTCTCCATGGTGGGCACCGACTTCCGCAGCGTGCTTAACGTGGTAGCAAAGACTCAGCCGGATGAGATCTACAACCTGGCGGGCCAGAGCTCGGTGGGCCTGTCCTTCGAGCAGCCGATGGAGACGCTCGAGAGCATTGCACTCGGCACGCTGAACCTGCTCGAGGTGATGCGCTTCATCGGGCAACCGATGCGGCTCTACAACGCCGGCTCGAGCGAGTGCTTCGGCGCCACCGGGGACGCCGCCGCGGACGAGGCTACCCCGTTTCACCCGCGCAGTCCGTACGCGGTCGCGAAGTCGGCCAGCGTCTGGGCGGTCGCCAATTATCGCGACGCCTATGGGCTCTATGCGTGCTCCGGGCTGCTCTTCAACCACGAGTCGCCGTTGCGGCCGGAGCGCTTCGTCACGCAGAAGATCGTCAGCGCCGCCTGCCGTATTGCCAGGGGTGATCGCCGTCCGCTGCACCTGGGCAGCCTCGACATCCGCCGCGACTGGGGCTGGGCTGCGGAATTCGTCGACGCCATGCACCGCATGCTGCAGCTCGATCGGCCCGAAGACTTCGTCATCGCAACCGGAAGCACGTATTCGCTGCGGCAGTTCGCCGAGGCGGCGTTCGCGGCGGTAGAGCTCGACTGGCGGGACTGGGTCATCAACGACCCGACCCTGTACCGTCCCAGTGAGCTGGTGGCGAACCGCGGAAACGCAGCCAAGGCCGCTCGGCTGCTCGGATGGCAGGCGCGTCTTACCATGCCGGGAGTCGTCGCTGAGATGGTGCACGCCTCCATGAGCAACGCAGCGGTGTGTTGAATGCGCATTACCTTCCTCACCAGCTGCCTCGAGCCCGGCAAGGACGGTGTGGGCGACTATACCCGGGATCTTGCTGCGTCGTGCCTCGCGCAGGGCTCTGCCGCCCGGCTGATCGCGCTCAACGACCGGTACGTCGGCGCCCCGGTCGAGGAAGTGCAGGTCGCACGCCGCACCGAAATTGAGACGCTGCGTTTACCGGCTTGCGCGCCGTGGGGGAATCGGATGCGCTCAGCTGCTCACTTCCTGCAGCAACGCCCTGCGGATTGGCTCAGTCTTCAGTTCGTTTGTTACGGCTTCCATCC
>Ga0306922_10008305_pt1 | contig 10072 bp, 13 predicted proteins | sample sta12Cox44000082_FD_203758 | JGI IMG/M metagenome (GOLD analysis project Ga0306922, IMG submission 203758) | Lab enrichment of tropical soil microbial communities from Luquillo Experimental Forest, Puerto Rico - statoxic.12C.oxic.44.000.082 (v2)... | ecosystem: Environmental > Terrestrial >...
GTGCGAGCGTCGTGAACAAGAACCGTCTGCGCGAGCGCGCTGAAGGCGGACTCAACCGCAGCGCTGGTGGCGCTGGACACGAGTCCGCCGTGCTCGTCGGCTTGGGCATCGTCTTGCGTCATCGACAACGCTTCGGCGCTCGGGGCCTGGTCAGGCGGCGACGGTCGCCACGGCGCTTGATCTAAAGCAAAATCAGGCTCGGCGGGCCGCACCGCCGGCGTTACCGTCGGTTCGGTCAGCTCAAGGATCGTGGCCGAGCGACTGGTTCTCGAAAGCCCGCCAAGCGCGCCGGCGCTTGCTGCCTGCGATTCCGGCTGCGTCTGCGCCGAGGCTAGCAAGGGATGATCGGGCTCCAATCCAGCTGGCTCGGCCGAATGCTGCGCGGGTTTTTCCGGATCGTCTTCAGCGATGATTCGCCGAATGGAGGCGAGTATCTCCTCCATTGATGGTTCTTGGTTTTTGGCCGCCTGCGCCATGCCGCTTCTTCCTCAACTCACTCTGGCCGCGCCACCGAGCGCGAACCCGTTTTTTCGCTTCCAAAGCCGAATCGGGCAGTCGCACTATGCAAAGGTGCCGCCAGCTCCACTATTGCGCAAGCTGACGACGACCAAAGCGGCACCGAATACCCGCGAACTTTTGCCTACCGCCCGTCAGGCGTACGGACGCCGATCCAGGCGTCGCGAACTTGCTGATAATGCACCTGCGGGTCGTAAATCATGACATTCAATCCCAATCGTTGCATAGAGAGACCGCCAACCGCGGCGAGCAACGTGTACGAAGCGACGACGCGATCATGTTGCGCGGTCACCAAAGCCACGCGCGCATTCACCAGTTCCTGCTGCGCATTGAGGACGTCGAGCGTTGTGCGCTGCCCGACTCGCGCCTCTTCGCGTACGCCATTGAGCGCAATTTCGGCGGCATTCACTTGCGCCGTGGTGGCTTCGATCTGCGCTTTGGCGGCGTCCAATTGTCCCCAGCTTTGCACGACGGTAGCACGCGCCTGATCGCGATTGACGTCAAGATTGAGACGCTGCTGGCCGAGCGTTTCCTTGGATTGGCGAATGGCCGAATATTCGGCACCGCCCTGGTAGATCGGGACCGTAAGCTGGCCCAGAATGGAGACGTTCGTTTGTCGCAATATTTGCGGCTGCGTGTCGTAGCTCTGCGAGTAGCTAGCGGTAAGGCCGAGGTTGGGATAAAGCGCGCCCTCGCTGATTTTCACCGCGAGCACAGCGACGTCGACGCCGTACATTGCCGCTAATACCGTTGGACTTTGCGTCTCGCCTTCAGTGATCGCTCTCTGCACCGTTGCCGGCGACAGACGATCGACCGGCGTACCGGGACTAAGGCGGCCGGGATCGACGCCAATCACGCGCCGATAGTTCGCTTGTGACGTGACGTAGTTCGATTGCGCCTGCAACAGCGCTGATCGTCCCGCCGCCAAGCGCGACTCCGCCTGAGCGACGTCGGTGCGCGTCACTTCACCGACATTGAAGCGATCGCGCGTCTGTTTCAATTGCTCGGTCAGCACTTCGACGTTGCGGCGATTGAGTTCGAGGATCGCCTGGTCGCGCAGTAAATTCATATAGGCGGTAGCGGCATCAAGAAGAACCTGCTGCTCGGTGACGCGCAATGTCTCGCGCGCGCCCGCGACCTGGCTTTCCGCTTGGCGCGTTCGGTTGGCGGTTTGGAATCCGTTGTAGAGCGTCTGCGTCGCGGTCGCGCCAAATTGCCGAGTACCGATATCTTCACTAAGGCTGGTGTAACTGACGGTATTTGGAAACGTTTGTTGATTGACCGCTTTGTTGACGCCGCGAAAATAATTGAATCCGCCGGCGGCGGTGAGACTGAGCTTCGGCCGATAGCCCGACAGTGCTTGCGGCACGTTCTCATCCGCAGCGCGCAGCGCCGCACGTTGCGCATTGAGCGACGGATTATTTTGGTAGGCCTGGACTATCGCCCATTCGAGAGTATCCGCCGACGCTGCACTGCAGGTTGCAGCAACAGCGAGGGAGGCTGCGCCGAGACCGGCCAGCCGCCGAATGAGTTCGCGCAGTCCCCGTCCGCGCATGACGTAGCTGCTGCTCCCCAGTCCTCTTCCGCCGCAACGAGGTGAAGGACGTTCACCCGACAGGCGCGCTCCTGTCCGGCCGAACGCCTCTGCGGAAGCCCAGTCCCTACCTTAAGCTACTGGCATAGAAGCCGAAACCCTACTTTTGCGTTTCTGATGCAGAATCATTGCGATTGCCACTTCTGTGCCACAGGTCCTTCCAATAGCCGAGACGGCCATTGGCGCGTCGCCAATATCCATAACAATGCAAGGGTTTTGGAGCTTGCCGCCGAGCTAGAAGACGAAGGCGGGCGGCGCGGCAAAGCCGGGCAGTACCGGGGCGGCGGCGTCAAAAATAGGCCGGCCGACGAGTTGTCCTTCAATAAGGCGATAAATCATGGCCTTTGCCCCTGGGCCATGGCCGAAAACGGCGGCAAGCCGGCCCTCGGGCTTCAATTGCCGGCCCAAGGCCTCTGGCGCGATCTCAATCGCGCCGTTGATGAGGATGACGTCGTAGGGCGCCGCCGTAGCCCAGCCCGCTGTCGAAGGCGCGGAAGCGACCGTCACCCGTAGCGCGCCGGCCGCGGCAAGCGCCGCCTCAGCACGGCGCGCCAATTCCGCGTCTTCCTCAAGCGCCACAACTAAGGCGCCCATATGCGACAGCACCGCCGAGGAATAGCCGGTGCCGCTGCCAACATCGAGGACCTGGTCGCCCGCGTCGACGTCCGCCCCCTGGATGAGCTTCGCCAACACCATCGGCCGAAGTAACGCGCGGCCTTTGCCCAGGCTCACCTCACCGTCGCAATAGGCCTGGGCCGCAAGCGATGCCGGCACGAACATTTCGCGCGGGACTGCTTGCATGGCGGCAATGAGGCTCGGATTGGTGACATCGGCTGTGCGAATTTGGCCGTCCACCATCAGGCGGCGCGCCGCGGCGACGTCAAACATATGAGAAATCCCGAATTGCGAAACCGCGTTGTGCGACACGCCCCCGTAAAACGCAAGCGGGCGGCGCATTGCGGCACGCAAGCCAGAATAAAAAAACCCATCATAGAGCTCGGAGACTGGGGCCCCTCCGAGCCTCGGACCTCGGACCTCCACGACTGGGCCAGGGGCAGCGGGCGCAAATTCCGCCAAAACAAGTTCAAACTTGTTTGCCTCTTCGATTCGTCGCATCCTTGTCGCTCGGGGGGATGTGACCTCGGCAAATCTGGCAAACGTCATCCAGGGGGCTTTCTATGCAATTGTCATCCGCAATTCGTGCCGCACTGATCACTTTGACTGTCATCGGCGCCGGGCTGACGACCGTCTACGCCGACAGCGGCAGCATCCGCTTTAACGTTATCAAGGCCGGGTTTGTCGTCGGCGGCTCCGGCGGTAGGGGCACGCTGGTGTTTCAGGGACGGAGCTATCCGCTCTCGATTGGCGGGGTGAGTTATGGATTTACCTTCGGCGCCTCAGCGACCGACTTCGTCGGCACGGTCAGCAACATCCGAAGTCCGTCCGACGTTAATGGCGTGTACGGCGCAGCCGGCGCGGGCGCCGCGGTCGGTGCTGGCGCGGGCGCGATCGTACTGACCAATCAGAACGGCGCCGTGCTGACACTGTCGGGCCGCCAAACCGGACTGATCGTCGCCGCCGACCTCAACGGGTTGGTGATCGCGCTGCGGTAGTTTGCGCTCGCACCTGAGATCGCAACCGCTTAATTGAACTCGACTCGTCGGCTCTCGCAGTGTCGGCGAAGGCAAAGTCGAATTCAAACCGCGCGACGGCCAACTGCAACTCGCGGAGCGACGCGTCTGCGGTGGTTGCTTAATCGCTTGAGGCAATTTACGTATTGCCGTTAGGACGGCCACGTGGCGGAGTGGTTACGCAGCGGTCTGCAAAACCGTTTACCCCGGTTCAATTCCGGGCGTGGCCTCCAAGACTTCCGGCGATTCGGACCGACTATTTTCGCTCGCGGGGCCGGCGGGATTAGCCGTCCTCAGCCCGACGGTGGCTTTCAAAGCGGGATCGGCTTTGTTATATGCGGGCCTTCATCGCGCCGAGCAGGCTTTTCCCCGGTAGCTCAGCGGTAGAGCAACCGGCTGTTAACCGGTTGGTCGCTGGTTCGAATCCGGCCCGGGGAGCCAAGCTTTTCAACAGGTTAGCCAAAATAGCCATTTGCCGAAGGGCCTCCGTGGCAACACTGGTGGCAACATTTGGCAAAACTCAGCGCGGCTTGCGCGTCGGGCTAACGCCATCATCGGTGATCCGCACTCCTCGGCGCAGCGGCCGGGGCTGCAATTAGCCGCCCAGCACGCGACGGGATGTCCTTCCCGCATTTCGTCGGCGATGCTTGTACGATAGCTGCTTAATGGGGACACGACGCATCGAGCGTATCGAAAATCGATACGATCTCCTGGCCATCTTTTGGCGGGAGGTTCACCTTCCCTAGAGACTCGACCAACCCGAGGTATTCGGGGTCCAGACTCTTCTCCAATTCGGGTAGCTTCTGAGCCAGCTCATCGAACTTCTTCTTGTCTTTCACCTGAATGGCCTGGTTCATCTGCTCACCGACAATGGCAATTTGGCAATAAGCTTGCGTCTTTGCCTTGTCGCCACCGATGATGCCGACGACGTTTCGCGCGTCCGCCTTCAACTTGGCCGCGTCTGGCTGTGCACCCTGCGCATACAGCGGTGCGGTCGAAATGATCAAAATCGCAATGATCAGCACAGTTCTCATGAGCAAGCTTTACTGAGTCGAGTGTTCCATTCCGGGCAGTGGCAGACCTTCGGATAGCCGCCATATCGCCGTGCTGTTTCAACTGATGCACGCATCTTCTACGTCGAGCTTGTCAATAGAACGTCGTTTCCGCGCCACCATGTGGGCCAAAGTGCCCCAAACGAAAGCCGGAATAGCTGATTTTAATCGGCGCTGGTGTACCGAACTGGGCTCCCCCTAGTCTTCGGTCCATCGTCCCGAAGAGCCCCGGTCAGGAGACTCCCGGCCGGGGCTCGTCGGACCAAGTGGCATCAAGGGATTCATGCCGATGACTACAGCGCCGAGCGTCGCCATCGCGACGGTAGCCGCACTACTGGTCTACAGTTTTGGGCGTGCCATTCGATCGCCGCTGAGGCGATGGCGAAGGCGCTCCAGCAGTCAGCCATCAAGCCGCGATGACGGCCTAGACGCGCCTGTTCGCCTGCGCCGCTCTAAGCGTCATCCTTGACAAGCAAGCGTGAGCACCAGGTACATAGTCCTGTTGCGAAATAGAGATCCATTTCTTCGGATAGTGGCTGTTCACCACAGCGGTCGCACGCCCACCGCCGCCGACGCGCGGCATGACTATCATATTGGTTTGGATGCAATGCGGTCATGAGTCCCCCCTGTCAATCACGCCTTTAAGAACCCGACAGTTGTCGGCTTAACGGCGCTGCTTCTGACGTTCTTTGATGGTGACGCTAGCAGGACTTGAACCCGCAACCTCCCCCGTCCCCGGAGAACAAGGACGCTCTATCCCCCCTTGAGCTATAGCGTCGTCACGATCTTCATGGCCGTTCGTGGCGGCACCGGGGCGGAGGAATACCTATTACTTCTCGATTTTGATTGTGCAGGTCGTGGTCGCCCCACATTTTTTGCAGGTATAGGTCAGGTCGCACAGGTCCGTATTGTCTGAAACGGCCAATGGCGGCGACGGCGTCATCGGCGATTTACAACCCGGACAGGTCACTGTCGGATAACGCAAAGTAATTTGCATCGCGTCCCCCGACCCATAATGGTGGGGATCGTGCAATTCAAATTGTTCAAAGCAAGGCAATCAGAGAACCGGAGTATGGCGAGCGCCGCTGCTTCCCGGGCCGCGGCATTTGGCCTGTGGCACTGGGATTAACCTAGCGGCAAATTTTCTCAGCAATAAGAACTCGGAGGAGCAACCCAGGGGGATCGTTTTGGCTAGGCTTATTTGCACACGTTGTAGGGCAGATGTGAAAAGTGTCCTTCGATGCCGCGCTTGCGGGGCATTATGTCCAACCTCACAGATCGGAGCGGCGATGTTGAGCCCGAGCGCTTTTACGTTTTACGTTTTTATTTTGGTGGTGGTCGCGATATTTTGGTTTGCTTGATGTCAGACGCGCGCCGCTTCCCGCCGCCTTGGTCGCGCGCGAGGCGGAGGAGGATTGAGGCCGCTAATATTGCGCGTGACTAGATCAGAAACAAATAGACGACGCCAGCGAGCAAAATACTGCAAACTGTTAAGAACAGAAACTCGGGAGCGTTTCTGGTGATAAAGGCCATAGTTCATTCCGCTTTTGACAAATGGTCGAACAGCTCGCCGACCGAGCGAGCTGCTCGTTGGGGGCAAAAGGGGAGTTCTTGCGAGCGGCTTGAGGCCTGGTGTAACTCGGCCGCTAGCAACGGCACTTTACCATGTTCGCGTGCGACGGCTTCCAAAAGCTTAATGATTGGTTAATTTACGGAACACCCGCCCGCCGCTTCCCGCCGCCCTGGACAGTCGAGGACATTGGCGCGCCGCGAGGCAACGCGCTTGCCGTCTTTCGAGCTTTGCGGGGGTAGAGCGGACGTCGGTGATCATCCTGGAATGGTCGCCACTTTTTTATTTTGATTGAAATCAAGGACATCAAGTTGGGCGTGCGGTTGCTGGCACTGAACCCAATGACACTGACCGCCGCAATAATTCTGCTCTATTTGGTGGCACTGTTTCTGACAGTGGCGACCCTCTGGCCTTTTTCACACCCCACCCAAACAATTTTCCCAAAAAAGACCGTCCTCCAGTCTGTTTGGGTCTTAATCGTTGTGGGTCTTCCGTTTGTCATGCTGTTGTACTTCGGATTGGCCTTCTTAATCGGCGACACGATCAGCGACGGGACCGCTTGGCTGACGGCGAGGGAGGAAGAGCCGTCTTTCACGGAGGGCCTAGTTGCGGCAGTTAGCTATGTCGGTTTATCGGGGTGGCTATGGTTGCGCTGGCGCAATCCGATAGCGCCGTCCACGAGGATACTCGGCCCGGTAATAATTGCGACGGTGATTATACTCATAATCGTTTCTGTTATCTGGACCGCACCATGAATGTCCGCTATTGGCACATCGTCGACCACGTTCCTGACGCGCGATGAGGCGCGGCGGATCGCGGTGAATATTGCCAAGGCCGGAGCCTGCTACATGTTGGAAGGCATGCTGACCGCTTGTTGTTTTTGCGACTGCCGGGGACTGTTGCTGCGTCAGCACACTAAACCGAAAAATCGGGTGCACCCCCTGCGGTACCCTTGAATGGCCACAGTTTCAATTTCCATTCGCTTCATCGGATGGGGGGTTCTGTGCGCGGGATATTATTGGCGGCCGTACCGCTTCTCTTGACGCTTGCTGCTCCGATCAGTTCGAAAGCCGATGCCGTTGGGGCAGCATTCGGCGCTGGGACCGGGCTTGTGGTCGCTGGGCCTCCCGGTGCTGTGGTCGGCGGCGTTGTCGGCGCTATCTGGGGGAGACCGTTTTGGGGACCGCCGAATAGTCCTCACGCATGCTGGATCGATAATTCCTTCTACCGGCATTGCAGGTATTACGCCGGTCGATGGCATTATTATTAAGCTCATCGCTCGCCCGGACTTCGACAACAGGGACAACTGCCCGCCGCTTTCCGCCGCCGTGGTCTGTCGAGGAACTGCAATGTGCGAGGGAGTTCGGGCCTAATCTAGGGTATTTAGGAAATCTTCTTCCTCTTCGGCGCGGTCTTGCTGCTGGACCATCGGATCATTAGTCGGAGTCTGCTGGGCGCCGGAAGTTTGGGTGCTAGCTTGGGCAGTCGCAGCAATAGTCGCCGCTGTTGCGGTAAGCAGCACCACCACCGATCCAAATAAAGCGAATAGATTGCGTTTCATGAGCCCGTCCCCCGACTGAACTCTAATTCATACCACACCAATTACGTTTTCTATCCGTACCAGCCACCGCTTGGCGTTCTTAGAAGCTGTGGATCGCCATACCCGCCACCCACATCACGGCGGAAGCAGCCATCAACACTAAAAGCGGCTTGAGCGTGGATTTGCCCGATTTTGCCATGGGCATAGTCTCGCTAGCCTAGGCGTGTCCGTTGCGGCTGACGTGTCGTAGTGCAGAGAGAGGGTCCGCCAACTCTTGCGGCGCTGCCAGCTAATACAAGCAGTCTCTTCTCCACATCGAGTAGCACATCCGAGGCATCGATCGCTTTAGCGCCGCCGGAACGGACCGAAATCTCTTCAGCGAGCCTGTTTATCTCGGCGATGAGAAAGGTAACTGTGACATCTGAGGCATCGACCGCTTTGGCCCCGCCGTTGGAATCGACCGAAAGCGCCGAGACGGAATCGCCGGTTGCACCGTTCGTGGCAGGAGAGGAAAGTTCTCCGGTTCCCAAATCATCCGTCATAGCCGCACCTTTGTGTAGAAGGCTGAGTCTAGCTTTGCGGGTTTGATCCGAATTGGGCGCGGAAGAGGACGGCCAAACTTAAAAAGGTTAACTACAAAGAGTAAGCTCGCGGCGACGAGGCGCGGCGGATTGCGGGTCAATATCGGAAAGCTGCCGGTGCTAGTGCTACTGTGGCCAGTTGCAGTCGTACTAGTAATAGCCGTTTATGCAATACGCGCGTTGTGTTACTGCATTAGCAATCGCACGACCTGCATTCACAATGTCCGTCAACTCGCGGTGTGCTTATTTTTCATCATCGAGCGCATGAGTCGTTCTAATGTCAAAGTTGCGTCACGGTTACGCCACCCTCGATCGTGAACTTTGGTACAGTTTGGGAGCGGTGACGATGTTAAGTCATGGTGTCCGACTGACGATCAGCTGTTTGGCGCTGTGTGTCGCAAGCTCAGCCGGGGCGCAGGGAAACTTGGACCAGAGTAAGACCGCCGCCCAACTTTATGCATCCACCTGCGCGACCTGTCACGAATCGCTGGCAAGCGTTAGGAACACCAAATCGTTTCTCGAGCTCAAAAGCTTCCTAAGTCAGCACTACACCTCAAACAGTGAATCGGCCGCCAATCTCGCCGCCTATCTGAAAGAACAGGGGAGACTGTCGGTCGAGTCTCAGCGTCGTCGCGGCGCTATTAGCGAAGCAAGGCCCCCCGAACCAATGCCGAGTGCGTCTGAGCAGGATATACCGAGGCCTCCCGCAGATATACCAGAGGTACCGCCGTCCGCGATTGCGCCTTCATTGGGCCCCGCAGTCGATACTGCCGTTAAGCCACACGGCCGCACCTCGTCAGCGAAACCGCTGCCGAGACTCAGGCCGGCGGAGATTACGCCCGCACCCGATTCGCCGAATAAACCGGCATCAGTCCAGATCAACGATTGAACCAATGAGGCGATGTGGCTGGAGATCAGCCGCTAAGTTGCTTAGTAAAGATGAGGCGGCGGATTGCGATGAACATCGCCAAGTTGCCGGAGTTATTGCGCCAGCCGTGACGCGCGGAAGCGGAGGAAGATTGGGTTCGCCGAGGGCGCACTCGGGAACAAATTTCCCGGCGGCCGTGTTCTACTTAGGTGAAGCGCACTTTCGCCGACATTGCGACTGCTATCGCCCATCAGTCAGGGCGACCGATTACGTTTTTGCTGGCAGCATTCATTATCATTGTGTGGGCAGTTACGGGTCCCATATTCCATTACTCCGACACCTGGCAACTGATTATCAATACAGGAACGACAATCATTACTTTTCTGATGGTCTTTGTTATTCAAAACACCCAAAATCGCGATAGCGCTGCGGTCCAAGCAAAGCTTGACGAGCTTATTCGCGTGAGCGCTGCACAGAACACGTTAATCGGCATTGAACACCTTACCGAAGACGAGATTTCGGACATTCGTGAGAAGTGCTTCGCGCGCGCAAATAAGGCGGCGAATGGGGCGCAGAAGAACGCGAACAGGAAAGCGCGAGCAGCTATCAACAAGACGATTTAGAGGCGGCGATCAGCGGCGAAGCTACTCACCAAAGATGAGGCGCGGCGGATTGCGGTGAATATTGCCCAAGCTGCCTGTGTTTATACGCTAGTAGACG
>Ga0306922_10008306_pt1 | contig 10071 bp, 11 predicted proteins | sample sta12Cox44000082_FD_203758 | JGI IMG/M metagenome (GOLD analysis project Ga0306922, IMG submission 203758) | Lab enrichment of tropical soil microbial communities from Luquillo Experimental Forest, Puerto Rico - statoxic.12C.oxic.44.000.082 (v2)... | ecosystem: Environmental > Terrestrial >...
GGAGTGGCATGGGCACCCTCCAAGGCCGTGACCGGATCATCCGGTATGGGGCGGACGATGGCATAGTCGCCCTTGTCGATCACCAGGACGGACCTGGTCCGCCAGCGATGGCGGACCGCGGCGGGCACCGAGACCTGGCCGTTGCGGCTGACCGTGACGCGAGTGGCAGTCATGACATCTATTGTATGCGGACCGAGCCGCATTGTATGGCTTCCCTGTCCGTTACACCACTCGGCGGGACGTGACCTGCGGCGCAGCTCAGCAAGCTGCCGTATTACCTCTACCGAAGCTAGTCCGCGTCGCCTTCATACTCGCTACTGAGCGCTGGGTCGTCATAATGGCCAACTAGGTCGTCTGGCTCCGAGTCGCCCGGGTTACCGGGCAGAGCATCCTGTTGCTGCGTTTCCCGTGCCGACGGCGGGCCACTGGCCATACTTCGCTGTTCGGTCATGGTTACCAGTGTGCATATAAAGAGCAACGAATGCGGTCCCCGCCGATCACCAGCAATTCACACCGCGAGTACATGCCATTGCCGTGCCCATGGTCTGCATGCCTGAGCGGCACCCGGGTGTCAGCCGCCGTAAATCGTGTCAGAGAGCTGCTCGTCGTCGTAAAGGTCAACCAGGTCGGTCGGCTGCCGGGGGGCTTCTGGGTCGCTCGGCGGTGACTCCGGTTGCGCTGGTTCCTCTGTCGGCGGCTGGGCGCTGTCGGTGGCTGATTGATCGGTCACGGTCCCTCCGGAGCGTCGGCGGCATCTTGGCTTTCAAGTTGCTCGTCGTCGTAAAGGTCAACCAGGTCGCCCGGCTCTGAGTCTTCCGAGCCGGTCTGCTGTGAGTCGTTCGGGCCGCCTTGCTGCGGCAGGGCGCTGTCCGTGCCTGACGGATCGGTCATGGCTTGTAAGTGGGGCCGGGGCTGCTAAGCAACTCATCGTCGTAGGCGTCAACCAGGTCCGCTGGCTCTGAGTCTTCCGGCTCAGTCTTCCGTGAGTCCTGCGGGCCGGCCTGTTGCGGCTGGCCGGACTCCGTGTGAGACGGCTCGGTCATGGCTACCAGTGTGCACATAAAGGGCGGCAAACATAAGTGCCACCCCGATCATCAGAGCCGTGACGCTCGCCCACCACAGTGATGCCTTGCGCTGGTGCTTTGGCGCGTTGGCCTCGAACGCAACAACTCGCCTCGCGGCGAGTGCCGCGAGGGCGGCGGATTTGGGCCGGGGAGCGTACACGTTGAAGAGGCGCCTTGGATCGGGAACATCCTGGTAGGTGCCCACGGCGTATGCCGCAATGCCGAGACCAGCCGCGACGGCGAAGGCCGCAAAGGCCAGCCACGTCAACACGGGCTGAGAATGGCGGACAGCGAGAAACGCTGAAGCCGCGCCAACATACCCGACAAGCAGCCCGGCCTTGGTGTCGATCCGCGCGCCGGACTCGGCCTGCCGGGCCAGCCGACCGGTCAGCTCGGAGTTGATGAGTTCCAGCGTGTCAATCGACAGATCTGGCCTCTTGTTCGTCACGTCATTCATGACCCGTGATTCTGCCTCCTTACCCCCACACCGGGCGGCAGTCAGAGTTGAGGTCGGATGGAACACATCGAGATTACGAGCATGTGACCAGGGAGAAGCGCCCGTTGCAGGCATCGCCCCCGCCAGCCGCCTGAACCCTCTCACCTGGTGTCAACCTGATGCGCCCGTAGAGGGGAGTCCAGCGGACGGCGGCGGTGAGGTGGCATGTCTGGCACTTGGCCCGCTCGATCGCCTGATCTACTGCTGGCGTACCAGCGCGGTGTAGCCATCGGCAACGCTTGCTCCGTTCCTCGGAGGCCGATGCGGCTGTGGACGACGCCTGATCCGCCGTTAGGCGCTGCCGGTCCTGCTGGCTCTTCACTGATGCTGGTCCGAAGGGGGCGATCTGCGAGTGCAGGCGGTTCAAGAAGGTGGCTGCGCGGCTGCTCTCGCCCAGGCGCCCGGCTGATGCCATCAGCTGTCCGATAGCGCGAGGTCGACGGCGGCCAGGGCGTGCAGCCGGGTGGTCGGGAAGTAGGGCAGGCCGGCATCGTCGGCGGTAACCAGCAGCTCGATCTCGGTGCACCCGGCGATGACCCCTTCGGCGCCCCGGTCTCGGAGCCGGCCGATGATCTGTAGGTAGCGCCGCCGCGACTGGTCCCGGATCACGCCCTGCACCAGCTCGTCGTAGATCACCTGGTGCACCAGCGTGCGGTCGGGCTCGTCGGGGACCAGCACGCCGAGGTGGTGGGCGGTCTCCAAGCGGCCGCGGTAGAAGTCGCGCTCCATGGTGTACCGCGTGCCCAGCAAGGCGACCTGGGTCAGCCCGGCCGCCCGGACAGCGGCCGCGGTCGCGTCAGCGATGTGGACCAGTGGGATGTTGACCGCTGCGGCGATGGCGTCGTACACCTGGTGCATGGTGTTGGTGCACAGCACCAGCAGGCGCGCGCCGGCGCCTTCCAGCCGCCGCGCGTCGGCGGCCAGCAGCCGTCCCGCCTGCTCCCACGCCCCGGCCACCTGCAGCCGTTCCACCACGGCGAAATCGTAGGAGCGGATCAGAAGATCCGCCGAATGCAGCCCGCCGAGCCGCCGCCGCACCTCCTGGTTGATGATCTGCTCGTAGACGATGGAGGATTCCCAGCTCATGCCGCCGAGCAGCCCGATCGTTTTCATGGCCGATCCCATGTTCGCCCGAGGCTTGGGAATGAGCTGCGGCACCGGGTGGCGCGCCAGCTCGGCTTCGATCTCGCTGCCGGGTGAAGTTGGCGTGCCATCGAAGCAGGCGCGACGGTGACCCGGATCCCGGTCATGGTCTTACCCAACACGGGCGACAGCCTCCCCTGGCCCCGCGCCTGGCGATCGCATGCCACCTCTGGCGGCCGCCGCGGCTCAGGGTGATCTTAACGGCGCGGCAACGCTAGTAACGGCAGACGGCATCGACGAGCCGCTAGCCAGCGGCGCAGTGGTGACGTTTCGTGTCCGAGGGGGGACTTGAACTCCCGCAGGGCCGAGGGCATCGCACTACATCCGCGAGCTTCCTAGCTGGCGATACTCGGCATTCCGGCGTAAGCGCTAAGCCGCCAGAAGTCATCGAGATACGCCTCGAATCACGGGCGGCAGTGTCACGCGAAGTGTCACGACAGTCAGCATGCGCATCGGGCACCGTTTCTAAGGGCGGCAGCCGTTACCCTGGCAGTGACGGACGGGCATCCGGGTGATCGAGGGTGCCCGTCCTTGCGTGTCACCCGGCTGCCCGGCCCATCTCAAGGACGGGAGGGTGATCACATGCCCGGCGTACTCCTGGCCGCACTGGCGGCGTCCCGGAAGGGCCGGGACCACGGCATGCAGGACCGTAAGCCCGCCCGCGGCCGGTCGGCCAGGCGGAAGCCTCGCAAGGCCCGCAGGCGCTAACCCGCCATGGCCAGGCGGTACTACGACCGGCGCGACCTGATCGGGCACTGGATCAGGAAGCAGCAGCGCCAGCAGCAGCCCTGTACGCACGCCTGCTGCCGCGGCTATCGGGTCCACCCGGCGAACTACCCCGTGATCCTGCCGGATCGCACCTTGCACCGCGCCACCGACGAGGAGCTCGAGCGCCACTACCGGAAGGTGAACGCGCAGGAGACACCGCAGGCCCGCACGGCGGAGTTGCAGATCCTTCACGAGCTGGAGCGCCGCGACCGGGCCGACCTTGCCCGCCGCGACCGGGCACGCGCCTGGGAGGAACGCCGCACCCAGCACCGCGAAGCCGTGGCAGCCAACCGGGCCGCCGCACGCATGGAACGCGAAGGCGAAGCGCATCGCATCAGGCTGGAGGCCGAGGAACGCACGAAGGGCTATCTGGTCAACGCGACCGGCCGTGCCCGGGGGATCAGCGATGAGGAAGTGCTGACCGGCCGGGAGGACGTGTTTATCAGGTACGCCACGCCCGAAGCCAAAGAGTATTTTGCCGAGCATCCCCGGCCGACCGCCACCTACTTCCGGGGCCGCGATACCCGCATCCCTTACAGCGACCGGCCGACCGTCCGGCGCAGGACCCGTGCTCTCGGCTGGGCGCCTCCGCGTTCCCCGTCCCGGCCCCGCCGCGCCACCCGGGCGCTCGGCTGGGGCGACGAACGGGAGGCGGGCTGACCCGCCAGCAGCCTTGCCCCAAATCGAACGGGAGCCGCGGAGATGGCGAACGGTCCCACGGCAAGGGCGCACGCCGTTACCGTGGGGCGTCACATACAAAGCACCTGGAGCATAGGCAATGCGTGAGCCTGAGTTGCCGATGACCAAGAGCGCTCTCGACCGCCTTGGAACGCGCCTTGCTGCAGGTAACCGAGTCAGCAACGCCGATCTTGAGAAGCTGGCGGCTGTAGCCGCGGTCTGCCAGCGAGTTCTCAACGAAGCTAAGGCAGAGTTGGCCACGCTCGGCTATCAGGCCACGACGCGGGTTAAGACCACCGGCACTCTCGTCGAGAAGCTGCGCCGTGAGAGCGCCCGGCTAAGTCAAGTGCAGGATCTAGCTGGAGCACGGATCATTGTTCCCCACCGTCCCGCCCAGGACGATGCGCTAGTCAAGATCCGGAATCACTTCGAGGCTTCGGGGCACCGATGCAGGGAGATCGACCGCAGGAAAGATCCACGGTACGGCTACCGGGCCGTCCATCTCGTGGTAGCTGTTGGGCCGATCCTCATAGAGATCCAGGTTCGGACTGAGCTGGAAGATACGTGGGCCCAGATCGTGGAGCGGCTGAGCGACAGATGGGGCCGAGGCATCCGATACGGGGAGACCCCCGCGGAACCGGACGCCATGACGAGGCTCCGAGCCGGCGAGCGGGTGCTTTCCCGGCGAGAGGCGCTGGCGGTTGTGATCCGGCTCAGCGATTCGCTCGACGGCTTCGAACTAGTCCGCAGCGCGATGCTGTTGGCCGCCGAACTAGGCGAGACCTTCAGAAGGCTGATGAGATACGCCGCCCAGTTCGCACAGGCTCAAGACCCGCGGCGCCTGTCTGAGTTGCCACCTGATGAGCGGGCATCGGCAGAGATGATGGTGGCTGGTCTGGAGTTGGCTGAGCATCGTCAGCTACCAGGGGCATTCACCGAATCAAGTGAGGTGACCATCCCGCAGCTCGTGGGGCGCTTTCGCGGCTTGCTCGATTCACTCCGAGACGAGAGCGCGGTGATGCTGCTGCAGGCGCATAACCAGGAACGGGAACTACGCGATACATTGCAAGCGATCGCAGCAGCGGCGGACGGGGGAGAGTGAGCGGGCGATGAGACACTTCCTCGTGGTCTACAACCGTCGTGAGGGCCGCATCGTGCACAAACACTCCTACCGCAGCGCACGCAGCGCTCTCCAAGCCCGGTTTGCCGCCGAGCGCGAGTTCAGCGGCCAGCAGGACATTGAGGTGGTCGTGCTCGGGGGCGAATCCTGGCGAGCTGTGCAGCGCACGCATTCTCGTTACTTCAGCCCCATCCACGAGCTGGCCAAGGTCGGCCTCGACCGCGTGACAGTCGCTAGCGTCTAGCCGTTCGTAACGGGGCCGTCTAGCGGATAACGGCCCGAAGCCCGGAGAGTCACACGCGACGGTACTTGTCCAAACCCTTGCCGCCGCTCAGCGTGTCCGGTAACGGCTCTGCGCGGCCAGCGAGACAATCGAAGGCATGCCCCATGATCGGCTACGCCAGATGATCTCCGGCCTCTGCGGCCTGGCGGCCCGGCTCCTTGAAGTGCTGACGGCGCCGCCGCTGACACCGCCGCGCCGGGCGCCACGGGAACCGCAGCCGGCACCGGCCTTGGCCCTGCCAAGTCTGACCTGGGGTCCCGACAATCTCTCCGACGGCGCGCGGCGCGCCGTCAAGGTGGGTGTCCTCCCCGGCGCTGACCTGATGCGCCGCATCCGCGACACCGGCCTGGCCAACCTGGCCGTCCGCCAGGCCGCCGAGCAGTGGGGATACCCCAGCGGCTACATCTACACGGCGCGCATGGCTGCCGCGTTCTGTCCCGAGCTGGTCGATGCCGTGATCGCCGAGGAGGTTGCCCTCGGCCCGGTGTACTGGCTGGCGCGCAAGCGCCGTGACGCGGGGGAACTGCCACCGCCAGGAGCGCGGTTCGCTAGGCCCCGTGTTCCTGCCCGCCCCGTGGCATCACACCTCACCGAGCAGGCTGACCTCTGGCTCCACCGGGAGGCGGAAGCCCAGCGGACTGGCATCCCAGCACGGCATCCTCGCGCATGGGGCGCACGACCACGGGGGGCTGCGGAAGGCAGCGGGGCAGTACCCGGCGGGGAACGGTAAACATGCCATTCGAGCGTGATCCGTTGTCGGTTCTTTATGACGATCAGACGAACTTGCTCCTCGACAAGCTCTACGGCAATACGAGCCTGCCCGTATCGGTCGATGCCTTCGTCCACATCCCGCTCGATGATCCTCCCGATGACTGGGATGGCAGCCTCACCAAGCACCAACGGGCCTTCGTCCGGTCACTGAACCACCAGAACGGTCGCCGCGATCCCCGGGGGTCCATCCCCAGGCCCGTGTGGCACGAGATGACCCTGCAGGGGCAACGGGTCACGGTGACGATGTTCTCGGGGCCGTCCGGGGCGGATCATGTCAAGCAGCACCCGGAATCGTCGTACGTGGAGCGGCCAGAACTGCGATCGAGTGGGCTGATACCGGATCCGGAGGAGTAAGCCCACAACACTCTGCGCTGTCCGCTAACGGGCCTTTGCGGGCGTCTCAGTTGACGGCGAACCGGCCACCCGTCCCTGACCGTGACACCGATCAAACGGCGGCACACCATCCGCGGCGGATCATGTGGCGCGGCCTCGGACCCTGGCTTCCGCTGACAGTTGGGTCTATGGGCGCTAGGCCAGCAGGTCGGTAGGCACCACAGTGCCGATGATCACTTGTGCCGAGGGGTTGCTAGCGTCGACCTGCACGCCGCTACCCGGGGTCGCCGAAGATGTCCACGAAGGCAGTCCGAGACCGAGCAGGATGCCGGCTACGCCATTGGCACCGGTTGATGTGGTGAACACCCAGTCCCCGCTGATCGTTTGGCGGAGCCTCCCGCGGTACACCACGGTCAGTGTGCTGCCTCCCGAGGCTGGAGCAACGGGGGTGTAGGTCAGGTAAACGACAGGCTCGGCCGCAAGGCGCCCCAGATCGTCATTAACCGTCACGGCGTTTGCCTCCTTCGGAGCTGAAACGCTGCATCCGCGCCAACGGTCCGTTGGCACCGCGGAGCCTAGCCTCCCACTTGCTCTCACGATGGCGCTTGTGTTCGGACTGGGCAGCAACCAATGCCCGCACGTGTTCCCAGACCGAGATCGTTCGGCTCGGGATCGCGGTGCCAACGGCAGCAAACATGACGTTGTGCCATAAACGGGGGAAGCGGTCAGCTAGGCAGTAGTGGAGCAGGCTCGGCGGCTCCTGTCGTGTCCCAATAACGTGTAGCTGGCGAGCACTCTCAGGCGAGGGCCAGCGCGACCCACTGGATACTCAGCGAGTGTCTCACCGCGTCTGTCCGCGCCGAGCGCGTCTCAGTGCCGAGGCCAGTACCGAAATTGGGACTAGCACCAGACTGATCAGGCAGCCCATCGGCGCCGCTGCACGCCGCGCTCCACCCGGCCTGGAGAGCCTTGGGCGGGGCGCTCTGCCCCGGCGCGGCGCACCGGACATCGGGTGAGGTTTGCGCGGCGCACCAGACATCGGGCGAGGTTTGCGCGGCGCACCAGACATCGGGCGAGGCTTGCGAGGCGGCATGATCTGAGCCTAGGGCGTTGGTGCCCGCCATTAACTAGCCTCCCCATATTCACTGGCCTGGTCTGTGGTAAGACGGGGGGCGCCGTGCGATGGTTAGGTCACCGGGGGGAAGCCGACGGCCCAGGTGGGGTGGGTGATGGCCAGGGTTTATGTGTCGTCGACCATTGTCGATCTGGAGCGCGAGCGGCGGGCGGTGATGGATTGGCTGGAGGCGGCAGACCATCAGGTGGTCCACAGTTATCGGCCCAACAGCGAGACGGTGCGGGAGAGTTGCCTGGAGGACGTCGCCAAATGTGACCTGTATGTGCTGATCGCGGGGCACCGGTATGGGTTCCAGCCGGCCGACGGCAATCCCAAGGGGCTGTCGATCACGCAGCTAGAGTTCCGCCGCGCGGGTGAGTGTCACATCCCGCGGGTCGCGCTGCTGCGGACGAGCATTCCGGACGTGCGCCTGTCGGATATGCAAGACCCGGCGCGGGCAGCGTTGGTGTGGGCCTTTCGCGCGGAGGTCGAGCGTGAGGTCCGCGCGGCGGAGTTCGCGGATGAGGCGGGTTTGATCCAGGGGCTGAGCACCGGGGTCCAGGGCGAACTGGCCAAGTTGGCTAAACGTCCGGCCGGTGAGAAGGCGGCGGGCCGGGTGCTGCGGCTGGCGCCGCGGCCGCCGGTCCTGGCGGGCCGGGAGGACCTGCTCGCCGAGCTGGATGACCGGCTGGCCGGTGGCGACCGCGCGGGGCCGCGGGTGGTGGCGCTGGTGGGGCTCGGCGGTGCGGGCAAGACCAGTGTGGCGGTGGAGTACGCCCACCGGCACCAGGCCGACGCCGGGCTCGCGTGGCAGTTCCCCGCCGAGGACCCGACAGTGCTGGCGGCGGGGTTCGCCGAGCTGGCCACGGCGCTTGGCGCGATGGAGGGGGCGGGGAACCCGGTGGGTGCGGTGCATGGGTTGCTCGCGACGTACCCGGCGGGGTGGCTGCTGGTGTTCGACAACGCGGCGGGCCCGGAGTCGGTGCAGGGGCTGGTGCCGCCGGTGGGGGCGGGGCGGGTGCTGATCACCAGCCGCAACGCGCTATGGCCGCCGGGGCAGGCGCTGGACGTGCCGGTCCTGGACACCGAGGCCGCTGCGGGGTTCCTGATGGACCGGACCGGTGACCCGGACCGCCCGGCCGCCCGGGAGCTGGCCGAGGAGTTGGGCGGGCTGCCGCTGGCGCTGGAGCAGGCCGCCGCCTACACCCAGGCCCGCGACGGCAGCCTGGCCGCCTACCTGGCCGCATTTCGGCGGCGGCGGGCGGAGCTGCTGGCCCGGGGCCAGCCGGCCTGGTATGGCGGGACGGTGACGGCGACCTGGACGCTGGCATTCAGCCAACTGGAAGACTCTGATCCCGGGGCGGCGGGGCTGTTGCGGCTGCTGGCATTCTGCGCGCCCGACGCGATCCCTCTACGGCTGCTGCTGCAACCCCGGCCCGGGCTCACCGACCGGCTTCCCGCCGAGGTGGCGCCGGTGCTGACCCCGTTGCTGGACGATGAGCTGGCCACCGGGGATGCGGTGGCGGCGCTGCGCCGGTACTCACTGGTCCGCCCGGCCGGGGACGGAGCGGTGTCAGTGCACCGGCTGGTGCAAGCGGTCACCGCCGACCAGATGACAGATGAGCTGCGTGATGCGTGGCGGCAGGCCGCCGCCGCGGTAATCGAGGCCGCGATCCCCGGCGGCACTCAGCAGCCGACGGCCTGGCCGGTGTGCGCCGTGCTGCTGCCGCACGCTCGGGCTGTCCTCGACCTGACCAACGCGGGCATGTGGCGGATCGCGGAATGCCTCGGCGATAGCGGCAGCTACCTGGCTGCCCGTGACCTGTTTCAGCTGATCGCCGACGCCCACACAGAAGATGACGCCTACGGCCCCGAGCACCCGGACACCCTGGCCACCCGCGACAGTCTCGCCCGCTGGACGGGGGAGGCGGGGGATGCGGCCGGGGCCCGGGACCAGCTCACCGTGCTGCTGCCCATCCGCGAGCGGGTGCTGGGCCCCGAGCACCCGGACACCCTGGCCACCCGCGCCAACCTCGCCTCCTTTACCGGGCAGGCGGGGGATGCGGCCGGGGCCCGCGACCAGTCCGCCGCGCTGCTGCACATCCGCGAGCGGGTGCTGGGCCCCGAGCACCCGGACACCCTGATCACCCGCCACGAACTGGCCTCCTTTACCGGGCAGGCGGGGGATGTGGTCGGGGCCCGCGACCAGCTCGCCGCGCTGCTGCCCATCTACGAGCGGGTGCTGGGCCCCGAGCACCCGGACATCCTGACCACCTGCGGCAACCTGGCCTACTGGACCGG
>Ga0306922_10008310_pt1 | contig 10069 bp, 11 predicted proteins | sample sta12Cox44000082_FD_203758 | JGI IMG/M metagenome (GOLD analysis project Ga0306922, IMG submission 203758) | Lab enrichment of tropical soil microbial communities from Luquillo Experimental Forest, Puerto Rico - statoxic.12C.oxic.44.000.082 (v2)... | ecosystem: Environmental > Terrestrial >...
TGACGGCGTCGCACATTTCCCTCGGAGGGGTTTTGGAGATGGAGCGCCCTGCGCCTGAACTGCAGGGGCTTGCAATGAACTAGCCGCGTGTTCTCGGGCCTTCCTGTGCTTCCCACCGTATCCTTAGCCAACACCCACGAATCAACATTGTGAGCCTCAAAGCGAAGCGCCATCTTCTCTGGTGTCTTAAGCAGACCGAACCTCTGTCGAAGTTCCGCCGTCTCGTAACCCGCGCGCGTGGTCGGTTCACCCAGTTTGGATAACTCTGCGTAAAGCCACCGTTTCCCGGTCTCAAGTGGTGAAAACGACTTGTTCCATCGCGCTGATTTTCCGCGGGTCGTCGATGCTATATCTTCAACCGCGTACTCGGTTATAGGATACATGCACCGAAGGTGATCGACGACGCGCAGTTTAAGTTGCCAGCGCGCCTTTGTGCTCGGGGGAAACGCACACCTGGCTCTGTTCCTACGATTCGCTCTGCAAGGGGTGTTTCTGTCCCTGCGGGCTCGGCGCAGCATGCTCCGTGTTTCGACGGCCTCTTTGACCCAATCAACGCTGTCAGCCAAAACATTCAGATAAATGTGTGCCTTGCTCGCCACCGTGAACGCCTCCCTCTTACTGCCCGGATCGATTCCAACAACAACCTCCTGGTGCTTTCTTCCGCTCGGCTCGAACTTCAATCGAATACACCAAACCCCGTTCAGCCAAAACGGGGTTGCTTTATTTTGTTCTATCCAGCGCCGCGCACGGCTGGCGCATGTCGGCATTAACGGCTCACCGTCCTGAGCCAGAACCGGAACTACAGGATTTTGCGGTAAGCCAGTCCTGTATCTGTGTTTGCATTCCCTTCGCTGCTGACTCACAGAGCGAAGCGAAGCTAGGGAAGCACCCCGCCTATCTTTCGCTGTACCACCGGCAGTGAGTTCAGTTGACTTCAAGCGACCCGAGTTGCCTCGAATCTTGTCCAAGCTAGTCTCCGATTTAACTTCAGTTCGCATCGTTGGTCTCGCGCTCCCTCAAGCCCGTGTCTTTAGTCGTGGGTCATTGACTTCTCGGTCTCTCTAGTTACCTCGATTGGCGATTGCGGAATAGTGAGCACTTCGGCCGCGTTGGAGGCCGAAATTCTGGTTGTTGAAATCGAACGCGAGTCGGGCGGCAGCACCGAGCGAGGGATTACTTTTGAAAGCAGCGCGTTATAGCGATCGATTGTTTTTGCCGCAGCCACTCGCAGCTCGTCATCGGCTTGTTTCAGGCGAAGAATATCCTGCTCAATCTGGTAGAGCTCAGCGATATCGTCCTCAGTCATGTACATGCCGCCGCTTCGGAAGAACACGGGGATTTCTACCGCGATATCCTGCTGCGGATTGTCTTTAAACTTGAAGGTGTAGATGCTCTTAAGGTTAAGCTTTGTGAGCTCGCATTGGTCGACGGTGACTCCCTGATCTTTATCGCTGCCGTCAACACTCCCACCGAGATTCCCGGCGATTTGGGCATGTTTATCGCTCTTGTCCGGGTCGAGAACCGGCGTGGGCGAAACGTTCTGGGAAAGAGTCTCGCGCGCCGGCGACGCGGAAATCGCCGTTTGATGGCGACCGACGGCAAGAGAGCCAAGAACTAGATAGCAAACCGGAAGGAGAACAACTGCTGCGATCACTAATACCCCGATTCTTTTGCCCCTATTGCTCCCGCTGTAGAGGGTCGGGGTTTGTTCAACGCTGGGCATAAACAATTTCACGGTTGCTTATGGTCGAGGAAGTGGAGATTGCTCTTAGTTTCCGGGCGACCATCAAAGTCTTGTTGTAGCCCGAGGACTTGCAGCTTGCCTGTATTTGATTCGGAATTGGTTGGCGTTACGGCCGCGGCTGGCATCGGCCGCGCTCCAGAGCCGGAAAAATCCAAAAGCGTCGAAGGCCGCTGTGACGCAGCCGGCGTTTTCCCAGGGTTAGCCGCCGTCTGCGCTGATTCGTTCAGAATCACCGGTCTTGAACGGAGCTCGGATTGAGGCGTTTGAGAGGGCGACGTCTTGGGAAGCGCTTGGGTCGGTTCGGGCGATGGGCCAGGGGATGAGCCGGGCGAGCGTCGACTAAAAATGGTTGCCAGATTTGCTGATGTCTTCGAATCCTTGGGCGATGGGTCTTCGCCCTCCGCGGCAGGCGGCGACTCTTCCGGAAGCGGGGGTTGGGGCATGGCTTCAATCCCCAGCGACCCTCCGGGCGTCGGCGAGGAGGCCAGGCGCACTGGAGCACGCTCTTTTTTGTCAGATCTATTATCCAGAAAAAATTCGACATCGACGGTCCCGGACTCCTCCAGCGTCGGGGATGGATCCGCTTTGATTTTGTAAAAGTCGGCCGGTAACGGCGGGTTGCTAAATACCGGCGGCGCGACGCCGCAAAAGAAAGCGACAATTTCTTTTGGGGTTTCGTGCACTGGCGATTCCTGTACATCGCCGTCCGTCCAGGTGACGTTCAAGGAAGGGTTATTGAGGTCCGGCACCGATACCTGAAAGCGGCCGCGCGGATGCAATGTCACGTTCTGGCCGAGGATCCAAAAACTTGCGTCGGTCTTGGCAACAATTTCAAGTTCGGTCAACCCTCCTTGCGTAAGCGAGGTAAATACGCGCACCTCGCCGCCGCCTGAAATTGAGACGTCTTGAGGGTTACCCATTCCAATCGTCGTCGAGCGTCCCGAATCCATGAAAACGAGGCTGCCGAAAATGATCTTAAACTGCGCTGCAGACGCGCTTCCCAAGCAAAGGAGTAGCAGCATCGACGCTGGCAAGTGTTTCCATGAAAATGCAGTCATTAAAGGTGGTTGGAGGAGAAAGGCCTGGGTCAGGCGGAGGCCACTTGTTTAGCTGCTGCCGTTTTCGTGAGTGCCGATGACGTCGAGGAACGGACCGCTGCGCCAGCGCAGACTGAAGCGGGAAATTAGTTCGTCGCAGAACAGTTCCATTTCGACAAAACTTAAACCGTGTTCCAGACAATAGGCTTCGGCCAGGTCGCGCCGTTTGCTCCGGATAGCGACTTGCGCGGGCATTGGCAGACCTGAATCAATGCCCTCCAGGATCGTGTGCGCACTCAGAGGCGACGCATCCCAGGTCTCTTCAATTTGGTTGTAGCGCGCCTCAAGCTGAGAATAGAGCTCTTCTTCGGTGAGACCTCGGCGAAGCCCGTACAGAATCGCCAAAACCTCGAGCACAGAGTTAGGGACAAATCGGTGAAAATCCACGCCTAAGATGGCATAGCGACGAAGCGCCCTAGCCGCCACCCTCTCGAGAAACACTTGTCAAAGCCGGTTTTAGTCGGGTGTTCTCTCGGGCAAGTCTGACCTCTTGCGAGAGCGCGCGCTAGAGCGGCTTGGAACAAGGGGAAGGAACGTATCTTTCTCGGGGATGCGGGGAAGAACGAGTCATGAAGAGCAGGTTTTCATTTTCGCGCACACGCGATGACACTTTTGAGTTAACCCTGACGTTTCCGGCGGAGCACTGCAGAATCGTTACGCGGCAGAACAAGTTATACTTCGATGGTGGGGAAGGGACGGTGATTGGACCGCTTGAAGACCAACATCTTGAACAGTTGTTTGGTAGCAATCATGGCGAAGGAGAGGAATCGAAGGCGCCGAAATCCTGGAATAGCGGAAATCGTCCTGAGACTTGCCAGCGGTCCAAGGGTCAGTCGTGACGCTAACGCCCTTCAGACGAGAGTCGTCCTTGCAAAAAGCTTATGAAGCTATTTCTCTCTCCCATTTTGTCTCCTTTCATATCCACACATGTGCGTAGTTGATTAGGATTCGCGCTATGCTGGCGAGGACCGGTTGAGAAGCCGCTCTTGGCTGCTCGAAACTGGTTTGAACGAACTCATTTGTTCGATCAGCGGCTTAAACAGTAAAACGAGACATTCTGCGCGCGGCCCGTTGAGCGGCATGCTTGGAATCTGGTCATTTCGTAGTTCAGGGATTTCATTCCTCATTGGCGTAATCGGTTGAAGATGAGTATCGCGAGCTGATTCGAGGCGCTCGATCGCTCGCGCCAAATTAGTTCGCCTTGCTAGATCTCGATCTCATCGCGGGGGATAAGGAAAGCTGATTTGGGCCGTGGAGCGGTCCTGGGTTGTCAACGGGTGAGCTCGGTGTGCGCGTGGATCGGTTCTCTCTAAAGCGTATCTCGTAGCGGCAACTATGAGAATCATCGCTGTTTGTGAAGTAATTAAAGAGGGCAAGGCGCGCCTGATTGGAGTGGTGTCCGCGGAGGGAGAGTTGGTCCTTCCCATGTTTGGAGTCGGCGGACGCTCTGGGCGACTGATCGTTTGGGGCGCACTGCGACAGATTGGTAAGGAGCTTTCCCTAGTCGTGTCTCATACCAGCCCAACAGGGCTGTCCGGGAAAGCCATCGTGTTCGGTCGTTTCACGCAGAACAAAATTGAGGGCACGAATCTACGAATAGAAGGCGGGTCAACCAAGGATGGCGAGTTTTATGGGACACTGGTCGGAGTTGCCAAAGGAGAACTTGTTTTGGTCGACGAATCGATTGGATCTGTAGAATCGCTTACTGCCGATTCACAGGAGGTTCACGCGCCTTCCGCAACTTCTAAAGCCGAGAATGAAATTAGAATCTTGAGTAAACCTCCAACGGAGCCGTTTCCGGTCGATAACAACCGCGTGCCTGGCCTTTCCGTGAATTCCACAGATCTCGTGCAAGACCGAAAACTTGATGGGACGGAGGATGGCTCGGCGGGCCGACTAGTCTTCTAGGAATCAAAAGAGGGTTATAACAAAATGAGAGCGGTGTTTTTACCGAATAACATTCTTAAATTGATCAGAAAGGAAGACCGCAAGGCTCTTGGTAAGCCGGGTTGACCCAGGAAGAGATTGATGATTCGATCGAGACCAAAGAAGAGCTGAAACACCAAAAGATGCTGTGCGCGTGGCTGGATCAACACGAAATTCCGTATTTCTGGAGCCGGAGTGATAAGCCTACCCGAAGTAAACTTGGGACACCGGATTTTTGTATTGTCGCTGGCCTGCGGGCACTGGTTCTTGAGATCAAAGGTCCCAAAGGCGTGCTTTCACCTGAACAGAAGGAATTTGCCCGTCGGCTCGAGGGAGTCGATACCCCTCTTCGCATAAGCCGATCATTCCAAGAGTCTCTGCGCATCATCAAAGAGTGGATCAAAGGCTAAAGAGGTCACGGTCCCCGAGAGAGCCTTCGAGAACAAACTTGTTTGTCTTTTCAACGTCCCCTTGCTGTTTATTGCCTTGCTGACTATACCCTCCGAATTCCAGAGGCGTGTATGGCTGACAACCCTTATATCGCGACCGATCCGGTGGCAATCATGGCGCTCAACAACGCAGTCGCCGATATGGGGCGACTCAAGAGCATCAGCGCTCTGCTTTTCGATGGGCCTCCGGGCACCGGAAAGAGTTTCTTAGCTGAGTACGTTGCGAGACTTTTGGAAGCGCGTTTTATTCGTTTCCAGATCTTTGAAGGTTGCGACCGCGGGGACCTTATCCTGGAGCGAGGCATCTTGGATCGGGCCGGCAGACCAACTAAGGGCGTCCTTTTGGAAGCCATTGAAAGCTCTCTTCAACAGGCCACCGTTTTGCTACTGGACGAGATCGATAAGGCCCATCCCAGCTTTGACGGTCTGCTTTTGAATTTTCTTAACGACGCCGAGATCTATGTGCCGCAGCTTGGGAAGGTCTTCCGAGCCAATAACGGGCAGCTTTTGATCCTTATCACAAAGAACGACCAACGCGACGTTGCTCGCGCGCTTATGGACCGGTGTCGGGTAACCTACATGGCTTGGCCAAGCATGGATACCGAGACCACGATCCTGCAGAGTTATTGGCCTTTCCTGACGACCGAAGGCGCGAAAGCGCTACTGGGTATTCCCCACCGGCTGCGGATTGACCCCTCAATTCGCAAAAAACCTTCGACGCGTATCATGGTGCGGCTCGTTTCCGATATGATGGAGGTAATCGCTCAGACCGATGATCTAAATATCGGTCGATACTACATCGCGCAGATTACGACGATTCCGCAAGATCAGGAGGCAGTGACCAAAATGTACAACCCTCTGGCGCTTGGCCGCGAATTGCGTGAAGCCCTTTCGCCACTGCTCGAAAAGTACACCCCAAAAGAAGGCCGAACCCGGATTCCGGTACCCAACTCAATAAGACATGGACCAACCCGAAAAGAACGCGCAATTTCGTCGCCGGTGGCTTAGCCAGTTTCTGTTGGTCCTTACCGTCGGGGCCTGGTTTTTCCTATTCTGGCAATGGGGAGGTTTCGCTGAGAGTCTGGTCCGCCATGGAAATGGGAATGAGTGGCTTGTCCAAACGTACCGAGCGCTGTCGCTCGAGAAATATTGGCCGACTTTCTTTAGCAATTTCCCAAGTTACGGACCATTGGGTGTCGTGCGCTGGGCTTTGGGACTTTTGCCGGCGGCCATCGTGCTCGCGTTTATCAGCTTGACCGTCTTGCGCACCCTCTTCGCGCTTTTCTTAAGCCCACCAAAGCGGAGCATTATCGACCACGAAGGCTACGATCTTCGAACCAAGGGAACGGATCTGCCGCCGATCGAACATCTTAACCATGCGCTGGCGGTCTGCCCGGACTACGATCGAGCGCTGCTAGTGGAAGACCTTTTCCTCGGGGACGTGCCGCTCGAGGCTCCGGCCCAGTCAATGGTGACGATCAAGGAGGAAGGTCATGGGCAGCGAAGCGACCGGGCATGAAGCACATCTCTGGAAAAGAAAACAAAACAGGCGGATTGAACTCTGGCGCTTTTTGACTAGGTGACCCTTGACCAGGAAAAAGAATTTCTTACTTGCGCTTGGAGCAACGCTCGGGCCGGTCGTACTCAGCCATGTTGCGCCGCGCTCGATCAGTTGTACACTGCTTGCGTTCAGGGTGGGCTTGGGCCGCCACCTGTTGCTGGAATGATTGTTGCCCAATGTCTGCACGTCGATTGTCCGGTCCCGCTATATCCCGTCGGCGAGCTCATGAGCCTTTTGACCGAGTATCCTTCCCTCACTTCTTTGCTCCGCCGTTACGGCTGGGAGCGTGGCCGGGGACCGCTTTCGGCTCTGGAAGGCGAAAGCCTGCGGCAGGGCGCAAATGCCTACCGCTACGCGATGCGTGAGATCGCCTTTGATACGCTCTACTCCGTTTTGTTGGAAGGTAGCGGAAGCGAATCGCTTTTGGACCAGTTGACGACAGAGGATAGCCAGCAGCTTGAGACTGATGCCTGGTTTCTATCCGCGTACGCAGAAGCAAGGCACGGTCGGCGCCCTTATTTTAAAGTCGAAGATTTTGGGGCGATTGAAGCTCCCCAACTGGTTGCAGCCGTGCGCGCGGCCTGTGAAGCGTTAGCCAAGGGCAAAATGCTCATAGCGCAGGAACCGCTATTTGTGCCGCTGACGGGATTGGAGCACAGAGCTGGTCGGGAGGTCGCGCCGAACGAACGGGAGCCCTTTGACTTTGCAAAGCGTCCAATGAAAATGTTCTCCGAAATAGTGAAATCCAAAACCAGCTTCTTGTTGCCGCCCGAGAAACGCTCCAGCATGTGATTCTAGCCGTCGCTCCTGAAGTTTAGTGTTTATGCAGCCCTTTAGGTTGACAATGCTGGAATTTGCTCGATTCCAAGGAGGAAAAACGAGGACCTATCCAGAAGTTAAAGGGTTTTTTGAAGAAAAGCTGCCCCAGTGGCTGGATACCCTCACGCCAAGAATTATCAATGCGCCATCCTGGTATTGGGCGCAGAAAGTGCTTTCCGTAGGCGTCATCGAAGGTGTTTTGTCTAATCAGATTCTGAGTGACATCGGTCAGAAACCGGATCTTACGTTCGCCACTTTGGAAAGCCAGATGGGGCAGTTGCTAGAATTTGATGTCCCCACCTTTTACGTATCTAAAGAGGTCTTGCTTGCCGCTCTGAGAACCGATGTACAGGTCGATTTGCTTGTGGATTCTATCCTGTTTCCCTTTCCCGCACTCGTGTTCATGCTGCCTAGAAACAGTATTCGACATCCGACTGAGGGCGAGTGCCCTTTTATCATTGTGTCACGATCCGAGAAGGGACAGACCGGCTCGCTTCCACTTAAAGGTATCACAATCAGCCGGCAAACCACTGAGGACGCGATCTGTGTCAGTACTTACCTCCCAGAGGCCCGCCGCTGCTATCATAAGGGGATTGGCCGCGTGGAAGGGGAAAGCATTAAGATAGCCTTTGAACGGGCTAGTCGCATCCCATTTTCCAGTCCTGATCGCGATCTCGCGGATTCCGGGAATGTGTTGAACATTGCTGATGTCGAGTTTGCCGATCGGCTGTGGTTGCTTGGGATAACTCTTCTTTTGATCATGGTGTCTGGAGAAAATTTAGTGGAGCACGGAACCCGTTTAAAGGTGGTCAAGCAAAAGAATCGCTTCGACCGTCCTAAGGAATCTTGGTCACCCAATTTTCTCGGCCGCCTTTACGAGAGCGAAAGCGTAGCTGGCGAAACTGAGCGCCATCTTGTGGCGCATTGGCGAAAAGGGCATTTGAAGTCACAGCCGTATGGTCCTAAACATTCTCTTCGAAAGATCATCTGGATCCGGCCTTATCGAGTTGGTGGGTAGCCTGGCTGAGCGTGTGAACATGGCGAACCGGAAAACCTTCCACTGCCCTTGGTCGATGATGGCAGGGGGCGGCGTGGCGTTGCTCGCAGTCATGCTCCGGAAGAAACAGGAGTTTCGATAGTAACTGGACAATTATGGGAGGCGTTCCATAAGGACAAAAAACAACGTTAGTGCGTCGAAAACGGGGATGGTCGTGCTAGATTTCCCAAGCCACGGAGTTTAGCGTTGATCGTTTGGAGATCGAAGTGGCCCGGATCAAACTGGCCGCCGAGCCAGTCGAGCATCTGCCGGTGTTCTTTGTGCTTGGGATTTTTGAGAACCTTCAGGAGATCGTAGTAGCCCCAGATGCCGCCGCAGTCTTCCGGCGGACAGGCGTTCTCTCCATCCAGGCAAACCGCATACTTCTTTTTAGGGTCAGCCGACAGGATCTTCTCGACCACTACTTCATGCGCCCAGCTGTCGCCAAAATCGTATTCGTAAATAAGGGAGGCCTTTTCGTGACGCGCGACGTAAGCCAAGCGAAAACGCCGCTCGTCAAGCCGCTCCTCGCCGGGGTAGTCATCGCCTGAAGGCACAGAGTAAACAATTGGAGCGTCCACGAACTGATGCAGGTGGCTGTCAGTCCAGCGGATGGTTCGTCGGTTGCTCGCAGCCAGCATTTGGTCGGGCACTTCAGGTAGGCCTCAAACACATCGGAAGTGATTTTCATTTTAAGGAACTACTCGACGGGATAGGCAGCCTTCTTGAAACCCTGGCCCTTGACAGGCGCGGGTCGCGGTTTGCTCACTTTCCGGTCATCGCACAAGGGGATCGTGACCCGCAGCTCTTCTTGCGATCGTGTCTGAGCCGTCAGCATATCGTGGACGAGACCTAGCGGTTTTATAACGCTTTTCAGTTCTTCTTATGAGCAGTCAGTGGCTTCTCAGCGCGTAGCCGGTTCCAGCCGACTGACTGCCACCGCAGTTTGGAGCTGATTCGCTCCTCATCGCTCTTCGCGGGCTCGTTCCGGCGTTAAATTGCCAATTCTGTCCAGAAAAGAGTCATTACCGTTGCGTCTGATCGCAGCGTCCCTCCTGTTACCTCCTGAGCGGTCCTAAAGAGCGGCCGACGGCGCAGTTACTGGTTCGGTTCGATGATCTGCTGGGCGATATTGGGCCGCTAGCTTTTCCAGCACAGGTTCGGTTACCTCGTAACCCTCGAGCTCCATGCTATTCTTCACGCTCAAGATCACGGCGATCTGGCGCTCAGTTAAGCCTTGTTTCCAGTCCATGGCTTCAGGATACGCTACTGTGCATGAGCCAGCAAGACGAACTCCGAAAGCGGGAACAGGAGTGGGACAAGCTCCAAGCACTGGGGCTCTATCCTGAAATCCGCTCCTTGGAGCTCTATGTTACTGCGGTCGCGCTGGGAATGCAGACGGCGATCGAAACTCTTTTAGACTATCCAGCACGACTG
>Ga0306922_10008312_pt1 | contig 10069 bp, 11 predicted proteins | sample sta12Cox44000082_FD_203758 | JGI IMG/M metagenome (GOLD analysis project Ga0306922, IMG submission 203758) | Lab enrichment of tropical soil microbial communities from Luquillo Experimental Forest, Puerto Rico - statoxic.12C.oxic.44.000.082 (v2)... | ecosystem: Environmental > Terrestrial >...
TGCTGTTAAGCGGACATGAAAAACCTGTGAATATACAGCCCGGCGACTGCTGGTAATAGACGGGGGAGGGGAAACAGACTGTTCGACTGAACACTTGCGGGACTCTAGAACGGCGGACAACCACCTACCTGACTCGGCGAACCGTCAGCTCTAAGAGTCTCTTCGGGGCTTCCGAACCAATTGTTACTTCGGCGAGTTCGGTCCATTCACTACTCTCGTTTATTCGCAACACGGATCTAGTCGAGATATGTCCTAGGGTAAAGCCCCAACTCATCGCCCCGTCGCCCAGCAGTTTCAGTTCGGTTTCAAGAAACCGGCCGTCGTTGAATGCCCGCATGTGATACTTTCCGCTTTCGTCGTCGAAGGAGACCATCCCAAGAGCCTGCAGAACAGCCTGGCCGTCGGATTTCCTCCGACCAACTCCTTCAATGACCAGTATCAGGCCGTCGAGCTTATGCTGGACGACCTCGCTTTGATTGAGTTCCACCCACTCGCCAGGACCACGCAGCAGGCGCGCCTCGCCGGTCCATGTTCCGACAAGAAAGCTGAACCTTTTCATGGCCGCACGCTGCGCCTCAAGATTGGGAAACTGAGGCATCATGGCACCAATAAGACCATTGAGAAGACAACGTTCCCTCTAAATGAATTTAGGACACCTACTTCCCGATTGTGATTTTTCCTGTAGCTCACAAATGCGCGCTGTGTTCGAAGGACCCGTGCATACAACAAGCTGGCCAACTTCACCCGGTTTACTGAACTTTGTTGTGCTGCGCGTTCCCGCCCCAGGCGTACCAGCCGTCGGCATCCTTGTTGCCCGTCTTGAGGCAAATCAGCCGCCCGTCGGAGGTTGCTGCGTAAACATTTCCGTTCGCCAGAGCGGGTTGGAACGCCCTCGGCGCCTTCATTGCGTAGGAAAATCCCACGCCGCCATCGCTCTGGCGCACCGAAACGAGATAGCCGGTCGCACCGGCGAGGTAGAGGTAGTCGCGCCCCACTGCCGGAGGGGAAAACACCTGCCCACCCGCAGCGGAGGGCGCGCCGACCACTTTGACCTTCCAGGACGGCCGGCCGTCGGAGGCGCGCACCGAATTGAGGTAGTTGCCTTGCGCGTTCAGGATCTGTCCCTTACTGAGCGCAGCCCGCGAACCTTGGTAGGCCCACGCGCCCGCAACCGTATTCACGCCCACAGCATCATCGGCCGCCTTCAAGTTCGCCGGGGCAGGGGCGGCGCCGAACCCGACCGAGGTGTCCAAGGCTGTTACCGTTGCCCCGGAGAGCGCCACACCACCTCCCTTTCCGGCTTGGAGGTAATCCGCTTTGCTCTGGGCCAACAAGTCTTTGTCGCGTGCCTCACCTTTCTTGGCATCGACGCGGGCTAGTCCCTCAACGGTGTCTTTGCCCGCTTGCCCTTTGCGCGTTTCGTAAAGTTGTCCTTTTGACACGACCGGCGCGCTGGTCCCTGCGCTGGTCTTCACCCAGACCACCGAGCCGTCAGCCGCATTCAGCGCGTACGATGTGCCGTCAAAGGTCGTGAAGTAGACGGTCCCGTCGGAGAGTACGGGCGCTGTGATGACGTCGCCCGCAATCTCCTGCTCCCAAATGTGCCGCCCGGTGGTCAGTTCCGCGGCCAGGAGCCGATGGCTTCCGCCGGGGGTTGCAGGATCTGGGTGAAACAGCACGGGCTTGGTCGGCCGTCCGGTTGCAGCGGGATGGGCCATGTACAAGATCCTTTTGTCGATGGCGGGCTGACTCATCAAAGGGTCGCCCAGCCATTCCTGCCAAATCACGCGCCCGCTTTGTTCGTCGACGACCAGCAGAGTGCAGCTCTCGGTGTTGAATGCCACCATGCCGTCCGATACCACCGCCGCTGTCGGACCATCATCGCCGGTCTGAATTTTCCAAATGACCTTACCTGTATTGGCGTCTAGGGCGTAAAACTCGTGCGAGCCGTATCCGCCACCGACGAAAAGCATTCCGTCCGCGTATGCAGGCGTGGCAATCGGCCTTCTTCCAGGAATTCGCAGCACCCAGCCGGCCTTTCCGTCCGGTGTGGTGAACGAAGCCGCGTCCAATTCCTTTCGCGCCTCCGGCAAATTCACGTTCATGGCGGCGCGTAGATCGATTTGCTGGGCCGCATTTTCGGCCGGAGGGCGAGCAGACTTAGCTGCCGGTGGTGCGGCCACTGAGGGCACGACATCCGTCTTCCCCTGCCTTGTGTCCGGCCGAAGCGCGCAAGCGAACCCCGTAGCCAAACACAAGCTCGCGCAAAGCGATATCCTCGAAACAATCCTGGACGACATGAGATCCTCCTAGGCGCCGTTAGGTTACGGTGCCGGCGTTTCGGGAATAGAACGACTGAGGCACGCAACCTTGCAACGTGCGAAGGGTGCCTCCCTCCCTGCCCTGCTTCCGCATGCAGATGGAAGTATTAGGGGGATTACACACGCTCTGGTTGGACGTCGGTAACCCTGACTTTGTGCCCGCGGACGGGCGATGTTAAGTTAGGGTCCGCAAAAATGGGATGTTCGGCAGCGTGATGGAGGCAGGGGTATGGTCGATACGACGCCGGCTTAATAGACACTCTTTCTCGAAGGCTTGCCCCTACTGTGACCTCGCATTCGCGCTCTTGGCTGCCTCTTGCAGACTTTGGGCCAAGTCGGGGTGTTCGGCGAGCACTTCCAGCATGGTTTGGCGACCTACCTCCTCACCATGCTTCTGGGCCCTGCTCTCGACTTCGGCCATCAGTTGAGGGGTCACGTCCACTAACTTGCGGCCAACCGGCGACTCGTAGAACTCGATCAGCGCTCTTATTTCATCCGCTGACAGATACCTGTCATAGATTGGAACCGCTTCATCCAAAATGTCTTCGGCGAGGTTCTTGGATCGCAGCCTTTCAAAGAAGAGTTCAATCAGTTGGTCGCGATACTCGCCAGGCGGGAGCGCTTTGGTCATGAGCGGTTTCATCGAGTTCACCATCGTATCCATCAACTGATTGGCGTTCCGCCGGTCTCCCCGTAGGTCCTGCAGTTTCCGGATTGCGGCTTCCTTGGCCGGATCAATCTTCTTCTGGTCTACGATCGTCCTTTGTCGGTCGGTGTTTTGAGCGTAGGCCGGTGCTGAGCATAGCAACAGCAGGCAGCCTGCGGCTGTGCGAGCCTTCATCAATGCCTCCGGGCGGCGGTCTGTCCTTCTTTTCAAATGATACAGGTCTGTCCTTTCGGCGAGGCCGGTTTCCGGCTGCTCTGTGTCCAAGGGTGCAGCTCGAGCCGGAGTCGTAGGTGAGTTGCGCCGGACTTGGCGCGATGGGCAACGGTGCATTTCCGCATTCGTGCCGCAACTATCCGCTGCATGCTTTTTTCGATAGCCGCTAGCCGGGGCCTTCGAGTAGACTTCCGCCTCAACCCCAGCCCGGAGTGCTGCGGGCAGCGGTGACAGCAGATCAGCAAACCATACGGGAAATTCGGCGAGGAGAAGTGCGATGGCTACGGTATTGTTCCCTCCCTCAACCGATCGGGAGCCCTCGCCCTGTGACAACCATACAAACGGAGGGGGAAGGCGCGGCACAGACGTTCCAATAGACCTGCGGCACGACACTGTTCAACGCGAACCAGAACGCCGGGCCGTACCTGAGAGCGCGTATCGGCTGATAACGCTGCTGGCCATCGCGTGGATCACGGTGCTTTTTGCGACGCTAACAATCGTTTTAAAACTGCGCTGGGTTCATTCGCCGGATTGGGTGTCAATTAAGCTTCCGCAAACTTTCTATGTGAACACAGCGGCTCTGCTGCTCAGCAGCATAAGCATCGAATTGGCGCGCCGGTCACTACAAGCGAAGCGGGGTCAAAGCTGGACCCGCTGGACTTTCCTTAGCCTATCGATGGGCTTTCTGTTTCTCGGCGGGCAGGCACTTGCCTGGCGAGAGCTGTCTCTAGCAGGGCTACATCTCGCTTCCAATCCGGGCAGCTTTTTCCTGTTTTTAATGACCGGTGCGCACGCGCTTTGCCTGCTGGGCGGAATGGCTGTGCTTACTTACTTAAGTTTCCTGATCCATCAAGCGACACAGACATTCAACTGGCAAGTGGCTATGAATAGCATTGCTCTTTACTGGCAATTTATGGACGTTTTGTGGCTCTGTCTGGCCCTGCTCCTGTTTGTCACGATTCAGCGCTAGATCCCGGCGTCAGAGAATGCAGATCATGGGCGTCGGGAAAGCTTCGGTTAGTGACGCTCACTTCGTGCTCGAAGTGAGCGTGGTGTTCTTGGACGAAAAAGGCGGCACCACGCTCGAATAGTTGGTTCAAGGTACCTGACTGCCGGTCCACTTCTTCCTGCCGCCGGAACCTACCGGGAAGTGCAGCGGCTGGGGTTTCGCTGCGGGCACGTTTTCGAGATCAGATTTGGCCGCGTACAAGTTCGCCAGACGTTCCTGAAGGTCGTAAGCTTCAGGAACCGCCACGCGAATGACATTTCTAACGCTGTTGTAGACCGCGCCAGACGCTGACTTCAATTCCTCCGAAGGACAGGCTCCTGTTCCCCAGTTTGCCTGATCGCCAATGGCACGCGCGATTCGGTGGGCCTCCAGGGGAGTAATTTCTCGGCCGAGTCCGCGGTTAATCTGTTCTTGAAACGCGCCGAGATGATCGATGGCCAGATCCTTTTGCGCTTCACTCATGGTGATGTTGCCGATGACTTCGAGCACGGCGTGTTCAAACGGCTTATCGATGACCTCGTGCACACTGATCTTGGCCCTGGACTCGGCCAAAATAGCTTCGATTCTGATTGTATATTCGCTGATTTTACGGTGGATGATGGCTAGCTGCCCGCCTGCGGATTGCGCCGCTTCGATAGCTGGTTTCCCCTGTTCTAGCGCAGTTCTGTACATTTGGTAGTCGCCGGTTGGCATATTCCAGATCGTTTCGTCCACCAAGGCTTTTGCAGAATTTCCGTAGGTAAGATCGCGCACCGGGCGTTTTTGGGAGGGGGCTATTTTCGCTTCCACTCGGCCGACAACAAAAGGGCCCGCGGTTTCCGATAGTGCGTAGCTGCTTTGTCTTACAGCAGCAGGTTCGGGCGGATTGCTTCGTTCATCATTTTGGAACGGATCGTGGTGATCAACTGATTGAGGCTCTGTTACCCGCACACCGGCGATCGAATTATCATCCTGCGGTCCTATCGTTGTGGCGTGAGACGCGCATAAGAAGACGGGATCGCCCTCTTGGTAAATGGTGATGAGAGATGTCCCGTAGTCGCAGCCGAGCTGGTAATGCGCAGAAAGACGCTGGGCCGGCCGTCCACGCAGCAGCCGCCACTCCGCCCGATGTGTGCAAGGGCGATTTTGCACAGGGCGATTCTAGCGAAGCCGGGGAGCGTCGGAACCTCTTGTTCTGCGGACTGTCACGGAAATAGAACCTTCGCCCTTTCGCCGCTTTCGCCACAAAACGAATCGTTAGGCGGCTCTGAGCTCACCGCGCATCCACCTCTTCGTTTAACGCGGTCAGAGCGCACAGAGTCGGTTACCGCTAGAATCGGTTCGGGGTGGCAGCAGAGAGCTCGTCGACCGTGCTCAATATGGCGCGGATAGGAGCGGACACGCGCACCATCTCGCCGGCATCGTCCACGTCCACAACGATCGAGCCGCCCGATTTCGAAACCTGCACGCGTTCGTTGGGTTCTCTCACCTCCACGAACGTGGCATCGCCGGTATCGCGCAAACCGACCAGCGCCGCGCGAATCACCGGCAGGTAGGGCCCAATTTCCCGAGCCGCTTGAGCCAGATCGCGCTGCGGCGCGAGGTGTACGGCAATAGGAGCCACTATCGCCGGAGCAATCACGCTGAAGTGATGGCCCTGCGGCCGCTTCTCGATCACTTTCACGCGGACGAGGCCCTCGCTGCATAAAACGCCGGCGCCTGCCAGCCCCACCCCGGCCATGCCCATCACAATCTTCCCGACCAGTATCACCGTTTCACCCCTAGCGCGGCGTTGGGCCCTGGACCCTGTTCTGATTCAGGTGGCGGGCTCAGTCTTGGGTGTTCCGCGAATCCACCCAAACGCGGACCTTTTGGCTCGAGCCCTCCACCGTAACCAACAAGATATCGCCTGCATCACTCAAGGCCCGCAGTGCGGCCGCCAGGTCTAATTCGTCGTTCTTCGCAGTGGCCAGCAGTGCGTCGACGATCTTCAGGGGAATCGTCACCGCAACCCTGTGCTCCTTGTTTTGCTTGTCGATCACATGAACGATGACATTTCCGTTCGCCTTGGCTACGCGCACATCGGAATCCTTGTCCCTAATCGTGAGGAACTCGTTGTCGGGAGCACTGCGCACCGCATCCAGTAACGCACGAACGTCCACGCCGTTAGTTCCCGCGTTATGCAGCGAGATCTTACCGTCGTGCAGGTCGTGATTGTTGATGGCCGGCAAGATCTTCTGAGCCATCGAGAGCGTCACGTTCACATTGACCCTCTGGCCCTTGGTCGGATCCTCCACGTTCACGTGTAAGTACTTTTCCGCTGGGGCCGCCATAGTAGGAGCCACCAGCGCCATCATTCCCGCCGCGAGCAAGCCCAGCATTGTCGCGATTTGCGTTCGACTTCCTATCGTTTCTCTCATGTTGTGTGGGTGTCTCCTGCCTTCGTCCTGCCAGCTAATACGGAGTGAGCTCTCGAAATGTTCCGTGCATGGCAGCGAAGTCTGGGATTCTTAAGGGAATTTCATACCAGCAGGACAAAAGGAGAGAGGCGCTCGGTAAGATCACAAGCGCCTCTTCTACTGCGTCAACGTAAACCGTACCTCACTGGATCACCTCCTTCTCGGCCGGTGCGCCGATATCGACGAGTTGTCGAATGATCCGAGTATAACCCCGAATGAAAAGGAAAGAGGCCCGACTGGTCGTGGATTTTTTGCCCTACAGGCCAACGCGCCACTCGGGTAGGAACTTTCTGACGCGGAGGTTTATTGTGCGACACGCTCGCACAACGTGAAATCAGGCTCGATCCCTGCGTATCGCAAATAGAGGCGAGCCATACCAGCCAGAACGCCTGGGAGAGTCATGAAATATTGGAGAGCAAGAGAAGAATTTACGCTTTCGGTTTTTCCCTGCTCTTCCGGTAAAATCTGCCCGACCTTACGACTTCCGAGGCTCCATGATTACTTCGGTTGAAACCAACGGCCTGCGCTTCGATATGTTCACCGGCGAGGAGCGGTTTCTTGCGCCCAATGCCGTGCTGATTTCTGCACCTAACGACGCTGTTTTAGTCGACTGCGGATTCGTCAAGAGCGACGTCGAGAAGCTCCTCAAGTTGGTGAAGGACGGCGGTAAGCGTCTGCGAAGTATCTTCGTTACCCACGCACATCCAGACCATTATGGCGGCATCAACGCTTTCTCGGCAGCGTTCCCTGATGCAACAATTCTGGCTCGCCAGGGGGTGATCGACGGCATGCTCGAATGGCCCGCGAAACGCGTCCACTGGCAGGACATGTTCGGCGATATGCTTCCGGCCGGCGACATCGTCTATCCGAGACCTCTTCTTGGAAAATCAGCGTATCTCCATGAACACGAGATCATTTTCGTCGATTTGCCCGTTGCTGAGACGGTTCACTCCACGGCTTTCTATGTGCCTTCCGCGCGCGCGTTGATTGCCGGGGATCTGATTTTTAATGGATATCATCTCTATATGGCGGATACCAACAATCCCGACTCCTGGATCAGGGCGATTGAGCAGGCGCGCGGCATCGGGCCGATCGACACTCTGTTTCCGGGTCACGGCAAAGTCGGCGGAGCCGAGATGTGTACGGGGACGATCAGGTGGCTGGCGGATTACCGCGATGTCGCCAAGCCTGGCGTGCACTTCACCGCCATCGCCAAAGAAATGATGCGCCGATATCCCCATCATGGGTTGCCGCTGCTTCTCTGGCTCACGCGCGGTCCCGGCTTCGGCACCGCAGGAGCCAAAGAGGTTGGCGTCCCCGCTGAACTGCTCAGCGGCTGACCCACTGGGTCCGTGGGGCGATTTGGGACAGTTCAGATTCTTGACAGCGCTTGTGGGCCAGTCCCTGGGACGAGAAACAGCCGAGAGCCGAAGATTCTTTGGCGCTCTACTTGCCCTTTAGAGTTCAGGGCACGGCTGGAGTCAAGGCGTAAGTCCTGTCTTAACAGCGGGGAAACGCCATGCTGTGCCGCTTGCAAAAGAAACGTGTGTCCGTTTGTGCGCAGTGCGCGACCCGATTGGTTACAGTCGCTTGAAAGGCTTGAAACGCGGAGGAATCCACGATGAAACCTATGAGGGTTTTCGTACTAGTGGCCACGCTCGTCATCCTCACCATGCCCGCCTTCGCGAGCCGCGCGCACAAGAACTCACGTGCGCACTACCATGGTGCGCACCATAACTATCATGGCCATCATGTCCGGCGGGGAAACTCCCAACATAGACTCAGCTAAACCTCCAGCGCATTCAAGAAACCAAGCAAACGCCCTCGAGGGTAATCGGCGGCAATTTAGAAATCTCGGGCAATCTCAATCACGCACCCTTGGTCAGGAGTATACTGTCGGGGGGGATTTGCTCTAGGTGGTGAATCGGCGGCACAGTGTGCGAAGGCTTGTAATCCTTCCTCCGGTGCGCGTGTCTCTCGGAGATTTCACTCAAGAACTGCTCTTTGACCTAAGCGAAGGCGGTCTGTCGGTCTATGGCCGCTTGACGTCACTCGGGCGCAGAAGCTTTCCCGTCAAGTTCAGCCTTCCCGGTGACGACAATGCGATCACCACGCGAGGCGAAATCGCCTGGACGGCAAGGAATCGCACAGGCGTGCGCTTCGTTAATTTCCCAGACGCCTCTCGTTTCCACCTCAGGCATTGGATGGCAGCGAAGCTTCCACCCGCATCTCCGTATCCCGACGATTACAAAATCGACTGGGCCAAACGCCTGCTCCAATTCCGGCGAGCGTTCGGCGACACGAGGGGGGTTTCCAACCATTGGGGCAAGGCAGCGCTGTCGGTTGGCATCTTGCTGTGCGTAGTTTTGGCGGGCCGGGAGGCCAGCCACTTTCGCTTGAGACTGGTAGAGAAAGCAGAGTCGACAGGTAAGGCCAGCGCCCTTCCTCAAGCGCACCTACCGGAAATATCCGACCAGGTCCTGGCCGCTCAGCCGACCGCTAGCACTGCCGGTATAGCTTCGAAGGTCGTGCCGTCAGATACGACCGAGACTTCTGTGATTTCAGGTTCCTCTTTGAGGCGCGGATTTGTAGTTCAAGTTGGCGCTCTAAAACGGGAGCGCAACGCAGATGACCTTTCAAGTGCTCTGAAGCAAAAAGGGTTGCCCGTCATTGCCTACAGGAACGCGGAGGACGCTCTCTACCACGTCGCCGTAGGTCCCTTCCCCGAGGTGTCTTCTGCAATTCAGATGAAAAACCAACTGAGGACACAGGGTGTCGATGGCTTTGTCAAGCCCTGGACAGCTGAATAGGCACTGCCCACAGCCTAATTGCCCGAGCTCGACCCTTTCGCCCCGCCTCGGGCGATGGCTGCAGGTCCCGATCCTTCGCTCGAGGCATTCTCGCTTACAAGCTTCTGGCTCTTACTCGCCAGACTGTTCAGGCTGTCCAGATAGGCGGCAACTCCGCCGTAAAGGCCTTCCGCAACGCGTTGGCGCTGAGGGCTCTGAAGCAGCAAGCTCTCATCCTTTGCGTTACTGAGAAAGGAAATCTCAGAGAGTATGGCGGGCATATTCGCCCCAGTCAGAACGACGAACGGTGCCTGTTTCACTCCCCGGTTGGTCTCCTTCCGGCTGACCACTTGAAGCCGCCCGGCCAGGGCATTTTGAACGTCTCCCGCGAACTGCTTGGAGTCCAAGATCTTCTCGTTACGGGTGATTTTCTGAATCAGCTCCGGGAGGTCGTGAAGAGCCGATTGGCCGAGCGCATTTTCGCGCGCCGCGAGCTTCATTGATTCCGGTGAGGTGGCCAGACTCAGGTAATAGGTCTCCACTCCACGCACTTCAGCGCTGTCGCTCGAATTCGCGTGAATGGAAATGAAAAGATCGGCATGCGCACTGTTGGCGATCGCGGTCCGCTCCTC
>Ga0306922_10008316_pt1 | contig 10066 bp, 14 predicted proteins | sample sta12Cox44000082_FD_203758 | JGI IMG/M metagenome (GOLD analysis project Ga0306922, IMG submission 203758) | Lab enrichment of tropical soil microbial communities from Luquillo Experimental Forest, Puerto Rico - statoxic.12C.oxic.44.000.082 (v2)... | ecosystem: Environmental > Terrestrial >...
CGGAAGTCCTGATCCGCAGATGCACGGGAATGGCTTTTCAGCTGACCAGCTGAAAAGTGTGCTGAAGGAAGTCGGGCTCGATCGGTTAAGCAGGGAGTTAAATGTTGTGGAAAACTGGAGTCAAAGGCTATCAATTGGAGAACAGCAGCGACTCGGTTTCGCTCGGATTCTTCTGGCTGCGCCGACACTTCTATTCCTTGATGAGGCAACCTCGGCCCTGGATGAACCTTCGGAAGCGCGGCTTTACAGCCTGCTTCGTTCCGGATCCTGGCGGCCTACCGTGATTAGTGTGGGCCATCGGAGCACGTTACTTAAGTTACATGACGATGTCCTGGATCTGACAGCCTTCATGCCGTTGCGCGCAAAAGTCGTATTGCCCTTGCCCTTACAGCTTTCGGAGCCTGCGGTCATCACCGGCTCGTTATAGTGCCAGCGCTCCGCGTTCAAAGATGGGCTCAACGGGATCTGTGAGGCCATGCGCAAAAACGACGTCGCAACTAAATTGAGACCACCAGGTTCGATATTGGAAAAGGGAAAACGCTAAAGCGATGTAGATTTCCCGAGTCACCCGTGCGATCTGCTGCGCTTGCTCCCTTGCCACACAAGGGATGTTGACTTTGCCGAGTTTGTCCGGGCCAACTGGATGCGGACTCGCAAACCCAAGCATGGGCCGCGTAGTTCGGAGTCGGAGAAAGGCAAAGTGGACGCTGGTGCGGAATGAGCCAACCAAGCAGCTGGATCGCTGGACCCCGGTGGTGGTGCATCGCCTCGAGAGATCCGCAGGAAAGACTTGACGATAGTGTGCTACCCTTCGGGAGCCAAGAGCTCTGGCGTCGGCTCGATCGACTTCGCAGTTTTCGTTTCCTTGGAATGCCGATGAGTATGTAGTTCGCGGTTCACGCCCAGGAAAAAACGCGTTTCGGGCGGCACCGAGCCCACGTAAAGATTTTCAGCCATTCGAATAATCTCTTGTTCGTTCTTGGTGAGCCGTTCCTGAGCGAGTAAATATTCGTTCCAAGACGGCACCGCAAGCTCGACCCGGAAGATGTTTGAACGCCCCAAATCCTCGTGGAGCTGCCAGCTGTACGCTCCATTCCGAAGATGGATAAGCCGTACTTGACGCAGAATATTCATGAGCTCGCGCCCGCGAGACCGATCCACCTCGTACTCGATCGTAATCGAAATCGGACCATCGTGTGGCCGCGGCGTATGCATCAGCTTATGAGAGAAGCTTGTGACGGGCGCCGGATCAAAATTTAGAGCGCTGGTGATGTTAATCGACCAACGCATATCTAATGGAATCGTGACTAAGAGCAACAAGGCGGCTGCCAGCAGGGTGGGGGTCGTACCGAAGGTAACTGCGCTCGAACCCCAGACCACTCCTCCCAATGCGATCACTCCTTGACCGATCATAATGATGGTGGCGTTCATCCGTCCTCGAGCCCATGCCGGCATCGCGCGCTGACCTGCCACCCAGAGTTCGGAAGCGGCGACCGTCCAGCAAATTCCCGCCAGCGCGGCTACACCAAAAAACAGCTGTGGCTGTCGAACGAACGCCATCAGGATAAAGGCTCCGCTTAAAAGAACATTAGCGAAAATAGTCAACATATTGGAAGGACAGCGAGCTCGCGCCCACGGCAGAACGACAACCGCCGCCGCGATCGCTCCAGCGCCCATGCTGGTATATAGAAAGCCGAGATTCGAAGGGCTCAGATGAAGCTCCTTTAGCCCGACAACCGGAAGCAAAGCGGGTATGAGTCCGATGAATAGCGTGAAGAGTGCATTCCGAAACAGCACGACCTCGATACCTGGAGCATGACTTGCATAGCGGACTGCTGTTGCGAGCGATTCAAAGAAATTCTCGAGCGGAAGCTTTGATGCGATCTGCTGACGTTTCCAATTCAGTACTGCCAACAAAACAACAAGGAAGCCGAGGGCGTTCGCCGCGAAAACGATGTTGGGTCCCACTAGCGGTAGGATCAGACCTCCCAGTGATGGCCCGAGGAGTCCCGAAATATTGAGTTGGAGACCGCTTAGAGTCGCTGCCGACGGCAAATCTTCATCTGGAACGATCTCGGGTACGATCGCTCCCCAGACTGGAGCGTTAAATGCGAAGCCGATACCGATCGAGAATACAGCCGCCAAAATCAGGGGAGGATTCAGCAGGTGCAAAAAACCAAGAATCGCCAGCCCTGCGGCCGACACAGCCAGCCAAAAGTTCATAACACACAGGAGCTTCTTTCGGTCAAGCACATCCGCAACTGCGCCGGCTGGCAGTGTGAGAAGTAAAAAAGGCAGAGCGGCCACGGTCGACATGAGGGAAATCAAAAGCGGCGACGCGGTAAGTCTGTTCATGAGCCAGGTGGCCGCAGTGTCGTGCGCGGCGACGCAGGTGCCGGAGAGCAGACTCGTCAACCAAAGATTGCGAAAAGCCGGATTCCGGAGCGCAGCCCAGGTGGAACTCTTGGTCAGATGGGGCATGATATTGACGAAAGCGGTGAAAAGCTGGGTTAATTCAAGACAAACCGCTCAATCGCGTTAGCAAACCCTTCCATCCACAATGAATGTACTGCCCAGGCCGGGCAGGTTCGCGCGCTTTCATTGGTAGCTCGAGATAGAACAAAGGTGCCAATTCCTTATTATTCCTCGTTGTGCCTGGCGATCAGACGGTTATGCCTGGAATTCCGCCGAGCGAACTACAGTCCGAGATCTCGCACTTACGGATTTGCGTTCGGCCGGGTCCGATCTGTTGAACTGCCGGAAAGGAACAATGGACCAGCTACTCTCGCCCTGTGTCTCGAAAGATGTTCGAGACACCTGAGGGCAAGGGAAGTCCATCCCGTTTGGTGACTGGCTCCACAGCCATGTCCGGGTTCCTGCGTGAAAGTCACCCCAGCGATATGCGTGGCTACGGGCATGGTCGTGAGGGAAATAATCTCAGCAGGTGCCGTAGGTAGAATAGTCTTGGCGAACCGTCGCCCATTGACACTCGGACAAATAAGGTTCCCAGCGTTTCGAGTTCTTGGTTCGAGTGCGATCCTCGGAAAGAGGCATCACTTCAGCAGGCAATGATCCTTGCTTCATTTCCTCACAAAAGTTTGGCAGATGGGCTCAGCCGATTCGGATCCGTGTCTTCCGGGTTGAAGTCGGAACTGGCAATCGGAGTATTCACGACACGCGCTGACGGTTGGTGCAGATATTGCACAAAATCTTTGGAAAAGAAGACATCCAAGGTCCAATCAAGTGCGACTCTCAGCTTCTTTTCTAGTCGCGGGAGCTTAAGCAGGTAGATCGTGCGCCAGAGCCACCACGCGGCGAATCCGGAGAAGTTCACGCCAAGGATCCGCGCAACACCGGTGCGCCGACCGATCGACGCCAGCAAACCAAGCGTGTTGAACCGAAACGGAATTAAATCTTTGCCCCGGTCGACGGCGATGAAATTATCCTGGCTGATGAGCGTCACTTCGAAATCGGGATCGCGGCATTTTTCGAACTCGAGTGCGCGTATAAGCCGCCGAAACCACCACCGAGAATGAGGACACGCGTCTTTTTCATCGTCACTCGTAGTTCAGACTGTGATTCTGATCGATGTTTTTTAGGTAATTGGCATAGGCCGTTTCCGCGGCGTTTTCGGCAGCCGCCTGCTGGCGTAAAAGTTGATCGTAGCGCTGATATGCCTGGTCCCTGCCGACATAGACTACCCCCTTCTCCTTGTCGACGTATAGGTAGACGCTATGGCCATTGACCGTGTCGCGTTCGACCTCATACGGCGTTACTTGGTTGTAAGTGGCCAAGCCCGCCTGTGGCGATAGGCTCTCCGGGCGGAATCCGGCTGCCGACAGCAGTGATTCTGTATTTTGCACTGCGGTGCTGGCGCAACTGCAGAGGCCAGTCACCAGGAAACCGAGGCTGCCGATCAGTTTTACTCGGGTGAATAAACGTTTCATAACCTTTTTTTGTTAGTTGAAATCTTGCTCTTTGGCGTTTTGTTCAATTTCGTGTCATGACCGATTGAGGTGAGCAGCTCGACCAACCAAGCGTCGTACTCAGCGGCCATCTCCTGCACGGCAATGGTCTGCACTTGCAGTCGGGGGTGACGCATTTTATACCTGGCTCTCGCCGTCTCAAAAGCACCAGCGATATCCTCAGCGGAGACGTAGGTTCCCAATCGCCTATCCTGCATATTCACAATAGCGTAGTAAGTCTTCATGATTTCCGAGTTCCATCATTTGCCCGAAATTGCGCCGAACGTTTACCCAGCCGCAGGGATCTGACACATTCTGTCGGCACTGCTCATTTTGCCCTCGACATCCTGAGCCAATTAACACTGATTACAGATACCCATTCCCGTGCTGCCCTGTCTTAGAAGTAACTGAGGTGATTCAGCTCGTCCTGAAGCTCAACATCAACCGGCGCAGTCGGGTTGCCGCTCAGCATGAAGACAAGCTCCATCGGCGTCGCTTGGGTCGGGACTGTTCTAGGATGTGGAATTTCGTTGTCCACGATCCATTCGCTACCGTCTGGCAGACGGTACTCCACCAAGACATGACTACCGGCGACCGACGTATTTCGGATGTGCCAGCGGTAAAAGATGAGTCGGCCGTGGATTCCGTTAGCGGCCAGTTTTGAGGAGAGAGCCAGAGCGTAATCAATGCATTCACCATCTCGACCTTTCCCTTTGATACCGTCGTCATCCGGGAGTGAGTGGTTCGTTGGACCGGCAAGGGCAAAAGAGGCTAGTAGAACGTAGGCGAGCACTGCTCCGAGTATGATTGCGGTGGCATAGAATGTTTTCATACGGCCGGCGACGCGTGAACTTCTTACTAGGTTGAAAACTTCTGAGAAGCTGTGGCCAGGCGGTTGTACTGCCGGTTACATTTCTCCATCCAGGGTTCCCTGGGGCCTCCTAGAGTTTTCGTTGTCATGAACCCGACATAGAACAGGTAGCGTGCCAACCTTTAGTTATCCATTGCTTGTGCCTATCGATCAGACACTTAGACATAGAATGGAGTCGACCGGATATCCGTACAATATCTCGAACTTACGGATCTTCGTCCCGGCGGGTGCGAAGCGGCGAACTATCGAAGCCGTTGACTATGGAAAAAGGGCGTAGGAAAATCGCGATGAAAATGGGTCTCATTGGAGACTACCAATTTTAAGCGGCTCCGCGGAAGCGCGCAGCGAAGGTGGTTCATGAAAGGCCTCTTCTGTGAGCATGCGCTGTCGATGCGGTCTGACATTCGGCATAAATCATCTTATGCTTCACATCGATCTCGCCTCGAATTCCGCACCCGCGAAGCGGGCTTTCCCTTCCTACGAGAGATCTCGGGCTGCCTTGAAACCGCAGCGCCGGATCCATTGACCAGCACCCGCTTATAGGTGAAAGCGGATGCTGCTGGTCCAGGATTCACCAAACGAGGTTCCGCCTTATTGAGTTCCGTTCTGCCCAGCTCGAGCTGTCGACTCATCCGGTGGCATAGGGATAGACACGGTGTCTGTCCTTGGGATTAGACCCGAGTTTTCCGGCGTCTCTATAGTTCCATAAACAGCTTCGATCGGATGCTTGCTGAGGAAGCGGGTGTAAGTCCATTTGGGCGTAGTCAGTCCCTCGAAATGTACTTGCGACATGGCGTTAGGGAGATCCTCTTTGACCACCTGGACGATAGTTCCCAGTATAAGTTAGTAGGCCTGCTGCTCCTCTCATTAGCAAGTCTGTCGCATCGGTGCGATGAGCGGTAATTCGCCGCACTCCTTGTTGAGTCGCGCTAGCATAAGGCCCGTGGATACTAACCCAGCGATATCCCATTGCTACTAAACCGGTGTAATCGCTCGCGGGAGCCGTTCCCGCCAACCCCAGACTGAGCGCGGCAATAAAGGAAATCAGTAACTTCGTGTGAACGTAACTAAGGAGTCTACGAGCTACGCGCACCGCCGAGCACGCTACCGGCCCAGGCTTCACCCAACAACCATATGGCGGCCCCGAGCAATACCACATCTTTCAGAAGGAACTGACCGGGTAAGCCTGAGAGTCCCGGAAACCCGCCGAGGCTCGGTTCCCACCCCGGTATCGAGAACAAGAAGGAGAGCGTGGTCAGAAACATGAGCACAGCGGTGGCGCTACCCAGTGCTGAGGCCTTGGCCGACCAATGTCGCAGTCCGATCAAAATCGCGGTCACAACCTCGACCACGCCCAGGGCAGCGGAAAAGGCTCGTACTGACAAAAATCCATACATCCAGCTCATCAACGGGCTATGCGCGACCAAGGGTTGGATCGCTTTTGCTTCATACTCAGTAAACTTCATTAGACCGATCCAACCGATCACTAACGCGAGACCATAGCGGAGCACTAATGAGCCGAGTAGCTGTACTCTCGAGGCAGCTGCAATCGCTTGCGAGTCATAATCATCTGTAGCTACGGAGTTCGACATTTCCAGATTATTCTCTGTTTTCATGCCGGAGGATGGAACATTTTGTGTGCCAATCTTTAGTCATTCATCGCTCGTGCCCGTCAGGCAGGTACTTATGTAGAATGTGGGGCAAATGGAGACCCGTACGAGTTTCCGGACTTACGGAGTCTCGTACGGATACGCGATTAGCTGTCGGCACGGGATAAGCGTCTGATTGGCAAGCAGATGCACAGAATACTTCGGGGTTGGTACACAATCTGTTCAACCTCAGCCAGAATGTTAACACAACAGCGTGTGACGTAATTCATGCTACAATGAAGGACTTATACTAACAAAGTCCGTTTCTGTCCGGCACATACCGCTGCGAAAGCACCGATCGGCGTTTTTTCCGAGCTAATGAATCTCGTGATAAAGATATTAGCTGAAGTCGGCCTAGTCAGAAAAGATCTTGATTATCACGTGGTTCGCGCAGCGATGGTCATGATCTATTTCTTTTTTGCGTACAAAAAATGCTTTCCTTACGGGGCAGCAGACATTGATTCCGTTTATCAGGAACGGGCCGCTGATATCCTGGATGTATCGAGTTCTCGGCCTGCAAGGTGCCAGCTGGTTTTTAGGCGCTTCCGAATGGGTGTTTGGGGCGCTTATTTTTTAGGATTCTGGAACAAGGCACTAGGGGTTCTCGGAGCATTGGGGTCAGGTGTTACCTTCATCATGACTATCACCATCATTCCATTTATGCCGGACGGGTGGAACGCGTCTGCCGGCGGCTTTGCAGCGATGCAGGGCAATGTTGCCTTTCCGATGAAGGACCTGGTCCTGTTTGCAGTTTGATTTTATTTGCTGAAGCAGGATGCATAGAGAGTGTCACGTTCAGCGGACTCGACGAAAGCGATCCTTCGAGCAGAGCTTGGCCTTGCTCTGAATAGGCAAGAGCAAAGGGCCGGCAAGGAAAGTGCATATGGGCTTTGGTGAGCCAGCATCCGACCCCGCGCGAGAGCGGCGAGGACCCGTCCACGTCGGCGTAGCCGCTAGGGTTGACCGGCCGACGAAGGAAGCGGGCTGACTTCCATCCGTCGGATCAAACCTCGCTCGATGGTGAAACGATGCCCAACGTGTTCATCGGCCAGCACGGTTCCCACCAAGTCGCGCACGACCTGATGCACTTCCACCAGGACACGCCCGGCATCCTCCTGGTGGAAGGCGACCGGCTCCACCTGGGGGCTGATCTCGCCCCATTGTTCAGTCCAGTAAGCGCGGATTGCTTCCGGCCCTTGGATGAAGCCGCCTTTGAACGCTCGCGGCCACTCTATATCGGGAGTCATGAGGACGAGCGCAGCATCAATGTCTCGCGCGTTGAAAGCCGCATAAGCGGCGCGGAGCAGTTCGGTTTCTGGTGCAGGTTGGTTTGGCATAAAGAGGAAAGGGTGTTAGCGGGGCTGTCAGCAGCCGTTCTTTGTTCGTCGGTGTGTCCGTGCCGGGAATGCCGGTTTTCATGGTCTGGACGCAGGCAACCACGTACGGTATCTTTTCGCAAGAAGGCACCTCAAAGTAAGGTATTCACCTCAAAGATACTAAGCATGGCACATCCTTCCGCCGTTTGCCGCCGTCGTCAGAACCCGCCGATGCCGCGACAGCCCGCCGCCGACCGTGCGTCTGTTCACCCGGAAACTTCATCCATTAACCATCAGTCCGAGGAGTGGCCGCGCTAACGGCCAAATTGTCTCACTTTCTCGGCGAGTTCCTTTTGCAAGCGTCCGCAGACGAGGTCGCAGAGTTCGAACAGCGACTCGTCAGCGATGAAGTAATAGACATTGAGGCCCTCCTTGCGACGGCCCACCATCCCGGCATCTGCCAGGAGGCTGAGGTGCTTGGAGACATTGGCTTGACCTGCGCCCGTGGCCTCGACCAGCGCGGTCACGGTCTGTTCTCGGTCGCGCAATTCGTTGAGCAGCCGCAAGCGCATCGGCTCGGCCAGCATGCGGAAGCGGGCCGCTACGAGTTCCAGCGCACCCGCTGAGAGGGGTTTGGCTAGGCCAATTTTTTTCAAATGCGAGCTGGACATAATTACTTAATAGTTATATACTCAGATAATTATATGGGCAACTTAACTAACTTCACGAACAAATACAAACAGAATCTCGCTCCGTCCGAACTGCGAGCGCTCCTGGCCCAGGGCGAGCCCCTGCAACTGGTGGACGTGCGGGAGCACATTGAATTCGCCAGCGGACGCATTCCCGGAGCTCGGCTGGTGCCGCTGGGCGAATTGCAGCGCCGTGCTGTCGAACTCGACCGCTCGCGACCCGTGGTTTGCATTTGCCGCTCGGGCAAACGTTCGGCGCAAGCAGTGGAAAAACTAGCGACGCTTGATTTCGAAGGGATTCAACAACTCGATGGCGGATTGCTGGCTTGGGAGCAGGCCGGGTTTCCGGTCGAGAAGGATCAGCGTGCACCGTGGGCGCTCGAACGTCAGGTGCGCTTGGCTGCCGGATTGCTTGTGTTAACCGGATTAAGCTTCTCGCTGATCTGGCCGGCGGCGATTGTGTTGTCCTGGTTTGTAGCCACAGGGCTGGTGTTCGCTGGCCTGACGGACTGGTGCGGAATGGGACTCTTGCTGGCCAGAATGCCGTGGAACAGGCCGGCGCGAGGGTGCGGCACAAGTTGCCGGGCGTGAACTTGGACCCGGAATATGGAACTCAATCTCATGATCGCACTGGCGCTCGCCTTCGGTATCGGGCTGTCGCTCGGGTTGCTGGGCAGTGGCGGCTCAATCGTGACGCTGCCGGTCCTGGTGTATGTGGCAGGGGTGCCTGTGACTTCAGCGGTAGGCATGTCGCTGGCAATTGTCGGCGGGACGAGCGCAGCAGGGGTTTGGTGGAAGCATCGGCAAGGCCTGGTTCACTGGCGGGCGGCGGCGTGGTTTGGAGGCGCGGGGATGGTTGGTTCGCTGGCCGGGGTGCAATTGACGCATCTGGTGTCGCCCGGAGCGCTGATGCTGATTTTCGCTGGACTCATGGCCCTCGTCGGAGGACGGATGCTAGCGCAGCGCGGCGATGATGCCATCGAGCCACTGCCGAATTGTCGTCCGCTGCGCTGCGCGCTGGCAGGGTTGGGGGTTGGGCTGCTCACGGGGTTCATCGGCGTGGGCGGCGGATTCCTGCTGGTGCCCGCGATGATTCTGTTCGCTCGACTGCCGATAGCCGTGGCCGCCGGCACATCCCTGGCGGTCATCGCCGCTAATTCGTTGGTCGGCTGGCTGGGTTATCTGGGGCACGAACCGTTTGCGTGGGGAATGACCGGTGCATTTTTGCTTGCCGCACTGGCGGGAATGACATCAGGCGCGCGTCTGGGCGGGCGGATTTCGCCCACGACGATGCGACGGGCGTTCGGGTGGTTCGTGCTGACGGTCGCTGCGTTCGTGCTGGTGAATAGCTGGTCCGCAAGCCTGCCGAAAACAGTTCAACTCAACACTGAAAGGAAAACTCAATATGCAACTCAAACGCTACAACGTTGAAGGTCTCGCCCGCGCCTCGTATCTGATTGGCGCAGGGGGCGAAGCCGCAGTGATTGACCCCAAGCGCGACGTGGACGACTACCTCGCCGATGCCGAAAGCATAGGACTGGAAATTACCGTCGTTCTCAACACGCACCCGCACGCA